>Ga0126377_10000373_pt1 | contig 26808 bp, 24 predicted proteins | sample PanSoiMetPlot_22_FD_92647 | JGI IMG/M metagenome (GOLD analysis project Ga0126377, IMG submission 92647) | Tropical forest soil microbial communities from Panama - MetaG Plot_22 | ecosystem: Environmental > Terrestrial > Soil > Tropical forest > Bulk soil | place: Panama | collected 2016-02-17 | reverse complement strand
TGATCAATATCCCCTTCCGTGTCGTTACAGCCCGCGCGGCTAGCTGCGGATGAACGCCAGCAGATCGCGGTTGACCTGATCGGCATGCGTAGCGGTCAAACCGTGCGGCAGCCCCGGATAGTAGATTTCCTTGGCCCCCTTGATCAGCCTTGCTGATTTCTTTCCCGAATCTTTGACCGGCACGATCTGGTCGTCCTCACCGTGCATGACCAAGGTCGGAATGTCGAACTTCTTGAGGTCCTCAGTGAAGTCCGTTTCGGAAAAGGCCTTGATGCTGTCGTACGAGTTCTTGAGGCCAGCCTGCATGCTCCAGAGCCAGAACTGATCCAGCGTGCCCTGAGACACCTGCGCACCAGGTCTGTTGGCGCCATAGAACTGCGGAGCGAAGTCTTTGTAGGCCTGCGAGCGGTCCTTGACCAGGCTGCTCCGCAAGCTGTCGAAGATTTCGATCGGGAGCCCTTCAGGATTCGCCGCAGTTTTCAACATGAGCGGCGGCACCGCGGCGATGAGGACTGCCTTGACCAGACGCTTCGTGCCGTATCGTCCGATGTAGCGCGCGACCTCTCCGCCGCCAGTCGAGTGGCCCACCATCGTGATGCCGTTCAGACTCAAGGCCTCGATCAGGGCCGCCAGATCGTCGGCATACCCGTCCATGTCGTTGCCGGACCAAGCCTGGCTGGATCGACCATGGCCACGACGATCGTGCGCCACCACCCGGTAGCCGTGCTGTGCGAGAAACCACATCTGGCCGTCCCACATGTCGGCGTTCAGCGGCCATCCGTGCGAGAAGGTGACAACCGGGCCCTTGCCCCAGTCTTTGTAATAGATCGTCGTGCCGTCTTTCACCGTGATCGTGGTGGTCGTCCTTTCTTTCACCGTGGTCGTGCTCATGTGCGTGTCTCCTGAATGCGTTGGATGCGACCCTCTGCCGGTCGGATGCGTTGGATGAGACCGGTGTCGCAACGACCTCGCCATCGCGATCAAACCGGGGTCAGACGTGATTTGCGCGGCGACTCGCCTGTTGGCGAGATGCCTGCCGCGAGATGTCGTGACGGCAGTGAAGAGCGGCCCGTCCGTTCCGACGACTCGACGATCGGAAACGCGCGCCGCGAACGCAGGGAGACTGAGGCGTTGGAAGTCGGGCGACTCCTTCACACTGGAGTCGCCCTCCTTGCTTGGGAGGTGACTAGAACTCGACGGTCACATTGAACCGCGCAAACCGCGGATTCAGCACCGTCGTCGGCAACAGCCAGGTCGCGCCGTTGGTGGCCGGGTCGTAGGTCTGGTTGTATGCCGTGCCCGTGTTGCTGTTGAACAGGTTGTACAGATCGATCGCCACGTTCGTCCGGGTCCGGCCGAATCTCAGGTTCTTGCCGAAGCGCACGTCGAGTGAGTTCAGGCGATCGGGGAACGTGTGCCCCTGCAACAGGAGATTGACAGTCTGTTGCGCCAGGCCCGGCGTCAGCGGGCGCCCGGTCTGCGCGAGCAGAATCGGGCTCGACACGTTGTAGTTCGCCGACAGCGAGTTGCCGTTGCTCGCGACGGAGTTGCCTGCCGGCGCGACGCCTGGCGTGGAGCGGAACGAGCCGCTCACCAGGACGTCGATCTTGGGCACGGTCCACGACGCCAGGCCGCGGATGCTCGTGAGCCAGTCCTCGCTGACGAAACACGATCCTACCTGCTGGTTGGCGAACATCGCCCCGGCGGTCGTGTACAGTTCCGGAAGCTTCGCCGTCACCTCGCAGTAGTCGCGCACGCCGCGGCCGCCGCTCGACCCGAGCTGCACGAACAGCTGACGCGCCAATCGCGCGCTGATCTGCGCGTCCACGCCGTGCCAGTACGCCGTCACGTCCCCGTAGTCGCTCATGGAGGTGAAATAGTTGTCGGTCGCGCCGAGCGCCGTTTGCGCGTTGCGCGTGAGGAAGGTCACGGGATACCCACCGCCATCGGGAAGCTTCGCGTTCTGCGGCGCCGCGATCGTCACCTGGTCGAAATCCTGCGGGCCCAGGGCGAGGTTATCGGTGGCGAAGAAGTTGCCCCACCAGCGGCGGTTGTAACTGACGTCGAGCGCGACGCGCGGCAGGATCTGATGCTGCACGGCAACACCGAACTGCCAGTCGTAATTGCGTACGCCCCATCCATGCTGCACGTCGGGATTGACGCGCGTGGTACCGAACGGGACGCCGAAGTTGAGATTGGTCCACGCGCCGCAGTTGTCCCCGCCCGACCCGGCATTATTCTGCGCGGCCGGATTCATCAGATCGCAATCGGGAACGAAGTTGCCGTTGCCGTCGGTCCAGCTCCGGTTCGTCGTCTGTTGGAACGTCACCGCGGGGTTGTTCTGGGTGTAAAGGCCGCCGTTCTGCGCGGTCTCGAGATACTTGCTGATGTTCACCTTCAGAGACGTTTTACCGTTCCCGAACAGGTCGTAGGCCGCTCCCATGCGCGGCGTGATGTCGTTGAAGCCGGTGACACCGTCCTGCCGCGGGAAGATGAACCGGCTGCCGAACCGGTTGTCGGCGGTGATGCCGTTCTCGCCCTCGGGGAACCAGCTCCACGCATGCTCATAGCGCACCGCTCCCTGCAACGTGAGCCGGTTGTGCGTCCATTGATCCTGCGCGTAGAAGCCGTCGTATCGAGTGCGATTACTCTGGATGTGCGGCCCGATGCGCATCGTGAACTGAATGGGGTTCAGCGGGATGATGGGCGTGGCGCTGAAGGTATAGGCCAGCTGGCTGTCCACGTTCTGGATCTGTCGGTAGACCTCGTACGCCGCCTGGTAACCCACCTTGAAGCTGTGCGCGCCGGTCACATAGGACATCGACGCGCGCCAGATGTTGTGCTGCTGATTGTTGGAGGGGGCCGACGACCAGCCGCGGTACGTGAAGTTAGGGACAGGCACGCCGCCCAGCGTGCTCTGCTCGGTCACCGCGACGAGACCGGTCGACGCACCGGGTGGAACGTATCCACCCCACTTGCTGCTGAACGATGAGAAACCGGCCTCGAGCAGCACGCGGTTCGTCTTCGGCGACGTCCACGTCGCCTGCGTGATCTTTTCCCGCTCCGGCCACATGTTGGCGGATTCAGGCGAGGTGGTCGGCGTGCCGAGTGCGATCCAGTCGTCGCCGCGGCCGCGGCACTGATCGCCGGTGTTGACGAGCGACGATCCAGTGCAGTTCGCCTGATATTCCCAGTAGAACCCCAGCTTGTTCTTCGGCGTGACCTGACTGGTCACGCGAATGGCTTCGATCTTCTTGGCACCGGCCGACCGCGCTTTCACATTCGGATCCTTGACGTAGTTCCACTTCGATGCGTCGAGTGCGTTCGCGTTGGCGTACAAGTTAGGGATGTCCTGATACGTCCCGTAGCTGCGCACGTTGTTGAAGAACCACACCCGATCGCGCGCGATCGGACCGCCGATGGCAAGGTTGGTGTCCCAGTTCTTGATGAGGCCCGGCGGCTCGGTGATACCGGCACGGCGCAGGGAATCATCGAGGTTGTTCCCCTGCGACCACTTGCCAGCGGTACTGCCGAACGCGCTGCCGCTGAAGTTATTGCCGCCGGTCTTGGGGATGATGTTGAACGCCGGGCCGCCGCGGTCGCTCTCGCCCATGCCGCCAGCCACGGTGACCTGGACCTCCTGCGCGTTCACGAAGTCGTAGGCAAAGCTCGACACGCCGCCGCCGCCAAAGGCCGACCCGACGTTCATGCCGTCGACCTGGACCGTGCCTTCGTTGCCGCGCCCGCCCCGCGACGTGAAGAAGAAATTCGTGGCGGTCCCGGTCATCGATTGGGTGGAGTTCACGTCGAGTGTCAGCGACTGGACACCGGGCACCATCGCCAGGACGTTGCCGTACGTTCGTGTGGCGGGAACCGCCGCGAGCACGTCGTTCGAGAGCACGACTTCGCGCTTCGTGCTCGTCTGCACATCGACGACGGGGGTCGCTCCGGAGACCGTGATCGTTTCCGCAACCGCTCCAACTCGCAGGTCGGCATTGATGGTCGTCACGCCGGCGCCGGTCAGCTCGATGCCCTCGTGCTTGACGGTGGCGAATCCGGACAGGGTGAACGTGACGCTATATGTACCGGGTTTCAGATCGACGATCCGATATTGGCCGGTCCCATCCGTCACGACCGCGCGTGACTTCTCGATGAGCGCCGGACTCGCGGCTTCGACGCTCACGCCGGGCAGGATGGCGCCAGACGAATCCCTGACGATGCCCGCGACTGCGGGCTGGGAAAACGCCGGTGTCGAGAGAAGAAGTAGTGCCGCAATGACAAAGGATCCCGTGGCAAGTGCACGCATCGATCGCCTCCTAATCTGTGCGTCACCCGTGGGGAGTGTGGCCGTTCCGCCGGTAGCCTATGGCAAGGGCACGAGGCGATCAAGCGCGGTTGTGTGCGCAGCCAAGGGACCCGGGACACTGCCGCACGTCATGCATCCAAAGTACTAGGGCTCGCCCTCACACGCGCCTTCCGTTCTCCCCAATGGCGACGGCGTGAGACACGTGGCATCGTAGGTCTCAATCACACCGCTGCTTCAAATCGGCAGTCCGTTCGTCGTCGCGACGGATCGCTGTGTCCGTTGACTCACAAACGACGAGATGTTTCAGGGGGAACCGCATGTCCAGCAGTCCGCGCGCCCACTCACCGCACGCCCATGGCGCGGCGGATAGTCACTCTCGAAGCGAACGGCGTCGCATGGTGCGCGGGAGCTACGACGAGCCTTCTCGTACCCGGCTGATAGCTCTCGTTCTCGGCACTTACCAGGAGATGCCAGGGCTGTCGCTCAATCTTCGGGAGGCGGCACGATTGTTCGGACTGCGCGAGACCACGTGCGCGGCGGTTCTCGACCATCTGGTGGGAGCCGATCGACTACGGCGATCACCAGAGGGCCGCTACCTACGGCTGCGCGCCTGAGGCGTGTGACGATTTCTGACCGACGATTTCAGCGCGGATTCGTGGGAACTCTCAGCAGAAACGTCGTTCCCTCCCCTTCGGTCGAATTCACGTCGATCACGCCGCCAATCGCCTCGACACAGTCGGCAACGATTGACAGTCCCAGACCAAGGCCGCCGACCTGCGACACATCGTCCCGGTGTGTGTGGGCGCGTGTGAAGCGTTGGAAGATGTGGCCCAATGCATCCTTGGGGATGCCGATGCCGTTGTCGCGTACGGTCAGGACACACTGCCCCTCCTCCGTCAGGCCTGTCACCTCTACGTACCGTGAGGGCTTGGCGGGGTCTGAGTACTTGATCGCGTTGGACAGCAGATTGAGGAAGATGAGTTCCATCCGACCCACATCCACCGTGAGTCGCGGAAGGTCCTGCGCGATACGCATATCGACGTCGCGTGCCACCGCCATCTCACGCAGCTGGCGTGCCGCTTCGTCCACAATCACCGATGCTCCGACTTCCTGCACGACGGCGTTGTCGTCGGACCCGTTGATCCGAGCCACCGATTCCAGCGTCTGCGTGAGTTCGACGAGCTGAGCGACATTTCGTTGCAGCGCTTCAATGGTCTGCTGTCTTCCCGCGGCGTCGAGATCGCCCCTGTTCAGGAGCGTCACGCCCATCCGAACGACGCTCAACGGCTGACGCCATTCGTGCGCGGCCATGCGCGTGAACTGTTCCAGGCGCTCGCGCTGATCGGTGATTGTCTTCGTGTATAACGCGACGAACGACTCCACCGTCGCCTGTGAGAGCACATGCACCGCCTGATACAGACGTGCGACCAGGAGCACGCAGTCCCCCGCAGGCGGCGCGTCGCTCATTTGTTCGAGCTCCTCGACGACAAACGTCACGAGGATGCCGGCCAGCACCTGGTACTCGCGCAGCAATTGATGCAACGACGCACGCTGCGCGTGGCGCAGCGCACCCAGTTCACGCGCCTTGTCGAGAATGGCCGTATTCGACGCAATCGCGTCATCCGCTGGGTGCCGGAGATACTCGCTGATTTCCAGAATGAGTGCCGGCACATGATCGAGGAGACTCTGGCTCGGGAAAATGTCGCGAGCGTCGACCGGCAGGAGATCCAGCAGGCGCTGGAACCAACGCGCAGCCAACACACGGTGCTCGGCCCGCATGCGTGCTGCGATCTGATCGCCAAAGTCGGTAATGTGAGCGTCCCGCAAACGTGAGTGAGGATGCGCACACATTCAGTGTGGCGGCAACCCTGGGACGAGTATATGCGCCGCACAGCTTGTGTAAAAGCTCGACCACCCTGCCACCCAGATTCTTCCGGCACGCGCCGTGCTCGCTCCCTCAGTAAACATGACTGAAGGAGAATCGACCATGTCCACACTTCACGACGCGTTCATTGACGAACTGCGCGATACCTACGACGCCGAGAAGCAACTCACCAAGGCGCTGCCGAAGCTGGCGAAAGCTGCGTCGAATCCCCACCTGCGTGAGGCATTCGAGACGCACCTCGAGGAGACCGAGGGCCACGTCGAACGCCTGGAACAGGTGTTCACGAGCCTGGACGAAAAGGCGCGCGGCAAGCACTGCGACGGTATTGCCGGGATCATCGAAGAAGGCAAGTCGATCATGGCAGAAGACTTCGATGACACCACGATGGACGCGTGTCTCATCGGCGCCGGCCAGCGCGCCGAACACTACGAGATGGCCGCGTACGGCACATTGGTCGCCTGGGCCCGGGCCATGGGGCACGCGGAGGCGGCCAGGCTGCTGCAGCAGACGCTCGATGAGGAGAAGAAGGCTGACAAGAAACTCTCGAGCCTGGCCGAAGGCGGCATCAACCGAAGCGCAGCAGCCTCCGCACATCCAGAAGAGATGGTTGGCGCAAAGACGAAAGGCCGGTCGTAGCGATCAGCCGTCCTTGCGCACGCTGGGTGTGATGTCACGCGGCCGGCTCGTCGGGTGCTCCTTGTCGAACGCCCACACGTGCCAGCATTCGTCGCAGCGAAAGTAGTTCACGTGCGAAATCTTGCTGGCCTCGACGAGGAAGCGGCCACGACTGCCGCACTCCGGGCAATAGCTGACGGGGACCATGACAGCCCGTGCAGTCTAAACGCGACGGATGGAGAAGGAAATCAGGGGAAGCCGAAGCAACTCTCGATCAGGGAAACTCAAGGCCCGATGATGTTGAGGAGAAACTATTGCCGAGCCTCGGTCGACATCGACGGATCGATGAGGATCCTTCGTGGCGTCAACGGGCGAATGTTCTCGCGGCGACGATTGACGCTGTTGCCGCGAGCGCGGCGACGATCGCCGCCGAGCGATGTTCTGTCAACCACATCTGCCAGCTTCTCCGCCGCGCACGCGCGTCGAACCGCCCGTGCGCGCCGAAGTCGCGCTCGCTGTCGACTGGATGCCAGAGGTTGTCCGGTCGTGCGGGATCTTCTGGTTCACTCGTTTGCTGCGATTCGTATCCGTATCGCGCGAGGTACCAATCGCCGAAGCCGGGAGCTGCCTTGTTCCCGATGATGGCCAGATCAGTCGAGAGGCCGACATACACTTCACGTCGATCGTGCTGGCTGGCCCACACGATGGCATCGGCCGCGACGTCCGGCTGGTAGATCGGCGGCACAGGCTGCGCCCGATTGCGAAGACGGCTTTTGGTCCAATCGAACTGCGGCGTGTTCATCGCCGGCAATTGGACCATGGTGACGCGCACGCCGCTCCCGTCGTGAAGCAACTCCGCCCGAAGCGAATCGCAGAACCCCTGGATCGCGTGTTTGGCCGCGCAGTAGGCCGCCTGCAGCGGGATGCCCCGATAGGCGAGCGCCGAGCCGACCTGGACGATTGAGCCGCGATCGCGCGGCAGCATGCGGCGCAGCGCCGAGAGCGTGCCGTAGACCACGCCAAGATAGGTCACCTCGGTCACTCGTCGAAATTCGTCAGCGGTCATCTCTTTGATCGGCGAGAAGACGCTCGTCATCGCGTTGTTCACCCAGACGTCAATCGGGCCGAACTGGCGTTCGATTTCGCTGGCTGCCGCTTCGACCTGACTGGCGTCGGAGACATCCGCGACGACGGAACACGCGCGCCCGCCCAACGATTCCACTTCCCTTTGTGCACCCTCGAGACCGGCGCGGCCACGTGCGATCAGTCCAATCGACGCGCGCTGTTTCGCGAACGCCGCTGCCGTCGCCCGGCCGACGCCGGCTGAAGCACCAGTAATCACGACCGTCCGTCTGTCGTTACTCATTGATCACCTTCTCGAGATCTCGAGAACGTGGCGCTGCGAAGACGCGCCTCAGCGGTGAACGCCTGTCGCGAAACGATACGAGCCGCGTGCGCACGGCTCGAACTATTGCGACCTTCGCGCCAAGGAGCCCACGCGTCACACGCTTCTCCAGACACACCGTCAGCAAATCTCTCGCCCGTCAGCGGAATGCTGCTTGTATCGTCTCCACACAAAGGGGCGCTATGGCTGAAAGCGGCGACCCCGAGTTGTATGAATCGTTCTTCTCCGTTTCCCCCGTTGGCTCCGTGTTTATGCTCTTCTCCGTTTCCTCCGCAGTCTCCGTTGTCGGCGTCAACCCGGAAGCAGATTGTTATCCCGTGTTCATCTTTTCTTCGTGTCCTCCGTAGTCACCCCAGCGGGAATATTTCTGCCTCTCTTCTAGTCTCATCAAGAGTACGCACTCGCTGCGGTCGCACAACGGGCGCGCCTAGTGCGGTTTGCGATTCGAAACGAAAATCGCACCAACGCGTCGAGAGAGGTCGGTTATGCGGAGTTTACAGAAACTTGTCGGAGTCGTAACCGCGTCGGCGACGCTGCTGACGGCTGCATGCGGCGCCGATTCGCCCCCGATGTCCCCAACGCCCGCACCGCCAGGGGACGCTCCAATTGCGAATGTGTACATTCTGCCCGGTGCCGTTGACCTGGGATCGAACGCGTTCGGAGATCACCCCCTCGTCATCTACAAGGGGGAGATCATGCGACTGCGGAACGTCGACGGGGTGGAGCACAACCTCGTAGCGGACACGGCATCACTGCCCGAGTTCACGGCGACCGGCCTCATTGCGCCAGGAGGCGAGCGGTCGTTCGCCATGAACAGTCTGGGATCGACGACGTTCCATTGCACGATTCATCCGCAGATGGTCGGCACGCTGATCGTCCAAGAGCGGTGACGAGGCGTCGTCTTATCGGCCGTAGAGGCGCAGTTCCTTGCCATCGGCGAACACGATGCGTTCGAGCCTGACGATCTTCTGACCGTCCGTGAACTGATAGCCGATGCCGGTGATCACATCACCAGGCTTGACGGTCGACTTGTTCCAGCCGTTCGCCTCCATCCGGGAGATGGCGGGCCCGCCGACAGTCCACTTCTCCACTTTGCCGTCATCGGTCCGGACGTCGAGGGTGATCATGGGGTGCGGGTTCTCCCATGCGAACTCCACCACCGTCCCCTTGACCGTGACGAGCTTCGCCATGTTGACCGGCCACGAATGATGGGCCGACAGCGTGACTGCCCCGGAGGCCAACGCAAGAACGACAAGTACCGGCACCAGCAGAATCTTCATCGTGACGCTCCTCCTGTTCAGGGATTCTAGGACAACCGCAGACGAACGAACACTCCATCCGCGTGCTGGAGGGTGTTCAGGACTGCGTGGGATCGCCCGCCGGCGCACTCCGCATTCAGACGGCCAGTCCTCAGAACCGCATGCCTCCGCCGGCGCGCCACATTGTCGCATCCGTGAAGTTGACATGCTGATCACGCGCGAGCTTCACGAACCATCGGTGCCAGTCGTATTCCATCGCCTCCGCCGATCCGCGCACGTAGACGCCTTCGTCATCGTGGCCCGATTTGTACGAGAGGTCGACCGTCAACCGGCGCGCGTTCGCGAGGTAATGGCGGATCACGAGGTGTGAATTCTGCTGGCCCGTGTGAAGACGGTTGTCCCAGATCGAAAACGCAGCGACACTGTCCGACTTTCCGAGATGAGCCCCGGCGCCGACCTGCCACGACTCGTTCGGATCGAACGTCAGATTCACGTAGGGCCTGAGGTTCGTTCGCGAGGCGCCCGCGACCAGATATAAGGTCTTGCCGATCTCCGAGTAGACCGAACCGCCGACAAACGACTGCGAGGCCACCTGCATCGACGGGACCAGCACCAGTCCCTCCCGTTTCAGGTCGTACTCGATCCCGGCGCGACCCTGACGGATGTCGCTCTCCGGTCCGTACCACCCGAGCCATCCGGTCCAGTCGTGCGACGAATAGCGCACGTTGAAATCGCTCGTGACCTGATCGTCGGCCGTATACACACCGACGGTGAGCTTGCCCTGGTACTCCTGAGCGTCTGCACGGGAAGCGGCCGCCGTGAGCATGGCCACAGCGCAGATGATCAACGCTCGCGTCAGCCGTTCAGTCGAGTGGGCCAGACCTGTCGGGTCGAATGCGGTAGTCACCTTCCGTATATGTACCACCTATTTTCATGTATCGGCGGTCGGCGCGGCCCTCATCGGCGTACATGTTCCATGTGGAGTGCGCCCTCTTTGGCCGCCTCCTCCGGCGTCTTCCCTTGCTGACGCGCGACGATGTAGGCGGCATACCACTCCGACCAGTGATGCTTCGGGGCGGTCTTTTCGTACTCGCCGTGGTGCTCCTCTGTTTCTTTGAGAAGCGCAATCAGAGTCGGCACGTCCATGTTGCTGAGTCCTCGTCCGGGAAGACGCGTCTTGATCTCCTGCAGCAACCAGCTGTTGCCGTCCGGATCGCTGAATGAGGCCCACGAGCGATAGGACTGTCCGTCCGGATCTTTACCTGGCACGCGTCCGTTCGTCCCGTCGACATGGAGGGGGCCGTCGAAGTGGAACACCTCGCTCATCTTGGCGCCGTGGGCGGCAAGATCGGCGCGTGCCGCCTCGATGTCGGCGACGACAAGGAAGTTTCCTTGAACCGATCCCGGCACGGCGGTTGTGAATCCCTTGCCGAATATGACGGAGCAGGGTGAACCGGGAGGCGTCATCTGCACCGCCCGCCAGTCCTTCCCGTTGCTGAAATCACCGTCGAGCCGCCATCCCAACTTCTCGTAGAAGCGCTTCGCGCGTTCGACGTCGGATACAGGAAGGACGACGACCTCGAGCTTGGTGTCGACGTGTCCATTACTGACTGCTGTGTTGCTCATGGTGACCTCCGTGATCAGTTTTCGCAGCGAGCACTGCCAGGGTCGCCCCCGAGTGCCCGCCTTGAACGCTGGAAAGGAAAAGATAGACACCACCCGATGGCGCCGCCACGACGGATCGCGAGCACTCGCGGGCGATCACAACCGCGCGCCCGGCGGTGAGGACGTCAAACGCTCGTGACAACTTTTCAACTTCCGTGCGACAGCCACCGTGCAACACTCAGTCCACATTCAGGCAATTGATGCGTCCGGACTCGTCCACACAGCAGCGGCAAGGTGAATTCCCCGTATTGATCACGATGCCGCGCTCGATCAACACATGGTGCTGCCATGGTGTCGCGCGGGACTGCTACGGCCGGGTGCGCGCTGACGATGGCACTGTGTGCTGGAGCGGCGAGCGCTCAGTCGGTGAACGCCGAGCAAGCGAGCGTGCTCGCCCGCGCGTTCGCGCCGATCCTCGTGTTCCACGCGGCGGAACGGTACTTTCCGGTCTCGCCCCTCTTTCCAATCAACCACAGCGAACCCTGGGACGACGACCGGGCCATCACTGAATTGAGCACACCGGACGAACGTGTGCGCACCTATGACGAGCTGACGCGCGGCAACCAGATCGCGCACGCGTCGCTCGCCTACCGAGTGTTCGCGACGACCGCGCGAGGTCGACCGCGAGTCGCGGTGGAGTTCTGGTGCCACTACGTGTTCAACGACTACAGGTTCCACGGCGGTCTCGTCGGATGGAGCGCGGAGGACAACCACATCAACGATCTCGAGCGGGTGATCTTCGAGCTCGAGCGCGTCCGCGTGCACGAGACAATCACATCGATCGACTCGGCTCGCCGCGCCTACGTCATCCGCCGGATCATCGCAAGCGCGCACGACGGCAGCGTCTCGGCAAACGTCCTCGACGTCGACCCGTCTCGTCCTGTCCAGGCTCCGGTGGCCATCCTCGTCGAAAAGGGATCGCATGCGATGGCGCCCGACGTGAATGACGACGGCCGCATCACACCGGGCGTGGACGTCAACGCGGCGAAGTTTCTCTGGGGAATCCGCGACCATGGCGAGGGAGGGGTCCGGTACCGCTCGGTGTTCACCGACGAGCGCGCCACCGGCACACGCCTCTGCGACGCGGACACGGCGGCCATCGACCATCGATGCGAGCCTTACACACTGCAGTCGGCCGAGGAGCTTCAGGAGTGGTTTCACGGGCCCAACCTGACGGCGTCGGCGCGCGATCGGAGCGTGGGCCGAACGGGTTGGCTGTTTCGCTGGTTCGGTGATGTCAAGGTCGAGGACCTGCGCATTCCCAATGACCGCGCGTCCGGCGACGTCATCACATCGATGACCGACCGTCGCGCCAGTCAGGAAGGTGGACTCTCGATCGGGACAACGCTCGGCCGAAGCCTGCAGCCGCTTGCCGTTGGCGCGCGCTGGGCCTGGATCACACCCGGCCGATGGACTCCGGATCTGCTGACGTCCGGGCAGGTTCTGCTCGACGACCGGCTCGGGGCGGTGGGAACGGAAGTGACCGCGTTGGGCTTCTATCAGCTCGACCTGGTCACAAAGGCGCTCGCCGGGGTGACCTGGGTCGAGCGACTGGATGTTCCTCAACGCACGCTGGATGTGCTCGTCGGCGTCGAGTTCAGAATCGGGCGCTTGAGAATCCGTCCCAACACGACGATTCGAGGCGTCGTCAAAGGCACCGACTTCTCGCTGGTGTTTTGAGTCAGCGTTCGGCCGATCAGGCGTCGACACGCCTGCGTCCCCAGTCCCTTCTGTCGAACAAGTTTATGTTATAGACTAGTTTCTGATTAGACGTTGATGCACGAGAGTCGCCTTTTCAGAATCCTGGGGATTGGCATGATGACTCACAGAATCACACCTGTTGACAGCCGCATCGACGATGTCAGGCAGGACATCGCATTTCTGCGGGCACTCGTCGAGGACCACGAATCCACGATGGGGGCCGACGGTGCCGTCCTGACAGCGGTCGGCGTCGTCTTCGGCTGCGTCAGCCTGTTCTACTGGTCGCTGTCCGCCGGACTCGTCGCCGTCAGCGCGCCATGGAATGCGTGGGCCTGGATGACTGGTGTTGCGGTGCTCGTTCCTGTCGCTCTTCTCCTCCAGCGTCGTTTTCCTCATGCGTCGGGGCCGTCGTCACGAGCGATGCAGGCGGCATGGCATGGAGTCGGTACCGGCGTCACCGTCGCCGCGGTCGCATTCGCCCTCGGCGGATGGCGGCTTCAGCTGCCGGCGCTGGTCCTATGGGCATTTCCGGTCGTGCTGTTCACGCTGTACGGCGCGGCGTGGACGGTGGCGTTTGCCGCCCGCCGGCGCCTGGTCTTCGCGCTCGTCGCGGCGGGATGTTACGCATGGGCCTTGGGGTGCGGCCTCCTCATGGGACAGGCCGAGGAGTGGCTGCTGCTGGCGCTCGGACTGTTTCTGCTGGTGGCAGCGCCAGGGTCGATCATCGTGCGTCACGCGCGGGCGGTCTAGATGGGAGCCCGTGCGGCTCAGACCTTCCATGTGGAAGCCATCGACGACGTCATTCACGGTCGATTGCGTCTTGGCGTCATGGCCTATCTGGCAAAGACCGACGCTGCCGATTTCTCCGAGCTCAAGACGGCACTCAAAGCCACGCAGGGAAACCTGTCGATTCAGCTTCGCAAGCTGGAGGACGCCGGGTACATCACGATCGACAAGAGCTTCGTCGCTCGCAAGCCGCTGACACGCGCAAGCCTGACGCGCGCCGGCCGCAAGGCGTTCCTCGACTACCTCGATGCGATGTCCAGGCTGATCGACGAGTCGTCTCGTGCGCGATGACATGGTCGCCGAACTCGCTGGAGCACAGAAGCGTTTTGGCCCGGTCGTGGCGTTGCGCGGCATCGACCTTCAGGTACACGCCGGCGAGCTTCTCAGTGTCCTGGGGCCCAACGGCGCCGGCAAGTCGACCGCGATCGCGCTGCTCCTCGGACTGATGCGTCCGGATGCCGGGCGCGCATCGCTCTTCGGCCGATCACCGCGAGACATCGATGCGCGGCGTCAGACAGGCGTCATGCTGCAGGAAGCCACGCTGACGCCGGAGCTGCGCGTGCGGGAAGTGATCGCATTGACAACGCGTTACTACCCGGAACCCATGAGCGTCGATGAGGCGCTGGCGATGAGCAATACGATCGCGATCGGCGATAAGGCGTATGGGAAACTCTCCGGCGGACAGAAGCGGCAAGCACAGTTCGCGGTCGCGATCTGTGGGCGACCTCGTCTTCTCTTTCTCGACGAGCCTTCTGCGGGCCTCGACGTCGAGGCCCGCGAGCGGATGTGGGCGACACTCCGCGATCTCGTAGCGCACGGGGTCTCGATCGTCCTCACCACGCACTATCTCGAAGAAGCTGAAAGGTTGTCGAGCCGCGTCGCTGTTCTTGCGCGCGGAGCGCTGGTGGCGTTGGGAGCCACGCAACAGATCCAAGCGCTCATCGCCGCGAAGAGAATCGATTGCGCAACCAGCCTCACCGTTCGGGAAGTCAGCTCCTGGCCAGATGTGTCCACGGTGACTCACGATGGACGTGCGCTTCATATCACGACATCCAGCGCCGAAGCCGTCGTCCGGCGACTGCTCATCACCGACCCGCACCTGACACGGCTCGAGGTTCGCAGCGCCAGCCTGGCCGAGGCGTTTACAGAGCTGACCGGAGAGAGAGCGTCGTGAGTACGACGAATACGGTTGCCGGGACAGACGCAGGTCTACGCGTGATGTCGCGCGTCCGGCTTCTCCTTGCGTATGTGGCGCAGGCCCGGTACGAGCTGCTTCACGGCCTGCGTTCGCCGCAGATGGTTCTGTTCACCGTGCTCTTTCCGATGATGTTCTACCTGCTCGTTGGGGTGGTCTTCGGCCCGTTCAGGCATCCGGATCCGGACGTGCGTCTCTACGTCCTGATCGGATTCATCACGATGGCCGTGATGACGCCAGGGTTCTCCAGCTTCTCCGGCGTGCTTGCGCTGGAACGCGAAAAGGGGCTGTACACGCTACGACGAGCGTTGCCGATGCCGACCGGGGCCGACATGTTCGCGAAAATGGTCACGGTGCTGATGTGTGTGTCCATCGTCGTGCCCGTGCTGATCGTCATGGGTCGTTTCCTGGGGCACGTCGAGCTCGCGCCGCGGCAGACCGCCGCGCTGTGGATGCTCTCACTCTTCGGCGCCTTGCCGTTCTGCGCCCTAGGCTCCTTCATCGGCATGTACGCATCGGCGCGCGCGGTGCCAGCGATCGTGAACCTGCTGATGATTCCGATGCTGTATCTCTCGGGTGCGCTGTTCCCGCTGCCTGACAGCCTCGCGTGGTTGTCGCACATGATGCCCCCGTTCTATCTACAGCAGCTGATGCTCGCTGCGGCGGGTGCTCCACATCGATTCGTGGTGGGCACGTCCGCGCATATCGCACTCCTCCTCGGTTTGACGGCAACGTTCGCATTGCTGACGCTTCGTCGATTGAGAACGGTCGGCTAGTCCGAACCGATCGACTCGCCGAGCGCGCAGGCGATCGCGGCATCGGGTGTCAGCGCGCGACCCTCCTGCCAGCACTGATCGAACATGCGGGCACCGAGCGCCGTCCGCGCGCGCGAGACCGCTTCGTCGTAGTCCGCGCGATAGAACGCGAGCACCGGGGCGCCAACCGCATCGCGGAGGTTTTCGGCGGCGCCAAACAGGCGGGCTGCACGTTGATTCGCTCCCTGCCATGCCAGCACTTCAGCCAGCGTCTCGATGCTGCGTGACAGAAACCACTTCTCGTCCAGGCCTCTGAGCCCGCGCAGGCTCGCCTCGAGCAGTCGTCGTGCGCGATCGTACTCACCGCGGCGATGCGCGATGATTCCCAGATTCCTCAGCGGAAGGGCGACTGCCCATGCATCGCCAACCTCCCGACCGCGCTCGACACTCTCTTCGAGCACGGTACGCGCAGGTTCGTGCTCGTTGAGTGCGAGCAGCAGCACGCCGTGACTGGCCAGCGCAATCGTCAGGCAGAAACGATCGTTCGTCGTCCGCGCGAGCCGCACCGCCTCCTCGGCCAGCGGTCTGCCGGCTGCGGCGTGGCCTTCGGCCACGCGAACCATGGCCAGAAAGTGCAGCGCGTGAGCGGTGCAGGTCGCGTCCTCCACCGTTCGACCGATCGTCGCGCACTCCTCGAGGCGTGCGGCAGCCGTCGCCTGATCGCCTTCTGCCCACGCCAGGACGCCGTCGCCGAGCAGCACCCGAGCGCGCCAGTCGTTGGCGCTGCTCTCGTGTTCGATCGCCGAGTGCAGGAATGTACGCCCTTCACGCCAGAGGCCACGGTGAAACCAATACCAGAAGAGAGCGCTGGCCAGACGCGTGGCTCGCCTGAATTCGCCGCCGCGGAGCGACCGCTCCATCGCAGCTCGGAGATCGGAGTGCGCGTCATCGAGAAGGGCAAGCCAGCGTGGCCGATCTGGAGTATTGATGTGCGGCTCTGTCGCTTCTGCGAGCTGTGCATGATAGTCGGCGTGTCGCACGAGCAGGTCGGGCACCTCTTCCGCTTCAACCAGCTTTTCATGCGCGTACTGGCGCACAGTCTCCAGAAGTCGGTAGCGCCATTGCCCGGGCGTTTCGCGGTCGGAGACGAACACCAGCGACTTGTCGATCAAGCGGCTGATGACATCGAGGACATTCGTGTCGCCATCTCCGGGCCCTGCCGCAATCCGTTCGGCGGCTTCGAGCGTGAACCTGTCGACGAACACCGATAACCGCCGCAGGAGTCGCCGCTCGTCCGCAGTCAGGAGGTCGTAACTCCAATCGATCGCGGCTCGCAGCGTGTGATGACGCTGCAGTTCGGTTCTGCGACCGGTGCCGAGCACGCGGAAGCAGTCGTCGAGCCGAGTCGCTATCTGCTCGACGGACAGAGCGGCCACTCGTGCGGCAGCAAGCTCGATGGCGAGCGGCAGGCCATCGAGACGACGACAGATCTCCACGACTCCCGCGCAGTTCGTGTCGGAGAGCGTGAATGATGCCGCCGCCCTCGCCCGATCCTCGAACAGCTTGATGGCGTCGTACTCGAGCGCATCTCGCGCGGTTGATGCGTCGCCGGCGGGACACGACAGCGGCGGCACGAGCCAGACCCGTTCGCCGTCGATCCTGAGTGGTTCACGGCTGGTGACGAGCACGCGCAGCCTCGCGGCGAGAGGCAGGATCGTGTGGAGGAGGCTCGCGGTTGCCGCAATCACGTGCTCACAGTTGTCGAGCACGAGGAGCGTGTCACGCATCGCGAGGAATCTGCCGAGCAGCAGCGTCAGCGATTGACCCGGTTGATCGCGGAGGCCAAGCGCTGTCGCGACCGCCTGTGGCATGAACCGATCGTCGCTGATCGGTGCCAGATCCACCCACCAGACGCCGTCTGCGTACTGGTCGCGTAGAGAGCCGGCCACTTCGATCGCGAGGCGCGACTTGCCAGAGCCGCCGGCACCGACGAGCGCGACGAGCCGGGAACGTTCGAGTTCGCGAGCGATCTCCTCCATCTCACGCTGGCGGCCGATCAGGCTGGAGACAGCCGCCGGCAGAGTCGACGGCTGGACGTGGGCGATGAAGCGATAGCCCAGGCGATGGGCGGTTTCTATGAATCGCGGCGAGTCCGGGTCGTCGCCGAGCGCATCGCGAAGCTCGCGCACGCACACCTTCAACACGGTGTCGGTGACCGCCGTGTCGGGCCAGACCGCCGCAAGCAGCTGTTCCTTCGTCACGAGACGTCCGGGTCTGGCGATCAGGTACTCCAGCACCGCAAACGTCTTCGGCCGGAGTGGCACCACATCGACACCGCGGTGCATGCGGCGACTCGCAGTGTCGAGTCGGAAGGGACCAAAGGTGATGTGTGGCATACCGGAGAGCGCGCCCCCGCACTTGAACCGCAATTGAACCGTTTCCTTAGGACATCAGTTCCGTGCGGCAACTATTTTCATCCTGCTGCGGTCGAGCGGTGAATCGACGCGCACGGAGGGGCTGCACATGACACATCACTTCGATGCACGTCGGCGGCGACTGCTGTCGCTGCTCGGAACAATGGGAGGGGCGGTCACCGCCTTGGGTGCGACATCGCGAACCAGCACTCACAACGATGCTGGTGATGACGAACGCGGTCGAGTCGGTCGTGCCTCACTCGACACACGACTGACACGCGAATATGGCGTGCGCCACCCATTCGTCAGCGCGGGAATGGGATTCGTCTCCTATCCGCCGCTCGTCACCGCCGTCGCGAACGCTGGCGCCATTGGCGTGCTGGGCAACGCCATCGAGCCGCCGCAGAGTACTCAGTTGCTGATTCAGATGATTGCGACAGGCACTACCGGACAGTTTGGCGTCGACCTCCTCCACGACACCACGGCATTCGGTCCGGCAACCACCGACGCGCATATCGACGCGTGCGTCGCCGAGCACGTCAGGCTCGTCGTCTTTCACATGAACGTTCCCCCGCGCCAGTGGATTGATCGGCTCCACACGGGCGGATGCCGGGTCTGGCACCAGGCGGCGTCAGTCGAGCAAGCGGTGGAAGCCGCGGAGGCCGGAGTCGATGCAGTGGTCGCACAGGGCAGCCAGGCCGGCGGACATAACAAGAGCGTGACCCGGACGATGCCACTTCTGCGACGAGTGATCCGCGCAGTCGATCCACTGATGGTGCTCGCGTCGGGAGGCATTGCCACTGGCGCGGACGTCGCCGCCGCGCTGATGAACGGCGCCGAGGGTGTCTGGGTAGGCACTCGAATGGTGGCCTCCACGGAAGCCTTCGCGCATCCGGACTACAAGCGCCGTCTCCTCGAGGCGCGAGGTCGTTCCACCACGGTGACGACTGCGTTCGGGCCGGAGTATCCGAACGTGCCCTACCGGGTCCTCCGGACCGACTTCGTTCGAACGGTCGCGGGCCATGAAGACGAGATCCCGCCGCCACAGGCGGGTGATCCTCCGATCGGCGAGACGGTGCTCTTTCCTTTCACGCTCCGTGTGCCGTACACGATGCCGCCGTTCAGTGCCGCGGTCCCGTCGCCGGACACGACAGGAACATTCGATCGCATGGGCTTTCCAGCCGGCGAGGAGAGCGTCCGCAAACTGAAAGACATCAAGCCCGCAGCAGAGATCATCGAGGAGATGATGACGGAGGCGCGAGAGATCCTCCGAGCCACCCTCTGAGCTCGGCGTCAGGGAACACAGGCACGACCGGCGCATGGAATATTCGCCGCGTCGCGCAGATTACGCCAGATATCAGTTCCCTCTCCCATGTTGACGCCGCACTCGCAGGGCACGTCCTTCTGGCCGCGCCTCAGCGTCGTGCCAGGAGGATTTCATGCGCATCGGACGATCGGCACAACCATTCGCGCTCTCTCTGCTGCCCGCGCTCATGCTCGCTGGGGCGGCGACCGAGAGCGGCGCGCAAAGTCACGACGCTCACGCTGCCGGCACCATCTCACAGCCGCACACGCGCACAGCGCAGGAGAACGAGGCTGTGAGCGCAGTCCGCGACGCGACCGCCCGATTCAAGAACGTGACATCGGTGGACGGCCCCGGCGAAGGCTATGCGCTCGGTTTTGGATGCGTGAGCGGCGGCGATTTCGGCGCCATGGGCCTCCACTACATCAATGGGCCGCTCGTCGACGACGGCGAGATCATTCCAGGCCAACCCGAGATCATCCTGTTCGAGCCGACGAAGGATGGCGGGATCCGGATCACCGGCGCCGACTACCTGGTCAAGGTCGCCGACTGGGAGAAGAATCATAAAGACGAAGGCCCACCCATGCTCTTCGGCCAGCTGTTTCACTTGTTCGACAGCCCGAACCGTTTCGGACTCGACCCGTTCTACACACTGCACGTATGGGCATGGAAGGACAATCCGAACGGCACGTTCGTGAACTGGAATCCTGACGTGTCGTGCGACGCCTTCAATCCGCCGCCGACTCCAACCACAGCTCGCTGACGCACGAACGCTCTCGGGTTGCGTATGAGTGTTTTCACGCAGAGATCGCCGAGGGGCAGAGACCGCGGAGGCGACGGTCTCTGCTCCTCAGCGATCTCTGCGTGAATGTCTTACGCGAACTGTTTCATGCGCTGCGCGTTACACGGCTGTCATGCAGGGCGGGCTCCGACCGCGCTGACCGTGCACGGGTGAGGATGTGCCTCCGTGGAATGCCGTACTGCTGAAGCGTATCGGTCATCGCACCCCGAAACACCTCGCGGGCGCGCGACAATCGCGACATCACCGTCCCGATCGGTAGCTGCATCACGTCGGCGAGCTCGCGGTACGAGAGCCCCTCCAACTCCCGGAGCACCAGCAGCTCACGCGCGCGATCGGGCACATGGCTCATCGCCCGCGCGACCAGCGCGACTTCATCGCTGCGGTGCATCAACGCCTCTGGATTCGATTCGGATCGGATGCAGACGTGTTGCTCCTCGTCGAACGGATCCATGGCCGTATCGATGGAGCGCATCCGCCATCCGCGGCAGGTGTTCCGCACGATGCTGAGGAACCACGCGCGCCCATCCCCACCGGAAAACGTCCGGAAATAGCGGAACGCGCGCAGCGACGCCTCCTGCAGCGCGTCCTCGGCATCGTCCTCGTTGCGCATCAGCCAGCGCGCCAGCCTGCGCGCGGCGTCGAGATGCGGGAGCACGACGTGATCGAAACTCTGACGGGACGCAGGCACGACGGTGAATCGAGTCGCTCGGCCCCCCACCGAGCGGTTCGCCACGGGTGCCTGCCCCGCCTGTATCGGCTGTCTCTGAGCGGCCATGAGCCCATCTTGCGAGCAGCCACGCGGCCGGCCCACCGACAGCCCCCGTACAGCGGTCGTACAGCGCCCGCACAGTCGCGGGTAAGATGGAGGGTCTTGAAGACGCGCGTTGCGGGAACATTCGGCGCCCAATTGAAGGGGCTTCGCGAAGCAGCGGGATTCACGCAGGAGGAGCTGGCAACAATCGCCGGGCTCTCCGTGCACGCCGTCAGCTCTCTCGAGCGCGGCCAGCGGCGACGACCTCATCTCGATACCGTCCGCGCGCTCGCGGGCGCGCTCGAACTGACTGGCGACGCCCGCGATGCACTGTTCGGGAGCGCACGGACCGCGGCAAGCGACACTGTCGTCGATGAGTTGACCGACGCGCTGCTGCCACACGGTCCAACAGACCTGATCGGCCGGGATGATGAGATGCAGACGCTGCAGCGCTGGATGGCGCGGCAGTCATTGCGACTCATCACGCTGACCGGACCTGGCGGATCTGGAAAGACGCGACTGGCCCTCGAGCTCGCACACGCCGTCGCCGCCGACGGCGCCACCCGAGTCGTGCACGTGCCGCTGGGAGCGATTCGCGATCCATCGTTCGTGGCGCTCGCTGTTGCAGAGGCGATCGGGTTGTCGGACGTCACCGCGCCCGAGCTGCCGGCACGCGCACGGATGGCGTGCGGCGAACGGGCGACGCTGTTCGTGCTCGACAACTTCGAGCACGTGCTCGAGGCAGCTCCGCTGGCAGCCGAGCTCCTGACATCGATTCCATCGCTCAAACTCCTCGTCACCAGTCGCGCACCCCTGCGCGTACGGGGAGAGCGCGAATTCGCCGTCGGCCCGCTCGCCCTCACCGTACCGGAATCCGGCGATCTGGATCGCGTCCCCGCCGTGCGGCTGTTCATCGAGCGGGTTCGGGACGTCCAGCCCGACTTCCGTCTGTCGCCTGAGAACTGCGACACGGTGAAAGCGATTTGTCAGAAGCTCGATGCGCTGCCGCTCGCACTGGAGCTCGCAGCGCCGTGGATGAAAACGCTGACCGCCGACGAACTGCTTCGTCGACTCGATCGCAATGTGCTGCTCTCGCCGGTCGGCGCACGCGATCTTCCCGAGCGGCAGCAGACGATGAGCGCCACGATCGCGTGGAGCTATCAATTGCTTGGCACGAAAGAGCAGCGCACGTTCAGGCGACTGGGCGTGCTGCGGGGCTGCTTCCGAATCGAGGCGGCGATCGCAGTGCTCGCGGATCTCCACGGCTCTCCGGTGACGAGCGCCGACACGCTCAGCGGCGTGGCCGATCTGATCGACAAGAGCCTGCTGCTGCGCGCGGAACCCTCGTCTGCCTCACGGCCTCGCTACCAGATGCTCGAAACGGTACGAGCGTTTGCCTCGAACGAGCTCGTGGCGTCGGGCGAACGCGACGCCTCGCTCGAGGGGCTGGCCGCATATTGCGCTCGTGAGGCCGAGGGCGCCCGAACAGGACTCGCCGGGCCTTCGCAGGTCGAATGGCTCGATCGCGTACGTGACGATCTGGAAAACTACCGCGCGACGCTCGACTGGCTGATCGAGCGCCAGCGCGCCTCCGACGCCGCTGACATCACCTGGAACCTGTTGTTCTTCTGGCTGATTCGCGCCCGCGGCACCGAAGCGCTTCAGTGGTGTCGGCGCGTGCTGAGTCTCCCGCGCGTCTCTCCCGCTGCCGAAGCCAAGGCGCTGGTCGGCGGATCGGTCATGTGGTACACGCAGGGACAGGTCGCGCACGCTCGAGAGTGGCTGACAAAGGCGCTGACGCTCGGGCCCGGTGTCACCGCCGACGTCACCGCGATGGCCGAGATCCTCTTCGGCCACGTCGAACAGGCCGGCGGCAATCAGGAGGCGGCGCGCGAGCGGTTCACACGCAGCATCGATCTGTTCCGGACGCTCTCGAGTGCGTGGGGCATCGGCAATGCACTCATGGGAATGGCGAGCGTTGCCCTTGCCTCGGGCGATATCGTCACCGCCGAGCGCGTGCTCGATGAAGCGACCGCGGCGCTCCGGCAGGCGGGACCGTGGTTCCTCAATCTCCCGCTCTACATCCGGGCCAATCTCGCGGTGCAGCGTGGACACGCCGACGCAGCGATCGAATACGTCCGTGAAAGTCTCACCTGCAGTCGTGCCCTTCACGACAAGTTCGCCTTCGTCTACGCGCTCACTCCGCTCGCCGCCGCCGCCGTGCTCAAAGGTGACGACATGTGGGCCGCGAGAGTGCTGGGCACCCGCGACGCGGTGACGGAACAGACCGGCGCATCCGCCGTCGACAAGTCGGTGCGAGAGCTTCGAGAGCGGACGGAACGCGATGTACGCGGACGGCTTGGCGAGGATCGCTGGGCACGCGCCTACGCCGACGGCCGCCACGCGTCCATCGACCTGCTGTTGCAGGATATCGATGGTGCTCGAAAGGCGATCGAAAGGTAGCTCGGCTGGACCGGGCATCGAGGGTCGAGTCGCCAGGGCTCAGTGACGGAATATTCGGGCGAATCCACAGATTACCTACTGTGGAGGCCCAATGACTCCCCTACCACTCGCTCTCATAACTCTGCTTTCGAGCGGCGCACTGGCCGTCCGCTGACACGCGTGGAGGCGGCGAAACCCATGCGGGTCGGGGCGTTCGAGCTCGACGTGCACGCGCGCGAGCTGCGCGATGGAGCGACGCGCATCAGGCTTCAGAGCCAGCCGTTCGAGATCCTGTGCGCGCTGCTCGAACGACCGGGCGATGTGGTCACCCGAGACGAACTGCGCCACCGCCTCTGGCCCGACGGCATCTTCGTCGACTTCGAACACAGCCTCAACACCGCGATCAAGCGGCTGCGAGCGGCCCTTGGTGACGATGCGGAGCAACCGATGTTCGTCGAGACCGTGCCGCGCCGCGGGTATCGCTACATCGCTGCCGGACACGATCGGCGGAGCCGGTCGCGCGTTCGCCTCGTCGTGCTGCCCTTCAACGCAGTGAGCGACAGCCTTCAGTGCGAGCACTTCAGCGAGGGGCTGACCGAGGAAGTGATCGTCCAGCTGAGTGCCGCGAGCGACGAGCTCGACGTCGTCGCGCCATGGTCATCGCGATTCGATCGACGGAGCCTCTCGCGGGCGCGCGATATCGGCGAGTCGCTGCACGCCGGTTTTCTGCTCGAAGGCAGCACGCGCATCAATGGCGCACGCGCCAGGATCATCGCTCGCCTGGTGGAAGCGGCCACCGAGGTTCACCTGTGGTCGGAGACGTACGATCGCATCGTCGAGTGTCCGGTGTCGCTGCAGGCGGAAGTCGGCAGCGCGGTGGCGCAGGCGATCACGAAGGAGCTGCTGGCAGTCTCTTAGAACATCACTTGAAGCTGATGATCTCCTTCTCGGGCGGCCGCTGCATCCCCTTCTCGTGATACTCCTCCCAGATCTTCGCCCAGGGGCGCTCGAACATGCTCGGGACCTTGTACGGGATCACGGTGCCCGCGACGACCGGCTTGGCGCGCCCGTCGACCGGGTAGATGGTCTGCACGCACTCGATGAAGGTGTAGGGATCGCCGTCTTCGAAACCGCTGATCCGCTCGAGCATGCGTGTCATCCGGATCGGTTCCACGAGCGCTTCAGGGTCGTAGAAGATCCCTTCGTGATCGAGGCCGACGAACGTGCCGTCCTTGTCACGGTGCGGCGTGTAGATCTCGATCGTCTGCAGCTTGCTCGAGAACTCCGGGTTGCCGTGCACTTTCCAGCCCTGGATGTTCGACGACCAGGTGATGAGCGCCTCGCCATCCCAGAAGCCGATCGTGTCGCCGTACCATTGAGGCGCGTCAGGACCGAGGCGCGGCACGGTGCCGTCCATCTTGAAGGTGCGGCCGATGTGGATGTTGGTGATGAAGTTGTCGGCGTCGCCGGCGAGGAACTGGACCAGCGTCGGCGTCACGATCACCGAGTGCGGCTGATTCGTGACGGCGTGGTAGTGCCAGCGACGCATGAAGCCTTCGGGCCAGCAGTACTGCGCCGGCCACTGCGGGGCGTTGGTATGCGCGTCGTGATACGCCTCCTGCACCATGCGTGTCTTGTATTCGTCGGTGAGCAGCGAGAGCAGCGTCGGATACTGATTCCACAGCAGCTCGGCGTACCAGTTCTGTCCGCGGTGCCATACGTAGCGTCCGCTCCAGTCACCGGGTACCGTGGCGTAGGTGTGTTGCGTCGGTCCGCCGCGTTTGCGCGCTTCATCGAGGAGCGCCTGGTAATGTGCCTGCGCCGTTTTGAAGGTGTAGGGGCTCACCATCGCCGCGCGCGGGTAGTCGCGATCACAGTAGCCCCACGCCGCAGACGAGGGCGGCGTGTCGCCGATCATCCCGCCGCGCCACTGCTGCTCGAGACCGTAGGGACTGTTGCAGCGGAAGTACCGTTTGTCCGTCCACAACGCGCGATCGGCGTAGAAGTCCTTCGAGGTGAAGATGTCGACCTTCAGCGGCTCGATCCCGCCGGGTGCGGCACCGCCGCGGGCAGCGCCGAGGAACCCGTCGAGCCGATCGCCGGTCGCGGGACCATCGAGCGGGCCCACCAGCCAATGCTGCTGCGGATAGCCCTTGATCTCACGGGGTGGAATCGCCTCGATATCTCCGGCGTTTCGCCACATCTCCCAGGGGATCGCCGGTGACACCGGCGCGCCGCGGCCCGTGCTCGTGACCTGAGCGGGCGGTGTCCCGAAACGTGAGCACGAGATCAGCAGGGCTACTAACAGCGCGGCACACACGGCGCGGCCGATTTTCAAGGTGGTCATCTGCGACATGGGCGCCAATCATAGGCTCCTGACGGAGCCTGTGAGAAATGCAAAATTCAAAATGCAAAATGCAAAAAGGACTCGGTGCATTTTGAATTACCCTACTCCAATGAAAACAGCCGGGCACACAACGTTGATGATCACATGCCTCATCGGTTGGGTGTTGTCGGCGTCGGCACAGACTCCAACACGACCTGCACCCGGCACGCAGAAACCCGGGATGGCGCCACGACCTCCGCTGCTCTTCAGCGAAGTCTGGCGCATGCCTCCGTATACCGGGGAACAAACCGACGAGAACACGCGCGTCACACAGGCCGTGGTGACGAACCCGAACCTCGACGTGAAACTGTACGGGCAGGACGCGAAGGTGATTCGGGCCGCGGTGCACGAGGAACGCTTCGATCTGTGGAACGGATTGACGACATCTCCGACCGCAGTGACGCTTCGGGATCGGCGCAACCTGCTCAATCTGACTGATGCGGCCCGCCTTCGATGGATCGTCAGGACGAACGCGATTCATTCGCTGAATCCGGTAGTGAAGCTCGCTGACGGCCGGCTCATCGTCGGCGATCGAACCATCACCACGCACGGCGAGTATCTCTCGGTCGAGATCGCGTTCACCGGCATGCGCTGGTATGGACTGGATCCGGCAAAGGTCATCGTGCTCACGGAAGTGATCAGTCCCGATCTGCGCGGCGTCGACGAAGTCGGCCTTGCCATGCTTTCGCCCGGTGGCGGGCACGGCATCGCCGGTTCAGCAAACCTGTCGAACGTGGAGCTCTTCGCGTATCCTGTTCCTCGTTAGAGTACGCAGATGACCGTGGCGTCGCGATTCGCGTGGCTGCTCGTCGCCGCGGCGTCCGTGTCGGCGCTCGCGCAGCAATCGCCGCCGTCGATTCGCGGACGCGTATTTGCGGCCGACAACCGTGAGGCGCTGCCGCGCGCGAGAGTGATCGTAGTGGCTGACGGCGCGCCCGGATCGCCGGCGTACACCGACGACCGCGGCGAGTTCACGATTGCGGTTCCGTCTGCGACGACATTTACTCTCTCGATCGTCAAGGCCGGTTACGCCGCCACGCAGATGCCGTTGCAGAAGGCGGCGTTTGTTGCAACGCCAGTCCGCGACATCGCGATTGCTCTGACGCGCTCGGCGGCAGTCAACGGACACATCGTGGAC
>Ga0126377_10000372_pt1 | contig 26821 bp, 27 predicted proteins | sample PanSoiMetPlot_22_FD_92647 | JGI IMG/M metagenome (GOLD analysis project Ga0126377, IMG submission 92647) | Tropical forest soil microbial communities from Panama - MetaG Plot_22 | ecosystem: Environmental > Terrestrial > Soil > Tropical forest > Bulk soil | place: Panama | collected 2016-02-17 | reverse complement strand
GCTGGACCGCACGGACATCGCCGTGCGCCTCGACGCCGCCCGCGCCGATCTCGCGGCCGCCCGCGCCCAGGCAGAGAACGCGCAGGCGCAGCTCGCGCTCACCCGGAAGTCGGTGGGGGCAAATCTGAGTCAGGCGGCCGGCGGCGTGACCGAGGCGTCGTCCGGCGTGAGCTCGCTGCGCGCGGCCCGCGATCAGGCGCGCGCCGACGTCGTCGCGGCCCAGGCCGCCCTTCACCTGGCCGAGACCGAGCACAAGCGCGCCCAGGATCTGTTCGCCGCCGACGCGGTCACCAGGGCCGAGATCGACAGGCGCCAGGCGGCGCTCGATCAGGCCCGCGCGCAGCTCGAGCAGGCCAGGGCGCGCGAGGAGAGCGCGCGGGCCAGCATCTCGTCGGGGCAGGGCGCCCTCCAGCTGGCCGAGGGGCGCCGCCAGGCCGCGCAGACCGGGCCCGAGCAGCTGGCCGCCGCGCAGGCCCAGGTCGCGCTCGCCGACTCGCGGGTCAAGCAGTCCGAGTCGGCGGTCCGCACCGCGGAGCTCAACCTCTCGTACGCCACCGTGCGCGCGCCGGCGGCCGGCGTGGTCAGCCGGCGAAACGTCGAGGTCGGGCAGACGGTCGCGCCCGATCGCCCGCTGCTCGCGCTGGTGGCAACCAGCGACCTCTGGGTGGTGGCGAACTTCAAGGAGACCCAGGTCGGCGAGATGCGGCCGGGCCAGCCGGCCGAGATCGACGTCGACGCCTTCTCGGGCGAGACGATGTCGGGGCACGTCGAGAGCATCGCCGGCGCGACCGGGGCCCGCTTCGCGCTGCTGCCGCCCGACAATGCCTCGGGCAACTTCGTCAAGGTCGTGCAGCGCGTGCCGGTCCTGATCCGCATCGACGACGCGCACAGCATCGCGCTCCGGCCCGGCCTCAGCGCCGACGTGACGGTGACGGTGGGGCAGTGAGCCCCGGCGACTCCGAGATCACCGGGTCCAAGGCGGTCCTCACCATCGCGGTCATGGGCGCCGCCCTGATGGCGGTCATCGACATCTCGATCGTCAACGTCGCCCTGTCGGACATCCGGGCGAGCTTCGGCACCCCCCTCGATCAGATCGCCTGGGTGTCGACCGGCTACATGATGGCCAACATCGTGGTCATCCCGATGACCGGCTGGCTGCAGCGCAAGTTCGGGTACCGCCGCTACTTCGTGGCCTCGATCCTCCTGTTCACCACGTCGAGCGCGCTGTGCGCGATATCGTGGAACCTGCCGTCGCTGGTCGTGTTCCGCGCGCTCCAGGGCCTCGGCGGCGGCGCCATCATCCCCACGTCGCAGGCCATCCTGTTCGCGCGCTACCCGCGCGAGGAGCACGGGATGGCCGGCGCGCTGTTCGCGCTCGGCGCGATCACCGGACCGCTGCTCGGCCCCACGCTGGGCGGCTACCTCATCGACCTGGCCTCGTGGCACTGGATCTTCCTGGTCAACGTCCCGGTCGGGCTCATGGTGGCGGCGCTGGCCTGGCGCGGCATCCAGCAGCCGGGCCACCGCGATCCGAAGGAGCCGATCGATCGCTGGGGCATCGGCCTGCTCGCGGTCGGCATGGCGTCCCTCCAGTACGTCCTCGAGGAGGGCAACCGCGAGGGCTGGCTGGACAGCAAGACCATCCTGGTCCTCGGCGTCGTCGCGGTGGCGGCGCTGGTCACCTTCATCGTCCACGAGCTGGAGGCGCCGCACCCGGTGGTCGACCTGCGCGTGTTCGCCAACCGCAGCTACGCGGCGTCGACCGGCCTCAACTTCCTGCTCGGCACGGCGCTCTTCTCCGGGTCGCTCCTCTATTCGCTCTTCTGCGGCTCGGTGATGCACTACAGCGCGCTCGACATCGGCATGTTGTTCCTCAAGGGATCGTGCGTGCAGATCCTGGTCATGCCGCTCATCGGGCGCTTCGGCGGGCGCGTCGACGCGCGCTGGCTCATCGGATGGGGCGTCATGATGACGTGCCTGTCGCTGTGGACCAACTCGCACCTGGCGGCGGGCATGAGCGACACGGGGCTCATCTGGCCCATCTTCATCCGCTCGCTCGGGCTGGGCTTCGTCTTCATCCCGCTCTCGGTGGTGGCGCTGTCCGACCTGCCGCCCGCGCAGCGCGGCAACGCCGCGGGGCTCTTCAACCTGACCCGCGAGCTGGGCGGCTCGATCGGGACCGCGTGGATGGCGACCATGCTCACGCGCCACGCCCAGGCGCAGCAGACCTACCTGGCCGAGCACGTGAGCCGCTACGATCCGACCACGATCGATCAGATCCGCATGCTGGGGGCCCGGCTCGGCAGCCAGGATGCGGCCGTCGCGGTCATGGGGCAGCGGATCTCGCTGCAGGCGCTGACGCGCGCGTTCAACGAGGGCTTCCTCACCCTGGTCGTCGTGTTCGCGGCGTCGGTCCTCCTGGTGTTCCTGCTCAAGCGGCCGGAAGCCGGCAGCGCGCCGGCCGCGGCCCACTGACGCGCGGCCCCGCCAGCGCGGCCCGGCCCGAGCTCATCCGACTCATCCGCCGCGCGGACCGAAGCTCAGCGCCGGCGCGGACGGCGCGCGGTACACGACCAGCTCGGCCCGCACCAGCCCGAACCGGCTGTCGGTCTCGACCAGCAGCGGCAGCCGGCGCTGGTCGGCGCTGACATAGAGGCGGAAGCGGCGCGGCTGCGCGTCCGGATCCGCGCTGCCGTCGCGTCGCACGCGCCAGGCCACGCCGTCGATGCGGTGCGCGCGCAGGCGCCCCAGCGCCGTGTTCAGCATCACCGCGCCCGGGGTCTTCACCGTCGCGCGCCACAGCCGCGAGCGAGCCCACACGCTCAGCGTGACGGCGCCGGTCGCGCGCTCCGGCCAGGTGCGCAGCGCGAGCAGCGCCGCATACATGTTGAGCGGCGCGCCGTCTCCGGGCACGCGCTGCCAGCGGCGGGTCGTGCGCCCGCGGCTGCGATCCACCACGCGCACCACGCCGGGCGCGAAGCTCGCCTCCACCGTCGAGCGCGCGCCCCCGTCGATCGCGTGCGAGCGATAGCGCAGGAGGCGCCCGGTCGCGAGATCGATCCACGTCGTCTCGTCGCTCGATCGGTTCTCGAACAGGGACGCGATCCCGCTGGTGGCGAACTGCCCGCGCAGGACGGCGACCGGCCGCCCGTCGACCCGCGCCGGCGGCGCGACCTGGAGCTGCATCGATCCGCCGCCGAACGGGCCCACCCGCACCCGCCAGCGCATCTGCTCGCCGGGACGGGCGAGGAGCGGCGCGCTCGCCAGCGCCGGCCCCGCGCTGGCCGCCAGCTCGGCCGGCGGCGGCATCTCCGGCATGCGCGCGCAGCCCGGCGCGCAGCTGGTCGCCAGACCCAGCCCTAGCCCGGCGGCGGCGACGGATGCCCGGACCATGTCGACAGCATGACCCGGATCGGTGACGGTTCGCGCGCCCGGGGGCTAACTTCCGGTCACGCTGCGCGTCAAGCGGGGTTCACGCGCGGCTCGAGAATTCGCCGCACTGCGCCACGAGAGCGCGCCATCTGTCGGTCTCGCTCCGCCCCCCCGGCACCGATCGCGCACAGATACAGCTCACCGCCGGGCACGCCGAAGCGGTGCATGCAGATCCGCCAGCCACCTTCCGTGCCGAGCAGCACGCCCTCGAACTCGCGCGTCTTGCGCCCGATGAACGGCAGCTGCGCCGCCACCTCCTGGCACGCGTGCGGATCGCCGGTCGCGGCCAGGCAGAAGCCATCCTCGTCCGACAGGATGAGCCCCTCGAGCCGCGCCGCCCGGCGGCACGCCTCCAGCTGGTAGTGGAGGGCGAGCGTGGTGTTGTCGCTGCGGCGCTGCCGCCGCTCACGCGAGATTCGCATGCCGCGATCCTACGTGCGGTCGGCCGGCGGGCGCCAATTTCCGGTGAAAGCGCCGGCCGGGCAGGGCCGTTATCGGGGCAGACAAGGAGGACGCCATGATCCGCACCCGCGCTGCCGCGCCGCTGGCGCTGGCATTCGCGGCGAGCTGGGTGGCGGCCTGCACCGGGGGCGAGTCCGCCTACCGGGCCGGCCCGTCCACCACGCCCGCCAGTTCCGACGTCGCCGCCACCGAGCCCGGCCCGCCGCTCGGCGCCGAGGAGAGCGCGCCGCCGTCCCTCGATCGGCCGGGCCTCGGCACCGAGTTCGGCGAGCAGGTCGACTCGCGCGTGGTCGACCAGCCGTTCGAGCGCTCGTCGAGCGATCCGTTCGCGCTGGTCGCCGTGCACTACAACGACGCCGACGGGGTGGAGGCACAGGCGCGCAGCCGCGGCGGCGCGCTGGCGCCGTTCAGCTTCTCGATGGCCCAGGACGGACTCTCGATCGCGCTGGTCGGCGAGGACGGCGAGGCGCTGCCCGGGCTCACCGCGCCCGATCGCCTGTACGTCGTGGGCCGCGCCGGCCAGCGGTACAGCATCCACATCAGCAACCACACCGACGGGCGCTTCGAGGTGGTCGCCTCGGTCGACGGGCTCGACGTGATCGACGGCAGGCAGGCCAGCCCGGCCAAGCGCGGCTACATCGTCCCGCCGCGCGGGTCGCTCACCATCGACGGCTGGCGAACCAGCAACGACCGGGTCGCCGCCTTTCGCTTCGCCCCGGTGCGCGACTCGTACGCCTCGCGCACCGGCGACGATCGCAACGTCGGCGTCATCGGCTTCGCCTTCTTCGCCGAGGCCGGAGCCCAGACTGGATCGACAGGCCGTCGGACGGGCGACGAGATCGGCGTGCGCGAGAGCGCCGACCCCTTCCCGGGGCGGTACGCGGCACCGCCGCCCTGATGCGCGGACGCGCCAGTCGGGGCGTCCCCGGTTTGCGGGAGTGAGAGGCCGGCGCGAGGTTCCGGGTGCCGCGGGGTGCCCGGCCGGCTATCCTGCGACCATCGTGACCGTCTCCCTCACAAGGGCGGTCGCCTGGACCGCGCTCCTGGTGGCGGCAGCCGGCTGCGGCAAGCGGGCCTGGCGTGTGGAGACCACCCAGCCGCCGCTCGCGCTGGGGTCCGACCTGGACGCTCGCACCTCCCTGCCCGGCACCATCGAGCTGGGGGACATGGACCTGCCGGACATCTTCCGCCTGTCCAACTCCGCCTACTTCGTGGCGGTCTCGCGCGACCGGCTGCGCTTCCACGTCACGCTCCTGCACAAGTGGCAAGAGATCGCCGACCCGTCCCGCTGGCGGGTCTGGATGGTGGACGACCTGGGACACCGGTTCGCCCCCGAGGACGTCGATCTCCGCCGGTTACGCCCGGTCACGACCGTCTTCGATCCCGGCTACAGCGGCTCGGTCAACACCAGACCGCTCTACTCACTGGTCCTCTACCGGGGCGAGGGGGACTACGTCTTTCATCGCCGCGATCTCCTGCGCAAGGACATGCGCTGGCTGATGCTGGTCATGGTCCGGCCCGGCTACGAGTACCGCTACATCTGGAGCTTCGCCGACGACGCGGACCTGACCGGCGCGCAGTCGGCGACAAAGTCGATTGTCCCGAATCGACTTTCGATTTAGCGTGTAGTCCAGTGGCACACCATCGCTGGTCCTCACGATCCCTGGTCGCGCTGGGCGTTGCGGCCTTCACCTCCCAGCTCGGGCTCCGATCGGCCGCCGCCGACCAGAGTCTCCAGGCGATCACGTCGATCACGACCGGCTACACCGACAACGTGGAGTTCGTGCCGGTCAACGGCGATCCCAACCTGACCCCGGCGGTCACGAGCGACGCGTTTGCGAACATCGCGCCCGGCGCCGTGTTCGCGTACGAGGGGCCGCGCGTCCTTCAAGTCCTGCGCTACGTGCTCGACATCCGCCTCTACGCCGAGCAGAGCAGCGCCGACTCGTTCTCCAACAACCTCCAGTACGGGGCGGTCATCCCGCTGACGCCGCGGGCCGGGCTCACCCTCGACCTGAGCGCGTCGCACGGGCGGCTCAACGCCTTCGACCTCGGTCCCCAGAACGCGATGGTCGGCGGGGCGGGGCAGGGCGATCAGTCGTTCGCCACCGGCGGCGCGGGCATGACCTACTCCTACCAGCTCACGCCGTCGTGGCAGTACAGCCAGGGCCTCAGCGGATCGATCTACGAGCCGCTCGACGACAGCGTCCAGGTCGGCCGGCGCACCACCGCCGAGACGGCGCTGAGCCTGGCCAAGACGCTCAACTTCAACGCCTTCACCTTCACCGGCCGGGCCCGCTACACGGCGATCGCCGCCGGCGACGACCCCAACGGGTTCGCGCAGCCCGAGAACGACACCATCCTGGTCGGCCCCGAGCTGCGCTGGGTGCACGACCTGTCGCTCGACTTCTCCACCGACGCCATGGTCGGAGCGACGGCGTCGTTCGCGCCCGGCGAGTTCCAGGACCGCTCGGTCTATCCTGTCGGCGACGCGTACCTGCGCTACACCCACGAGCGCTACGCCGCGCAGATCGGCTACCGGCGGAACGTGGTCACCAACCTCCAGCTCGGCCAGACCGAGATCACCCATGTGGGGGAGGCACGCGGCGTCATCCCCCTGCCATTCGGGGACAGATGGTCGCTGGCCGGCTCGTTCGCCTACGCCAACGGCGAGTCGGTCGGCCAGGTCGACATGGCCAACAACGACGTCACCCTCAAGACCATCCAGTGGGTCGCCGACGGCGCGCTGTCCTGGCAGATCACGGACGGCATCGGGGCGTCGGCGCGCTACCAGTACACGCGGCAAAATCGCGACAGCCTGCGCATGGTGGACATCGTCGAGGAGCGCACGCGGCGGCAGCAGATCACGATCAGTCTGGAGGGCACCTACCCGACGCGGCAGGCGGCCGAGCTGCCGAAGGACTCGTCGACGCGCGTCGACGGGGGCCTCGAGAGCATGTCCAAGCGCGAGGAAACTCTGGTCCGCTGACGGCGGGCGGCGGCACCGCGATCGCGGCCGCCGTGCTAGATTCGTCGCGCGTGAAGGCCATCGACGAGCTAGTCCTGCGCATCAAGCGCGGCGACTCCATGGCGACGCGCACCGCCCGCGACGTGTACCACTGGGCGCTGCGCTGGAACCTGCCCGAGACCAGGCTCTCGCGCGCGTTCTACGCCGCCCTGTACCGGGCCAACGACGTCTACCTCAACACGCGCGAGTACACCGCCTCGAAGCTGGTCTACGAGCCGATGGTGCGCGCGCGCTTCCACAAGGTGGGCACGGACCTCCAGGTCTCGGCGCTGCCGTACGTGGTCGGCCACGCGCGCGTCACCATCGGTGACCGCTGCCGCTTCGGCTACTTCTCGATCCGCTCCGGCCGCTTCGTCGACCAGCCGGAGCTCATCATCGGCAACGGCGTGTCGGTCGCCACCGACGTCACCTTCGTGGTCAACCGGCTGGTCACCATCCACGACAACGTCGGCATCGCGGGGCGGACCTGGATCTCCGACTCCGACGGCCACCCGGCCGACGTCGAGCGGCGCCTGCGCGGCGAGGACATCAACGAGAGCGACATCCGCCCGCTCACCATCGAGGAGCACGTGTGGATCGGCCACGGCTCCCACATCCTCAAGGGCGTGACCATCGGCCGCGGGGCGGTGGTCGCCGCCGGCAGCGTGGTGACCGCCGACGTCCCGGCCGGCGCCCTGGCGATGGGCGTCCCGGCCCGCATCGTGCGCGCCTGGTAGTAGGGCAGGCCCCGGGTCGCGCCCCCGGGGCTGCCGCGCCTCTACTCGAGCAGCGCGGTGCCCAGGACCTTGGCCGGCGTCAGCTGCTCGACGGCGCGGCGAACCTCGCGGACGGTGCTGGTCCGGCGGCGGGCGACCAGGAGCACGCCGTCGGCCGCGTCCTGGATCAGGTTGACGTCCGCGGTGCCGAGCACGGCCGGGCAGTCGATGACGATGTGGTCGTACGGGCCCAGGCGCAGCCGCTCGAGCGCGATGCCGAACGAGGGCGCGTCGCGCACCTTGCCCGGGTCGCGCCGCGGGTTGATGGCCGCGACGTGGAGCCACATGCTGCGCACCTCGACCACGCCCCAGGGCAGGAGCGGCTGCTCGCGGTGCACCTGAAGCTGCTCGGCGAAGCACCACGGCGGGACGAAGCGGAACACTCCCGCCAGCTCGGGCCGGCGCAGGTTGCCGTCGATGAGCAGCACGCGGCCGCGGCCGCACTCGGCCATGGCGAGCGCCAGGTTGACCGCGGTCGTGGTCTTGCCGTCGCGGTCGTTGGCGCTCGACACCGCCACCACCTTGGGCTGGCCGCGCTCGAGGATGTGATGGCGCAGCACGCGGAAGGCGGCCGCGCGCGTGGAGTCGGAGTCGCGCACCAGCACCAGGCGCCGGTCGAGCGGACCGTCGTCGGGCATCTCGTGCTGCACGACCTCGATCTTGGGCGGCTCGAGCGACTGGGCGAGCGGCGACTCGCGGGCCGAGGCGGACATCATGACGGTGCGGCGCGCGTCTCCCACCGCGCCCCAGTCCGGCAGCCGCCCCTCGTGACCGGCCGCGCTGTACTGCTCGGCGCTGTCGTTACTTCCGATCTCTCGCACTTCCATGACCCTCTTGGGCATCGCGCCCGGCTCCTGGTGGTGGTTGCGCACGGCCGCCGCGCCCGCGGGGCCTGCCGCGTTCTGCCCCGCTCCGGGGGGCGTGCTGTTCCGGGCCCTTGCCTGCACCGGCGCCACCACCGCCGGGCCCGCGGGATTGTTGGGCGTGGGCCCCGGCCGCGGCGCGGCGGACTGCTTCACCGTCGCGGTTGCGGACTCCGGGGTCTCGCCGCGAGATCCGAATCGTCGTGTATCAGGCACGTCGGCGTCCCTTTCGATCGGCAGGCACCACGATCAGGACCGGCGCGAAGCCGAGGCGATCGAGATCGCCGCGCCGGTAGATGCGGTCGTCGATGAGGGCCAGGCCGAGCGCGAGCGCCAGCCCGAGCCCGGCGAACGCCGCCGTCCCCGCGATGGCGAGGATCTTGCGCGGCTTGCCCGCCGGCTTGGCCGGCACGTAGGCCTCGTCGATGACGCTCAGCTGGGCCGCGTCGGCGAACTCGGAGCTGGCCGTGATGTCGGCCTGGAACACCCGCTGCTCGAGGCTGGTCACGCGCTCGTGCGACTCCTCGACCGCGCGGTTGAGGGTGGCGTACTGGGTCTCGAGCGAGACCACGTCGTCGGCCACCGTCGACTTGGGCGCCGCCGGCGTGCTGTCACCGCCGGGCTTGCGCGCCTTGTAGCTGGCGATCTCGCGCTCCACCTTGTTGAGCTCGTTCTGCAGCGCGTTCTTGTCGACCGGCCCGGCCGCCACCACCTCGGACTCGGCGGCCGGCAGCCCGGCCTCGATGCGCCGCAGGCGCTGCTGCGCCTCTTCCAGGTGCCTGCGCGCCTCGGTCACGTCGGGGTGCTTCTCGGTGAACTGGCTCAGCTTCTCGTTGAGCGAGCGCTGGGCCTGATCCACGTCGCGCCGCGCGTCGCGCAGCTCGCCCGGCTCCGGGGGCGCCTCCTTGGCGGCCGGGACCGGCGCGTCCGGGTTTTCCAGACGGATCGTGAGGCGCCGCCTCTGCCGCTCGAGAGCCGAGAGCTTCGGGTCGCCGCCCCCGCCACCTCCGCCGGCGGCGTCCTTCTTGATCTTGCTGCGCACGCTGGCGCCGCCTCCCCCCGCTCCCTCCTCGGCGAACTCCGGGTTCTTCGACAGGAAGATCGCCAGGTCGCGCTCCTTCTTCTTGAGCTCGTCGCTGGCCTCGGTCTTCTCGCCGATGAGGAAGTTCTTGGTGACCTCGGCCTGCTCGCGCCGGATCTTGTTGTCGTCGGCCTTGAGCCGGTCGGCGAGGAACTGCGTCACCTTCTGCGCTTCCTCCGGCGTGTCGCCCTTGTAGGCGATGCGGAAGGTGCCCGCCCCCTTGTCGCGGAACGAGACCCTGAGGCGCAGCTCGTCGGAGGCGCCGACCTCGCCCTCGTCCTCCACCGTGTCGGGGAGCAGCTTGAACTTGCGGATCACCTCGACCAGGTTGGAGCGCGCCAGCAGCATCTCCTTGTAGCGGCTCGACAGGACGTTGGCGCTCTGCGCGATCTCGCGGCCCTGGAGCACGCTCTGCGAGATCATCTCCCGGTAGAGGAGGACGGTCTCCGACTCGAACTGCTGCGGTCGACTCAAGGCGAAGAGGACGGACAACCCACCTCCCACCACAGTGACCACCACAACGAGCCACATGTAGCGCGTGGCTCGACGCAGGACGTCGACGATCCGCTCGAGCTGGTCGCGCGGGGTGAGGGACTTGGCCATGGCCCCGGATTATGTCACACGGAATCAGGTTCGACGACGCTCAGCCGCGCGGCGCCCGCGCATCGATCCGATGACGAATCCCGGGAAGCGGGGCACATGGCCGACCACGGTCAGGCCCAGCCGCTGCACATCCTCCTCGTCGTGGAGCCGGGAGTCGAACGCCCCGACCGCGATGGCGCACAGGGGCAGGAGGATGATGAAGCAGGCCAGGCCGATCATGGCCAGCCGGATCTCCTTGCCTTCGGGGGGCGGAGGCGGAGGCCGCTCGTCCACGATCTGGTAGAAGAGGTTGATCTTCTGGCTCTCCAGGGAGACCTTGAGGTCGGCGTAGGCCTTGTTCTGGCGCACCTTCCGCACCTGCTCGGCCAGGTCGTCCACGTCCTGTCTCAGGCGGGAGATGGCGACCTGGAGGGACGCGATGTCGTCCTTCTTGTCGGCGCGCTTGGCGTCCTCCAGAAGGGCCTGCTTGGTGGCCAGCTCGGACTGCCGGTCCCCCAGGGTGGCCACGGCGCTGTCGACTGCCACCTGGGTCACATCGGCGATCCCGCGGCTCGACTCCTCGCGGCGCGCATTCTCGCTGTCGATGATGAGGCGGGCGAGGTCGCCGCACACCGCGAACGACACCTCGGGGTCGAGGTCGCGGAAGCGGACCGCGATGCGCGCCGTGCGCACGTCGGAGTTGTAGCCGCGCGCCTCGAGGAAGTAGTTGCGGTAGACCTCGAGCGTGAGGTGCTCGCGCAGCTCGTCGAGGGCGTAGAAGTCGCCGCGCGCGCGCTCCAGCGGGTAGAGGCCGCGCTTGTTGATGATCTGGAGCAGGTGGCTGTTGGACAGCGCCGAGTCCTCGAGGAACAGCCCCAGGTCGCGACCGCTGATCGGCTGGTCGTCGCGCAGCACGTTGCCCTCGGTCACGCGGATGAGGATGCGCGACTCGGCCAGCGGGACGCGGCGCGCGACCATGAAGACGACCGCGGCGGTGCCGAACGCGGCCAGGAGCAGGGTGCGGAACAGGCGCGCGCGGGCGCGCCGCTTCAGCCGGTCGAGCTCGCGGCGCCAGCTGAGGAGATCGCCCTCGCTGTCGAGCCAGTCGGCCAGCACGGCGGACAACGTAGCACAGCTCGTTCAGCCTGACCGCATGGAACTCCGCTGCGCTCGTATCGACGACAACGACCCGGCGCTCGTGAGGCGCCAACCGCTGCGAACGAGCGCGCGAGTCGCAGCGCGATGACTCTCGCGAGCACGACTCGCGCGCGACACGCCCCCGTCCCAAGCAATGCATTGTCGGTCGAAATCGCCTTTGCTAGCATGGGTGCGACGAACACCCCGTTCGCGAGGCACCGCATGCAGCACCGTTCGCCCGTCGTCCTCATCGAGTTCAACGAGCTCACTCCGCGCTTGATGGAGCGATGGATGCACGAAGGCAAGCTGCCCAACTTCCAGCGCTTCTACGGCGAGTCACAGGTCTACCGGACCGACGCCGAGGAGGAGGGCGAGGCCCTGAATCCGTGGGTGCAGTGGGTAACCGTGCACACCGGTCTCCCGCTCTCGCGCCACGGTGTCTTCAGCCTCAACGACACGCGCCGGCTGAAGTTCCCGCAGATCTGGGACGTCCTGTCCGAGGCCGGCCAGGACGTGTTCGTGTGCGGCAGCATGAACGCCGGCTATCGCCCGGGCCTCCGGGGCTTCGTGGTCCCCGATCCGTGGTCGGTCGACGTCGCGCCGTATCCGGCGGGCGAGTTCGAGCCCTACTACGAGTTCATCAAGAAGAACGTGCAGGAGTACTCGCGGACCGAGTTCCCGGTGACGCCGTCGGACGCCGCCCGCTTCGCGCTGTTCATGGCGCGGCACGGCCTGTCGCTCGACACCATCCGCAGCGGCGTGGGCCAGCTGTGGGGCGAGAGGCGCTCGGTCAAGTCGCGCTGGAAGCGCGCCTCGATCATGGATCGCCTGCAGTGGGACGTCTTTCGCTGGTACTGGACCCGGCACCGCCCGGCGTTCTCGACCTTCTTCCTCAACAGCACGGCCCACTACCAGCACATGTACTGGCGCACGATGGAGCCGGAGCAGTTCGAGATCAAGCCGACCGCCGGCGAGCTGGCCGCGACCAGCGGCGCCATCCTGCACGGCTACCAGGCGATGGACGATCTGCTGGGGCGCTTCGTCGAGATGGGCGGGAACGACGCGACGCTCCTCTTCGTCACCGGGCTCAGCCAGCAGCCCTACCTCAAGGCCGAGGCCAAGGGCGGCAAGCGCTTCTACCGCCTGCGCGACGGCAAGGAGCTGGGCCAGCTCGGCGTGCGGGGCGCCTACTCGTACGAGCCGGTCATGGCCGACGAGTTCTTCGTGCGCTTCGAGCGCGAGGAGGACGCGCGCCACGCGGCCGAGCTCCTGCCCACGTTCCGCGTGCAGGGAGAGGAGCCGCTGCGCCTTCACCAGCAGCGCGGCGCCGAGCTCTTCCTCCAGTGCCGGGTGCGCAAGATCCTGCCCGACGACGCCATGCTCGAGGCGCCGGGCCGGCCGCCGGTGCGCTACTACGACGTCTTCCACCTGGTCGAGGGGCTGAAGAGCGGCTACCACCACCCGGACGGGATGATGTGGATGCGCCGGCCGGATCGCGCGCACGCGGTGCACGACGGCCCGGTGTCGATCCGCGCGATCGCGCCGGGCGTGCTGGAGATGCTCGGCGTCGCGGCGCCCGACTTCATGGACTGCCCGTCGTTCCTCGATCACGGCAAGGCGGCGGCCCCGGCGCGCGCGACCGTGTAGCGCCGGCGCCCGCCACGTGCCCGGGTGAGGCCCGCGTGAAGAGCTGGCTGAAGAGCTGGCCGGCCCGCGCGCTCGCGCTGCCGCTCGATCCGCGCCGCGTGGCGAGCTCGCCCGGGCCGGCCGACGCGATCGTGGTGCTCGGCGCGCCGCTGCGCGGCGACGGCACGCTGTCGAGGCTGGCCGAGGAGCGCGTGCGGGTCGCGGTCGAGCTCTACCGCCGCGGGCTCGCGCCGGTCGTGTGCGTGGCCGGCGGGCACTGTCCGCCCGGCTTCGAGCACACCCTGGCCGAGGCGGAGGGCGCGGCGCGCTGGCTGCGCGCGGCCGGCGTGCCCGACTCGGCGCTGCGGGTCGATCGCGAGTCGGCGTCGACGCGCGAGAACGCCGCGCGCGCGGCCGCGCTGCTCCTGCCCGAGGGACGCCGCCGGGTGTGGCTGGTGACGCAGCCGTTTCACCTGCGCCGCGCGCTCTACTACTTCCGCCGGGCAGGCTTCGAGCCGCTCGGCTTCCTGATCGAGGACGGCCTGCAGGACCGGGACCCGCGCGCCGGGGTGCGCTGGATGGTGCGCGAGTACGGGGCGTGGGCGCTGGCCCTGGCGCGCGGGGCGCGCGGCCGGTTGCCGTGGTGAGCGCATGGCGAGCCGGCGGCGAAGGCTCGGTGAGCCGGTCGTGAGCGTGAGCGTGAGCGCGCCCGTCGCGGCCGCGGCCCTCGCCGCGCTGTGCGCCTGCCAGTCCGGGTCGGACCCGACGACACCCTGGGAGGTGCGGTCGCGGCCCGGAGTGCAGGTGGTGGGCGACACGGTCAAGCGGCGGCGCGGCGAGCTCCCGCCCGCGACCTCCGCCCTCTTCGACGGCCGCGCGGTTCGCCTGCGCGCGGCCCGCGGCGAGGTGCTCGGTCTCGAGGTGCTGCTCGAGCGGACCGGGCCGCGCCCTGTGTCGCTCGACATCGCGGCCCCGGCCGCAGCGGTCGCGATCCAGCCGTTCGAGGTGGGCTTCCTCGACGTCACCGAGCCGTCGAGCGACGGCGAGTCCGGGCCCAGCGCGGGTCCCGGCGCCTACCCCGACATCCTGCGCCCGGCCAGCGGACCGGTCACCGCCGCCGATCAGGTCTTCTTCGACGTGAGCGTCGCCGCCGCGGCGCAGCCCGGCCTCTATCGCGGCGAGCTGTCGGCGGGGCCGGATCGCTTCCCGGTCGAGCTGACCGTCGAGCCGGTCGAGATCCACGTCGAGCTCGAGCCGTGGCTGTGGGTGTGGTTCAAGTCGAGCGAGCTGGCCCGCGAGCACGACCTGCCCGACGACGACCGGCCGGAGCTGCTCGCCGTCGAGCGCGCCTACTCCGACCTGTTCCGCCGCCACGGCTGCCTGCTCGCCAGCGACTACCCGCGCGAGCGACTGGCGCGCAGGCTCGCGCTCCTCACCCCGGACGTCCGCTACTGGCCGGTGGCGCTGTCCAAGACCGACACCGCCCTGATGGCGCGGCAGACGGCCGAGTGGATCGACTTCTTCCGCGGCCGGCCGCAGATGCCGTTCACCTTCACCATCGACGAGCCCAGGCGGCGCCAGCGCGACGAGGTCCGCCGCCACGGCGAGGTCGTGCACGGCGCCGGCGGCGGCCCCGGGCGCCTGCTGTTCTCGGTGACCGACGCCGCCGACCCGCTCTACCGCGGCGCGGTCGACGTCTTCACCTCGCCGCTCTCCATCCCGCCGCCGCCGGGCTGGGGCCCGTCCACGCACTTCTGGACCTACAACGGCAAGCCGCCGCGGGCCGGCAACATGACGATCGACAAGCCGGGCACCGCGCTCCGCACCTGGGGCTGGATCGGCGCCCGCTACGGCGTCGAGCTGTGGTTCGCGTGGGAAGGGCTCTACTACACTGACCGCTACAACCGCGGCACGCAGCCGACCGACGTCCTTCACCACCCGCTCAACTACGACGAGCGCCGCCGCGGCGACAGCGACTGGGGCGACTGGGGCAACGGCGACGGCCTGCTGGTCTACCCCGGCCCGCTGCCGTCGCTGCGCCTCAAGGCGCTGCGCCGCGGGCTACAAGATAGGCTGCTCCTGCGCCACCTCGCGGCCTGCGGCCCGGGAGGAGCCGCCGACGCCGCGGCGCTCGCGCGGCGCCTCATCCCCGCGGCGCTGGGCGAGGCGGACGCGGAGGGCGGCCAGCCGTGGCCGGCCGAGGAACCGCCGTGGGAGGCCGCGAGGCGGAAGATCCTCGATCGCATCGCCTCGCGGTGCCCGCAGCTTCGCCGGTGAGGCCCCGAGGCCAGCCCGTCACGCCCCGCCGCCGCGAGCCTCCTCCAGCACCGCGCGCAGCTTCTCGGCGCTGTCCGCCCAGCTGCCTCGACTCGCGGCGCCCGCCACTTCTCTCGCGTCGTAGTCCTGGTCGACCGCGCGGGCCAGCGCGGCCGCGAGCGCCGACGGATCGCGCGGCGGCACCAGCTCGCCCACCAGCGGCGACGCGATCAGGTCGGGCACGCCGCCCACCGAGGTCGCCACGACGCGCCGGCCGCACGCCAGCGCCTCGATGACCGCGTTCGGCGTGCCCTCGTTCCAGCTCGGCAGCGCCACGACGTCGGCCGCGGCCATCCAGCGCGCGACCTCGTCGTGCGGCCGCGCGCCGACCAGCCGCATGCCGGCCCCGCCGACATCGACCATGCGGGCGCGCGCCTCGCCGTCGCCGACCACGACCAGGTCGGTGTCGCCTCGCGCGGACGCCAGCTCGGCGAAGGCGCGGGCCAGGTCGACCACGCCCTTGGTCTCCTTGAGGTGGCCGACGTAGAGGACCACGCGGCGACCGGGATCCAGCCCCAGCTCGGCGCGCGCCGCGGCGCGATCGGCCGGGAGGAAGCGCGCCGTGTCGACCCCGTTCTGCACCATCCGAATCCGGTCGGGCGCGACGCCGAGCGCGATGGCCTCGTCGGCCAGCGCGCGGCTCACCGCCACCACCCGCGCCGCGCGCGGCAGGAGCGCGCGCAGCTGCGCCCGCGGCCCCCGCAGCCGCGCCACCACGTTCATGTCCGAGCCGTGCAGCTTCACCACCGCCGGCACGCGCAGGAGGCCCGCCAGGAGGATCGCCGCGCACCCGTCGGGATAGGCCCATGTCCCCAGCACGACGTCGACCCGGCCGCGCCGCCGCAGCACCTCGCGCGCGACCGACGCCGCGTACAGCCCGGCCGACAGCGAGCGCCCGACCCGCGGCACGTAGAGGACGCGCGGATGGGTCACCGACAGACCGTCCACCACCTCGTGGCGGGGCACGGCGTCCCGCCTCCCTGCCGCCGACCAGCGCGAGGCCAGGCGCGCCCCGGGGAACCACGGCAGCGAGGCCAGCACCTCGACGTCGACCAGCCGCCCCAGCGCCGCCAGCTGCAGCCGGTTGAACGGCGCCGACAGCGGCTCGGCCGCGCTCGGAAAGATCTGCGTGATGGCCAGGACTCGCACGGCGATTCGCCCGGCCGCTCGCCCAGCCGCCCGCGCGCGGGCTAGAGCGCGAACACGCGGTCCATGCGCAGGAGCTTGAAGATGGCGAGCGGCTGATCGCGGGCGCCGATCACGGTCACGCGCCCGCCGCCGGACCGGGTCCGCTTGTAGAGCGCGACGATCGCCGCCACCCCGGAGCTGTCGATGAGGTCGAGACCCTCGAGGTTGACGGTGATGCGCGTGCGCTTCTCCTCCACGAGACGGTCGATGGTGGGGAGGAGCTCGGGCGCGGTCATCGCGTCGAGCGAGCCGGCGAGCTTGAGGAGGACGAGTCCGTCCGGAGCTTCTTCTGTCGAGAAAGTGAGCGGCACGGGCGATCTGCTTTGGGCTGCTGGGCTGGTCGGCCGGCTGGCGGCCTAGGTGGGGCTCGACACGCGGCGCGGCCTTCGCATCGAGCCTGCGGTGTACTTGGTCATTCGCCACACGTTGGGTGGCCCGGGGGTGTAGTCGAGCTCGTCCATGCACGCCCTCGCGATGTGGATTCCCATCCCCCCCTCCGGCAAGGCGTCGAGCTCGGGCAGCGGGACCTGCGAGGGGTCGAATGCGCTGCCCTGATCGGAGATGACGATGACGAGGCGGTCGCCCCGGATTCGCATCTCCAGCGTGACATCTCCGGTCCCTTCTCCTCCGTAACCGTGGATCGCGATGTTGTTGAAGATTTCCGACACGGCGGAGACGACCTCGGCGGCGAAGCGGTCACTCAGGTCGAGAGTCTGCGTGGTGGTGGCACTGTGATGGACCCGGGGATGCGATCCGTGCGCGTATCGATTTCGACTCACGAGGCGGCAGGCCTCGGCAACCGCGCGCACCGCGACGTCGCGGTACCGGAGATCGGCCGGCATGGTCAGCCGGATCACTCCCTGATTGCCAGCGCGCTTGCTCACGACAGAAGCTCTCTTGCCGCATGGTAACAGACATTCAAACCGTATGTTACGGTGCAGCTCATGCGGCTCGGGGTCCGGCTCACCAAGCGCGCCATCGACATGGTCGGTGCGGCAGCCGCGCTGGTGGTCGCGGCACCGTTCCTGCCGGTCATCGCCGCCGCGATCTACATCGATTCACCGGGGCCCATCCTCTTCCGCCAGAAGCGGGCCGGAAAGCTCCTCGGCGCCAGCAACGCCAACGGGGTGCGCCGCATCCAGTTCGCCGAGTTCCACATGCACAAGTTCCGCACCATGCGGCCGGACGCGGAGAAGTACACCGGCCCGGTGCTGGCCGCGGAGGAGGACCCGCGAATCACCCGGGTGGGGCGGTTCCTTCGCAAGACGCGCCTCGACGAGCTGCCCCAGCTCTGGGACGTCCTGCGCGGCTCCATGAGCCTGGTCGGACCACGCCCCGAGCGCCCCGAGCTGCTCCAGCAGCTCGCCTTCGCCATCCCGCTGTTCGAGGAGCGGATGCGCGACGTGAAGCCGGGCATCACCGGACTGGCCCAGGTGTCGCTCGGCTACACCGGAAGCGTGAACGAGAACACCGAGATTGCAGCGCTGGTGGGCACGCTGCAGAACCCGTTTCAGCTGCCAGAAGCGGCAGGCTCCGTCGCCGACGACATGCGCATCAAGCTGCTCTACGACCTGGCCTACCTCACCGCGCTCGAGAAATTCACTGCGTTCGTGGCCATGGAGACGCGTATCATCCTGCGAACGCCGCTGGTGATGATACGGGGCGTGGGTCGGTGAGGAGAGCGCACCAGGCGAGCGTCTGAGAGTGGACAACCACCATCTATCGATCGTGCACGTCCTGTCGTCTTTCGGCATGGGCGGGCAGGAGCGGGTGGCGCTCGATCTGGCCGGCGGGCAGTCCGGCGAGGGGCACCGCGTGCTGACCGTGTCGCTCGCCCCGGAGCCGGAGGGGCCGCTGGCGGCCGAGTTTCGCCAGCGCGGCCTCGAGATCGCGACGGTGGCGGTGGCGGCCGGTCGCGACCCGCGGCTCTTCCTCGAGCTCGCGCGCCTGTTCCGCCAGCGCGCGGTCGACGTGGTGCACACGCACAACCCGCAGCCGCTCCTGTTCGCGGCGCTGCCGGCCAAGCTCACGCGCGCGCGGCTGGTCCACACCAAGCACGGCGTCAACCCGGACTCGGGGCGGCGGCTGGCCATGCGGCGCGCGGCCGGCCGACTGGTCGACGTGTTCGTCGCCGTGTCGCAGCCGACCGCGAACGTCGCCGCCGAGCGGCGCGAGTGCCGGCGCGATCGCCTGCACGTGGTGCCCAACGGGATCGACCTCGGCCGCTTCGCTCCCGACTCCGGGGCGCGGCGCGAGATCCGGCGCGAGCTCGGCATCCCCGAGCAGGCCTTCGCGGTCGGCACCGTCGGGCGGCTGTGGCCCGAGAAGGGGCACGCCTACCTCATCCGATCGGTGGAGCCGGTCCTGGGCGATGGCTTTCACCTCGTCATCACCGGGGAGGGACCGGAGCGCGACAACCTGGTCCGCCAGGTGGGCGAGCTGGCGCGCCCCGACTGCGTTCACCTGACCGGCAACCGGCGCGACGTGCCGCGGCTGCTCGCCGCGCTCGATGCGTTCGTGCTGACGTCGAAGAGCGAGGGGCTGCCGCTGGTGATTCCAGAGGCGATGGCCGCGGGCTTGCCCGTGGTGTCGACGCGCGTGGGCGGGATCCCACAGGTCGTGGAGGAGGGAGTGACAGGATTCATGGTGGAATATGGGGACGAGGAGGGGCTGCGCCGCCGCCTGGTGGCGCTTGACGAGGATGGGCAGCTGGCTCGAAAATGCGGAGCAATGGGCAGAGAACGGTCGCTGGACCGCTACTCCTCTCGCCGTATGGTCGCCGACTACCTCGGCCTGTACCGCAGGGTGGTCGACGCGAAATGACGCGCGAAGAAATGTCGAGTCGAGTGATGGGCGTCGTGGCGCGAATCGCGAAGATCCAGGATCCGTCGGCCATTCCCGGGGACCATGACCTCTACCGGGACATCGGCGTGAAGTCGACCGCCGCGCTGGACCTGCTCCTCTCGCTGGAGGAGGAGTTCAGCGTCCAGATCCCCGATCAGGAGTTCGGCGACGCGCGCACGGTCTCGTCGCTGGTCACCCTCATCGGGACGCTGCGATGAGCCCGACCAGCCCTCCGGGCCCGACCGGTACGACGGGCCCAACGAAGACGACGGTCAGCTTCACGATCGCCCTCGGCAAGGCGATCGGCGACGAGCTGGCGTCCGCCGTCGAGGACCAGGGGCCCTACGCGGCGCCCGAGGTCGAGCGCGTGCGCGTGTCCGACGATCGCACGCAGGTCACGGTCGAGTGCAGCGCGGGGTGCGACGTGGCGGCGCTCCGGCCGCAGGTGGAGCGCTACGTCGAGGACTTCGTCAAGCGCTTCCGCGCGGTGGCCGGCAAGGTCTACCGCACCACCGAGCGCCGGCAGGACACGCTGCCGATGTCGACCGGCGTGTTCGCCGAGCTGTGCGCGCGCGGCTGGGCGTTCCAGCTGGGCGACGGGCAGGTCGGGCTGGCCGGGCCGGCGATGAAGCTGGTCGAGGCGCTCGACCAGCGCTTCCGCCACATGGCGATGAGCCAGTTCGGCGCGGTCGAGAACCGCTACCCGACCTTCATCCCGACCGACGTGCTGCGCCGGTGCGGCTACTTCGGCGCGTTCCCCCACCTGGTGTCGCTGGTCGGGCACTTCGTCGAGGACTACCGCGCGCTCAAGGAGATCCGCGACGCCAACGCCGAGTCGGACCGCGTGATCATCCCCAACCGCGAGTCGATCGTGCAGGCGGCCGCGTGCATCACGCCGGCCACCTGCTACCACGTCTACCAGTCCCTCGAGGGCAAGACGGTGAAGGCGCCCGGGCAGATCTTCACCGCGACCGGACGCTGCGCGCGCTACGAGTCGACCAACATGACCGGGCTCGACCGGCTGTGGGAGTTCACCATGCGCGAGATGGTGCTGGTCGGCGCCGAGGGCTGGGTGGCGGAGCTGCGGCAGAAGGGGATGGACGCGTTCATCGGGCTCATCGAGGAGTGGGACCTCGAGGCCTCGATCGAGACGGCCAACGACCCGTTCTTCGCGCCGGTCTACGCCACCAAGACGTTCTGGCAGTCGCAGGGCGGGCTCAAGTACGAGCTGCGCGTCACCGTCGAGCCGGGCGAGGGCGGCAGGCCGCGCACCATCTCGTGCGGCTCGGCCAACCTGCACGAGGGCTTCTTCGGCACGACCTTCGCGCTCTCGCTGCCGGGGGGCGAGCCGGTCTTCACCGGCTGCGTCGCGCTCGGGGTCGAGCGGCTGGCGCTGGCGGTCTTCACCCAGCACGGCTTCGATCCCGCCCGGTGGCCGGCCCCGCTGCGCGACGCGGTCTACGGCTGACGGGGCGCGGTCGCCGCGCTCGGGCCCGCCACCTCGCGCGCGCCTCCGTCCGCCGCCTCGGCGGCCGCGTCCGGCTCCGGCTCCTCGGGGGCGCGCCGGAGGAACGAGTGGCGCAGGAGGTGGATGAGGTCCTGCGTCACCGCGCGGGCCAGGACGAAGCACGAGCCGACGTAGACCAGTCCGCCGGCGACGACCTCGAGGGTCAGCCCCACGGCCGGTGAGTGGAGCGCGAGCCCGTGCCGCACCAGCAGCACCGCGCCGGTCATCGGCACGCAGGCCAGGAGCGGTCCCAGCATGGAGAGCATCATGCGGCCGATCGGCACGCCGTCGACCCGGTCGATGATCCACATGCTGATGATCGCGTGCAGGCCGTAGCCGACCCCCACGCCCGCCGCGGACCAGAGCGGCCCGAACACCGACAGGATGGCGATGAAGGCCAGCAGGGCGGCCAGCTTGCCCACCTCGAGGAACATGACCGTGCGCACCCGGTGGCGCGCCTGCAGGTACGAGAAGATGATCCAGCCGATCGGGCGCGCGACCGACAGCGCCGACAGGATGGTCAGGTACGGCGCGACTCCCTGCCACTCGTCGTTGAACAAGGTGCGCACCAGGCTGTGCGACACCGCCCCGAGCCCGACCGCCAGCGGGAACACGATGAGCGCGAGCAGGCCGGCGGCGCGGAGCAGCGCGCGCCGCTGGGCCGACTGGTCGATGCGGGTGAAGGAGGGCAGGAGCACGTCGCCGATGTGCTCGCCCACGTGCGAGGTCGGGATGTCGGCCAGGTTGTAGCCGAGGTTGTAGAGGCCGAGCTGGGTCGAGCCGAACAGGCTCGAGATGAGGAGGTTGTCCCACTTGCCGGCGAAGAAGCTGGCGCTCGCGCCCAGCCAGAGCGGCGTGCCGAAGCGGAAGACGTCGACCACCACCTCCTTCTCCAGCTTGCTGGGCACCAGCCAGCTCCTGCGCGGCGTCGCCACCAGGATGAGCGCGCTGCGCGCCAGCGAGCGGGTCACGTTGCCGGCGACGATGGCCGCGCCGCCCCAGCCCAGGTAGGCCAGCGCGACCGCGGTGACCACGTAGGCGACCTCGCCCGCGGTGCGCGCGATGCCGACCATCGTGAAGTGCATGTCGCGGACAAGTACGCGCTCCGGGATGATCGAGATGCGGTTGAGCACGACCGACAGCGCCAGCCCGGGAAGGTAGGCGGCCATGCCCGGCGCGCCGAGGGTGGGCGCCAGCGGGCCGGCGATCGCCAGGATGATGACCAGGCCGAGCAGGCCGAAGACGGTGTGCAGGCTGAAGACCTGGAACACGTGCCCGGCGGTCAGTTTCGGGTTGGCCACGACGTACTGGCCGAACCCGAAGCTGGAGAACTGATTGGCGGACAGGACCAGGACGGTCGCGACCGAGACCTCGCCGACCACCGCCGGCGCGAGCAGACGCGTGAGGACCAGCGTGCCGACGACCCCGACGAAGCGGCCGAGCACGCTGGACATGATCGTCCAGGCCGCGCCGCGGACCGCTCTACGGGCGAGCGACAAGGCCGCCCCGTCCGGTCAAGGCACGAATATCGAGTCGCCGGACAGAACGACCAGGTTCATCTCGGGGTACTCGCCGTTGGCGATGAGGCTGTAGGCGATCGGGATCCGGCGGATCACTCCCGCCTGATTGCGCCGCATCAAGACGATGTCGTCGCGCTTGGCGAAGCGGGTGAAGCCGCCCGCCAGCGCGATCGCCTCGGCCACCGTCACGTAGACCTTCGACGTGTGGATGCCGGGCTGCGTGACCTCGCCGCTGATGGTGAAGCGATAGCTGTTCACGCCCGTCACCGCGACCGAGATCGTCGTCGACTCGTCGAGCTTGATGAACTCGGCGATCTTGCGCTGGATCTCCTGCTTGAGCTGGCTGGGCGTCTTGCCGTTGGCGACGACGTCGCCGATCAGCGGCATGGTGATGGTGCCGTCGGGACGGACCGACGCGGTCGTGGTGAGCTCGGGCTTGCGCCAGACCGTGATGAGGAGCTCATCGGACACGCCGATCACGAACTCCGATCGACGCGGGTTGGGCTCCTTCCCGTAGTCGTAGTCGGGGGGCCTCGCCCCGCAGGAGGCGAAAACCGCCAGGGCGGCGGTGAGCAACAACAAACGAGTCGTAGCGGTCACGGAGCGCTACTATAGTCGGGCTCGGCAGGTCTGTCATGTTCGCGATCCCCGGCATTCTCGCCCTCATCTTCTTCATATACATCCGGCCGCAGGAGATCCTTCTCGACCTCCAGCGGCTGCCGCTGCTCTACATCTTCTTCGCTTTGGCGCTGTTCGGCTTCGCGGTCGACCTCCGCCTCCGGGTCAACAAGGCGACCATGGTGCCCCAGCTCCCATGGGTCATCGTGCTGGCCCTGTGGGGCATCGTGACCTTGGTGGTCAAGCAGCCCGACCAGGCGGTGCACGCCTCGCTCGACTTCGCGATCTCGCTGGTCCTGTTCTTCGTCCTCGCCCACAGCGTCCACACCTTCCGCGCGTTCCAGGCGGTGGCCGCGCTGCTCCTGGTCCTGGCCATCACGCTGGCGCTCATCGGCATCCACCAGGGGACCGCGGACTACGGCTGCGTGATGATCGATCCGCGCGCCACCGGTGACCTCTCGGTGGGCACGCCGGACGGACGCTCGTGCCGGCCGCTGTCGGACCTGGACTGCTACCTGCAAGGCGAGCCGGAGCCGGGGGCCGACTACATCTGTGAGCGCGTCGGCCTGTTCGGGGCGACCAGCGTGGCCGGGCGCGTGCGCTACCTGGGCGTGCTGCAGGACCCGAACGAGCTGGCCCTGGCGCTCTGCATCGGGCTGCCCTTCGCCTTCGCCTTCGCCAGCCGCCGGAGGTCGGCGTCCGGCACGGTCCTGGTCGTCTTCTCGCTGCTCATCGTCGGCGTCTGCACTCACTTCACGCAGTCGCGCGGCGGGCAGCTGGTGCTGCTGAGCGTGCTGGGCGTCTACGCGGTGTGGAAGTGGCGCTGGAAGGCGGTGGCCGCGATGGTGCTCCTGGCGCCGGTGGGGCTGCTCCTGACCGGCGGCTCGGAGCGCGTCGACGCGGCGGCGTCGACCGAGGAGCGGTACGAGGCGTGGATGACAGGCATCCAGCTCTTCCGCGAGTCGCCGATCTTCGGCGTGGGGCAGGGCCAGTTCACGCAGCACCATCACCTCACCGCGCACAACTCGTATGTGCTGGCGCTGACGGAGACCGGGCTCATCGGCTTCCTCCTGTGGGCGGGCATCCTCTACATCTCGTTCAAGACGGTGCTCACCGCGGTCATTCGCTACCGCGACGTCCCGGAGGCGCGCATCGCCCACGCCTGGGGGCTGGCCATGCTGGCCGCGATGGCCGGCCTCAGCGTCGGGATCTTCTTCCTGTCGTTCTCCTGGCACGCGGTCTACTGGATCTACACGGGCCTGGTCGGGGCCTATTACTCGGCGATCCGCACCCACGACCCGGAATTCCGCGTGCGCATGGGCTGGCTGGACTGGTTCGCCGTCCTCGGCGGCACCGTGGTGCTGTTCGTGCTCCTGTACGGGTATCTGCGCTCACGCGGCTACTGAGCGCGCAGCCGGGACGCCGGCGACGGCGGGGCTGCTATGATGCCGGCGCCATGAGCTGGAGAGTTGCTTCGATCCTGGGCGCCGGCGCGCTCTGGCTTGCGCTGGGCGGCTGCACCAACGACACGGTCAAGAAGGTGAAGGCGATGACCGATCGCGCGTGCGAGTGCCGCGACACCGCCTGCGCCGACAAGGTCGAGACCGAGTTCTGGGACTTCGTCAAGGGCGGCCAGAAGCAGGGCAGCCAGAGCGACCGCGACGAGGTGCAGTCCGAGTACAACCGCTTCCGCGAGTGCCTGACCCGCGTGCGCGCGTCGGCGGCGGGCGCGGGTGCCGCCGAGGGGGCGGGTGCCGCCGAGGGGGCGGGCGCCGCGCAGGGGGCGGGCGCCGCGCCGGGCGCGGACGGTGCCGGGGCCGCGGCCGGAGCCGGTGCCGCGCCCGCGGCCGGCGAGGGCGCGCCTGCGGGCGCGGCCGGAAAGGAGTCAGGCAAGTGAGCATCGTCGAGTTCCTCGCCGCGCTGTGGCGCGAGCGCATGACCGCCATCATTCGCACCGACGATCAACAGCGGGCAGCCTCCGCGATGGAGGCGGCGCTGCGCGGCGGCTTCCGCATCATCGAGTTCACGCTCACCATCCCGGGAGCGCTCGAGCTCATCACCGACTTCTCGCGCCGCCCCGACGTCCTGGTCGGGGCCGGCACGGTGCTCACCGCGGCGCAGGCCCAGGCCGCGCTGCGGGCCGGCGCGCGCTTCCTGGTCTCGCCGGTCACCGACGAGAAGATCATCGCCGAGGCGCGCTCGTGGGGCGCGGCCGCGATGCCGGGCGCGCACACGCCGACCGAGATGATGACCGCGCACGCTGCGGGCGCTCCGCTGGTCAAGCTGTTCCCGGCGCCGGCGGGCGGGCCGACCTACGTGCGATCGGTGCTGGCGCCGCTTCCGTTCCTGCGCATCGTGCCGACCAACGGCGTCGACGCCGGCAACGCGGCCGCCTACCTGGAGGCAGGCTCGTTCGCCGTCGGGATGGTCAAGGCGCTGTTCGACCCGGACGACATGGCCGCCGGGCGTCTCGATGCGATCGAGGAGCGCGCGCGCGGGCTGCGCCGGGCGGTCGAGAAGGTGGCGCGGCCCGACGCGCCCCCCGAGGCGCCGGACCCGACGCGCACCTGATCCTGCGGTCGCCCCGGCGCCTTGACCGGCCGCCGGGCATCGCCCAGCATTGACCCATGATGCGAACGGGTATCGTCTTGCTGGGCGCGGTCAGCGGGCTGTTCGCCTGCGCGCGCGACTCCGATCCCGATCTGGCGAAGAAGCTGGATCGGATCATCAAGCAGAACGACGACATTCTCGACGAGCTGCACAAGGGCGGCGGAGCGGCGAGGGGCGCGAGCCCCCGGCCGCAGCGGCCGCGGCCCAGCCCGACCGAGGTGTACGCCGTGCCGATCGAGGGCGCGCCCTTCGTCGGCAGCAAGGACGCCAAGGTCACGATGGTCGAGGCGTTCGAGTTTGCTTGACCGCACTGCCGGACCGTCAGTTCGACAGTCTCGCAGCTCATGAAGGACTATCCGAAGGACCTCAAGGTCGTCTACCGCAACTTCCTCATCCATCCGCAGATCGCGACAGCCCCGGCCCAGGCGGGCTGCGCGGCCTTCAAGCAGGGCAAGTTCCACCAGATGTACGAGCTCCTGTTCGAGAAGGGCTACGACGCCAATCGGGACTTCAGCCCGGGCAACATCGACAAGATCGCCGGCGAGGTCGGCCTCGACATGGGCAAGTACAAGGCCGACATGAACGGCGACTGCCCCAAGGTGATCCGGGACGACATGCAGCTCATGCAGGGCTTCGGCGTCAGCGGCACGCCCGCGTTCTTCATCAACGGCCGCTACCTGTCCGGCGGCGGGCCGGTGGAGCGATTCAAGCCCCTCATCGAGGAGGAGCTCCAGAAGGCCAACGAGCGCGTCGGCAAGGAGGGCGTGACCGCGTCCAACTACTACGACAAGTGGGTGCTCGAGAAGGGCAAGAAGAAGATGTAGCGGCGGTTCGCGCTGCAAGGGCCGCCGCGCGCCGCGCGGCGGCTCGTTCCGTGTTCTAATCCGCCGACCATGCCGATCTACGACAGCGTGGTGGAGACGGTCGGCGGCACGCCGCTCATCCGGCTGCGCCGCATCGGCGCCGAGATCGACGCCATCGTTCTCGGCAAGATGGAGTCGCGGAACCCGTGCGCCTCGGTCAAGGACCGGATCGGGGTCGCCATGATCCGCGACGCCGAGGAGCGCGGGATCCTGGTGCCGGGCTCGGTGGTCGTGGAGGCCACCTCGGGCAACACCGGCATCGCGCTGGCCATGGCGGCCGCCGTGCGCGGCTACCGCATGGTCCTCATCATGCCGGAAGACCTCTCCGTGGAGCGTGCGCAGACCATGAAGGCCTTCGGCGCCGAACTCGTGCTCACGCCCAAGAGCGG
>Ga0126377_10000371_pt1 | contig 26864 bp, 21 predicted proteins | sample PanSoiMetPlot_22_FD_92647 | JGI IMG/M metagenome (GOLD analysis project Ga0126377, IMG submission 92647) | Tropical forest soil microbial communities from Panama - MetaG Plot_22 | ecosystem: Environmental > Terrestrial > Soil > Tropical forest > Bulk soil | place: Panama | collected 2016-02-17 | reverse complement strand
GGACGACCGAACCGCACCGACTCGTACACACCGGGCGGTGGTGGTACCTCGTCGCCTACGACGTCGATCGCGCCGATTGGCGTACGTTCCGGCTCGACCGCCTGCGGCCGCGGACGCCGACCGGACCGCGGTTCGTGCCACGCGAACCACCACGCGACGCGGCGACCTACGTCTCGCAGGCCACCGCCTCGGCGCCGTACCAGTTCCAGGCGGAAGTCCGCATGCACGCGCCGGCTGCAGTGGTCGCGGATGTCGCGTCGCCGCGGGCGAGCCGGATCGAGCCGATCGACGACGAGACGTGCATGCTCCACGCCGGGTCGAATTCGCTGGACGAACTGGCGCTCTACATCGCGCTCAAGGGCGTGGACTTCGACGTGCTCGAGCCGCCCGAACTGGCCGCCCACGTGCGCGTGCTCGGTCAGCGGCTGTCGAACGCCGCCCCGCCGCCGGTTGAGCGCACCGCGCAGCCGGCCGACGTCTCGCCTTCTGAACCGGGCTGACCAGCACAAATGCCATCCTGAGACAAAGGCCCGGGCGGGTCGGGCCGGCATCTGGCGGAGGCGGACGATTGGGCGGCTGGTTTCACCGAACGATCGTGGAGAGCGGCCGGCTCCCGCTGTTCTGCACGTTCGTCGGCATGGTGCTCGCGTTCGGGTTCATCCGGCTCTCGGTACGCATGATCCGAGCGCAGGTCAAGTGGTGGCCGGGGAACGTGGACTCCGGCGGCGTACACGTTCACCACGTGGTGTTCGGCGTGGTCTTCATGATCGTGGGGGGCGTCGGCGGGATCGCACTGCCGGATCGGGCGCTGTGGCCGCTGTGCGTAACGTCGGCGATCTTTGGCGTCGGCATCGGGCTCGTGCTGGACGAATTCGCGCTGATCCTGCGCCTCAAGGACGTCTACTGGACGAGCCAGGGCCGGCAATCGGTGGACGCGGTGTTCGTGGCGATCGCCCTGATCGGGCTGCTGCTGGTGGGCGCGCGGCCGCTGGAGATCGGGTCGGACCAGTCCTCCGGCGGCAACGGCGTGGCGTCCACGATCATCGTCGCGGTGTTCTACGTGGCGCTCGCTGGCATCACGTTGCTCAAGGGCAAGGTGTGGACCGGCCTGATCGGGGTGTTCATTCCGCTCCTGCTCATCGTCGGCTCGATCCGGCTGGCGCGGCCACACTCGCCGTGGGCGCGATGGCGCTATCACCCGCACAAGAAGCGTGGTCAGGCCCGCATGGAGCGGGCCGCCCGGCGCGAACGCCGCTATCGTGACCCGCTCATCCGCGCGAAGATCAAGGTGCAGAACGTGGTCGCCGGCCGGCCGAGCTCGTAGCTGGCCGAACTCATAGCCGGCCGAACTCATCGTCAGACCGGTGACCGGGTGGTGGCTCAAGTAAGCGTGATTTCGCCGTTCATTATCGTGATCGACTCGGTGGGCAGCGGACGTTCGGCGGGCGGTCGCACCACCGATCCGTCCGCGATGGCGAACTGGCTGCCGTGACACGCGCAGTTGATCGTGCCGCCGGATACGTCGTGCAAGAGGCAGCCGGCGTGCGTACAACTGGCGCTGAAGCATTTGAACTGGCCTGCTGAGGGCTGGGTCACGACGACAACCTGGTCGGCGTAGATCTTGCCGCCACCGACCGGGACGTCCGCGGTCGGCCCGAGCGCGACCGGGCCGGTGCGCTTCGGCGGCTGGGCAGCGGCGTTCCCGAGTTGCCCGCACGCGGCGAGCGCCGCGAGGGCGCCGGCGCCGAGTCCCGCCATTCCCGCTCCGCGAAGCACGATGCGCCGCGTCGTTCCGCGTGCGTCACCCATGCTGCCGTCCGTGGCGTCCGTCCCAGCCATCGCGATATCCCCCCGTTGCCCATGCACGCTCGTTGTGGCGCGGATCGCACCGTTGCGGCGCGGACCGCGTACTGGTCGCGAGATCCGCGGACCGATCGCCCTCGATTCCGATGGTTCGGCGGGCCGGCCGGCCGCCGGCCATGCTGCCACGCGTGGCTGAGCGAAACCTGGAGGTCGTGTCGGGCGGCTGGGATGGACCCGATCGGCGACGGCTCGATCGGCAACCGCTAGATCGGTGACGTCTCGATCGGCGACGGCTCGATCGGAAGCAACCGATCAGCGCTGAACAGCTAGGCGACGACGACCTCGTCGATAGGCGCCTCCTGGTGGCGGCGCAACGCGGATGGCGTGTCGGTGGCCTCCCACAGCACTTGGAGTGCCTCCCGCAGCATCTGCATGCGTTCCTTACCAAGGAGGGCGGTCCATTCGGCCTCGACGCCGGCGACCACCGCCGCGCCGATCGGGATCACGGCGGAGCCCTTCGGCGCGATCTTGATCAGCCGCGCGCGCGCATCGGCCGGATCCGGAACCCGGACCACATATCCGGCACGTACCAGCTGATCCACCAGGAAGCCGGCGGTCTGCTTCGTCACCCGAGCGGCCTGTGCGAGCTCGGTTAGGCGTGACCCGTCAGGCCGAATGACCCGAAACACGCGCCCCTGTGCGGGTGTGACGTCGCCGTACCCGGCCTGCCTCAGCGCTCCGAAGATTCGTGACTCCATCGCCCGGTAGGCAGAGAACAGCAGTGCCGCGACGCTTGCCTGGGACCCTGGCTGCCTGGTGGTGATGTCCGGCGTCTGCGTCAACGTGGACGCTCCTCACAGCTTTCTCACACCTTCCGCGGTAGCGGAATGCCCGTTTTGCTGAGTTATATTAGTCAGACCCTCGTACTAGCCGTGAAAAAGGGCTCGTGACCTGGGCTTTTGCCCGCCACGAACCATGATCGCTGATCGTGATAGCGGGTAGTCAGGGATTCATACTATTTCTGCTCAGACTAGTCGCGGCGCTGCCCGAGGTCGAGCTTCGCGTACCCGGGGGGTGCAACGTGAGAACGGCGGACATGACGGCGGAACCGACACTCGGCCGGCTCGAGGTGCGCTTCGCGGTGCACCGCGAGCGGCTGCGCCTGGCCGCCATGCTCGACGAGCTGGCGCCGGAGGAGTGGGACCAGCAGAGCCTCTGCCCTGGGTGGCGGGTCCGCGACGTGGTCGCGCACACCGTACTCGGGCCACAGACCACCATCGGCGAGCTCATGATCGAGTTTGCCCGGGCACGCGGCGATGTGCATCGCATGTCGCTGGACACCGCCCGACGCCGGGCCGAGGCACCGACCGCGATTCTGGTCGCCGAGCTTCGCGCCGCGGCCGACTCGGACCGCCGGGTGCCGTTCACCACCGCCCGTGATCCCCTCGCCGGCATCCTCGTACACACCCAGGACATCGCGATTCCGCTGCACCGTACGCTGCCGATGCCGGTCGTGGACGCGGCGGTCGCGGCGGCCGGAATGTGGCAGAACCCGTTCTACGCGACGCGGCGGCGGGTGCGCGGCCTCCGGCTGGCGGCGACCGACGTTACGTGGGTACGCGGCGGGGGCGGCCTCGTGCAGGGGCCCATCGAGGCGATCCTGCTCGCGCTTGCCGGCCGGCCCGCCGGTCTGCGCCGACTCACGGGTCCGGGGGTCGCGATCCTCGCCGAGCGGCTCGACGGACCGTGCCGTCCGTGATCCACCACGGCGACCGCGATGTAATCCTGGATCTACCGGGCATGATCAGCGCTTGACCCGGCGCCGCCTGGTGGACCATGCTGCGCGCGGTCATCCTCGCCGGTCGGCCGGCACGTGCAGCAGGAGCGGAGAGTATGGCGGACGACGCGAGATCGAGCGAATCGGCCGGCACCAGCTTCCGCGCCGATGCCGGTAGCCCGGCCGACGCGACAGCCGCCGCGGTTAGCCCGGCCGGCTCGACGGCCGCCAAGGCTGCTGGCCCGGCCGATGCCGGTCGTGCTGGCGCCCGCAAGCTCACCACGTCGCGCGTCGTCTTCGTGATCATCGCGGCCGCCGCGCCGATGGCTGCGATGGTCGGCAACACTCCGCTGGCGCTGCTCTACGGCAACGGGCCGGGGCTGCCGGCGGCGTACGCCATCGCGACCGCTGCCCTGCTCTGCTTCTGCGTCGGATACGCGGCGATGAGTCGGCGCGTGGTGAACACGGGTGCGTTCTACACGTACGTCGCTCGGGGCATCGGGAGACCGGCTGGCGTCGGGGCGGCGTACCTCGCGGTGCTCTCGTACACGGTGCTTACCATCGGGCTCTGCGGTGCGTTCGGGTATTTCGTGCACATCGTGCTCGGCACCGTTGGCATCACCGTCGCGTGGGAGATCCCGTCCGCGATCGCCGCCGCGTTCGTCGCGTTCATGGGTTACCGCTCGGCCGATCTGTCCGCCCGGGTGCTCGGCGTGTTGATGGTGCTGGAGTTCGCCATCCTCATCGTGTTCGACCTCGCGGTGCTCGGCCACAAAGGCGGCGCCGCGCTGCCGACCGCCGCACTCGCGCCGCACAACGTGTTCTCCGGCTCGATCGGCATCGCGCTGATGTTCGCGTTCACGAGCTTCGTGGGGTTCGAATCCGGTGCGCTCTACGGCGAGGAGACCGCGCGGCCGGAGCGCAGCATTCCGCGGGCGACCTACATCGCCGTGCTGTCCGTCGGCGTCTTCTACTTCCTGACCACGTGGTTCACGGTCGGCGCGATCGGCGTGGATCGCACGCACGCGGTCGCCGCCGGGCTCGGCAGCAACCTCGGGAACCTGCTGTTCGACCAGGCGCAGACCTACGCCGGCGAGATCGTCATGGACGTGATGGGCGTGCTGCTGTGCACCAGCGTGCTCGCGTCCATGCTCGCGGTGCACAACGCCGCGAGCCGCTATCTGTTCGCGCTCGGCCGGGAGCGCGTACTGCCGAAGGGCCTGGGCGCTTATCACGGTCGCCACACGTCGCCGCACGTCGGCAGCATCACGATCACCGTCGTCACGGTCGTGGTCGTCGGCGCGTTCGCGGTCGCCGGTCTCGATCCGTACTTGACGCTCGCGGCCAGCATGGTCGGGCTGTCCACGCTCGGCGTAGTACTGCTGCAGGTCCTTGCCGCGATCTCGGTGGTGGCGTTCTTCCGGCGGCGTGGCGAGCGCGACTACTGGCGTACCCTCGTCTTCCCGGCGGTCGGCGCGATCAGCCTGCTGGTCGCGTTCTTCCTGGCCGCGTTCTACTTCCCGACGCTGGTCGGCACGCACAATCCGGTGATCGACGATCTGCCGTGGCTGCTCGGCGTCGTGCTCGCGGCCGGCGTGCTGGCGGGCGTGTGGATCCGCGCCAACCGGCCGGCGATCTACGGCCAGATCGCGCTGTCCCGGTTGCGCGCCCGGCCACGCACGCTGCCGCGGCCGTCGACCTGGTCGCGACGCTACTGCCTGGTGGGCGCCGGACCGGCCGGCGTGGTCGCCGCGCGTGCGTTGCGGTCCGAGGGCATCGACTTTGACTGGTACGAGCGAGCCGACGCGGTGGGTGGCATCTGGAACGCGGACGCGCCGGGCAGCCCGATGTACGAGTCGGCGCAGTTCATCTCGTCGCGTCAGATGTCCGGCTTCGTGGGCTACCCGATGCCTGACACGTTCGGCGACTATCCGTCGTGGCGTGAGGTCCGTGATTATGTCCGCGCGTTCGCCGCTGCCGAGGGCCTCACCGACCTCGTCACGTTCGGCACGTCGGTGACGCGCGCGGAACCGATCACAGCAGCGGGCCAGGACCCGCTCTGGCGCGTGACGCTGTCCACCGGTGAGACACGCGACTACGGCGGCGTGATCGCGGCACCGGGCGTGAATTGGCATCCGAATATGCCGTCCTACCCGGGGCAGGAGTCGTTCCGCGGAGAGGCACGCCACTCTTCGAGTTACCGCTCGGCAGAGGAATTCCGCGGCAAACGCGTGCTGATCGTGGGCGCCGGCAACTCGGGCGTCGACATCGCATCCGACGCCGCTCGGTCCGCGTCGCAGGCGTTCCTGTCGGTACGCCGCGGCTACCGGTACATCCCGAAGCACATCGGCGGCGTACCCACCGATGCCCTATTCGCTGGAGTGCTGCCGCCGCCGGCCGGGATGAGCCTGCCGACCGATCCGGCGAAGTTCCTCGACCGCCTCGTTGGCGACGTGACGCGACTCGGCCTGCCGAAGCCGGATCACGAGTTGCTGTCCAGCCATCCGATCCTCAATTCCGAGGTGCTGACACATCTGGCGGCCGGCGATCTGGTCGCGCGTCCCGATATCGCGCGCTTCACCACGGATGGTGTGGAGTTCGCCGACGGTACGAGCGAGCAACTCGACCTGGTGATCTTCGCGACCGGGTACGACTACCTCCTGCCGTTCCTCGACGATTCGCTGCTGCCATGGCGGCACGGGCGGCCCGATCTGTACTTGAACATCTTCAGCCGCGATCACGACGGGCTCGCGGTGCTCGGCTTCGTGGAGTTCGCCGACGCGGCGTACCGGCGGTTCGAAGAGATGGCGCAGCTCATCGTCCTCGACGCGACGGCGCGCGAGCTGGGCGGCGAGGTGTGGGCGTCGTGGCGGGAGCGCAAGGTGACCGATCGGCCCGACCTGCGCGGCGGCAAGTCCTATGTGGACTCTCGTCGCCACGCGAACTATGTCGACGCGATGACCTATCAGGTCGTGCTCGCCGATCTGCGTGACCGCTACGGTCTGGGCGACGTACCGGAGACCGGGCCGCGGCGGCTCGATTCCGCGACCGACGCGCCGGGCGCGGCCGTTCCCGCCTGACACCTAGAGTCGGCGCCGAGGGCTACCTAGCCGCGATCAGATCCGCCGCGCGCTCCGCAATCATCAACGTGGGTGCGTTCGTGTGACCGCGGTTGATCCGCGGCATGACCGATGCGTCCGCGACCCGCAGCCCGGCGACGCCGCGTACGCGCAGGTCCGGACCGACCACCGACGCATCATCGGCGCCCATCCGGCAGGTCCCGACCGGGTGATAGAGCGTCTCCGCGTAGGTCCGCACGAACGTCTCCATCTCGGCGTCATCGCCTGGCCAGCGATCCGGGCGCATCGGCGCGCCGACGTGGACCGCCAACGCGGGCGCGTCCAGGATGCCGCGCGCGACCGCCAACCCGGCAAGCACCCGCCGCGTGTCTTCGTCGTCGGTGAGGTAGCACGGGTCGATGTCCGGCGCCGCGGCGGGATCGGCGCTCGTTACGGTGAGCTCACCGGTGCTGCGCGGCTGCAACAAGATCGACCCGACGGTGAAACCATGTCCCGGCGGCACCGTGAAGCCGTGGTCCAGGTAGGGCACCGGCGCGAAGATGAGTTCGATGTCCGGCCCGTCGAGGCCGTCCTCGGTGTGCACCATCGCAACGGCCTCGGCGACGTTCGACGAAAGCATGCCCTTGCGCCGGGCTAGATACTTCACGACCTGGCCGAGCTTTTCCGCGTCCACCATAGTGACCGCGGTCGGCGTGTGGACGATCAAGCCGGTGGCCAGGTGGTCCTGGAGGTTGCGGCCGACCTCGAGGCTGCGTACCGCAACCGGGATGCCCGCCGCGGCGAGGCGGTCCGGGTCGCCGACCCCGGAGAGCATCAGCAGATGCGGTGAGCCGATCGCACCGGCGCACAGGATCACCTCGCGGCTGGCGCGTGCCTCGGTCAGCGCCCCGGACTGCTCGCGGTACGACACGCCGCGCGCGACCGCACCATCCGCGCCGTCCTCGATCACGAGTCGCTCGGCGAGCGAGCCCGTGATCACGGTGAGGTTCGGGCGCTTGGTCGCCGGGTGCAGATACGCGTCCGCCGCGCTCCACCGCCGCCCGCTGTGCATGGTCACCGGTGTACGCGCGAACCCGGTGTTGTCGGCCTCGTTCAACTCGTGCTTGCGGTACAACCCGTATTGCTCGCATGCGTCGAGAAACGCCTTCGTGAGCGGGTTCGGGTCGCGCAGCTCCTCGATCCACAGTGGCCCGTCGGTGCCGTACGTCTGGTCGTGGTTCGAGCCGACCCGGTGCTCGATCCGGTGGAAGTACGGCAGGATCTCGTCGTACGACCAGCCGGGCAGGTTCCAGCCGTCGTAGTCGGCGCGGTGCCCGCGTACCCACATCATCGCGTTGATCGACGACGAGCCACCGAGCACCTTGCCACGCGGCCAGTAGAGCTCGCGGTCGTCGAGGAACTTCTGCGGCTGCGTCTCGAACGCCCAGTCGAACGGCGTCTTGAAAAGCTTGCTGAACGCGGCAGGGATGTGGATCTCCCGCTTGCGATCCGGCCCGCCGGCCTCGATCAGCGCGACGGTCACGTTCGGATCAGCGCTCAACCGGTTCGCCAGCACGCAACCGGCCGATCCGGCGCCCACGATGACATAGTCGTACATGGCTGGTGAAGTTACCGCAGAGTCAACCTCCGAGCGAGCGGACGATTACCGCGGCCTCGGGGATGCCGAGGTCGTGGCACCACCCGTCGACCGAACAGCGCTCGTAGCCGGCGTCGCCCGCGTCGTTGGTGTACGGCGCGATGAAGCTCGTCGGCGAGTCCCAGAACAGTGGCCGACTCATGCCGTCCGCCTGGTCGAGATTGACTGGCGCCCACCGGCCGTCGTGCAGATCCGCGGTGCGTACCGCGACCACGCCGTGGCCAGGCGACTGATTGGTCGGTATCAGGACGACCCAAGATCCGTCCGGCGACATGGTCGCGTCCGTGACGTCGAGCCGGCCGCAGTAACCCGTTGGGTTTGTCGGGATGACCGCCGGCTTCGCCGTGTGATCCGGCGCTACCAGGTCGTAGCAAGCACGCGTCGACGTCGACGTCGGCGACAGCGGCGGCGCGTGTTCGGCGTCGATGCTGCGCAGTACCTCGCCGTCGGGAGTCACGCCCCAGGCCACGACGCCGACGGAGCTCGCAAACGGCACGACCGCGCCGGTGCGTATGTTCCACACCACGCTGGGCGGCGACGACGAGCTGTCACCGTCATCGCTGATCAGTGCCCAGTCGCCACGGACCGCGATGACGTGCTGGTTGCCGTCGCCATACGTGTGGAGTTGAGCACTGGTCTCGATGTCGATGGACCGCAGAGCGATGTTGTTCTCCGCGTCCACCGACCTCACGACGGCGATGCGACCATCCGCCGAGACCTCGAAATTGGAGTCGATCGACTTGGCGATGTCCCCACCAGATCCGCCCGGGTAGATGATCACCAGGTCGGTGTCGGCGAACGGCTCGTCGACGGCTGCGAGGTAGGCGCCGGGTATGGCGGTCAGATCGCTGATCGCGTCCGCCCTCACGCCCAGCGTCGTCGTCGTGCCGTTGGGCAGGAACACCGTGTCGCCGACCATGACCGTGAGGCCGACCCGACGCGCGTCCGACGCCGTAAACGGGTGGGGCCGCGTGACGATGACGATGAGCGTGACCATGAGCGCGATCACCACGGCGCCGGCCGCCGCGAAGACCCAACCGCGCCGACGCCGTACCGGCGGTGTGGTCTGGCTGGACGGCGCGAGTCCTGCTGGCTCCACCGTTGCGTTTGTCATGTCGCCCTTCCTTAACCGGGAACGTGGCGAGTCGTGGCCTAGCTATCGATCGGTTGGCCCACCACAGCATTCGCAGGCAGGGCGAAGTCGCGGCAGTGGCCGTCGACCGAGCAGCGCTCCACGCCGGTGTCGCTTGCGTCCTTGGCGAACGGTGCGATGAACGTGGTCGGCGAATCCCAGAACAGCGGTCGACTCACGCCGTCCGCTTGATTGAGATCGACCGGCGCCCACCGGCCGGCGTGCAGATCAGCGGTGCGTACCGCGACCACGCCGTGTCCCGCGGTCACTGTGCGGGGGATGAGCACGGCCCATGCGCCGTCCGGTGAGACGGTCGCGTCGGCGAGATCGAATACCGCGCAATAGCCCGTCGGCGTTGTCGGAACCGTCGCCGCCGCACCTATGCCCGTCGGCATTACGACGTCGAGGCACGCGTGCGCGGGGGCATCCGGTTGCGCCGGTGGGTTCGATTCGACGGCGCGGAACACGCCGCCGCTCGGCGTCACGCCCAACGGTGTTACGCCGTAGGACGTCGCAAACGGTACGACCGCACCCGTGCGTACGTTCCAGATCTCGCTGTCACGCCACACGTAGTCGTCGGAGTTGGACCGCAGCAGTGCCCAGTCTCCGTTGAGCGCGGCCACCGACCAGTTGCCGCCGATCAGCTGAAGAGTCCGTCGTGTTGTCACGTCGATCGACTCGAGCGCGATGCCCGCGCCGCCGGACGCGGCAACCACCGTCCGACCGTCCGAGGTGACGGCAAAGGCGTTCTCGGCGGGCCTGGCGAGCTGTTCCCACCCGCCGCCCGAGGGGATCAACCGCACCTCGACCGCGACGCCGGCGTCATCGGGATCCTGGTGATTCACCAGAGCGACCACGCCGCCGGGCACGACGGCCAACTGAGTGATGATGTCGCCGTCCGGCAGCTTCAACGTCGTTGTCGTCCCGTCCGGCCGGAACAGCGTGTCGCCGACGACCACCGGGACGCCCGCGCGGCGCGCGTCCGCGGTGGTGAACCGGCCGGGCGGCTGATTTGCGATCACGATCAGCGTGACCACAAGTGCGACGACGGCCGCCGCGGCGAGGGCCGCGATCCATTGACGTAGGTGGCGACGACCGACGGTGTCGGTCTTCGACGTCACGGCGCTCGGCTCAGCCGCTGCACGATTCTCAGCCGCTGCAGGATCGGACATGTGCGCCCTCCGGAACCCCGCGAGATTGGCGTCATCGTAATGGTTCGATGCCATCGCGGAGGACCGGCGACACGTCGGCATCGCGACACTCGTCGCGGCGGCGATGCGGTGCGTGATGCCGGTGCGGGCGCTGCCGACAGATAAGCCACGGCGGCGGTCCGGGGGCGACCGCCGCCGTGGTGTTCGGCGTTCGGTCAGCCGGTGTAGCCGCCGAAGATTCCGGTGAACTGGAACGTCGACTGAGATATCGAGCTGCAGGTGGCCGACACGCCGCCGCCCGGGCACCCGCCGTTGTCACGGCCGACCGACCAGAACGCGAGCAGCCCGACGTGCTTCGTCTGCGCCCAAGCGACCAGGTTCTGAGCATCGGCGATGGTGAAGATCGGCCCGGTGTCGTTGCGACCGATCATCGGCGTGACGCCGAGCATTGCGTAGAGCTGCGCCGATGTCTTCGACGGCCAGATCGTGGCCATCTGCGCCTCGGTGGCCTGTGCCGCGTTGATGACCGACTGTCCCCACTCGACACCCGCCGACGGCGAGTAGTCCATCGTCATCGGGTTGACGATGCCAACGTTGACGCCGTTCGCGACCGCGTTGGTGAGCACCGCGGTGCCGATCGAGTCGACGATGCCGAACGTGTCGCCAACCACCTCGAGCGTGTAGCTGACCACCGTGCCGGGCCGATCGCGCTGCACTTGGGCGATCGCCTTGTTCATCGTGTCGATTGGAATGCTCGCCTCGACGTCGAAGTCGATGTGCTTGATGTTGTACGCGTCGATGACCTGCTCGTACGCGGCCGCCTGCGACGCCACCGTGCCGCACACCGACGACAGGTACGGACCGAGTGCGCCGCCGAAGGACACCGCGACGTCGCCGCCGAGCGCTCGCAGGTCGGCGATCTCACCGGCGATCCGTGAGTCGTTCAGCGGGATGGTGCCGCCCCACGACGGTACGCAGCCGGCGGATGAGCCGAGTGCGAACGCGAGCGTGAAGAACTTCTGGCCGGTCGCCTGCGCCACCTGTGCGAGCGTCGGCGTGGACATGGTGATGTCGATGTAGGGCCACACCTTCGCGGAGCCGGTTCCGCCCCCGCCGCTGGCCTGCGTCGTCGCTGTCACGTTCGCAGAATGCCCGGATTCCCCGGCGGTATTCGTCGCGGTGACGTTGAACGTGTACTGCGTGCTCGGCGACAACCCGGTGACGGTCGCCGACGTACCGGTGACGGACAACGCCTTCGTCGTGCCGCGGTACACGTTGTAGCCGGTGGCGCCGGACGACGCGTTCCACGACAACGACACGCTCGTGGTGGTCGTACCCGTGACGGTCAGGCCGGTGGGCGCAGCCGGTACGGTCGGCGAGCCGGACTGCGTTGTCGCGGTGACGTTCGCCGAGTGTGGAGACTCGCCGGCGCTGTTCGTGGCGGTCACGTTGAACGTGTACTGCGTGCCCGCGGTCAGCCCGGTGACGGTGGACGTCGTGCCGGTCACCGACGCGACCTTCGTGGCGCCGCGGTAGACGTTGTATCCGGTGGCGCCGGCGGAACCCGTCCAGGACAACGACACGCTCGTCGTGGTCGTACCCGTGACGGTCAACCCGGTCGGCGCGGCCGGTACGGTCGCCGTGCCGCCCTGGCCGGCCAGCGTGATGTCGTCGGCGAAGTACGTACCCTGCGCGTACCAGCCGTGGATGTAGATCTGGGCCGACGCGGACGACGCGGTGAACGTGGTGGTCAGCAGCGACCAGCCGGTGGCTGACGGCGTCCACGTCGACACTCCGCCGGTCACGCCGAGGAAGACATAGTTTCCTTGCACCCAGGCCGACAGCGTGTATTGCGTGCCGGACACGACGGACACCGTTTGAGTGCACTGTGCGTCGTCAGACGAGCTAGCGGCGCCCTGCAGGGCATGTGTGCCGCTGTGGACCGGCGACGTGACCACTGAGCCGAGCGAGCACGACCAGCCAGACAGGTTGCCGGTCTCGAAGTCGCCGTTGGTCAGCAGGTTGGTTGCGCCGGACGCGGCGCTCGCGGGCAGCAGGATGGCGGCGGCGAGGGTCGCCGCGGCGACGGCCGACGCGGCGACCATGGACCAGATGCGGGTGCGCGATCGGGACGAGGACTGGCGGGTAGGAGACATCGGACCTCCAGGACCAGGCGCGGGGACAACGGGTCGGCAAGGGGGCGCGACCCAACGCTCGGGAGACCGCTCCGAACTTAAAGGAAAGTTTCCTAAGCGTTTTGCGGCACGTTAGTCCTCGGGATTCGGCCATGTCAATGCCTGAATGCGCGGGTACCGCTTCGGTGCGTGCCTATCGCGCTCGTGCGCGGCGTATCTCGGCGAGCAGTGCGTCCGACGTGGGCGGTCGTCCCACCACGTCGGCGAACACCGCGCCGGAGGAACGTTCCAGACCCCACCGGTACACGTGATCCGACAGCCACTCGTACCAGGCGGGGTCGCCGTCGACCCAGTCACCGCGAGTGTGACGGATCGCGGCGCGGAGGTCGGCCGCGACGATCGGGCCGAGCGCGTAGTTGACCATGTACCCGGGTTCCTGCACGAGCTGACCGCGCATCGCCCACCAGGAAGCCTCTGGATGCGGCGCGATGCCGAGGTACGTGGCCGTGAGTTCCGTCCACACGTCGTTTGGCACCTGGTCCGGGTCAGCGTGCATGCGGATCTCGAACAGCGCCCAGCACACGTCGAGCGCCACATCGGCGTACCGGTCATGGATGGCGACCTGCTCGGGCACCGACGCGCCGAGCCACCGGTGTTGCCACGTCGGTTCCGCGGTGTCCAACGCGGTCAGCTCGGCGAGTCCTTCGGTGAACGCGTCGCTGTCCGGCCAGTCCGCGAACGCCGGGCGGGTGTCGATCGCGGCGATGTGGATCGCGTGTCCCGTTTCGTGGATCAGCTCGGTGAGCTCACCCAACCCGCCACCGGTGTAGGCGGCCATCACCCACGGTCGTGCCGGGACGCGCTCGCCATCCGGCAGGCGACGCGGCCGGCCGCCGAACTCGGTGTAGGCCACTGGCACGAGCGGCCGGTCGCCGCGCGGAAAGAGGTCGAATCCGACGTCGAGCCTGCGCGGGTCGGCGCCGAGCGATGCGTGGTACGCGTCGCTGATGGCATGGATGCGCGTGACTGGCGCACGAAGTGCGCGAGTGGTCGCCCCGGCCTCGTACCACCAATCCCACGGTTGCACGCGGGTCGCGCCGATCACGTCACGCCATGTCTCGAGGATCGCGACGAGCTGTGGTTCGACGTCCGCGGGCGAGATGCCGAGGGCCGCGGCGTTGCGGTCGACCGGCGATCCGCGGCGCGACCAGCGGTCCGCCGACAGCGGGAGCATTCGCAGGTACGGGCTCGCGACGCCACCGTCCGCGTCGATCGTCTGCCATGTCGGATCGAGCGCGAAGAAGAGCTCTCGGCGTCGTCGCGAATCGGGTTCGGCGGCAAGCCGGTCCAGCACACCGAGACGAGTGACCGTGACGTCGCCGATGTCGACTTCGCTCTGCGCACGGCCGTACTCGTCGGCGATGCGTACGGACAACGCGTCGAGGCCGCGCTCCGCGGTGGCCGCCCAGCTCTCCCCGGGTACGGCGGCCGGCGCGCCGGCAGCGTTGAGCCCGTCGATCCACTCGCGCATCACGTCGTACGCCCGGGTGTCGTCCGCAGACCAGGCGGGGTTAGTGCGCCGGTCGCCGTTGGCGTGCAGCGCGTTCAACGCCGTACGGGCTCGTCCGGCGGCGGCCTCGGCCGTCGCCGTCAGATCGGGGCTGCCCTCGCCGCGCGCATCGCCGATCACCGCGCGATCGTGCGCATCACGAGCGTCGAGGTATAGCGATTCCGCCGCGGCGAGCTGCGGATCGGTCACGTCGTCAGGGTATCGGCCAGGCCCGCAGCGCTGGCCTGAACAGTCGACATCGGCGTGTTCATCGCGCGGTGGCCGACCGCTGTGTCGGACGTTCGTCGCCTGCCGGCGGGCACCGTCTGTCCACCACGGACGGATGGCCGGCATTGACCGATTCAATGATGTCCATGGTTCGCGGTTCGTTCCGTCGATGAGCGACTGACCTGCGGCGATCCAGATTCGCGACGACACGCCACCGTCCGGCAGAGATCACAGTGGATGAACAACTCCCAGGATCCATTGACACGCAGGTCTCAAACGGACTTATGCTGCGGCGAGTCGCAGGCATAGATGCCACTTGATCGAGTACGGGACGGCTCATCCGCGGCTGCCGACCGGCCGGACGGGGTGCCGCTACGCGTGCGCGGCGTGACACGGGAGGCGGTGGTGACGTGACGGTGACGGCGACCAGGGGCGCGGCCGGGGGCGGTGCGCCATCGTCGAATGGTCTGTTCACGCCGCGGCGCGGCACCCCGCGTCGTCGCAGCCCCGCGATGGTGAGCATCGGCATCGTCCTGGTCGTGCTCGGTGCGCTCGGTGCGTGGCGGTTCGTCGGCGTCGCCGCCTCGGGTACGCATCCATATCTCGCCGTCTTCAAACCGGTGCCGGTCGGCGCGAAGATCACCGCCGACGATCTCCAGGTCGTCCGGATCACCTCGGCGGCCGGACTCAACCCGATCCCGGCCGACCAGGAGCACTTCGTGCTCGGCAAATACGCGCGGGTCGAACTCGTCGCCGGATCCCTGCTCACGGCCGATGAACTCACCGACTCGGCGTCGCCGGGCAGCGGTCAGGCGCTCGTCGGGCTGCAGCTGAAGCCGAGCCAGCGTCCGAGCCGAGACCTGCGTGCCGGCGACCAGCTGACTCTCATCGAGACCCCGGATCCTTCCGCGCCTTCCGCGGACGCCGACCAGACCCCGGTGACGTGGACGGCCACCGTGCTCGACGTCGCCCGGCGAGCCGACGACGGAAGCCAGGTGATCGACGTCGTCGTCGACGCCGGTGACGCCGGCGTGGTCGCGACCATGGGCAACGCCGGCCGCATCGTCGCCGTACTCGTGCCGGGGAAGTGATCGTGGCGATCATCGCGTTGGCATCCGCGAAGGGCTCGCCCGGCGTGACCACCACGTGCTTGGCGCTCGCGCTGACGTGGCCACGGCCGGTGCTGCTGGTGGAGGCGGACCCGGCCGGCGGCGACGTGATGGCGGGTTACGTACGAGCCGAGTTGCGCAGCGACCGCGGTCTCGCCTATCTCGCGGTGGCCGCCCGCCGTGACACCCTCGACAACGAGCTTCGTGCCCAGGTGGTGAGCATCGCCCCGGAGAAGGCGTCGGCACATAGCGCACCGGTAGCGCGGTGGCTCCTTCCCGGCGTGACGGATCCGGTGGAGTCCGCGGGAGTGGCGCCGTCGTGGCCGCGGCTGTCCGACTTCTTCGTCGCGCTGAGCCGCGGCGGCGTAGCGCAGCAGAGCACCGGTCGCGAGCCACTCGACGTGATCGTCGACTGTGGACGATTGATCAGCACGTACCCGCCACTGACCGTGATGACCGCCGCTGACTTGGTGCTGATCGTCGTACGGGCGTCGTTGCGGTCGGCGTCCAGCGCCGCGCCGGTCGTCGCCACGGTGCGCCGCGAAATCGTGTCCGGCGGCGGGGATGCGCGGCGCATGGGACTGCTGGTGGTCGAAGGGGGCGAATATCGGACCTCGGACCTCGGGCGCGCGCTGGGCGTACCGGTTATCGCGACCCTTCCGTGGCGCGAGAAGGATGCCGCGGCGCTGAGCGACGGCATCGGCAAGGTGCTGGATAACGCGCCGCTCATGCGGGCCGCCCGAAAGACCGGGGAGGCGCTTCTAATGCGCGCGAGTCGGCCGCCCGAGGTGGACGCCGGCGGATATCCGGCACCGGATGCGAAGGCGTCCGCGGCCCATGCGCCGTCCGTCGTGGACTCGCCGCCAGGCGTGATGCGGCGATGACGGACGACGTGCACGATTCGGCGTGGAGTCCGCCACTCAGCCAGGGGGTATCTGGCTCGGTGACCGCCGAATACCCGGTGGTACCCGTGCGGCCCGCGGTCTTTCCGCCGGACCTACCGATCGACGGCGGAGACGCGATCGACGACGAGGACGACGGGTCGGTCACGGTCACGGACAGCTTCGCCGGCCACGCCGGACGTTTCGGGCCGCGACCACAGCAACCAACAGATGGGTACGCCGGTTCGGCTCCCAACGATCACGACGTCCCGTTGACGCCGCGCCACGCCCCAGCGGAACCGTCCATGTTCACGCCGCACGGCACCTGGTGGCCGCCGGCGGACGACGATTCCGAGCCCGCCGCGGCGGCGATCGTTGCCGAGCCTTCCGTCCCGCCGATCGTCGCCGCGCCGATCGTTGTCGAGCCGCGGGCGGCCGTGCGACCGCCCGCCGCGCCGCCAGCCATCGAGCATGTCGGCTCCGCATCGGATGTTGCCCCGCGACACGATCCGCCCACACCGGGCGCCGCGATGTTCAGCCCGCCGGGACACCTCACGCCCCGCGATCCGACGGCGCGACATGCGGACGCGACGGCGGCTCCGGCGCGGGCCGAATCACCGCTGGCTCGTGCGCTGCGTAGCAACGTTGTGGCGAGCCCGCCGATGCCGACCGATTCCGCCACGCCCGCGCATCCAACGCCCGCCGACGTACCGCCGGCCAGCGTCACGCGTGCGGACGTACTGCCGGCCAGCGTCACGCGTGCGGACGTACCGCAGGCCAGCGGAACGCCTGCCGGCGATGGATCGCCTGCCGCTAGCGCGAACTCGCCCGATGATCCGCTCGCGCCACGTGTCTACGCCGAAGACCTTGGTGCTCGGCAACGGTGGGAGGAGACGCACGTACGCGTCGCTGGCCCAGGGCGCAGCGGCGTTGCCGAGCTGCCCGGTCACGCGGCCGGTCGTGCGTTCGGCGAAACCGAGATGCCCGTGCACGGTGGCCTCGCTGCGCAGCCGAACGGGGCATCGCACCACGCCGCGAACGGCGCGGTCGCCGACCCGGCAACACAGCGTGCGGCCCGGATGGGTCTGCGGGTGGACTTTTCACCGATCTCGGCGGGTACGAACGCCGTCGCGGCCGGACCGACGCCGGACGTACCGGCGCAGCCGGCGATCCAGATCGACTACGGCCTTGTCGCGGTGCTGCAGGCGGAGGTGAGCCGGCTCGTCATCGAGGCGCTGCGGGGCGAGACGTCGGTGACGAACGATCACCGGCGACGGATCACGCGGGAGCTCACCGAAGCGGTGGTGCGCCGTAACGTCGACATGCGCGTACGGTCCGGCGAGACCGGTGACGTGACGTGGCCAGGGTACGAGCGAGCGCTGAGTGAGGCGGTCACCGCATACCTCACCGGTCTCGGTCGGTTGCAGCCGCTGATCGACGACCCAGACGTCGAGAACATCATGGTGCTCGGCACCCGGGTGCGTGTGGTGTTCGCGAACGGCGCCGTCGACGAAACCAGCTATGCCGCGGCGGCCAGCGACGAAGAACTGATCGGCCTGCTCCAACGCCTCGCCGAGCGCGGTGGCAAGACCGAGCGCTCGCTGTCCGCGGCAAAGCCGATCCTTCACCTGCGCCTGCCGGACGGCGCGCGCCTGACGGTCATTTACATGGTCACGTCGCGGCCCGTGGTCGTCATCCGGCGACACCGCATCATGGACGTGTCACTCGCCGACATGGTGGGCATGGAAGCCATCACGCCGACCGTGAAGGCGTTCCTCGAGTCGGCGATCCGCGCGCACATGAACGTGATGATCGCCGGCCGCGCGAACTCCGGAAAGACCACGCTGCTGCGTGCGATCGCCGACGAGATCCCGCGCGAGGAGTGGTTCGCGGTCATGGAGACCGTCGGTGAGTTGGGCCTCGACACCACCGGCCGGCACCCCTGGGCGGTGTGCTTCGAGGAACGCGAGGGATTCGGCGAGAAGGGTCCGGACGGCAAGCCGGAGGGACAGCTCACCGTCGACGACCTGTTCCCACACATGCTGCGGCTGTCCACTAGCCGGATCATCGTCGGCGAGGTACGCGCCGAGGAGATCGTCGCGATGTTCGACGCGATGAACACGTCCTACGGATCGCTCTGCACGATCCACTCGCGCGACGAGCACGGCGTGTTCGATCGGCTCGCCGAGTTGCTGCTGCGCTACGGCGCGTCGAAGAGTCGTGAGGGTGCGTACCTGACGATCGGCAACGCGCTCGACTTCGTCGTCTACGTGAACATGGAGGAGCACCCGGGTCGCAAGCCGCGGCGCTACGTGTCCAGCATCATGGAGGTGCATGGCCTGGGTGAGGGTACCCAGCTCGCCCGGTCCCGGATCTTCGCGCCCGGACCGAACGGTCTGGCCGTCCCGACCGGAGTACGCCCAAGTGAACGTCGCGCAATTGAGTTGCAGCGCGCCGGATTCGACATGCGGGTGTTGCTGAACTCGGCGGCCGCGTACCAGGGCGGGGAGTCGCGATGAGCGCCGCGGTGCTGGCCGCGATCGCGGTCATCGCGGTGTTCGCGGGCATCGCGGCGATCGTGTTCGGCGCGCGCGGGAGCGCCGGTCCGGCACGTCCACCGTCGGGAGTTGGCGACGCGTTGCGGCGGTTCCTCGGCATGGAACGTGGCGTGGCCGCCCGCGGTCGGCGCATCGGCTTGCTGATCGCCGGTCTCCTGCTCCTCACACTCGGCTGGCTCTACACCGGCATTCCGGCGGTCGGCATGGTGGCCGGCGCCGCGGTGGTCGGCGGACCGTGGTTGTTCGGTGCGGGCTCGGCGGAGAAGCGGTCGATCGCCCGGCTGGAAGCCGTGGAGATGTGGACGCGCCGGCTGGCCGACCTGGTCCGCGCCGGCGGCGGCCTGCATCAAGCGATCCTGGTGAGCTCGGCGGAGGCGCCGGCAGCGATCGCGCCCGAGGTCGACCTGCTCGCCACGGAACTGAGCAGTTCGATATCGACGGACGAGGCGCTGCATCGCTTCGCCGACCGGCTCGCAGACCCGACCAGCGACGAGGTCGTGGCGGCGCTGATCCTAAACGCCAAGGAACGCGGTCCGAAGCTGGCCGACGTGCTGGACCGCGTCACGGCGAGCATCGCCGATCTGCTCACCATGCGTCGTGAGGTGACCGCCGGCCGGACCGATGCGCGGTTGTCCGGCAACATCCTGACCGGCCTGACGCTCGCCGGCTTGCTGGTGTTGCTGGTGAACAAGGGATACATGGCGCCCTACCACACCGTCGTCGGGCAGTTCGTATTGCTCGGCGCGGTGCTCGCCTGCGCGCTGCTGTTGCTGTGGATGCGCAAGCTCAACACACCGCCACGCATTCCGCGGTTGCTCCGGCCGGTTGCCACGAACGCGAGGCGGACGCCGTGAGCTCGATCGTCCAACTCGCATTGTTGTTCGGCGCTGTCGTCGGGCTCGGCGCATTCCTCATGATTCGCGGCGTCGTCCCGGCGCCGCCGGCGCTGGACGCGGCGCTGTCCCGGCTGCATCCGTCGACGAGTCCGGTGACCGCCGCGCCGCTGGCATCCGGCCGAACGCTCGTGGACCGGCTGGGGCTCAAGCCACCGGCGACCGACATGCGGTTGATCGGCATGTCGATTGAGCGGTACACCGTGGAGAAGCTCGGTTATCCGCTCGTCGGGCTGGTGTTCCCGGCGGTGTTCGGCGTGCTGCTCGGTGCGGCGGGCATCCACCTGCCGTGGTACTTCCCGACCTTTTTCGGACTCGCTCTCGCCGTCGTGATGTTCATGCTCGTCGACTCCAGCATCCGTCAGAAGGCGGACGCGGCGCGCGAGGAGTTCCGGCGCGCGGTCGCGACGTACCTCACGCTCGTCGGCCTCGTGCGGTATGCGGGTGCCGGCGCCGTCGAGTCGCTGGAGCTGGCCGCTCAAGTCGGCGAGAGCTGGGTCTTCGAGCGGATCCGCGATGCGCTCGCGGATGCCCGCTACGCGAACGAGGCGCCGTGGACGCGGTTACGCCAGGTATCCGCCGAGATCGGCGTCCCGGACCTCGGAGAGGTCGGCGACATCATGAGCCTCGTCGGCGACCAGGGCGCGCAGGTCTACCAGACGCTGCTCAGCCGCGCCCAATCGATGCGTGTCGCGCTGCGGACGAAGGAGCAGCAGCGCGCCGCGACCGCGACCACGCTCCTTTACGTACCCACGAGCATGTTGCTTCTGGTGTTCCTGATCCTGATCGGCTATCCGGCCATGGCCCGCATCCTCGGCTGACCCACCCACCCCGGAGGGAATCATGTTCATCTACCTCAGGGTCCTCGCGACGTTGTTCACCCAGCGTTGGCAGGCACTACGCGAGGACGAAGGCGCGTCCACCATCGAATACCTCCTGCTGGTGCTGCTCGGGATCGCGGTGGCCGGCGCGGCCGTCGTGGTCATCAAGGCGGCCGTCCAATCCAAGAACAACCAGATCACGAGCAACACCAACAACACGAACCCGTGACATTCAGCCGCGGCCGCCGTCGCGGCGCCGGGCAACGCACCCGAGCGCGACGGCGGCACACGCTCGCCCTCGGTCGCGACCCGCGCGATCGCGGCTCCCTCACGCTCGAGTACGTGATCCTCATGCCGGTGATGTTCTTTCTCATCTTCGGCTGCATCCAGATCGCGTTGTTCTCCTATGGCCGCTCGATCGCGCTGAACGCGGCGCATGAAGCGGTCAACGCGCAGCGCGCACTTGGCGCGCCGCCCGGCGTCGGCGAGGCGCGGGCGTACGCGTTCATCCGCGCACAGGGCGACTCGCTGGAAAATCCGCGGGTGACTGTCGTGGTACGTGGCAACGAGGTGATCGCGACCGTGACGGGTGACACGGTCTCGCTCGTACCCATCTTCAAGCCGTTCCACGTGACACAGGTCGCGAGCGCGCCCGTGGAGGAGTTCCGCCCATGACCGGTCCGCAGAGCGTGCCGATGCACGCACCGGCCGCCGTGCAGCGGCGCGCAGACCGCGGTGCGAGCACGCTCGAGGCGGCCATCCTCACGCCTGCTCTGCTGCTCATCATCGGGCTCGCGATCGTCGCGATGCGCATCTCGGTGGCGGATCAGGCCGTCGAGGCGGCGGCGCACGACGCGGCGCGGGCGGCGTCGATCGCGCGTACCCAGACCGAGGCCCAACAGGCGGCGCGCGACGCGGCGTTGAACGCGCTGAGTCAGCAGGGGCTGAACTGCAATCCGACGGTGCAGCCGGACACGAGCCAGTTCAGCCGCCCGATCGGCGAGACGGCGGTCGTGACGGTCACGGTGATCTGCGACGTGAAACTGAGCGACATCGGCATGCCCGGACTGCCCGGTGACCACGTCATCACCGCGACGTTCACCAGCTATCTCGATCAGTTCCGGGGCCGGTCATGAGCGCGATCGAACGCTACTGGCACGCGCGGTTCGACGGCCGGCGGGACGAGGGCGCGTACACACTGTTCGTGCTGATATTCGTGTTCGCGCTGTTCCTGATGGTCGGCCTCTCTGTCGACGGCGGCGGCCGACTGGCCGCACAGGCACGAGCCGACGACATCGCGGCGGAGGCGGCGCGGGCCGCCGGCCAGGCGATCGATCTGCCGCAAGCGATCAGCGGCACGGCAGACGTGGTCGACCCGGCCGCCGCACAAGCCGCCGCGCAGGCCTACCTCGCCGACGCGGGCGCGAACGGCACCGCCGACGTCGTCAACGGTGGCCACGCCGTCCGCGTCACCGTGCACCTCACCTACCGGCCGGAGATCCTCGGCGCGTTCCACTTCGGACCGTGGCCGGTGACCGGCACCGCCACCGCGCAACTGCTCACCGGATAGCACACCGTTCGGCTTTGCTTCGCCTGGAGGTATCGATGCCCCGATCGACGACCGTGAGCCGCTCGCCCGGCAGCCGGATGGTGACCGGCGGACTCGCCGCCGCGGCCCTGCTCGCCGTGATCGTCGGCGTGCCGGTCGCGTTGGCGCTGCTCGGCGGCGATCCGCTACCGCACCACCTGCCGTCCGGCGCCGGCATCCGTGAGTCATTGCTGCACAAGGACGTGACCGGCACGCTGTTCATCCGGGTGATCGTCGTGATCGGCTGGCTCGCCTGGGCCACGTTCGCGCTGTCGATCGTGGTCGAGCTGGTGGCCCGGCTGCGCGGCCGGCGCGCGATGCGATTGCCGGGCCTGGGCGGTCCGCAGCGTTTCGCAGCCGGCCTGATTGCCGCCGTCGCGATGGCGATCAGTGCGCCGGCCTCTGCGTTGGCCGCACCGCACGCGTCCGTCGCGGCGGTGGCGACGCCGTCGCCGCATGGTGGCGCGCCCGCCGCCGGGCACGCGATGGCACGAACCGGCATGGGTACGAGTGCCGCAACCGACGTCGTTCAGCCGCCGAAGCGTCTCGTCTACCAAGTGCGCAAGGGTGACTATCTCGGCCGGATCGCCGAGCGGTTCGGCGGCCCGTTCTCGGAGGCGACGCAGATCGCGCGCGTGAACCACATCAAGGATCCCAATCTGATCGATGTGGGGTGGCGCATCACGCTGCCGGTCGACGCGGTCGACACCGGGCCACATCGGCACGCGACCGGGCACATCGTGGCGGGCACTGGTACGCACTCGGTCGGCGACGGCGAACCTACGGCTCACGCGCCAGTCCAGCCGGCCCCGACCACCCAGCCGCCCGCGGCGCCGGCCGCAACTCCGTCGCCCGGAGCCTCGGTGTCGCCGGGATCCGCGCCGGAAGCCGCCCAACCGGGAGCGCTGGCGGCAACCGCCCATGAGCACCCGCGCGAGGACTTGCCGCGGCCGATCTCGTCGGGTGCGACACCGACAAATCCGCCGAGCGGTGGCACGGCACCGGACCCGATCACCGCCGACTCTCCGGGGGTCGACCTGGTCGGCGAGATGCTCGCCGCGTCCGGCACGCTCGCCGCCGTCGTATCGCTGGCGGTCGTCGTAATGCGGCGTCGTGACGAGGCGAGCCAACGACTCGGCCGTACGTCGGTGCCACCGGTCGCGGGTGGCGGTGCGCTTCGGTTGATGGCGCCGACAATGGTCGACGACGTGATGCGGCTCGACGCGGCGCTGCGGGCGCTGCCGGAACTCGTTGCCGGTTGGCCGCTCGACGAGATCCCGCAAGTGGCCGGCGTATGGCTGGACCACGGTGCGGTCACCCTCCTGCTTGCCGACCAGGCCCGTACGGCGCCGGAGCCGTTCGAGGACGACGCGAACGGATGGCGGCTCGCCGCCGACACACGAGTCGCCCGGCGTACCGATCGGGTCGCGCCGTTGCCGCTGCTTTGTGTGGTCGGTGGCCGCGAGCGGCAGCACGCGTTCCTCGATCTGGAATACCTGCGGGTGCTCGGCATCGGCGGCGACCCGGCGGCGGCACGCAACCTGCTGCGCTTCATCGTCGCCGAGCTGTGTCGCAACGTGTGGGCCGAAAACGTACGCGTGACGCTCGCCGGCTTCGGACCGGAGGCGGCCGCGCTGTCCGCGTTGGACCCGGCCCGCATCCGCGTCGAGCCGTCGGTGGCGACCGCCGTCGCGGCCTGCCATGCGCGGCTCGCCGACGCGGTCGCGAACCTGCACGACGTACGAGCTCCGGACGTACTGGTCGTCGCGTCGCCGGCGATGAGCGATCACGCCGCGCTTGCCGCGTTGGAGAAGGATCTGATGGCCACACCTGGCGTCGGCATGGCGGTCGTGGTCGGCGCGACGCCGGAGGGTCTGCCGGTCGGTCGTTATCAGATGAACGTCGGCGGTGCCGGCGACCTGCACATCGGCTTCCTCGGCGACGCTCTGATGCCGGCGGCGTGCCTGCCGTCGGTGCTCGTCGACGACGTGGTGAGGTTGTTCGCCGAAGCGCGCGACGCGGGCGACGTGACGCTTGTCGACGTCACACGTGCGACGCCGTACGGCACGGACGCGAGCCTACCCGCCGGAGCGGTCGCCGCTGCGGTGCGTTCGGAGCCGACCGGTCGCAGCTTCCGCGCGGAGCTGGACGAACTGACGCGGGGCGACACGACGCGCACCGCTGGGCGGAACTGATCGGACCGACACCGCCGGTCCGATCGACACGGCCGGTCCGATCGACACGGCCGGTCCGATCGACACGGCCGGTCCGATCGAAACGGCTGCCTGATCGGCCCACCCAGGCGGCGCACAGCCAGCGCTGGCATCATTCGGCCCGAAGGAGGGCGATGTGCCGGAGCGGACCGAGCCTCACGACTCCGTCGGATCGGGCCAGCCGATCGTGCGACGGGACCCGCGATGGTGCTGGCCCGTGGTCGGCGCCATCGCGCTGGTCGCCGCCGTAGCGTACGGATGGGGCGCGGGCCACGTGTCGGTCGAGATCTACTACGCCGGCGCCGTCCGTACCATGGCGCACAGCTGGCGTGCGTTCGCATTCGGCGGGTTCGATCCGGCCGGTACCGTCACCCTGGACAAGCTGCCCGGTTCGTTCTGGATTCAGGCGCTCGTGGTCCGCGCGTTCGGCCTCTCGACGTGGAGTCTCGTCGTGCCGCAGATCGTCGCCGGAGCGCTGACGATCGTCGTCATGTTCGTGGCGGTACGCCGCACCGCGGGCTCTGGCGCAGGTGTCGTCGCCGCCGCGATCACCGCTGTCGTGCCGGCCACCGCGATCATGAGCCGCGGCAACACCGCCGACGCGATCTGTGTCCTGCTCATGGTCGTCGCGGCGGATATCACGCTGCGCGCCATCCGAAACGGGCGCGTCCGTACGGTTGCCGCCAGCGGACTGCTGGTCGGGCTTGCTTTCCAGGCCAAGATGATCGAGGCATGGGCGATCCTGCCGGCGCTCGGCGTGGCGTACGCCGTCGCGGCGCCGGGGTCGCTGAGCCGTCGTGCGGGCCGGCTGGCGATCGGCGGCGCGGTCGCGGTGGCCGTGTCGCTGAGCTGGATGACCGCGGTCACGTTGGTGCCGGCGGCCGATCGACCGTACGTGGACGGCAGCCGGAACGACTCAGTCTACGAACAGGTCTTCGTGTACAACGGCGTGGCGCGGTTCCAGGCCGGCAACGCGTACGGCCTTCGTCCGGCCGCGCCGGAACAGTCGGCGCCCGTGGTGCCGACGCCACTCCGCGAGTCCTTGGGGCCGTCGGCAGACCGGTCGTCGCCGGGTGTGACCCGTCTCATCACCGGCGAGGTCGGTCGCGACGCCGGATGGTTGCTGCCGGCGGCCCTCGTCGCGATGGTCGGTCTCCTCGTGGCGCGCCGGCACCGACCGCGCACCGACGCGGTGCGCGCCGCCACGTTGCTGTGGGGGATCTGGCTGGTCACATTCACCGTGCTGTTCAGTGCGGCCGCGAATCTGTTGACCTACTACACCGGTGCGCTGGTGCCCCCGATCGCGGCGTTGTGTGCGATCGGGCTGCGGGAGGCATACCGGACCGTACGGGCGCGCGACGCGGTACGCCGCGAAACGGATTCGTTCCGTCAGGTCGTGCCGGCCGCCGTCGTCGTCGCGCTCGTTATCGCGGTCGCCAGCCTCGTGGTGTTGAGTTGGCGTACGCCACCGTGGTTCCAGGCCGTCGGCGCCGCCGCCATCGTTGGCGCGGCCGGCCTCGCGGTCGCGGCGCGGCGCCTGCCCCGTCCGTCGGCCGGCGTGGTGGCCGCGTTCCTCGCGCTCGCGATCGTGCCGGCCGCGGCATCGGTCGCGCTGATTGCCGACTCGGGTGGTTCGTTCGACGCGCCGCTCGCCGCCACCGGTACGCTGGCCCGCCCGGCGCCCGGCGCACTGGCCGCCGCCGCGGCGAGCTATGGCGGCGTCGTCGTGCCGAGCATGGATGCCACCGTCTGGTACGAGCTTGATCTGTTGCGCCACTCGTATGCGTCAAACCTGTCGGCGCAACGCCGCCTGTTCGTGTTCACCTCGGCGGAGGCGAGTGAGTTCGTCCTCGCCGGTGTGGCGAACGTCGAGCCGGTCGGCGGGTACACCGGCCTGGTCGACGCCGCGACGCTCAACCGGATCCGCGCCGAGATCTCGGGCGGCCAGATCGCGTACGCGGTGGTGCCTGGTCCGGGAGATCCGCGTGCGGGCGACCCACGGGTCGCCGTGATCGAGTCGATATGCACCGCCGTACGGCCGGATCTTGCCGGCTCTCCGTCGGCGCGGATCTACGTGTGTCCGGCGTCCGCGCCGCTCGAGTCCGCAGGTGCGGCGCCAGCCGGGCCAACAGGACCGACCGGGCCAGCAGGACCCGCCGGGCCAGCGGGACCCTCCGCACCGCCGGCCTGACATGCAACGACCCCCGAGGCTCCGCGTTTCCGCGGCCGGCTGGACGGGGCCGGATCACCTCGGGGGTCGGGGTTTGCTGTCTTAGTCGCGGAGCCGCTGCACACGGTCCGGACAATGAG
>Ga0126377_10000370_pt1 | contig 26902 bp, 22 predicted proteins | sample PanSoiMetPlot_22_FD_92647 | JGI IMG/M metagenome (GOLD analysis project Ga0126377, IMG submission 92647) | Tropical forest soil microbial communities from Panama - MetaG Plot_22 | ecosystem: Environmental > Terrestrial > Soil > Tropical forest > Bulk soil | place: Panama | collected 2016-02-17 | reverse complement strand
GGCCTGCGCGGCCGGATCGACGCCGCGCTCGGCGACCTGCTCGACCGCGGCCTGGACGGGCTCGGCTTCCTCGACGAGGAGCTGGAGCCGGTCGCCGCCGCGCTGCGCGCGTTCGTGCTCGCCAGCGGCAAGCGCCTGCGCCCGGCGTTCGTGTACTGGGGGTACCGCGGCGCGGGCGGGAGCCCGGGCGCCGAGGCCGCCCCGGTCGTGCGGGCCGCCTGCGCGGTGGAGTTCCTGCACGTCTGCGCGCTGGTCCACGACGACATCATGGACGGCTCGCCGGTGCGCCGCGGCCGCCCCTCGGTGCACGTGGAGTTCGCCGACCTGCACCGGCGGGCGGGCTGGCGCGGGGACGCGCGCGCGTTCGGCGAGAGCGCCGCGATCCTCATGGGCGACATCGCCTTCACCTTCGCCGACATCGCGCTGGCGACGGCGGGCCTGCCGCCGGGGCGGCAGGCGGCCGCGTTCGAGGTCTTCAACGTGCTGCGCTCGGAGCTGATGGGCGGGCAGTACCTGGACGTCGTGGCCGCCCAGCGCGGCGGCGTCGACGAGCGGGCCGTGGAGCGCGTGCTGCGCTACAAGTCGGGCAAGTACACCATCGAGCGGCCGCTGCACATGGGCGCGGCGATGGCCGACGCGCCGCCCCCGGCGCTGGCGGGCGTCTACTCGGCCTACGGGCTGCCGCTGGGCGAGGCGTTCCAGCTCCGCGACGACGTCCTCGGCGTGTTCGGCGCGCCCGCGGTCACCGGCAAGCCCGCCGGGGACGACCTGCGCGAGGGCAAGGAGACCTGGCTGGTGGTGCGCGCGCGCAAGCTCGCCGGCCCGGCCGGGCGGCGCCTGCTGGAGGCCGGGCTCGGCGACGCGGGCCTGTCGGAGGAGGGGGTCGGGCGGCTGCGGGCGGTGATCGTGGAGTCCGGCGCGCTGGCCGACGCCGAGGCGCGCATCGCCGCGCTGGCCCGGCAGGCGACCGGCGCGCTGGAGCACCCGGCCGTCGAGCCCGCCGCGCGCGACACGCTGCTGCAGCTCGCCGCGCACGTCACCGACCGGAGCGCCTGACCCTCACGTCCGGGCTCGTCCCCTCCCCGGCCGGGCCTCGTCCGGCAGCTCGTCCGGCAGCTCGTCCGGCGTGACCCCGGCGCCCGGCTCCGCCCCGGCGGCGCCGGGCGTGGCGGCCGCGGCGTCCGCGGGCACCGCGGAGAACCCCCCGGTCGGGGACTCGACCACCACCATCCTCGCGGCCGACTCCGGCGGCGCCTGGCGCGCGGCGAGCGCCGCCAGGGCCACCTCGTCGCCGACGTCACGGCCGGCCTCCTCGCTCAGCAGCCAGCGCACCTCGAGCAGGTCGCAGTACGCCTGCACGGGATCGGTGTCCTCCCCGAGCGCGGCGCACGCCCGCTCCATCCCCGGCTGCAGCACCTCCTGCCGCCAGCGCGCGCCGGCCAGCGCGTCCGGCGCGGAGCCCGGCCGGCGGCGCTCCTGGTCGAGCTGGAACGCGCGCAGGTCGCTGAGCAGGACGGTCGCCTGGCCCTCCCCGACGTCCAGGCCGGTGAGCGCGTGCAGCTGCGCGGCGTGGAAGCGCCGGTTGGCGACCGCGACCTTGAGCCGCAGCACCTGCGCGCCGTCCGCCGGCTCCAGGGCCAGCTCGTCGACCGCGAACCCCAGCTCGTTCAGGCGCCGCACCCTGGCCTCGATCCGGTAGCGCTCCTCGGGCCCGACGACCTCCTCGCGGTGCAGCTCCCCCCACAGCGTCCGGTAGCGCTCCGCGACGCTCTCGGCCGCGGCGAACTGCTCGTCCATCTCGTCCATCGACCGGCCCAGGCGCGCGGCGAGGTCCACCAGGTCCCCGGCGACGTTCTCGACCAGGATGCCGAGGTCCAGCCCGCGCTGGCCGTCGGACAGCGACGGGTGCACCTCGCTGGTCTCCGCGTCGACCAGGAACGCCTGCAGGGTCTGCCCGTCGCGCACGAACAGCGTGTTGGCCAACGAGCAGTCGCCCCAGAAGACGCCGGCGCGGTGCAGGTCCACCAGCAGGATCGCCATCGCGTCCAGCAGCCGCTCGCGGTACTTGACCAGGCCGGGGGGCATGCGCTGGAAGAGCCGGCGGAACTGCCAGGAGTGGCCGAGGAACTCGGTGATCAGGGTCGCGCGGTCCTCCTCGACCAGCTCGGCGAGCCCCTCGGCGTGGACCCCGGGCAGCGCCCGCGCCTCCAGCTCGCGCAGGACCGCGTACTCCTTGCGGGCGACCCGGATCGGCAGCTCCTTGAGGGCGTACAGGGTGCCGTCGGCCTGGACGAAGCGGACCAGGTGGCGGCTCGGGCCGACCGGCAGGTCGCGGAAGTCGGCCGCCTCGCGCGGCCAGTCGCCCAGCGGCCGGGCCCACGGCAGGGCGAGCAGGCCGGGGGAGGCGGTCCGCAGGCGCAGGGCGAGCGGTGGCATGCACCAGACGGTAGCGGAGCCGCGGCCGATCGGCTCCCCCGCCCGGCCCGCGCCGCCGCCCCGCCCGGCGGGCGGGGCGGGCGGGCCAACCGCGGGCCAGGTGCGTATGCTGCGGTCGGGTGCGACACGGCCCGCCCGACCCCGACCACCGGAGACCTTCGCGCATGCTCGAGTCGATCCACAGTCCGCAAGACCTGCGCGGGCTCGGCCACCGGCAACTGCTGGAGCTGGCCGCCGAGATCCGGCGCTTCCTGATCGAGGCGGTCGCCGCGCACGGCGGGCACCTCGGCCCCAACCTCGGGGTCGTGGAGCTGACCATCGCCCTGCACCGCGCGTTCGACTCCCCCGTCGACAGGATCGTGTGGGACACCGGCCACCAGGCGTACGTGCACAAGCTGCTGACCGGGCGGCGCGCCGAGTTCTCCACGCTGCGGACCATGGGCGGCCTGTCCGGCTACCCGTCCAGGCAGGAGAGCGCGCACGACGTCATCGAGAACTCCCACGCCTCGGTCGCGCTCGGGCACGCGCTCGGGCTGGCCGAGGCGCGCCGCGCCGGGCACGGCGAGGGCAGGGTCGTCGCCGTCGTCGGCGACGGCTCGCTGACCGGCGGCGTCGCCCTGGAGGCGCTCAACCTCGCCGGGCACCGCAAGCCGAACCTCCTGGTGGTCCTGAACGACAACGGCCGCTCGTACGCGCCGACCGTCGGCGGCCTGCAGGGGCACCTGGGGCCGCTGCGCCTGCACCCGGCCTACGAGCGCCTCAAGCACGGCATCGAGGGCACCCTCAACCGCGCGCCGGTGCTGGCCAGCGAGATGGTCGAGGCGGCCAAGCGGGTCAAGGAGGGGGCCAAGGCGCTGATCGCGCCCCGCACCGTCTTCGAGGACCTCGGCTGGCAGTACGCCGGGCCGATCGACGGGCACGACCTGGCTGCGCTGGAGCGCGCGATCGACCACGCCAAGCGGGTCGGGGGGCCGGTGCTGCTGCACGTGATCACCGAGAAGGGCCGCGGCTACCGGCCGGCCGAGGAGCACGAGGAGGACAAGCTGCACTCGCTCGGGGCGTTCGACCCCGAGACCGGGCGGGTGCTGTCCAAGGGCGGCGACGAGACCTCGTTCACCTCGGTGTTCGCGCAGGCGCTGCTGGAGCAGGCGCGGGCGCAGCCGGAGCTGGTCGCGATCTCCGCGGCGATGGTCGGGCCGACCGGGCTCAAGGTCATGGCCGAGGAGCTGCCCGAGCGCGTCTACGACGTCGGGATCGCCGAGCAGTGCGGGGTCACCGTCGCCGCCGGGATGGCGATGTCGGGGCTGCGGCCCGTGGTCGCGATCTACTCGACGTTCATGCAGCGCGGCTTCGACCAGCTGATGATGGACGTGTGCCTGCACCGCCTGCCGGTGATCTTCGTGCTCGACCGGTCGGGCGTGACCGGCGAGGACGGTCCCAGCCACCACGGCGTCTTCGACGTCACCTACCTGCGCTGCCTGCCGGGACTGGCGATCGCCTCGCCGCGCGACGGCGAGCAGCTGCGCCGCGCCCTGGCGGCGGCGGTCGCCCGCACCGACGGCCCGACCGCGATCCGCTTCCCCAAGGCGACGACCCCCGGGGTGGCCGGGTCGGGCCCGGCCGAGCCGCTGCCGGTCGGCGAGTGGGAGGTGCGCAGCAGCGGCGGGGACGTGCTGCTGCTCGGCCTCGGCAAGCTGCAGTCCGCCTGCGAGCGGGCCGCCGAGCTGCTCGGGCAGGAGGGCGTCGGCGTGAGCCTGGTCGACCCGCGCTGGGTCAAGCCGCTCGACCCGCGCCTGGGCGCGCTCGCGGGCGCGCACCAGCTCGTGGTCGCGGTCGAGGACAACGTGCTCGCGGGCGGGTTCGGCGCGGCCGTCGCCGAGGTCCTCGCCGACCAGGAGGTCCCGGTCCCGCTGACGCGACTGGGGATCCCCGACCGTTTCCTGCCGCACGGCAAGCGCGACGCGGTCCTGGCCGAGCTGGGCCTGGACGGCGTCGGCATCGCCGAGCGGGTCCGCAAGGCCCTGCACCGCCTGCAGGCCTGACGGCGGCCGCGGCGGCCCGGGCCCCCCCCCGGCCGCTCAGGGCGCGACGGTCGGGTTGGGCACCGCCGGCAGGTCGGACCGGAACCCCTTGCACACGATCGACTGGTCGACCTCGTCGAGCTTGGTCGGCCAGTCGACCCGGCAGTTGTCGTGCTCCCAGCGGGTGCCGGCCCAGAACGCGAGCGCCGCCAGCAGCACGAACACGATCACCCTGACGCTGCGCCGACGCATGCTGCCTCCAGAGCGGGGACCCGGAGGGGGGACCGGGCGGGACGGGACCGGACGTACCGGGCGCAACCCTATCAGGGGATTCGCCGGTTCCGCGCAGCCGGGAGCCGGGGTCAGATCGCGCGGGCGCCGAAGTCCATCCCGCGGAAGGTCGCCTCCACCCGCTCCATCGCGCGCACGACCTCGCCCAGGTCCTGGGCGACCTCCTGGTCGCGCTGGGGGTACAGGAACTGGTTCAGCGGCTCGCTCGTGCCGATCTGGAGCCCGAACTCCTCGACGTACCCGCCGATCGCGAACTCCCAGGTGAACAGGGCCACGCCGTCGTCGGGCGGGAGGTGCAGCCAGTAGGTGAGGAAGCGGTTGCGGGCCAGCGAGAAGACGCGGCCGCCGTCGCGCTTCTCCTGGGAGAGCTGGAATCCGACCATGCGCAGGTCGTCGAGGAAGGCCACCGGCGGGTGCTCCTGGGCGTCGGGGTCCGGGCGGCGGCGGGGCGCCGCGCACGGGGAATCTTCGCCCATTCTCGCCGGCCGGGCGGGGCGCGCGCCGGAGGCAGCGGGATCGACCGGATTGGCCTCGCCGTGCGCCCGCCCGTCCGAGTGCCTAGAATCGGGCGAATACCTGCCTCCCCGGTTCGCCGGCTCGCCGAGGAAGCTCGTGCCCGTGGCAAAGAACATCGCCGTCGACCCCCTCAACGGACGGACCCTTGGACGCCGCTACGAGCTGGTGACCTGCATCGCTCGTGGCGGCATGGCCACGGTCTTCCGGGCGCACGACCGCCAGCTGGACCGGGTGGTCGCGGTCAAGGTGCCCCGTCCGGAGTTCGCCCGCGACCCGCGGTTCTCGGAGCAGTTCCGGCGCGAGGCGCTGGCCGCCGCGCGCCTGGGCCACCCCAACGTCGTCACCGTGTACGACTCCGGCGTGGACCGCGACCTGCCGTACATCGTGATGGAGCACGTGACCGGCCGGACCCTGCGGGACCTGCTCGACGCGCAGGGCCGGCTGGAGCCGCAGACGGCCGCGGAGCTGCTCGCCGGCGTCGCCGCCGCCCTCGACCACGCCCACCACGCCGGCATCGTCCACCTCGACGTGAAGCCCGAGAACGTCCTGCTCACCAGCGACACCGTCAAGGTCGCGGACTTCGGCCTGGTGCGCGCGGCGCGCGCGCGGCCCGAGTACGCGCTCGCCGGCACCGCGCAGTACATCGCCCCGGAGGTGCTGCGCGGCGGGCTGGTCGACGGCCGCGCGGACATCTACGCCCTCGGCGTGGTCGCCTACGAGTGCCTCACCGGCCACGCCCCCTTCGACGGCCCCGACCGGGAGGAGGTCGCCCAGCGCCACCTCGCCGAGCGGGTCCCGCCGCCGTCGCGGCTGGTGCCCGAGCTGCCCGCCGCGCTCGACTACGCCGTCCTGGTGGCCACCGACCCCGACCCGCAGCGCCGCTACCGCAGAGCCTCGGACTTCACCGCCGCGCTCGGCGCGCGCCAGCGGCGCTGGAGCGACGACGCGGCCACGCAGGCCGCGGCGGCGCCGCAGGCGCAGGGCGTGCCGCTGTCGCAGGCGGCCACGGTCGCCGTGCCGCCGGCCGGGCACCGGCCCGACGAGCTGCCGCTGGCCTGGGAGGAGGCGCCGCCCCCGGGCCGGCGGTCGGGGTTCGGCTCGGGCGGGGAGCGGCCGCGGTCCCGGCGGCGCCTGTGGACCGCGATCGCCGCGGTGATCGCGCTGCTCGGCGGCGCGGTGCTGGGCTGGCAGCTGTTCCTGCCGAGGTGGACGACCGCGCCCGACCTGATCGGCGACACCTTCCAGAACGCCAAGGCCGAGCTGCAGGCCAAGGGGCTGCGGGTGGCGCGCGGCGACCCCGTCGCCGACCGGCGCGTCGCCGAGGGCCGCGTCGCGGTCCAGTCGATCGCGGCCGGCAAGGCCACGCGCCGCCACGCGGTGGTGGAGGTCCGGCTGTCCAGCGGCGTGCCGTTCGTGGCCGTGCCGCCCACCGTCGGCAAGAGCGAGGAGGAGGCCAGGCAGGCGCTCCGGGCGGCGCGGCTGGGGGTGAGCGTCACCACGACCGCCGACGAGGACGCCCCCGAGGGGACCGTGCTGCGCTCGACGCCGGCGGCCAACACCCGCATCCGCGAGAACAGCACCGTGGCGCTGGTGGTCAGCGAGGGCCGGCCGCAGATCGAGGTCCCGCAGGTGGTCGGCCAGCCCTACGACCAGGCGCGCCAGCAGCTCGCCGACGCGGGCCTCGACCCGCAGCTGGAGGTCCAGGACACCCAGGACGTGCCCGCGGGCCTGGTCGCCAGCACCGACCCGCCGGCCGGCACGCGCCTGGACCCGGGGTCCAAGGTGACGGTCGTGGTGAGCCGCGGCGGCAACGTCGTGGTCGTCCCCGAGGTGGTCGGCCTCAAGGTCAACCGGGCCGTGCAGGAGCTGACCCGCGTGGGCCTGCGGCCCGACTTCGAGCTGCGCCTGCCGATCGGGGGCGACGTCGTCGACCAGGATCCCGACCCCGGCACGCCGGTCGCGCCCGGCTCCAGCGTCAAGCTGACCCTGGAGCGCTGACGCGCGCGGGCGGGGCCGTCACCCGGTCGCGTCCGCGACCGCCTGCCTGATCGTCAGGGTGCGGCCCTCGCGCCAGGCGCGCGCGAACGCGTCGGCCCCCATCCGCTCCTGGAGCGCCGACCGCCAGTGCTCGTGGGCGGGCCGCTCGCAGGCGGGCACCGGGGTGCCGATCTCGACCCGCAGGGCGGCCGCCGCCGCCAGCAGGCGCACCGGCCGGCCCGACTGCCCCTGGTCGCAGCGGATCCCGGCGATCGCCTCCAGGACGCTCGCCACGCGCCAGCGGTCGCCGAGGCCGCGCTGGTAGACCAGGCTCTGCTCCAGCAGCCCGGAGGCCCGGCCGAGCGCGCCGCGCCGGTGCTCCACCAGGCCGAGCAGGTTGAGCGACCAGGCGATGCTCTCCTTGATCCCGTACTCCTGCGCGTGCTCCAGGGAGCGCTCCAGCAGCCTGGCCGCCTGCTCCTGGTCGCCCTGGTAGTGGGCGACCGCGCCGAGGCCGAGCAGGACCTGCGGGACCTCCTTGCCCTCGCCCGCGACCTGCAGCAGCGCGACGCTCTCCTCGAGCAGCCCGCCGGCGCGCCGGTAGTCTCCCTGCAGCCAGGCGCAGAAGCCGGCCGCGTCCAGCGCCCTGGCCACGCCCGAGGTGTCCCCCAGCGCCCGCAGCGCCGCGATGACCTGCTCCAGCAGCTCGTTCGCCCGCGGGTAGTCGGCCTGCTCGCGTGCGATGGCGGCGAGCGCGGCGCGCGCCAGCGCCGTGTGGCGCTTGTCGCCGAGCTGCTCGAACGCCTCCACGCTCTGCTCGCACAGCGTGGTGGCGCGCGGGTAGTCGCACTCCAGGAAGGCGAGCTTGCCCGCCCCGTGCATCGCCGCGGCGATCGCCGAGCGGGTGGCCGGGTCCGCGCCGGTCAGCTCCGGGCTGTGGTCGAGCGCGCGCTCCAGCCACACGCGGCCCTCGCGGTAGTGGCCGCGCAGGGAGCAGTAGCGCCACAGCGCGGCGGCCATGCGCAGCTCGTCGGCGCTGTCGCCGGACTCGCCGAGCCACGCGACCGCCGCGCGCAGGTTGTCGTGCTCCGCCTCGAGCCGGTCCAGCCACGCGCGCAGCTCGCCGCCGCGCAGCCTGGGCTCGGCGTCGAGCGCGAGCGCGAGGTGGAAGGCGGCGTGCCGCGAGCGCGCCCGGGCCGTCTCGCCCGCCTGCTCGAGCCGTTCGCGGCCGTACTGCCGCATCGTCTCCAGCAGCCGGTAGCGGCGCTGCCCGGAGCGGTCGACCGGGGTCACCAGCGACTTGTCGATGAGCTGGCCGACCAGGTCCAGGACGTCACCGGCCGCGACCGGGTCGCCGGCGCACACGGCCTCGGCGGACTCCAGGGTGAACTCGCCCGCGAACACCGCCAGCCGCCGCAGCACCGCCCGCTCCGGCGACGCGAGGAGGTCGTGGCTCCAGTCCACCGCCGCGCGCAGCGTCTGCTGGCGCGGCGGCAGGGTGCGGCTGCCCGCGGTCAGCACCCGCAGGGCGTCGTCGAGCCTGGCCGCGAGCTGCCCGGGGGTGAGCATGCCGATCCGCGCGGCGGCCAGCTCGATCGCCAGCGGGATCCCGTCCAGCCGCGCGCACACCTGCACCAGCGCCGTGGCGTCGGCCTCGGTCGGCGCGAAGTCCGCCCGCGCGGTCTGCGCCCGCTCGACGAACAGGCGCACGGACTCGTAGCCGAGCAGCTGCTCCAGCGTGGCCGACCCGCCGGGCCGGGGGACCGACAGCGGCGGCACGGGCCACACCAGCTCGCCGGGGACCCGCAGCGCCTCGCGGCTGGTGGTCAGCACGCGCAGCCGGGGGCAGTCCAGCAGCAGCCGCTCGACCAGCGCGGCGCAGGCTGCGACGAGGTGCTCGCAGTTGTCCAGCACCAGCAGCAGGTCCCTGGCGCCCAGGTGCGCGGCGATGGTGTCGGGCAGGTCGCGGCCGCGCTCGGGCTGCAGCCCGAGCGCGGCCGCGACCGTCTCGGGGAGCGGGCCGGGCTCGGCCAGCGGCGCCAGGCCGACCATCCAGGCGCCGTCGGGGTGGGCGCCGGCGACCTCGGCCGCGACCCGCAGCGCCAGGCGGGTCTTGCCGGCGCCCGCGGGACCGGTGAGCGTCACCATGCGCGTGCCGCGGGTCAGCTTGCGGACCTCCTCGACCTCGCGCTCGCGCCCGACGAAGCTGGTCAGCTCGGCGGGCAGGTTGTGCGCGTCGCCCCCGGCCCGGGACGGCTCCCCGGGCGGCGACAGGGCGCCGTCGCCGGGGGCGGTCGCGGGCAGGGGCCCCGGCAGGGCCAGGGCGGCGACCTCGGGCGCCCCGTTCGCGGGCGCCAGCGCGGGGACCTCCGGCACCCCGCTGAGGGGCGCGGGCTCGGCCCCCCCGGACGCTCCGGGCGCGGGCGGCGCCTGCGGGTCGGCGGCGGCCGGCGGCCGCCAGTCCAGCTGCTGGTCCTGGCGCAGGATCCCCTGCTCCAGCCGCTGCAGGCGGGCGCCCGGCTCGATGCCCAGCTCCTCGTCGAGCCGGTCGCGCGCGTCCCGGTAGGCGCTCAGCGCCTCGGCCTGCCGGCCGGTCCGGTACAGCGCCAGCATGAGCTGCGCGCGTGGTCCCTCGCGCAGCGGCTGCGCCGCGACCAGCTCCTCCAGCTCGGCGACCAGCCCCGCGTGCCGGCCGAGCGCCAGCTCGGCCTCGATCCTGGCCTCCAGCGCGACCAGGCGCAGCTCCCCCAGCCGCGCGCGGGGACCGGCGGCGAACGCGTAGTCGGGGAAGTCCGCGAGCGGGTCGCCGCGCCACAGGTCCAGCGCCGCGCGCAGGGTCGCGGCGGCACGCTCGGGCTCGCCCGCGTCGGCCGCGAGCCGGCCCGCCTCCAGCAGCCCCTCGAAGCGGGCGGCGTCGAGCCGCCAGGCCCCGGCCTCGAGCATGTAGCCGCCCGGCCGGCTGGCCGGCAGCCCCGCCAGCCCGCCCGACGCGAGCGCCCGGCGCAGCTGTGACACGTACGACTGCAGGGTGCCGAGCGCGCTCGCGGGCGGGTGGTCCTCCCAGAGCGCCTCGATCAGCCGGTCCACGGTCACCAGGTGGCCGGGGTGCAGCAGCAGCATCGCCAGGACGGCCCGCTGCTTGGTGCCCCCGAGCGCGAGCGGTCGACCGGCCGCGGCCGCCTCCAGCGGCCCGAGGATCCGGAAGTCCACGGTCCCCGGATCGTAAACGCCCTGTTCACGGCATTCAATCACTTCGTTCCAAGCGAGACGCAAGCGGTCTCCCAGCGCCGCACAAGCCGGACGCAAGCCCCGGGGGCCAACCTCTCGTCGCGGCCCGGAAACGGGCAGCGAGGGAAGGAGGTGAACCCCGCATGACGATCAAGGTGACCAAGGTCGAGTCCCTCAAGGTGACCGCTCCGTACTGCCTCGGTGACGACCCGCCCCCCATCTGCGACCACTTCGAGAGCTGAGCCCCGACCCGACGCCCGCCGCCGGAGCGCCCCGTCCCGGCGGCGGGCGTCCGCCACGTACCGACCCCGACGGCCCGCCCGGCCTGGATCGCCCGGAGACCTCACGATGCAACGACCGCGTGTGAAGACCTACTGGAAGCAGACCACCGAGGGTGGGATCACGCTCATCCAGGAGCTGGGCGTGCAGGCCACCCTCCCCGACCCCGACGGCCAGGTGCTGGCGCTGCTCGAGCTGGCCGACGGCACCCGCGCCCTCCCCGAGCTGCACGCCGCCATGGCCGAGCGCTGGCCCGAGCTGACCCGCGCCGACGTGGCCGCCGGGCTCGCCGGGCTCGACGACGCCGGCCTGCTGGAGGACGCCGCCGCGGGCGGCGACCTGTCGCCGTGGCAGCGGGAGCGCTACTTCAGCAACCTCGCCTTCTTCGGCACCTTCGCCACCCTGGACCTCGGCCGCGCGGACTTCCAGGCCCGGCTCATGGACGCCCGGGTGGTCCTGCTCGGCGCCGGCGGGCTCGGCTCGACCCTGCTGCAGAACCTCGCGGGCCTCGGCGTCGGCGAGGTCGTCGTCGTCGACCGCGACCGCGTCGAGCCGCGCAACCTCGCCCGCCAGTTCCTCTACAGCGAGGCCGAGATCGGCCTGCCCAAGGTGCACCGGGCGGTCGCGCGCGCCCGCGCGTTCAACTCCGAGTCGCGCTTCACCGCCGTGGAGCGCTGGGTGCGGCGGCCCGAGGACCTCGACGACCTGATCCCCGGCGCCGACCTGGTGCTGTCGGCCATCGACCAGCCCATCGACGTCCAGAAGTGGGTCAACCAGGCCTGCGTGCGGGCCCGCGTGCCGTACGTCACCGGCGGGATGCAGGTCACCCGCGGGCTCTACTACTCCATCGACCCGGGCCGCAGCGGCTGCCTGAGCTGCTGGAAGTCCGACTGGTCCGACGCCACCACGGTGAGCCAGCTGTCGGAGGGCGGCGAGCGCGTGAACCGCGGCCTCGGCCCGGTCGCCAGCCTGGTCAGCTCCCTGATGGCGCTGGAGACGGTGCGCTACCTCACCGGCTACGCCCCGCCGGTGTCCGCCGGGCGGCTGTGGCTGGTGGACCTGGTGGGCGGCCGGGTCGACGTCGGCTACGAGTGGCGGCGCCGCCCCGACTGCCCGATGTGCGGCCACCTCGCCTCCGGCCGGGAACGCGCCGGAGCCCCCGCCGGGCTGGTGGCCTGATGGCCGCCGGTCAGCTCGCGCCGCCGAGTCCCGGCCGGGACCGCGAGCGCCAACCGGCGGCCGCGGCCCCGGCCGGCCCGGTCGTGACCGCGACCACGCCGGACGGCACGACGGTCGCGCTCGGGCCGGCCTCCCGGCTGACCCTGCCCCGCCTGTCGGTCGTCCCCCAGGGCGAGGAGTTCCTGCTGGGCGACCGCGGGACGGGCGTGTTCATCGCCGTGCCCGAGGTCGGGGTGCTGGCGGTGCGCGCGCTCGACGGCCGCGCCACCCTGGCCGAGGCGACCGCCGCGGTGTCCGAGCAGGTCGGCCAGCCGGTGGACGTGCCGGCGTTCGCCGCCGTCCTGGCCGAGACCGGGCTGGTCGTCGCGGTCGACGGCCGCCCGCTCACGCCCGACCGCCCGGTCCGGCGGCCCTCGCCGCTGGACCGGATCCCCGAGCGCCTCCTGCGGCCGTTCTTCTCCTGGCCCGCCTGGGTCCTGTACGGCCTGCTGCTCGCGGGCAGCCTGGCGCTGGTCGTCACGGTGCCGCGCTTCCGGCCGACCTTCGAGGACTTCTTCTTCTACCCCAACCCGGCCCTGTGCATCCTCGGGGTCATCACGGTCAACACGCTGCTGAGCGGCGGCCACGAGCTGGCCCACTACCTGGCCGCGCGCGCCGCCGGGGTCGGCGGCCGGTTCGCGATCAGCCTGCGCTGGTACTTCCCGGTGTTCGAGACCGAGCTGACCGAGCTGTGGGCGGTCCCGAGGCGCAAGCGCTACAGCCCCCTGCTGGCCGGGATGGCGTTCGACTCGGTGGTGCTCGCCGGCTGCCTGACGCTGCGGCTGGCCTGGAGCGCGGGGCTGGTCGAGCCCCCGCTGCTGCTGGTGCGGCTGGCCGCGCTGGTCGCGCTCACGCGGCTGTTCGTGCTGACCTTCCAGACCATGGTGTTCCTGCGCACCGACCTGTACGCGGTGCTGGTCACCGCGCTGGGCAACTACAACCTGCACCGGGTGAGCCGGCTCAACGTCCGGCGCTGGACCTTCGGCCTCACCCCCGAGGAGAAGGCCGAGCTGGCCGACGCCCACCCGCGGGACCGGCTGGTCGCGCCCTGGTTCGGCCTGCTCATCCTCGCCGGCATCCTGCTCGCGACCTGGTTCTTCGTGCGCGTGTTCGTGCCGAGCACGTTCGTGATGGGCGGCTGGATGCTGGCCACGACCACCAGCGCCCCGGCGCACACCGGCGCGTTCTGGCAGGGCCTGATGATCGGCGTGCTCGTCCTGTTCCGGGGCTTCGCGCCCCTGCTGGTCATGGCCTGGCAGCGGCTGCGCCAGGCGGTCCGCGGCGGCTCCACGGAGGTGGCGACATGACGCGCACGATCCGCAAGGTGGTGGTGTGGTCGGCGCTGGCCGCGCTCGCCGTCGGCCTCACCTTCTTCGGCTGGCGGGCGCAGACGACCGCGCTCGCCAGCAGCAAGCAGCGCGGCCCGGGCCAGGCCGTGCCGATCCTGCCGAGCCCGCACATCCCGTACGTGGGCGCGCCGCACGCGGCCTACAACTCGCTGCCGCCGACCTCCGGGCCGCACGTCCCGCAGACGATCGCGCCCGGGGTCTACCGCCAGCAGGTCCCCGACGAGATCCAGGTGCACGCGCTGGAGCACGGCCACGTGCTGATCCAGTACGGTCCCGGCGTCCCGCGCGCCGACGTCCGCATGCTCGAGCAGGTCGGCCGGCTCCACCTCAACGACGTCGTGGTCGCCCCCTACCGCCAGCTCGGCGGCACCGTGGCGCTGACCGCGTTCGGGCAGCTCGAACGGCTGGACCGCGCGGACCGCGGCAGCGTCGAGGCGTTCGTCGTGACGTTCGCGGGCCGCTACAACCACGGCTGGCGCCGCTGACCGGCGGTCCCAGGCGGCCGCCGCCCCGCCGCGCGCGTCACTCGCCGGCGGCGGCGGCGGCCGGCCGCCGGCGGCCGCGGACCCGGTCCAGCAGCCCCGGCCAGTCGACCAGCACCACCGCCGCGGTCGCGGCCATCGGCCAGTAGTTCAGCCGCATCGTCACCCAGATGCCCGCGTGCAGCGCGACCAGCGCCGGCACGATCACGCGCGTGAGCCTGGGGCGCACCAGGACCACGGGGACGGCCAGCTCCAGCGCGAGCGTCGCGGTCGCCAGCAGCCGCGCCAGCCAGGGCCGGGCGGCGACGAACAGGGCCGCCGCGTTCGGCGCGGGCTGCGCGTCGCTGGAGGCGTACAGCACCCAGCGCAGGTTGTCCGACAGCGCCCACGCCGGGCCCGCGTGCAGCAGCTTGGCCAGGCCGCTGAAGAAGTAGGCGCCGGCGACCACCAGCATGGCCGCGCGCAGCGGCCAGCCGGGGACCGCGGCCGGGGCCGGCCCGCCGCGCCGCAGCGCGTCCAGCGACCAGGCCGCGCCCGCCGGCGCCGGCAGCAGCGGCACCAGGGCCAGCAGCAGCAGGACGTCGTTGTGGGCGGTCTTGCCGAGGCTCGAGGTCATCGCCATGAGCGGCAGTGCCGCGAGCCAGGCCAGCGGGAGCGTGACCCTGGTCGCCAGCCCCACCGTCGCCAGCAGCGCGGCGGCGACGCCGAGCGCCTGCAGCACCAGCACCGGCCCGCGCGGCGGCATCGCGTCCAGCACCCGCAGAAACGAGATCGGCCGGAACAGCGCGGCCGGCTGCCCCGCCAGCTCCAGGTACGGCCCGGTCGCCAGCCGGGCCGCGAGCACCCCGCAGAGCCCGATCCGGACCGACGCCAGCCGCCGCGCGGGGACCGGGGCGGCCAGCCAGGCCTCGGCCCGGCGCCAGGCCTTAGCCCGGTCCACGGGGACCGCCCGGGGCCTGGAGGACGGGCCGGACGCGCGCGCGCACGCCGCCGCCCGGCAGCGCCTCCACCGGGCAGCGGTAGCGCAGGCTGCGCCGGGGCGGCGCCCCGACGCGGCCGCGGCGGTCGGCCAGGTCGGTCACGGTCGCGTACACGCGCAGCTCGGCGGGCTGCTCGCCGAGGCCGGACAGCGCCGCCGCCCACGCCTGGCAGACGGCCCCCTGCCGCCGCGGGCCGACCGCGGGGAACCCCTTGAGCACCTGGACGTGGCCCTGGTAGCCGGCGGGCAGCCGGCCGAACGGGAGCGGCTGCTCGCGCCCGGCGGCGTCCACGGCGGTCACCTGCCAGCCGGCCTGCCGGGCGCTGCGGGCGTCGGCGAACAGCCGCCAGCCGGTCAGCGGCCACGCCTCGACGCCGACCACGCCGCAGAGCGCGAACGCGGCCAGGAACACCCCCAGGTACCAGCGCACCCAGCGGGGCAGCCGGCCGCCCGCGGCGGGAGCGGCCGCGCCGGGGGGCGTGCGCGGACCACCCGGCGCCGGGTGGTCCTCCAGGCGGGCCATGCGTCCTCCGGCAGCTCGATGGGCGGCGACATCATGCCGTGCTCGTCCGGGCTCGTGCAGCGCGCCGCGGGGCTACCCGCCGGCGAGCAGGGCCGCCAGCCGCGCGGCGTCGACGTTGCCGCCGCTGAGGACCACGCCCACCCGCCGCGCGCGCACCGCGCCGGTCGCCAGCGCCGCCACGGGGAGCACCCCCGACGGCTCGACGAGCTGCTTGGTCCGCGACCACACCAGCGCCAGCGCGGCGACGACGTCGTCGTCGGTGACGGTGACGATGTCGTCGACCAGCGCGCGGATCACCTCGAACGGCCGCTCCCCCACGGCCTGCGCCCGCACGCCGTCGGCGATGGTGACCGGGACGGCGGGGAGCGTGACCCGGCGCCCGAGGCGCAGCGACGCCTGGGCGTCGGCGGCCGTGGCCGGTTCGACGCCGATGACGCGGGTGCGGGGCGCGAGCCCCTTGACGGCCGCGGCGGTGCCCGACAGCAGCCCGCCGCCGCCGGTCGGGACTAGGACGGCGTCGACCTCCCCCACCTCGGCGAGCAGCTCCAGCGCGGCGGTGCCCTGCCCGGCCATGACCTGCGGGTCGTCGAACGGGTGGACCAGGTGCAGCCCGCGCTCCCGCGCGACCTCGCGCACGACCCGCTCGCGGGTCGCGGGGGTGACGCCCTGGTCGAGCACCTCGGCGCCGTAGGCGCGCGTGGCGGCGCGCTTGCCGGGGTTGGCGTCCGAGGGCATCACGATCAGCGCGTGGGCGCCCAGCTCGGCGGTGGCGAGCGCGACCGCCTGCGCGTGGTTGCCGGAGCTGACCGCGACCAGGCCGCGCGCGAGCGTGGCGGGGTCCAGCGCCAGCAGCGCGCTGAACGCGCCGCGGGCCTTGAACGAGCCGCCGCGCTGGAGGTGCTCGGCCTTGGCGAGCACGGTGCAGCCGAGCGCGCGGTCCAGGGACCGGGAGGCGAGGACCGGGGTGCGGTGGACACGCCCGGCGATCCGCTCGGCGGCCGCGCGCACCTCGGCGAGCCCGATCACGCCGCCGTCCCCGGCGCGGGCCTCACCGGTCGGCGGCCGCCACGACCGCCTCGGCGGCCCGCTCGGCGGCCGAGTCGCCCACCCCGTGGTGGAAGACGAGGCGGACCTGCTGCGGCCCGATGTCGAGCGCGAGCACGCCGAGCTGCGCCAGCCGCTCGACCAGCCCCGGCCCGTCGGTGCCGAACGCGCGCGCGTCCAGCAGCACCATGTTCGTCTCGACCTCGCCGGCCTCGACGCCGCCGGGCACCGCCTCCGCCACCGCGTGCGCGGTCGCCCTGGCACGGGCGTGGTCCTCGGCGAGCCGGTCGACCATCGTCTCCAGCGCCACCAGCGCCGCGGCGGCGAGCACGCCCGACTGGCGCATCCCGCCGCCGAGCTCCTGGCGCACCCGCCGCGCGCGCTCGACCAGCTCGCGGTCGCCGACGATCGCGGAGCCGACCGGCGCCGCGAGCCCCTTGGAGAAGCACACCGACAGCGTGTCGAACAGGCCGCCGTAGGTCTCCAACCGGGTCCCCGAGGCGACCGCCGCGTTCCAGATCCGCGCCCCGTCGCAGTGCAGGTGCAGGCCCGCCTCGCGGGTGAGCGCCCGCAGCGCCCGCAGCGTCTCCAGCGGCGTGACCGCGCCGCCGCCGCGGTTGTGGGTCTGCTCGACCGCGACCGCCGCGGTCGGGACGCCGTACGACGCGGCGCGGACGCGGGCGCGGACCGCCTCGACGTCCGGCCGGCCACGCGGCCCGGTGAGCGCGTGGAGCTGCACCCCGGACAGCCGCGCGGCCGCCCCCGCCTCGTACCAGAAGATGTGGTTGTCCTCGTGGGCGAGCACCTCGGTGCCCGGCCGGGCGGCCAGGCGCAGGCAGATCTCGTTGCCCATCGTCCCCGACGGCACGAACAGCGACGCCTCGCGCCCGAAGCGCTCGGCGACCGCGGCCTCCAGCCGGGCGGTCGTCGGGTCCTCCCGGTACAGGTCGTCGCCGACGTCCGCGACGGCCATGGCGGCGCGCATCGCGCGCGTCGGCTGCGTGAGGGTGTCCGAGCGCAGGTCGACAGGGTGGTTGGTGGCTCGCTGCTGCATGGGCGTCGGCGGTCGCTGGCGGCTCCGGCCGGGCTGCGGGCCGCCCGCGGGTGGTTGCGGGTGGTCGGTCAGGGCATCATGCCGGTCGGTGCGCGCGCCACGCCATCCGGCGGGGTCCCGACCGGCCGGCGGGCACCCGCGCCCGGCGAGCGCGAGCGACGACCTGGAGGAGCCCGATGCCCCACCCGATCCTGCCCGGCGCGGAGCCGTTCACGCTGGAGGGCGGCGACACCGGCGTGCTGCTGGTGCACGGCTTCACCGGCAGCCCGCAGGGGCTGCGGCCGTGGGGGCAGGCGCTGCACGCCGCCGGCCTGACGGTCCACTGCCCGCTGCTGCCGGGCCACGGCACCCACTGGCGGGACCTGGTGGGGGTGCGCTGGCCGGCGTGGGCGGGCGCGGTCCGCGGCGCGTACGAGCGGCTCGCCGCGCGGTCGCGCGCGGTGGTGGTCGGCGCGCTGTCCTTCGGCGCGGCCCTGGCGCTGCACCTGGGCGCGCACGAGCCGCCGCGGCTGCGCGGGCTGGTCCTGGTCAACCCCTACCTGCGCCACCGGCGCGACTGGCGGCTGCCGCTGCTGCCGCTGCTCAAGCTGGTGGTCCCGACCGCGCCGGGGATCGGCAGCGACCTCGCCGACGAGGGCGAGGTGGAGCTGGCCTACGACCGCGTGCCGCTGAAGGCGTTCGCGTCGCTGCGGCGGTTCCAGGCGCAGGTCGTGCGCGAGCTGCCGCGGGTGCGCGTGCCGCTGCTGGTCTACGCCGCCCGCCAGGACCACGTGGTCGACCCGGTGGGCAACGCGCTCCTGGTCGCCGAGCGCACCGGCGGCCGGGACCCCGAGGTGGTCTGGCTGGAGCGGTCCTACCATGTGGCAACGCTCGACCTGGACCGCCAGCTCGTGTTCGACGGCTCGGGCGCGTTCGTCCGCCGCGTGGCCGGCGCCTGAGGGCGCCGGCGCCCGCTCGTGGGACAATGCGCCGGCCGCCGGCCCGCCCGCCGGTCCTGGTCGGCGGCCTGCCGGCGCAGGATCCGACCGCCGCCCGCCGAGCCTGTCGTAGAGGACGCCATGTACACCGAGTCCCTGGAGATCCACGCGCACGTCATCGACTCCCTGCTGTTCCCGCGGATCCTCGACCAGGTCCTCGAGGCCAAGGCCGACTACGAGATCGTCCAGTTCGACGTGGGCCGGACCCCGACCGACCCGTCCTACGCGCGGCTGCTGGTCAAGGCCGACACGCCCGAGCGGCTGGAGGCGCTGGTCGAGTCGCTCATCGGCCTCGGGATGCACCGCGAGCAGACCGGCGACGCCGCGCTGGTCGCCGCGGACATGGACGGCGTCTTCCCCGAGGGCTTCTACTCCACCACCAACCTGGACACCGAGGTGCGCGTGGGTGGCGCCTGGCTGGAGGTCGAGAACCCCGAGATGGACTGCGCGATCACGGTCGCCGGCGGGCACGCCCGCACCCTGCCCATGAGCGACGTGCGCCGTGGCGACCCGATCGTCGTCTCCAGCCGGGGGATCCGCGTCCGCCCGCTGGACCGCGGCCGCGCCGGCGAGGTCTTCGAGTTCATGACCTCGCAGGTCTCCAGCGAGAAGCCGCAGGGCCTGATCGTGCGGCGGATCGCCGCGGCGATGCGGGCGACCCGGGAGCGCGGCGAGAAGATCCTGTGGGTCGCCGGGCCGGCGGTCGTCCACACCGGCGCCGGGCCGGCGCTGGTGCGGCTGATCGAGGCGGGCTACGTGAACGTGCTGTTCGCCGGGAACGCGCTCGCCACCCACGACATCGAGGGCGCGCTGTACGGGACCAGCCTCGGGGTCAACCTCGCCGAGGGGATCGGGGTCGAGCACGGGCACGAGCACCACATCCGCGCGCTCAACGCGGTCCGCCGCTGCGGCTCGATCGCCAAGGCGGTCGACCAGGGGGTGCTGGCCTCGGGAGTCATGCACGCCTGCGTGGTCAACGGGGTCGAGTTCGTGCTCGGCGGGTCGGTCCGCGACGACGGGCCGCTGCCCGACGTCGTCACCGACGTGATCGAGGCGCAGCGGCAGATGCGCTCGCTGCTGCCCGGCGTCGGCTACGCGCTCATGGTCGCGACGATGCTGCACTCGATCGCCACCGGGAACATGCTGCCGGCGCGGGTGCCGCTGGTGTGCGTGGACATCAGCCACGCGACCGTGACCAAGCTCGCCGACCGCGGCTCGGCGCAGGCGACCGGCGTGGTCACCGACGTCGGGCTGTTCCTGGAGGCGCTCGCCGGCGAGCTGGTGCCCGCTCCCTGACGGCCGCCCGGCGCGGTCCCTCCCATCGCTCAGCGGGCCGGCTGGCCCTCGTCACGGTCGAAGCGGTGGGTGCCCGCGTGGTCGGCGAGGTAGGCGACGTAGCGGGCGTGCAGCAGCTCGGCGACCTCGGGGCTGGCCGCCTCGTCCTTGAAGTGGCGCACCAGGTGCACCAGCTCGCGGACCGCGTCCACCGGGTCGTACACCGCCCAGTCGAGGTTGGCCTCGTGGGTGTCGGGCAGCTGCTTGACCAGGTCCCAGGCGAACGCGACGTCGTGCCGCTCGCGGGCGAGGTCGAGCGCCCAGTCCCGCAGCGTGGTCAGGGGCTGCGCCTCCAGGAAGTCCCGGTACTGTCCGTCCGCGGTCATCGGGCTCCTCGGTCACGGCGGCGCCGGGCGGTGCCCCGGCGCCGGGCGGTGGGTGCGACCGGGCCAGCCTACCCGCCCGCGCCGGCGGCCGAGGCGGCGACCGCCGGCAGCGCGAACGAGAACGTGGCGCCGCGGCCCAGGCGGCTGTCGACCCAGATGCGGCCGCCCATCGCCTCGACCAGCCGCTTGGACAGGTACAGCCCGAGCCCCGCGCCACCGGGCTGACGGGTCAGGTAGGAGCCGCCGCGGTGGAAGCGCTCGAAGATGCGCTGCTGCTCGTCCTCTGGGATGCCGGGGCCCGCGTCGCGCACGTGGAACACGACCTCGCCGTCCTGGACCGTGAGCCCCGCCTCGATCGGCCCGGCGGCGGGCGCGTAGCGCAGGGCGTTGGACAGCAGGTGGCCGAGCACCTGCTCGATCCGGGGCCGGTCGCCGCGCGCGGCGACCGGCCCCGGAGGCACCACGGCGCGCAGGTCCCGCCCGGGGTACGCCGCCGCGAACCGCTCCACCACCGCGCCGACCAGCTCGGCCGCGTCGACCGGCGAGCCGGCCGGGAGGCCCACGCCGGCCTCCATGCGGGTCACCTCCAGCAGGTCCTCGACGAGCGCCTCCAGCCGCTCCGCCTGCCCCAGCATCAGCCGGTAGTAGTCGCGCCGGCGCTCGTCGGCCAACCGGCGGTCCTCGCGCAGGAGCGTGAGCAGGAAGCCCTTGATCGGGGTGAGCGGCGAGCGCAGCTCGTGGGAGACGTTCGCGACGAACGCGGTCTTGGCCTCCTCGGCGCGGCGCTCGCGGGTGACGTCGCGGACCACGACGACGTCGGCGTCCATGGCGCCGTCGGCGGTCAGGATCGGCGCGTGCGCGTAGCTGACCCAGCGGTGGTCGCCGTCCCGGGTCCGGATCTCGGCCTCGCGCGTCACCTCCTGCCCGGTGCCGGCCGCGCGCAGGATCGGGCAGTCGCGCGCGCACAGGTCGGCGCCGTCGCCGTCGCGGGCGCGCAGCAGCTCGTGGCAGGGGCGCCCGACCGCCTCCTGCGCCTGCCAGCCGGTGATCGTGGCCATCGCCGGGTTCCACGAGCGCACCGCGCGGTCCGGCCCGACCGTGTAGATCCCGTCGGAGGAGTGCTCGACGATGTCGCGCAGCGCCGCCCGCTCGCGCTCGGTCTCCGACAGCAGCCCCTGGGTGCGCAGCGCCCCGACCGCCTGGGTCGCCAGCGCGGACACGGCGCGGCGGTCGAAGCCCGTCAGGCGGCCCGGCAGGCCCGGCCCCGCGGCGGCCAGGAGCCCCGCGAGGCGGCCCGCGTCGACCAGCGGCACCAGCAGCACGCCTGTCCAGCCGGCCCGTTCCAGCCACTGCTCCGCGGCGGCCTCCCAGCGGCCGGGGCCGCCGGCCGCCAGCCGCTCGCGGCCGCCACCGCTCACGACCACGTCCAGCGCCGACTCGCGAGGCCGGCCCAGGAACACGGCCGCGGTGTCGCACCCCAGCGCGGCCCTGGCGTGCTCGGCGAAGCTCGCCCACCCGGCGCGCTCGGTGGGGTGGGCGCCGAACGCCCGGCCGGCCGCGTCCAGCGCCCGCAGGCGCTCGCGCTGCACGATCCCGCCGGCCCAGGCGCGGTTGGCGAGCGCGCCGATCGCCGCCGGGACGGCCAGCAGCGGCAGCAGCAGGAGCGGCCCCCGCCGCACCAGCACCGCGGCGGCGACGCCCTCGGCGGTGTTGGCACCCCACAGCGCCGCGGTGAACGGCGTCACCCGCGCGCAGGTCGCCAGGAGCGTGCGCCGCCGCAGCAGGCTCAGCGCGAGCGTCAGCAGGAAGTGGCTCACCACGAAGAACGCAGCCGACGCGAGCAGCACGGCCAGCGCCCAGCGCGCGGTCGCCTCCGGCGGCGGCGCGCCCAGCGTCGGCCGCGGGGCGCCCTGCCCCGCGACCGGCGACATCACCGCCCGCGCGAGCAGCGCCGCCGCCGCGGCCGCGAGCGTGTCGCGCGCCACGGCGAACGCCCGCCCCGCCGGGCGCGCCAGCGTCAGCGCCTCACCGGCCGCGACGCCGGCGGCGGTGGCCAGGACGAACGGCGCCGGCGGCAGCCAGAACAGCCCCGCGGCCACCACCAGCCCGGACAGGCCCACCATGCAGCGGTGCTCGCGGGCGGGCAGGCGCACGTCGCTGGTCTCGGCGAGCGCGAGGCAGCCGGCGAACGCCAGCGGCTGCCACAGCCCGGCGATGCTGTCGAACGCGCGCCACCCGGTCACCAGCCAGGCGGCGGCGGCCGCGGCCGCGGCGATGAGCGTGCCCGTGACCAGCTGCGGCATCCCCCGCGGCCGGACGGCGCCGGGCGGACGGCTGGCGACGTCGGCGGCGACCATGACCTAGCCGCTCGACCCGGGCGGGCCCGCGGGGCCGGGGCAGGGCGCGGCAGGGCCCGCCGGCCCCGGGCGGGCCGGGGCCGCGCGACGTCCCCGGGACGGGGGCTCGTCCACGCCAACCTCCAGGGTCGGGGGGGTGGATCGGTGTCGTCCGGGCCGTTCGGCGACCCGCCGGTCGGGCGATTGTCGTGCGATACGACGATCGTCGCAATGGCCCTTCGACTGACGTTCGGACTACCTCTCCCGGCCTGTCGGTGACCTGATCGGGCTATGCGCGGCCCCTCCGGACGGACTACGGCGCCCTGGTCCCCCGGGTGGCCGACCGGCGGAACGGCCGGCGCGCGGACACCCGCCCGCCCCTCGGGCCGGCGGCCGGACCCGCCGCGGCCGGGGGGTCAGGAGCCGGGCACGTCCCCGCCGGCCGCGGCCGCCAGCCCGGCGGCGGCGGCGAGCGCCGACCGGCCGGCCGCGGCCGCCCCGCCCACCATGCTGAGCACGCACCAGCGCGCGCCGGCGGCGCGCAGCTCCGCGAGCCGGTCGAGCACGGCCGCCGGGTCGCCGCAGAGGGTCCGCGCCACCTCGCCCGGGTCGCGGTTGGCCCCCCAGGCAGCGAGGCGGGCGCGCGCCCGCGCGGCGTCGGGGTCGACCAGGGCCTGCCCGCCCCAGGTCGCGCCGACCCGCGCCGGGTCCCGCCCGGCCGCCTCGGCCGCGCGCCGGACGTCCGCGAGCCCGGTGGCGAGCTCCTCGGGCAGCGCGCCCCACATGTTCCAGGCGTCGGCGGCACGGCCGGCGAGCGCCCGCATGCGCGGCCCGCTCCCCCCGATCCACACCTCCGGTCCCCCGGCCGCGGGCGCGCGCAGCGCCCGCGCGGCGCGCTCCACCTCGGCGTCGCGGCCGTCGGCGTCGCGGTAGGCCAGCCCGAAGGCGAGGTTCTCGGCGCGGTTGGCGGCGTCGCCGGCGCCGAGGCCGACGATCACCCTGGCACCGGCGGCCTGGGCCACGGTCGCGGCCATGCGTGCCAGCAACGCCGGCGACCGCAGCCCCGCCCGGGTCACCAGCGTGCCGGGCGCCAGCGGCGGCCGTCCCCCGCGCGGCAGAGCGCCGGTCCGGCCGGCGAGCCCGGCCAGGAGGGTCCAGCCCTCCAGGACGGGCCGTTCGCGCGCCCCGCCGAGCGGCCACAGGTGGTCGAACACGAAGCAGCCCGCGTAGCCGAGCTTCCAGGCCTGCTCGGCGGCGGCGAGCGCCGGGCCCGGGCTCGCCGTGAGCTGCGGCAGGGTGATCCCGAGCAGGGGCGGCGCCGGCCGCGCCGGTGTGGCCGGCCGCGCCGGCCCGGCCGCGGCCGGAGCGCCCGGGGGGGCGCCGCGGGACGGCGTCACGGCCCCGCGCGCCGGTGCAGGGCGAGGTCGCCGGCGCCGACCATGCCGGCCTCCGGGCCGAGCCGCGCCGGGACGATCGGGGGCAGCTCGCGGTGGGCGCGGGCGAACACGTGGCGCTCGAAGCTCGCCCTGGCCGGCGCGAGCAGCAGCTCGCCCGCGCCGATCAGCCCGCCGCCGATCACCACCACGGCGGGGTCGAAGGTGGTCACGGCCGCCGCGACGCCGACGCCCAGCCAGAAGCCGAGCCGGGCGAGCAGGGCGCGGGCGGTCGGGTCGCCGTCACGGGCGGCCTGCGTGACGATCGTCCCGGTGACGCGCTCGGTGCCGCCCGCCCGCCGGGCGAGGACCCCGCCCGGGTCGGCCGCCGCCGCCTCGCGCCCGTAGCGCCCGAGCGCGGTCCCGGACGCCATCGCCTCCAGGCAGCCGACGTTGCCGCACTCGCAGCGGGCCCCGTCGACGTCGACGGTGACGTGGCCCAGCTCGCCGCCGAAGCCGCGCTCCCCCACGTACACCTTCCCGCCGAGGACCAGCCCGGCGCCGACGCCGGTCCCGACGGTGAGCAGCACCACGTGCTGGTGCCCCGCCGCGGCGCCGAACCGCGACTCGGCCCAGGCGGCGGCGTTCGCGTCGTTGTCGACGCGCGCCGGCAGCCCGGTGGCGTCACGGAGGATGCGGGCGAGCGGCAGGTCGCGGTAGGCGTTGTGCGGCGCCCAGCGGATCCGGCCGCCCGTCTCGACCAGGCCGGCGGCGCCGACGCCGATCGCGGCGACGTCGGGGTTGCGGCCGCGCAGCACCTCGACCAGGGCGAGGATCGCCCCGACGGTGGCGTCGCCCCCGGCGCTGGCGGGCGGCGTCGGCACCTGCTCCCGGTCGACGACCTCGCCCGCGGCGGTGACCACCCCGCCGGCGATCTTCGTCCCGCCGACGTCCAGGCCGATCGCCAGCTTCCCCGGCTCTCCCGGCTCCATCCGCTCTCCCGGTCGCCCCGGCCGCCCCGGCTCACCCGAGAGCCTATCGGCCCGGGTCACGTCGCAGGGTGCACGAGCATCCGCCCGGTGTGGCGGAAGCAGCCGACGTTCACCAGCCGGGTGCGCCCGATCCGCAGCCGGCCGGTCCGCGGCTGGTGGACGTGGCCGAAGTAGAGCACGTCGGGCTGGTGCTCCTCCACGTACTCGACCAGCGCCCGGCTGCCCGGCTCGGGCCTGCCCGCCACGGTGTCGAAGCACAGGTCGTCGATGGCCGGCGGCATGTGCGAGCAGAGCACGTCCACGGGCGGCAGCCCGGCGACCTTGGCGGTGAACGCCTCCTCGCTGCGTTCCCCGAGGTGCTGCCAGGAGCCGCGCGGCAGCCCCCCGCCGACGAACCCGACCGTCATCCCGTCCAGCTCGGCGGTCTCGCCGTCGAGGTGGCGGACGCCCGGCCGCAGCAGGTCGGCGAACAGCTCGGGACTGTCGACGTTGCCGTGCGTGAGCAGCGTCAGCGTCCGGTCGGGGAACGCGGCGAAGACACGCTCGTACTGCGCCCGGACGTCGGCGCGCACGCGCTCGCGTGCCTGCCGCTCGCGGCCGCGGACCGCGGCGCGCAGCGCGCTGCCGGCCTCGTCGAAACGCCCGGCGGTCCGCAGCTCCACGAACCGGCGCGTCGCGTCCAGCCCGTACACGTCGGTGACCGGGCCGTCCAGGGTCACGTAGTCGAGCAGGTTGACGAGGTCCCCGCAGACCAGGAGGACGTCGGCGTCGGCCGCCTCGCGGCCCAGGCCCGCGGCCGCGCCGTGGATGTCGGAGACGACCTTGATGCGGATTGCGTCCTCCCTCGTCCGCGGGACCTGCGACGGGCCGCGCCGGCGTGGCCGGCCGCGCCGCGTGCCTCCCCGGCGTCCACCCGTGGTCATGATGGCACCGCAGGCTGCGTGCGGCTCACGGCGCGGCGGCTCCGCGCAGCCTCGGCAGGCGCCGCTCCGGCGCCCAGCGCGCGCCCCGGGGGTCCAGCTCCACGGGCGAGCAGGGCGCGCCGGCCGCCTCGAGCGCCGCCGCGACCGCCGCCCTGGTCCCCGGCGGGCAGCAGAACAGCAGGAAGCCGCCGCCGCCGGCACCGAGCACCTTGCCGCCCGCGGCGCCCGCGGTCCGGCCGAGCGCGTACAGCTCGTCGAGCCAGGGCGTGGCCACGCCGTCGGCCAGGCGGCGCTTCTGCTCCCAGCCCTCGTGCAGGCCGTGGGCGAAGCCGCCGAGGTCGCCGGCGAGCAGCAGGTCGCGCATCGCCTCGGCGAGGGCGCGGATCGCGGACAGGCTCGCGAGGCTGCGCGCCGAGCCGCCGAGGACGCCGTCGACCTGGCGCCGCAGGATGCCCGCGTCGGTCCTGCCCCGGCCCGACCAGGCGAGCAGCAGCGACTCCTCGAGCGCCTCGAGCACGCCGGGCGGCGGGACGAGCGGGCGCACCTGGACGGCGTCGGTGCCGAACTCCAGGTAGTTCAGCCCACCGTGGGCGGCGGCGAACTGGTCCTGCATGCCGCCCTCGATCCTGAGGTCGACCCGCTCCACGTGGTAGGCGCGCCAGGCCAGCTCGTCCGGGGTCCAGCGGCGGCCGGCGACCACGCCCGCCGCGGTCAGCATCGCGACGACCAGCGCCGACGAGGAGCCGAGGCCGGACCCGGGCGGCGAGTCGGTCGCCAGGATGAGGTCCAGCCCGTGCGCCGGGTCCAGGTCGCGCAGCACGGCCTTGACCAGGTCCAGGTGGCCGTCGAACTCCAGGCGCTGGCCGGCGTGGTAGGACGCCCGCGCCATGAGGTCCAGCGACTCCACGGCGTACACCGCGTCGCCGCGCACCCGCGCCCAGGCGACCGCCGAGCGGCTGATGGTCGCCGACAGGACCGCGCCGCCGTGGGTCGCCGGGTACGGTGGCACGTCGGTGCCGCCGCCGGCGAAGCTGACCCGCAGCGGGGCGACCGCGCGCACCGCGGTGAGCGGCGACGCCTCGAGGGCCGGCCCGCCGCCGAGCCGGGCCGCGGTCACGCGGCGACCCTGCCGAGCAGCTCGGAGAAGCGCCGCGCGACGGCGTCCCAGGCGAACTCCGCCTCGACCCGCCGCCGGCCGGCCGCCCCGAACGCCCGCGCCTTGACCGGGTCGGCGAGCAGCTCC
>Ga0126377_10000369_pt1 | contig 27008 bp, 39 predicted proteins | sample PanSoiMetPlot_22_FD_92647 | JGI IMG/M metagenome (GOLD analysis project Ga0126377, IMG submission 92647) | Tropical forest soil microbial communities from Panama - MetaG Plot_22 | ecosystem: Environmental > Terrestrial > Soil > Tropical forest > Bulk soil | place: Panama | collected 2016-02-17 | reverse complement strand
TCGCCTGCCGCTAATATTGACTTCCCGGCGGGCACCGGCGGCGGCGAGACAGTGACGTTCTTCACTACCGGCAAATCAGGCGGTGGTGCCAGCGCGATCTTGTGGTCTGGCAGCGTGTCGCCGTCGATCACGACCGGCAATGGCATCACGCCACGCTTAACCACCGCCAGTACGATCACGTTGGATTGATGCCATGCCGATTGTTGAAGCCACCGGTTTTGCCCAAGCGTCGTCGGAATACCGTAGCAATCCGGCGTGGGCGCGCTCACTCAAGGCAGCGGTCGAGGCGGCGTTGCAGCGCTGTCAACAGCTCGGCATTACTGATCCGATTGAGATACAGGCGCGCATGAACGCCGCAAGGGCAACGCTGGCGAAAGAATACAACGCACACATGGACGCGATCACCAAAGCGCGCGTGCAGCGCGAATTGCAACAACGCGAGCGCGCCGCGCAACTCGCTGCCGGTAAGGGCGGTTGAGATACAACAGCGAATTTCGCCGCTGCTTGATCGATCTCGATGTTGTCGCCGCGCGCCGTCTGTGGGCGCTCGTGCATCCCGGTTGGGATCAGCCGAGTTCCGATTATGAAATGCTAGTGCTGTTGCATCTTGCGCGCATGCGCGCTTGGTCGATCCCGTGGCGGCTGCGCGAGTATTCGAAGCGATGGCTCGCCGAGCGCACGACCGGCGGTGTAGCGGCGGCGGTCGGCGTGGCGACGAAGTCGCTCGATCCGAAGATGAAGCATCGCGCGCTCGCCGTGCGCGAAGCGATGGAGGATGCCGTCATGCGCAGCTACCGCGCGGGCTTCGACCTCGATCTTGAAGCGCGCGAGGTGCAGCGGCGCATGCTGGAAGCGCGGCGCAAAGAGCGCGGCGGCGGTTTGCTCGGCTGGATGAGACGTAAAGGAGGTTAGCCATGGCTGTCCTCACCTCACACCAGCTCGTCGAGCTGCAACGCAAGCTCGCCGCCAACACGGCGACGCAGACCTGGGACAAAGCGCAGGCATCCGCCGCCATCCAGGCGGTCGAGGACTTTATACAGCAAGCCTCGACTAAGACCTCCATCGCGAACGCCATCGAGACCGCCGCGCCCGGCGTGTTCGACGGCGCTACCAAGCAGATGATCTTCGCGTGCTGGTGCTTCACGGCGGCGCAGCGCATGGGAGTCGTGTGAATGAGCACGCACCAAGTCAACATGTTCGGCCAGAGCATGGTGCCGGATTCTTCCGGCCTGTCTTGGTTCGAGCCGTACGACGTGTTCGCGACCAACGACGTGTGGAAAGGGCTCGTGCTGCGCCTCGCGAATCCGGCTTCCACTCAGCACGGCGGCGTCTACGGCTTTTTCAACGTGCCGCAGAACTACGTTGGCAACGCAGCCGCTGTGATCAAATGGACGACCACCGCGACGACCGGCAACGCCTGCTTCCGCTATCAGTATCGCAGCGTCGCGGGCAACAACGCGAACAGCATGGACCAGGCGGGCACGCAGCAGAACACCACCGGCACGTTCGCGGCTCCGGGCGCGGCGCATCGCTTGATGCAATCGACCATCACATTAACGGCGGCGAACTTCGCGGCTGGAAATATGGTGGAGTACTTGTTCGAACGTGACGACAACTCCGCCGCCGATACGATCGCCGCCGACGTTGTCGTGTTCGAGGTCGATTTCCAATACACGGACGTCTAACGGTGCGACATGGGGCTTTTGTTCGATGGAAGCGCCATGGGGTTTTTCAATACCAACTCGATCATCACCGCCTTTGGCTTCACGATGTCGATCTGGGTCAAGATACCCAGTTCGCAGGTCAATCTCTTTATCATGACGGTCGCGGATCAGGCGCGTGGTACCGGAACGATCGACATGTTCATGGCACCCAACGGCAATCAACCGGGTGTGCAAACTTTCGACGGCACGAATCAGCCGCAAGCTTTCGGTGGCAGCATAAACGATGGGGCGTGGCATCATATCGCCGGTCAGTTCACTAGCGGCTCGAGTTTTGCAATCTTTGTTGATGGCACGAAAACCTCGCCGGGCGCCAACAGTTCCGCGCCGACCGGCATGGATACTCTGACGGTAGGCGGTCACTACTCTTCTGGCGTGATGGGTGCGTTCATCAACGCGGACCTCGCGCACGCGGCCGTATGGAACGTCGCCCTGGCTGATGCCGAGTGCGTGGCGCTATCGAAGGGCGTCAATCCGACCAGCATCCACGTTCTTAATCTGCAAGCCTACTATCCGCTGTATGGCCTCGATCCGAGCTTCAATCTCACCGATTTCTTTCGCAACGACACCACCGTTACCAAAGACATGTCGAGCAACACCGGAGCCACAATACCTGCGTCTACCACCGGGCCGAAGGTGCAACCGATGATGAATGCCCTCAGCGGTTGGCCCGGCAATCTTTTCTTCGGAAAATCGCTGATGTTCAGCCCTTCGTTCGCGCACATGATGGTGAGGTGAGATCGCTCCATGGAAGTCACACACACCGCGATGTTCAAAGGCGTCAGCGTGACGGCGCAACAGGACCTTTTCGAGTTGAAAGCTCCGACTAACGGGACGGTGCGCATCCACGGCTTCGTTCTCTCGCAGGAATCCGAGATCGGCGACGCGCAGGAGGAAATGCTGCGCCTGACTATGAATCGCGGTCAATCGACTATGTCGTCGGGCAGCGGCGGCACGACGTTGACAGTGCCGCCAAGACGGCGCGGCGATCCTGCCTTTGGAGGCACAGTCGAAGCCAACAACACTACGATTCTTTCCGGCTCGCCCGATCTCACCGAGCAGCTTGAAGCGCACAGTTGGAACGAACGTGTGCCGTATATTTTCTGGTGGACGCCGGAAGCAAGACCGTTGGTTCTCCCTAGCGAGTTCTGGACGTTGCGCTTGGAAACGACGCCAGCGGACGCTGTGACCATGAACGGCACGTTGTATATCGAAATCGTGTAAGTAGAACCCCGCCATGCCGGAATTTTGGGGGGTTTTTCGGCACCGATTTCTTCCGCGACCTCCATTCGCCAGCCCGTTAGCGACGCTCACTAAAGCGCCGTCGGCGGTCAACGCTGGTGCCGGTTCCGCGACAGGTTTGGGAACGGCGTCAGCGGTCGGCGCGGCAATCGCTGCCGGCACAGGAACCGCTTCGGGAACCGGAACCGCGTCCGGCGTCGGCGCGTCTATCGCGGCGGGCGCGGGTTCGGCAACTGGAAGCGGAGCGGCGAGCGGCGTCGGCGCGAGTATCGCCGCAAGCACCGGATCGGCAACCGGAACTGGCGCGGCCAGCGGTGTCGCGACGGCGATCAAGGCGACGGTCGGCTCTGCCTCTGGCACGGGCACGGCTTCCGCTACCGGCGCGCTCATCAAGGCGACCACAGGAAGCGCCAGCGGAAGTGGAGCAGCTTCCGTCACGGGCGCGTCGATCGCGGCAGGTGCCGGATCGGCAAGTGGAAGTGGAACTGCGAGCGGCAGCGGCGCGGCGACCGTCGCCAGCACTGGTTCGGCCACAGGAACCGGCACGGCATCAGGCGCGGGCGCTGCCATCGTTGCGGCGGCAGGCTCGGCGGCTGGTTCGGGCACAGCTACGGGCGTTGGTGCCGCCATTAAGGCGGCTGTAGGAAGCGCCAGTGGCTCCGGGACGGCGTCCGGGGCGGGCGCGAGCGTAAACGCAGCTACAGGCAGTGCCGCTGGCTCTGGCACAGCATCTGGCGGCGGTGCAGCGATCGTCGCCAGAGCGGGCAGCGCTACTGGCACCGGTACCGCTTCCGGCAGCGGTGCGGCGATTGTCGCGAGCACCGGCAGTGCAAGCGGCAGTGGAACAGCTTCCGGCGCGGGCGCGGCGATCGCTTCTGGCACCGGCTCGGCGACCGGTTCCGGCACAGCTTCTGCTGTCGGCGCGACAGCTGGTGTAACAAATTCTGGCGTAGGTTCGGCGTCGGGCAGCGGCACAGCCAACGCCACGGGCGCTGCGATAGCGTCGGCAAGCGGATCGGCTGCAGGCAGCGGCACAGCTGCGGGCAGCGGTGCCGCCATTGCGGCAGCGAGCGGATCAGCGGCGGGCACTGGCGCTGCTAACGGCGCTGGTGCTGCGATCGCGGCGGCGACAGGTTCGGCAACCGGCAGTGGCACAGCGTCCGCGCAAGGCACGGTTATCGCCGCCGCTGTAGGTTCGGCAACAGGCAGCGGCACAGCGAGCGCCTCGGGAACAGCGCTCAAGGCAACGACAGGAACGGCATCTGGCAGCGGTACGGCGACGGCGACAGGCGCGTCAATCGCCAGCTCCACCGGTTCGGCCAGCGGCACTGGCACCGCCTCGGGTGCAGGAGCAGCCACCGTCGCAGCGAGCGGTAGCGCCAGCGGATCAGGCACCGCTTCAGCGTCAGCTACCGCGATCAAGGCTACAGCTGGCAGCGCCAGCGGAAACGGCGCGGCGAGCGGTGTAGGCGCTGCATTCGCAGCATCGAGTGTAACCGCCACCGGCTCTGGGACGGCGACGGGGAGCGGCGCTGCTATCGCTTCGAGTGCGGGCAGCGCGACTGGTTCAGGAACAGCATCCGGCAGCGGCGCGTCGATCGCTGCAGCTGCGGGCAGCGCTGCAGGCACCGGCTCAGCATCGGCGCAGTCCGGTGTTTCCGGCGTCACGACCGGATCAGCCAGCGGCAGCGGCACGGCAAACGGTGTCGGTGCATCGATCGCCGCAGCGGTTGGAACCGCCAGCGGAACCGGCGCAGGCGCTGGCATTGATGTGGTCATTGCCTCTGCGGCCGGATCAGCGAGCGGGACAGGCACCGCGAGCGCGATCGGCGCAAAGACCACGGCCGCAACCGGATCGGCGAGCGGCACAGGAACTGCCAGCGCTGTCGGCGCTTCAATCGCGTCATCAACAGGCTCGGCGGCTGGTTCAGGCACCGCGAGCGGCGCGGGCGCTCAGGCCGGTGTCAATGTCGGCACTGCGACTGGGCAAGGCACAGCAAACGGCGTTGGCGCAGCCATTGTCGCCGCTGCTGGCTCGGCCTCTGGCAGCGGCACCGCGAGTGGTGCCATCACTGCCATTGTCTCCCGCGCTGGTAGCGCGACGGGCAGTGGCACAGCTTCAGCAAGCACTTCTGCCGTCAAAGGAACTGTCGGCACCGCTGCAGGCAGCGGCACGGCCAGCGCGGTTGGTGCGATTGTCAAAGGAACGGTCGGCAGCGCATCTGGTAGCGGTGTTGCCAACGGCGTTTCGCAACCGAGCAATGCGGCAATTGCCAGCGCCAGTGGCGCGGGCGACGCGACGGCGCGAGGCGCAGCCACCGTTGCGGCCATCGCAGCGGCGGCAGGAGCAGGCCTCGCTAGCGCGCAAGGGATTGGACTTTCGGCTGGCGCGGCGGTTGGCACTGCCACCGGCCAAGGCACAGCGCAAGCCTATGGCTTTGGCCTTGTCGTTACACCGACCGATAGCGATCGCATCGTCTATGTTTTGCCGTTCTCCGGCGTCGCTAGCGTCGTTGAACCAGCGCCATCGCCGACAACAAGCGATCGTATTGTTTACGTGCAGCCGTTGCCGAGCGTCGGAACTACGACCGAGCCGGACACTGACCGCGTGGTGGAGACCACCGAAGCTTCTGCAGTGCTGGAGCCGACATGAGCAACGGCAATGGATCGGGCGGTGCACAAGGTGCAGGCACTGCGATCGTCGCTGCTGTTGGCACCGCCAGTGGCACTAGTGGTCCAGTACAGACGCTAACTCCGACGCCTTCAAGCCGCGTGATCATCCTGTCTGCCAAAAGCCGCGTTGTGAACGCGAAACGATTTCGGGAGGCCTAATGAGCGCGTTGAAATGGGCGGGCAGCAAGGATCCCGACGAGATCGAAGATTTCGTCGTCGATTGGACTGCACGGCTCGCTCCTGGCGACACTATCGCTACGTCAACGTGGCCGAATCCACCGAGCGGTATCACCATCGTTACCAATAGCTTTTCTAACAACGCTAGTTTGTGGAATGGCACGACAACATTGCTCAATCGCTATTATTCTACGATTTGGTTATCATCTGGCGTTTTGGGTCAGACCTATTTGTTTACTAACCGGATCACCACGACTGGAGGCCGTACTTATGACCAGAGCGTCAAGCTCAAGGTAAAGACTCGTTAGATGCCCATCGTCGTTGAGGATGGCACTGGGCTCCCTGCCGCGAACTCCTACGCGAGCGAGGACGATTTCGACACTTACACTGAAGACCGCGCCTATGTCGTGGTGGTCGGCGATACCGAAGCGGCACTAATTCGAGGAACACAATCGCTTGAAGCGATGTACGGCACGCGCTGGCCTGGGCAACGTCTCAATGGGCGCGATCAAGGGCTAGGCTGGCCGCGCACTGGCGCGATTGACGCTAACGGCGAGACCATCGATGAAAATGAAGTGCCGATTGAAGTCATTGAGGCGACGGCTGAGTTGGCGATGCGTGAACTCGCAACGCCGGGTTCGACCAGCCCTGATTTAGCGCGTGGCGGTACAGTGCGACGTGTGCGTGCAGGCAGCGTTGAAGTTGAATATGCATCCAATGCTCAAGCGACCACCACTTTCACGTTGATTGATGGGATCTTAGAGCCATTGATTGGCCCGACGACGCACGGTGGTGTAAGCTCGGGATTCGCTACGCGGAGCTGATGCCATGGCATCTATGCTCGAAAGCGAACTGGCTCACATCATCGCTGACGCGGCGAGCTTCATCTTCCTCGATGCCACGTTGAGCCGCGACGTTCCTGGCACGATCACTGATCCGGCTGATCCGCCCGCACCCACGGCGATCAATTATCCTTGCAAGGCAATTGAGGACATTTACACCACCGGGCAGCGCGCGAACGGGCTAGTGGCGACCGAAGACGTGAAAGTGCTCATTCTCGCGACCACTCTAGCGGTCGTGCCGTTGCCGGGCGACCGCATCACGATACGTGGCGTCACCCGCACCATCGTTCCGGTTGGTACGACTGGACTTCCTGGCGTTGACAGCGATCCGGCACGCGCCACATGGGAATGTAGGACGCGCAAGTAATGGCAATTACAAAACGTAATGCCGCGCGTTTGGATAGTTTGATGGCGACATGGGAACCGCAGTTGCGTCGCGCTTTCATGGACAGCGTTTACAACATGCGTGACGCCGCACAGATAGACTTGATCGTCGGGTTCTTACAAGCCAATGACATCGAAAGCGCGTTGCGTGCGGTCAATCTCGATCCGATTCAGTGGTTGCCATGGGACAAGGGCGTTCGCGCCGCATTTGAGGCTGGTGGTGTCGCCACTGCGGGAGCGGTCCCGGTAATTAGTTTGGGTGGCGGTTTTCGCACTGTGTTCCAGTTCAACGTGCGTAATCCGGCGGCTGAGACTTGGCTCAGTACGCGCTCGTCGTTGCAGATCGTTGAGATCCTCACCGACCAGCGCACCATGATTCGTGAATATTTGACGCTCGGCATGCGCAGCGGCACCAACCCGATTACTGTTGCACTCGACCTTGTTGGCCGCATCAACAGCGCGACTGGTCGCCGCGAAGGTGGTGTGATCGGATTGACACAGAGCCAAATGCAATGGTTAGTCAACTATGAACGGGAGCTACGCTCGGATAATCCGCTCGCTGCGCTTTCGCGCGCGTTGCGTGATAAACGATTTGACAGCGCGGTTCGTAAAGCTGCGCGTGAAGGCACTGCGATACCGGAGGCGCAGATCAACTCGATGGTGCGCACCTACACCAACCGCGCCATGCGTTACCGCGCCGAAACCATTGCCCGCACCGAAGCGTTGACCTCGCTGCACGAAGCTCAGCGCCAAGCACTGCAACAGGCGATGGCGGCGGGTATCGATCCTGAGAGCGTGCGCTACATTTGGCGCACCGCGGGCGATGCGCGCGTGCGCGATAGTCATGCTGCGATGGACGGCGATGTGCGTCCGGAAGGCGAGCCGTTCTTGAGCGGTGCTGGAAACTATCTAGAATATCCCGGCGATCCCAAAGCGCCGCCGGAAGAGACAATCAATTGCCGTTGCTGGCTCGAACCTGACATCGATTTTCTTGCAAGTCTGCAATGACTGACTTCAAGCAATATCGCCGCAAGCAAATTGCCGAGCTGCGGGAATACGTGCCAGGCGAACAGCTCGCATTTGTTAGCATATCTGAGGCAGATCGTTCGGCTGGTTCCCCAAAACCCGGTGACATGATCGCCCGCAATCCGAAGAACCATGCAGACCAATGGCTGGTTGCCGCTGATTATTTCGCGGAAAATTTCGAGCCGCTCTAGATGGCGATCAGCACGTTATCATTCCGCGCCGCGATCGATGACTGGGTTCGGCAGAGCGAGGCACGCATACTTGCAGTATTTCGTGAATCCAGCAAGCGTGTCATTTCAAATTGCCAAGAGCGCATCCCAATAGACACTGGCTATGCCCGCGCGTCGATTCAAGTATCGCTTGATGGCTTTGTGCCGACCGAAGCTAGATCAAACCGCGATGCAGACAAGCGATACGCCGACACTACGCCGGTCGCTATCGCGGTGATCGCCGGAGCGACGCTTGAGGACACCATCTTCATTGGCTGGACGGCTAACTATGCGATCTTTTTGGAAAACGGTCACAGCCAACAAGCGCCAGGCGGCTTCGTCGCCATCTCGGCGCAGGAGTGGCCGTTTATCGTTGCGCAAGTGACCGCCGAAGCGAAGGAGAGAGCGGTATGACACTCGGACTTGCCTATTGGATCGTCATGCTGATCTGGCTCGTCTTCGGCCTTTGGCATTCGTGGCCACAGCCGTATCCTACAGCTGGCAACATTATCTTGTTCATTCTTTTGCTGTTGCTCGGCTGGAAAGTCTTCGGCGCTCCATTGCATGGCTGAACCTGTAGATGTCGCAATAGAAAGCGCGCTCAATGCGCGGGCGCAAACGCTCGCCGCCTCGCTGTCGCTTACCATTGCTATGCCGTACGTTGCATTCAATCCGCCGACACCAACGCCGAATGCTGCGTGGTTGCGCTCGACATACATGCCCGCCGATACGCTCGGCCTTGGTGTTGACCCCAATTCGAGCAATCAGCATTACGGACTGTTCTGGATCGACGTGTTCTACGCGATCAACACTGGAGAATACGGCGCGCGGCGTATCGCGGCACAGGTGTGCGCCTACTTCAAACGCGGCACGCAGCTCGTCAAGGATGGCTTCATCGTGCAGATATGGAAGCCACCGTTTGTGCGGCCGACCATGCGCGAGGACGCGTGGCTGCACGTGCCGGTACTAATCCCGTTCATCGCTTTTGCATCGAATCCGGCTTGATGCCGGTAACTTCCGCCGCGCGAGCGGCACGAAACATAGGAGAGTCCAATGGCTGCTGGCGCAGTAGCAGGTACCAAATTCTTCATCGGCGGGACCGGGACGCTGATCCCCTCGCCCGACAACGTGCTGTGGGTCGAGATCAAAAACCTCTCAAATCTCGGCTCTTACGGCGGCACCAACTTCAACAAGATCGCGCTGGAGAGCATTGGCGACGGCTATACCCGCCAACTTAAGGGCACACAGCTTGCTCCGGCGATGGATATCGTGTTTAATCGCGACGATACCGACGCTGGACAGGTGGCGGTGCGTGCTGCGAGCGCCGATCGCAATTCGCTCTACAACTTTAAGGTGGAGGAAAACGACATTGGCACCGGGCTCAACCCGACGCGCACAGTGTTCAAGGGCCGTATCTATGGCTACGTTACGGCCGGTGGTGGCGTCAATGACCTCAAACGCATCAACACCTCGATCGAAATCGAGCCTGACACCATCATCGTCACCGCAGCGGCCTAAGCATAAAACAGGAGGCAAGGCCATGATTGACGAAGTGGACGGAGTACGAGTGGATGATCTTTCCTCGCTGATCGATCCGGTCACTGCAGAAGCGGTGATGGAAGTCAAAAATGCGGTCGGCGAGGTGATGCGTCACGACGATGGGCGAGCATTCACCATCACACTGTTGTCGAAAGACAACGCCGCCTATCGCGATCTGTCGCGCAAGATGATCGACCGGCGCATGGAGCAATATAGCCGCACGCGTTCTGTCATGTTGGGTAGCGCTACCGAACGCGATAATATAGAACTTTTGGTAGCGATCACCAAGGGCTGGGACATCATCCTCAACGGCAAGAAACCGGAAAGCACCCCGGCGAAATATCGCGAGGCCTACACAATGATCCCGGCGCTGCGCGAGCAAGTCGAGGAATTCACAGGCGTACGCGCAAATTTTTCCAAGAGCTGATCGATGAGTTGACGAAGTTCGCGGAGGATCAGCTTGCGGACGCGCCCGCGAACGATCTCGCTTGTCCACAACTCGGTTATCTTTGGCGCTGGTTTGAGCAGCTGATCGACTGCCGCGAGGTCGGCTTCGGCGCGGGTCCGCTCACCTATCAAGAAATCGACGCCTGGGCGCGGTTGATGCGCTTTGATGTGTCGCCGGTCGAGGCGACGCTGTTGCGGCAGCTCGACCGCACGTATCGCACACTGTTGCAAGAGAAGCTCGAGCGCGACAAGCCAAAACCGAAGTCGATCTCCGACAAGCTGGAAGATATTCGTTTGGCAAACGAGGCGCAGAAAGCGCTGGACGCAGAGAGGGCACAACGCCGCAAACAAAATGGCTGACGTTGCGGACCTTGGCATCAGGATCGACACCAACGCCGAAGAGGCGTCGGCGGCGCTCAAAGAATTCGCGAAGGCGGCCGGACTGAGCGAGGACGCGGCGGCTGGATTGGTCAAGACCGCGAAGGAGCTTGGTGTCACTGTAGAGGATTTAGCGCGCAGTCAGGAGGGATTGAACAAAGCCAGCGTAATTTTACCGGCGAAACAACTCGACGAAACATTGAAGAAACAGGCGGCTTCGCAAAAGGATGCCGCCGGAGCTGCACGCGATCACGCGCACGAACTATCGGGGCTAGAGCGCGCCCTATTCACATTGGTCGCTCAGCTTGAAACTAACGCAAACTCACTCGGCCGTTTGGGCAGTTTTCTTTCCAGCTTCGGCACCGGCGCCGTTGCAGCCGCAGGTCTTCTCGGAACATTGGTGCTGGCGTTCGAAGCGGCGTCTAGCGCAGCAAATAAATTAGGCGAACGCGCGCAACAGATCAGCAACTTCTCGGTCACGATCGGTCTGACCACGGATCAAGTGCAAGCATTGCAGGGAGCGGCGGAAAGGCTAGGGCTTGGGGAAGGCGCGGTCGATACATTCTTCCGCATGTTCACCAGTAACCTCGAAGCGGCGCGGCGTGGCTCGGGCACACTTTATGAGCAGTTGGTAAGGCTTGGCGGCGGCTTCGCTGCTGAGATTGCAGCGACCACTACTACGGCGCAAGCGCTCGACGTCTTTACGCGCGCATTAGAGAGCGCGGGCACAGCGCAAAATGCCTTGGCACGTGCGGCGGGTGGACGTGGTGCCGCAGTCTCTATACCATTGTTGCAGCAGATCGGTGCGGTTGGCGGATTAGATGCATTGGTAGAGCAACAAAAAGCGTCGGTCACGTTGACGCAGGACGAGATCGCCAACCTGAAAGCGCTCGAAGGGCAACTTAAAAATTTGAAGCGTGAGACCGCAGAGACCTTCACCAAGTTGTTCGCTGCCGATGTGTTACAGGCGCAGATAAGTTTCCAGGAAGGACTACAGCACACAGGCGAGTTCATCGTCGAGAACCGCAAGCGCACCGACGAATGGCTCAAGAGTATGGGTGAAGGCCTACAACAGCAGGCTCCTGGGTTCGTCGCTTTCTTCCAAAATATCGGTAAGCAGATTGACGAGTTCGCCCAGCGCCATCCGTGGATGAAAATTTTTGGTTTCCAAGGTACGACGCCAGCAGCACCGGCCGTCCCCGCCGCGCCTGCGGTGCCGCTTGAACAGCGCACGCCAGTCGGTGCCGCAGCCGATTTTGAAGCAGCAGGCAAAGCTGCTGAACGGTACGCCAACGATTTGAAGAACTTGAACACCGCGCTAGGCGCGGGCGCTACCGTACAGGATCAGTTGCGCGCTCGGATAGCGCAGATCACTTCCGACTTTGCCAACGGCAAATTTGCTCTCATTGATTTTACAAAAGCGGAGGAACTCAGAAATCGCGCGATTGATCTCACAAAACAGGAAACTGCCAATCAAATTACACAAGCTTCGGTCGCGGCGATGGGCAATGCGGCGACCATCAGCGAGAAATACGCAGCAAAAATAAGCGATCTGAGTCTTCAAGTAAGCAAAGGTCAGATCACGCAGGAGGCCTATAACCGCGCCGTCCAGCAACTGCCGCTTGATATGGCGATAGAGAAACAACGCGCGACGATCGCAATTCTAGGCGACGCCGCTACGGAACAAGAAAAATACGGTCTGAAAGTTACCGAAGCTGCTTTGGCGTTGCAGCAACAGAAAGTCAGCCAGGAAGATGTCAACCGCGCGATGTTTGCTGCGAGTCCGATCGTCAAAAAAGTCGACGACGCGATCGGCGAGCTGGGAGCAGCGATGGCTTCTGCTTTCATCCACGGAGCGAACGCGGCCGACGCGTTCAACGCCTCGCTGAAAGCGATCGCAACGACGGCAGCAAGTGAAGCGATCCGCAATTTGATCAAGGGCGATATCGGTGGCGCATTAATCAGCGGCGGCATCGCTTTGACCGCCTTTCTTGCTTCCAAGATCACCGGTGGTCCGAGCGAAGCGGACAAAAAGGCAGCAGAGGATTTGGCGCGGGCGCAAGAGCAAGTGCGCAACGCCGCGATTGAAGCGACACAAGCGCTCAACGAAGCCAGCAAGTCTATGCAAAAGCTGACGCAAAACCTAGGTCCGTTCGCGCAAGAGCTTCAACGTGGACAGGATCAACTTGACAGCTTCACGCAACAGAGCAACAAGGCCATCGTCGCGGTGACGAAGGCATTTCTCGAGGGCGCGATCCCAGCTGGCCAATTCGCGACCATGTTAGCTAACATTCGACAGGGTATGGCGGATGCGAGTGATACATTCAATCAGTTCGCCACTAACGTAAGAAATAACTTCATCGACAAGATCACCGCAATGACCCGCGAGGCGACGGGCCAGGGCTTCCTTAATCAGTTCGACGATCTGCACAAACAGATGCTTCAGCTCGCGGCAGATTCGCAAGCGCTCGGCATCGACGAGAGCACGCGGATCGACGCGCTGTTCAGAACCTCGGCGCAGAACCTCGTCAATAGCCTCAAGTTGACGGGAGATCAGTTCGACACGTTGTTGCGGACCTTCCCGTTCCTGACGGGCATGGTCACCGAGTTCAGCGACGCGGCTGTCGCCGCCGCCAACGCCGTGTCGCGTTCCGCCGACGATCTGGCGAGATCGACGCGGGAGCTGCAAGACCGGCTGTTCGCGGCGACCAACGACACATCGACGCTGGCGGGCGCGCTCGCGGCGTTCGACCGCTCGGCGATGCAGCAAGTGCAAGCGGAGCTCACCGCTGGCGGCCAGAATATCGCGCTGTTAGAGCAAACACTCGGCGCAGAGCGCTTGCGCATCATCGAGGATTTCAACGCGCGAGCGCTTGCGGCGGAACAGGCTGCCGCCCAGCAACGCTTGCAAGCCGCACAATCGCTGCAAGTGAGGCTGGTTCAAGCCACTGTCGATCCGAGTTCGCTCGCTGGGCAACTGGCGATCTTCGATGCCCAGGCCGCACTGCAACGCGCGCAGGAGGCACAGCAAGGTGGCGCGAACCTCGTTCTGCTGGAACAAGTGCTCGCCGCCGAGCGTATGGCGATCATCAACAATTTCAACGCCCGCGCCGCCGCTGCACAGCAACAAGCTGCCGACCAAGCTTTGGCCGAACAGCAACGTGCTGCGGCGCAGGCGCTAGCGGAGCAGAAGCGCGCCGAAGAACAGCGCATCGCGCAGATCAAGGCGGCGGCGAAGACGATCACCGATTACATCGCCGGTATCCAAACCGGCGCGCAATCCGGCCTGAGCCCGTCCGCGCGGCTCGCGAACGCGCAGGCGATCTTCCAGCGCCAGCTCGCCACCGCTCGCACCGGCGACATCCAGGCGCAGCACGACATCACGCAATCCGCCGAAGCCTTCCGCCAAGCGGCGCGAGACTTCTTCGGATCGAGCACGCAGTTCCAGAACATACAGAACGACATCGTCACCGCGTTGATGACGCTGCCGGCGGTCATCGGTGGCCCGGATCCGGCGGTGGCGGCGGCGCAAGCGACGACCAATGCAGTTACAGAAACGACGGACGCGGTCAAAGAAACAACCGAGGCCGTCAAGCGCGTGGCCGAGGAGGCGGAAGTACAAACTTCCTTGCTCGCTGCGATCGAAGTGCGCGAAGCGGCGCGCGCTGGCTTCGCCATGGGCGGATTCGTCGGCATGGCGGGAGCGGGAATGTTCGGGCCGAACGTGGTGCCGATCCGCCGCGCTTACGGTGGGCCGATAGGCACGGGTGGCGATACTGTCGCGGCGTGGCTCTCACCGGGCGAGTTTGTGGTGCGCGGCTCTGTCGCCAGCGCCAACGCGGCAAATCTCCAACAGTTGAACGCGACCGGTACTTGGCCGGGCAGCGAGAATTTAGCAATGGAGGTTCGCCGCATGGGGATTATGCTCTCATCGCTGCTCGAGGAAATCGCCGATCTGCAAGTCGCCGCGAACCGCGAGATTGCGGCCAACACGCAGGCGACCAACAGCCAGACGCAGCAGCTCAACCGCGAGCAGCGCTTCGCGGCGCGCAAAGGGGCCGCGTGATGCCGCTGACGACTTACGGCCAGCAGAAACTCGGCGACCACAGCATCGGCAAAGCCGCATTTACGATGCCGACCGGTGTTTTTTTAGGTTTGTTCGCAGCAAGCCCAGGCGCGGCAGGATCGCAGGCGAGCGAGTTCACGGGCGGCAGCTACGCGCGGCAGGCGCTCACCGCCGTCATGTCCGCCTTCGACAGCAGCGGCGCTTCGACGCTCGGCAGCGACGTGTTGTTCCCGACGCCCACGGCGGATTGGGGCATCTTGTCCTACGTTGGCGTGCTCGACGCGGTGAGCGCGGGCAACATGATCTACTACGAGGCGGTCGGCACCGCGCGGCAAGTCGTCAACGGCGGACGGCGCGTGACGTTCAAAGCGGGCCTGTTCAAGATCACGTTGCGCTGATGGGGCTGCGTCCGATCTCGAGCTACACGATCAGCAACGGCTTGCCGACGACGCAGTTCATCGAGATCGACGGCATCGCGCAGATGTTCCCGAATCTTCAAAGCGCCATCGCCGAGATTCAATCGGAGACGTGGCGTCGCCTGATCCTGGCGGTCGAGATCACAGCTCTACCTTTGAGTTAGCGCTATGGGCTTCGGTCCGATCTCGTCGTTGCAGGTCTCGGGGCTTCCGTTCCAGAGCGCCTATCCTGACGCCGACGCGCTGATCATCGCGCAAGAGCCGATCACGCACATCTACGCGGCGACCGAGTTCTTCATCACGCGAACGACCGACGTTCCGCCGGATACCGCATTCAGCGGTTCACTAGAGGCAACCATCCGGCTTGACCGCTCGATCGGAGCGAGCGGCGGCGGCGGTTACGGCGGATTTTCCGACAATGTGGGCGAGCTGACGCTGATCAACGCCGATGGGGATTACGACGACCTCGCTGGCGCGATTTCCCTGAACGGACAACCCGTTCGATTCACCATCGGACAAGCAGACGACAGCGGCATCGTCGTCCTACCGTACGCTACGTTCGAGCTTGCCGCGCGCTTCGTCGCTGAGAGGTTTCGCGTCAGCCGGAGCGCCGTCATCATCGACATGCGCGACGCTGCGTTGCCGCTGATAACGGAGCCAGCGCAAAAAAATATCTACGGCGCGCTCGGCGGCCTTGACGGAACGACTGAGTTACTCGGCAAGCGCAAGCCGTTCCTCGACGGCACCGTGTTCAACGTCACGCCGACGCTCGTGATCCCCAACGAGCTGCTCTACCAGCTCAACGACGGCGGCCTGTCGATCATCACCGCCGTGAGGGACGGCGGCGTCGTGCTCACCAATGTCGGCGATTTCGCCAACGTCGCGACGTTGCGAGGCGCGGCGGCCTCGATCACGCCGGGCAAGTACGGCACATCACTCAGCGACGGATATTTCCTGCTCGGAGGCTCGCCGTTCAAGCAGGTCACCGCCGACGCGATCGGGCTGCGCTCGAGCACCGCCGACATCATCAGCGCGCTCGTGGCCAGCATCGCGGGCGCGCCGACGCGCGAACAGGCGTCGTTCGACACGCTCAACTCGGATCAGCCAGCGGCGGTTGGTTTCTACCTCGGCAGCGAAGCGAGCGACACTTGCGCGGACGTGCTCACGAAGCTTATGGCGGGGATCGGCGGCTGGTGGGGGATAACGCCGCTCGGGCAGATACGCGTCGAGCGCTTCTCGGCACCTAACTCGAACGAGCTCGCCGCCAGCTACACGATCACAGGCGGTGACATGCTGGACATCGACAGAACGGCGATGCCGGAAAATACCGACCCGCCGCCGCATCGACGACGGGTTGTTTACCAGCGCAACTACACAGTGCAGACCGATCTATTCGGCGAGGTGATGGTGAGCAATCCGACGTTCGCCGATACGCTGCGTGCTCCTTATCAACTGGCGTCAACGACTGACGCTGAGTCGACGACCATCCTACAGAACTATCCCGACGCGCCCGATCCGGAGCCGATAGACTCCTACTTCGCGAGCTTGACCGACGCCCAGGACGAAGCCGAGCGCATGTTCGCGCTCTACTCGCAGGGCTTCACGGCGTTTAGGTTCACGCTGAAAAATCAGTTGTTCGTGCATCAGATCGGGGACGTGGTTAAGGTCACCGCCGATAGGCTCGGCCTCGACACCGGGAAATATCTGCGGCTGGTTTCGCTGAGCGACGACTGCTCGACGATGCAAACGGAAGCTATTGGGTTCGGCTGATGACCGCAGCGATCGTGCTTAGCAACTTCGTCGATGTGACGGCAACTATCATCTCGGCGAGCAATTTCATCGCCACCGCGCCGCCCTCGATGCTGCGCGAGGAGCATGTCGGGCGTAAGTGGCGCGACAACGCCGCGAGCACTTGGATACTCGCCGATCTTGCCAGTTCGCAGACGATCGACACCGTGGCGCTGTTCGGCGTGAGCAGTCTTGGCTCCAGCTCGTCGTTCCAGTTGCGGCTTTCGAGCGTCGATTCGACCGGCGTCGCGGGCGATGTGTTCAACTCCGGCACGATCACGGGCACACAGTATTTCGACGCTAATTATCAGACGTTCGGTTTTCTCGGCTCGGCGGCGAGCGCGCGCTACGTGCGGCTGGATATAAGCCAGCCCACCGCGCCCTACATCGAGGCCGGACGTTGGCTGATCGGGCTGCGCCAACAACTCACGACTAATTTCCAAGTGCCGTGGACGCGCTCGGCCAGGCGCGGCAGCGCGGACACGATCGGCGTCGGCGGCCAGACGTTCGTCGATCGTCGCACCGGCTATTGGAGCGTTAACGCCTCGTTCAACTTCATCACCGAGAGCGAGCGCACCGCTCTGATCGAGCAGCTCGGCATCGCCATCGTGAACACAGGGCACCGCGACATTCTCTGGATCAACGACGCGGCCTCGACGCAGTACCCGCGTGACTTCGTCTGGGGCTACATCGACGGAGATCTGCGCATGACGCAAAATCTCTATCTCACACCCGCGCTCTACGGCGTGGAGTTTCCAATCCGACAGAGGCTCTAATGGCATTCGTCATCGGCGACCGTGTTCTGGAAACGACAACGACGACCGGCACCGGCACGATTACGCTGGCCGGTGCGGTGTCTGGCTATCGCGCGTTCTCGACCGTCGCTACGGCGAACAACGACACGTTCTACTATCAGATTTCCGGCGCGACCGAGTGGGAAGTCGGCCTCGGCACACGCGCCTCCGCGACCACGTTCACGCGCACCACTGTTTTCGCGTCCTCGAACGGCGGCGCGTTGGTGAACTTCAGCGCGGGCACCAAAGAAGTGTGGATGGATGCTGCCGCCGAGCAGCTGCGTCTCACAATGAATTTGAACGCGCATCCGTCCGTGTTCAACGGATCAATAAAATGCACGGTCGCTGGCAACGCCGCGACGTTCGCGGTCCTCACGGAAGCGGGCGCGACGCCAAGCGGCACTGATCCAGTCTTCCTCGTTTTCCAAACTGCAGGCGGCCTCAGCACTGTCGTTCGTGTGGCGGCGGCGCTGACGATCACTGTCGCGTCCGGCGCGACGATGGGATTCGCCAACAATACGCCGGGGCGCATCTGGTTGGCGGTGCTGCTCAACGCGGGCGTGGCAGAGTTGATCGTGCGCAACTGCACCGGTCAGTTTGGGCAAGGCAACGGCAACGCAGTTGGCGGTTTTGGCACTGGCGTAATCAGCACGACGGCGCAGGCTGGTGCCGCAGACGATTCGTTCTTGGTTAGTTATTCGGTGACCGCGCGCAGCAGCGTGCCGTTCTTCATCCTTGGGTATTTTGATTGGGACGATACGCCGCTTGCGACGGCAGGCACTTGGTCGAGCACGCCAAACAAGACGGTGATGTGGGGACCGCATGTGCCGTTGCCGGGTTCGGTTATCCAAACGAAAGTCAACGCAACTGCTACCACCGTTAACTCAAGTTCGTCGTCCTTCACCAGCGTCGTGACCGTCTCCCTGACGATGGCATCGAAGTGCAACATCGTCGCACTGATGGCAGGTGGCGCGTGTGTGCAAACAGTCAACAGCAGCGATCAGGCCGCTATCCGCATTTTCAACGTGACGCAAAATTATAACGAAAGTACGAACGTCACTATCTTGCAAGCTTCGGGCACGAACTCCGGGTTTCTCTGGCCAGTGTTCGTCTTTGGTTTCGACTACCCGATAGCGTCATTGGCGAACAGTTGGGCGATTCAGCTGAGCTGCCCGAGCGGCACCGGCCCGGTGTCTTATCCGATCTTCGGCTCGTGTTGGATTCAAGCGCAAGAACTGATGGGGTGATGAAATGAATCCGGGCGCGCTAGAGGAAGGCGCAAAGGCAGCGGGCACGTTGATCACGACGCTAGGATCGCAACCGGCGGTTCTAGCGCTGATCGTCATCAGTTTTGGATTGTTGGGATATGTCTACTACGAGTCAAACCACTTCTACACTGGTCGTCAGGAGATACTTACGGCGTTCCTCAACCAACAGACCGAAGTCCAGAGATTGTTAGCCAAGTGTGTCGTCCCAGAGGCCAAGAACTAGGGGTGATGAGTTGAATCATCCGTTTGCCGAATTGAAGCCTGAATACGAGCGACTGCTCGCTTCAATGGTAGTGACACGGCATTACGCCGTTGACCGCGCCGCTCGACTTCTTCTTGATGCCCCTCCATCCGACCGACACAAGCGTGCAGCTGAAATCACTGGCGTGCCTTCTATTCTGATTGGAACGCTGGACTTGCGGGAATCAGACTGCAATCCGCACGCGGCTCTCGGACAGGGCGATCCTTGGAATCAAGTTTCCACTCATGTTCCGCGTGGCAAGGGACCTTTCCGCTCTTGGGTTGATGCTGCCGTCTATTACATTCGCTACGATGCGTTGGACAATCACACCGCACCTTGGTCATGGGCTTATCTTTGTTGGAAGGGAGAAATTTGGAACGGCTTTGGGCCGCGTAATCATGGTCGCCACACCGGCTATCTGTGGTCAGGAACCAACGTCTATGATCCGCCTGCTGGCAAGGGCGGCAAGTACGTCGCGGACGGTGTGTGGGACCCAGGGGAGGTTGATGAGCAGGTTGGGATCATTCCGGTGATGCGTCGGATGGTTGAACTTGATTCAAGCTTGGACGATATGTTTAACCTGCCACCGGCTGTTTCCGAGTCTCCGCCAGCAACGCCAGAGCCGTCGCCGGGTCCTGTTGGCGGTGGCCTCACCGGTACCAAATGGATACAGAACAGTCTCAATAAAATTATGAATATTAAACCGCCGCTCGTGGTCGATGGAAGCTACGGCAAACTCTCACGCAACGCGGTGCGGCTTTATCAAGAGTCACGTGGACTTTTGGCTGACGGTCTCGTGGGTGATGAGACAATGACGCAAATGGACAAGGATTTAGCTAAGCTATGAACCTCGGCCTATGAGCCCGCCAAACGGAGAGCCTAGATTTACGTATTACGCGAACCGGGTTCCGTGGGCACCAATCATCACCATCATCGGTTGGGTTGCTGTTGGGATTGCGTTCTATGCGACAACGACCAAGCAGCTTACTGAGCAAGAAAAACAAATCGACGCGATCATCAGAACACGTGAGCGAATTCTAGAACAGGTAAACGCACGCATCGATCGAGTTAGCCACGATCTGAGAGCGTTCGAGGAACGTGTCGATAGACTCGACACTCCGCTAGCCAAAAAAGTAGAGGGCATGAACAGCCTCAACAACGTGCTCAACGACCGTATCAACGTGCTGAACAACAACATGAACAACTTACAGGTGACGAATACGGCACGATTCGACGCGTTTCAAAGACAGATCGATTCGCTGGAAAAAAGGACTGACCAGATGTTGCAAGCATTGGATGCGCAATACAATGCGCTCAATGATCATCTGCGCTCGCATGGCGCTAGCGGCGGCATACCTCGTCGCTAGCTGCGGCCCAGCTTTAGCGCAAGGTGCGGGAGTCGGTACGGGACGCATTGGAAATGCGCTTGAAGTCCGGGGGGAAGTAGAGAGCAATGTGCAGGGCCGCGCCTACCCGCTGCAACGAGGCGGCAATGTATATTTTCAACAATGGATTAATACGCGTGAAGCAAGCCGTGCTGGGCTCGGGCTGCTTGATGAAAGCAGAGTGACAGTTGGGCCAAACAGCCGCGTCAAACTGGACAAGAGCAAGTTCGATCCCGCCAAGCAACGCGGCATCGTGAGTATGCGTATTAAAGTAGGAGAAGGCCGCATCAACACTACAGCAACTGACAACGCGACATATCAGGTTCACACCGCCAGCGGCACACTTACGATACGGCCGAAAGCTCGTTAAGTACGCAGGAATTTAGGACAATTCTTCTCATAGTATTCTCGCAAGACTTGAGCAGTATGAGAACTAAACAAACCGTCATCGCTAATACCGAGAGCACGCTGAAGCTGCTTAACCGCTTCGATCACGCTTGTTTCAGCCCGCAACTGAGCTAATACAGGAGTGGCTTCGCCACCGCATTCTTCGACTGTCCATCCGCTGCGCAATTCCGCGCGCAGCTTCATCAATGCTCCTTCACCCCTGATAATAATAGCGTGCAGCTGTTCAATTTCAGTTCGTAATTGTTCAATCTCAGTCATCGCGCTTCTCCTTTCCAGCGCAGATCAAATTCACGTTCTGGCTCCGGCGTCGTGATCTCAATCGGCGGCACGCTCGGTGCTTCCGGCCAATAGAGCTCGCTGCGTGGTTTCATGCGCGGTCCAAGATACCAACACAGCCGATCTGGCAACGGCGAGATTCGCGTGCGATAATGCCAGCCATTAGAATCGAGTGGCTCTAGATGACACATCGCTGGCTCAGCAGCGAGCGCAGTGCTGATTAAAAGCGCAAACATTTAGCCTCCTTTGCCATGACGGCCATCATATAACGAAATTAACTTGGTTGCAGTGTCGACTATCGTTTGTAACATCTCTTTTCGTATGTTTGGATGATATCTGACAATATGAATTGCAATAAGTTCAGACAATATCACGCTCCGTAAGATTGGGTTGCGACCGTCAAGCAACGGCTTAATCTGTTTAATGATCTTATCAACATCCGCATGTATTTCACGCGCTCTTTGCATGCGCCGCTCTTTCTGAAAGTCTCGCATCGTGTCGCCCTTCCTCATTGGGCGTCAACTCGCGAGTTGCCCTCCTGTCGCGAGTTTCTACTGGGTCGGTGTTGGCGAGAGGCCTGCATCGACCTTCTTTTTGCACTGTGAACAAGTTGTCTCTTCTAGAAATCGAGTCAGCAATTTGCGCGGCAAGCGTTTGCCACAAAGTGAATAGCCAATGGTCACATCTTTCCATGTTCCAGGACGTTTGAATAAATGGTGCAAATGTTTCATAATTGCTGCGGCCGGGACTAGCTCTTGCTTGTTGGGATTACTAGTCCCGGACCGCCTGCCCACGCTGGGAGCTGTTTACCAGCGTGACTTAGCGCAGCAATATCACAGAAAGCAATACTATGAATATTGCTGCTAACATGATAACTGCCACGTGAATTTCGGTCATTTGTCTTCAAGTGCTTTTTGTCCTGTGAATGTGCTGTGGGCCGAGAGCTGATCATTGCCAAAGCGTGTAACGCGCTCCATCATCGCGGCAATCTCTTTGTCACGCTCATCAAATTCAACTCGCATTTGTTCGGCGCGAGCTTCAATCGCGGCAAGTTCTTCATTGGCTTTGGTGACAACATCTTTTGCCGCTTGAACCATTGCGTCGATTGCCTGATGTCCAATGATGGCAAATTGGGAACGACGAAATTGCTTTTCAGGCTTGGGAGCGAATTCATCAGTGACCTCGTTGGCAATTTTAGCCAAACCTTCGTTGAGCATGACATCAATATTGGGCGTGGGCACACGAGCCATAGGAAGCTTTGGTTCAACGCGATTTGTCATATGATCCACTCCTTCCATTGATCACCAGTGATGGTTGCAGCCATGTTGATTTTTTGGCGCAAAGTCTGCAAGATTTTCTTTTCTACTGTATTGGGCGCGATCAAATCAATGTAATCTACTTGGCGCTTTTTGTCCAAACCTTGAACGCGCTGCTCGCTTTGATCTCTGTGTTCCAGGTCATAGGTGGAGCTGAAGTACACCACAAGATCAGCCACTGACCAAGTGCGGCCTCTGCCACCGGCAGATGGCGTGGCAACCATGAAACGGCAGGAAGGATCGTTGGTGAAGCGACGCTCCTCATCTTCACGAGTGCGAGTGTTGCCGCCCCAGAAGCGAGCGATGTGCGGATGCGGCCACGGCTGGGCGGATAATGGCTGGCCATCAGAGCCAAGCACAGGATAGGCCTGCGCTAATGTTTGACAGACTTTCTTGATGCTGTGATCGTATGAGCACCAGATCACTGCCTTGCCATTGTACTCTTCCAATAGCTCAATCAACTCGCTGGTGCGACGTTCCGGCACATCATGCAGTTGGCCATTCTCATCAGTGACGTGGCCACAAAGCACTTGATGCAGCCGGAGAATTTGTGCAATGACAATCGTGGCAGTAACGTGGACCTCTTCACTCAAACGCGCGGTGGCGTAATTCTTGATTTCATCATAAATGCGGCGTTGCTCTTTGCTGAGCTGTACTTCACGAATGGTGTAAGTGGAAGGAATGGTTGGTCGAAACGGAACACGGAAAGAATGCGGCTCAATCTTTTGCTGCATCCATTCAACTATCTGTTTGCGGTAGCCAACTTCAACTTCAACAGTACGACCGCCAACTGTGATTTTACGAGTGATGGCACACACTGCACGAAAAGCCCAATAGGAGTGATAGCCAAGAATGCGTTGATCTAAAAATTCCATTTGGCAATACAAATCCAATGGCGAACGTGGCGTTGGCAAGCCAGAAAGAATGCGACGATATTTGGCGCGTGGTGCAAGCTCGCGCAAGATGAATTGAGTACGTTTTGTTCGCGGTGTTTTAATGATTGTTGATTCATCAACTGCGATCATGGCTTTGTCATGATTGCGCAGGAATGCGACACAAAATTCTTTTGCCTCCGGGACTGAACTCAAGGCTTCCACATTCATCAATAAAACGCGCGGTTTGCCTGTGGCCAAAAATGATTGGCGCAGCAACTGCGCTTTTTGCGTTTTAGCAGCAGACGACCAAGTGTACACAACAAGCCGCCGTTGCAGTGTATCAGACACATGATCGTGAATGGCAGTTTCCCAAGTGCGATACACTCCGGCTGGCGCGATGACAAGCAGATCGCTGACTTCGCCTTCGGCTTCCAGCTGACCAAAATTGTCAAGCAGCACTTTGGTTTTGCCGGTGCGCATTGCCATGAGCAACGCAAAAGCGTCATGGCCGTTCATACGGCCAAGCGCCTCCACCTGATGTGGGTAAGGCTCAACCTTGGTTTGATATTCAGTTGCGGGCAACAATTTGCACCTTTGAAGAGTGCGGCCCAGCGCGGCCGGTTCGTACTATCTTGAATGCCTCTTTGTTGTAGTCTACTTTTTTTATCAACAAGTTCAACATGACCGAAACTGTGTTCTGTCCGCCTGGACGAATATTGCCGTCGTAGAATTTGTGCGTAAGCGCATCCATGGAAATTTGCCTTGGAGCGCGCGGAATTAACAAGAAGATTTTCTCCTCACTGGGTGAATACTTGACAGTCTTCGGCTTGGTCAGCTTTGGTCGAAATGCCATGTTCATTTCACTTTCCCCTCTGATTTTGCTGATTCTTCCTTAAATTTGAAGAAAAAGCAACTTGTTTTTATTTGACGACTTGCGAGATTTCACGGCAATGCGCCATGGCTTTGGTGATGGAGACCGAACCTCGCCTTGTTGAAGGTTCATGAGGGACCTTCTTGCCCGTTGTCGTCGCGGATGCATCTGGATGTTACTCCATCCCAAGCCGATTAAGCCGCAGCCAACTCAGCCATTCGCTCGGTGAGTTGCCATAAGGCTCTGTTCAACTTGATGTCGCCATCGATCCCGCGCACTTCGCGCGTTGTCGAACGACGCATGCGGCCATTGGCATCACGGCCGATGCCGGTGAGTCCACCTCGAATCACGTTCTCTTGCACCACATTGAAAGTGCTCCAGAGATCGTGCTTGTCGTCTTGATAACGACGTGGATGCAGCAGCTGAGATGGCGTAACCGGTGTGGTGATTTTGCCCTCAGCATTGGCAAAGCGCAGCGAGTGAGCCGCCTCCGCATAGGCCGTGCGCTGATCGTCTTTGAGCTGGATGCCTTGCCAGGTTCTGATTTTCTCCATCACTTTGGGACCTTGCTCCAACACAGTGTAGGCACCCTCCACCACTGTGCTCAACTGCTTGTCGCGATTGCCGGCATGCAGTACGCTCACTTCGGAGACGGTGCCATCGCTGACAACGCAGCCGTTCAGGCAAATCAGCCTGAGCAGTCCGGCCATGAACTTGTAGCGGCTGGTGCCATCGTGCGCATTACGCATGATCACTTCGAATGAAGTGTCACCAACCCGGCGTTCGCCGCCACCACGCAAATCGGCAGCATGCCGAAAGCGCAACAGATGTTTAGTGAACGGACGGCGCTGCTCGTCACGTGTTCGGCTGACAGCCGCTTCCACTGGCAAGAAATCGCGCAGCATTAGCTCCTCCAACATGTCGCTGGTGGAGATATACACGTAACGGTCCGAACGGCTCTCGTGCGGCTGTTCGGCAAAGATGGTAGGAAAGCGCTCGCGCATTTCCTCCAACGTTAGGCTTTGGTTGGGCTGTGCCCGTAAAACTAAGTCTCTCACTCTTCGCATGGCTATACCTCATTTGTTTCAGTGATGATTTCTCTTGCCAATTTACCGCCACCGCGCCTAGCATGTCGCGCGCGGAGCCAGTCATTGGTCTCTTTGTTATTCCAGGATGCACGCAGCGCCTTGTCCAGCGCCTCCAATGGCAATCCGAAGTCCTGATAGCCTTCAGCGATTACGTTGATATAATAACCGCTTGGCGGCATCACACCGTCGGTTCTTGTCATTTGATAAAACAACACACGATGCGTTTCTGGGCTACCTTTGAAGCGGATGATCATGTAGCGCTTTTCATAAAGACCACCGTCAATTGCTCTTCCGCGCTGATCTTTGCGAACGCCTTCATAAAGATCCAACGCATCTTCGTCCTTCCGCGTGATCTCCCACAGCCCGCCGTATACCACATCATCATCGTGGTATTCAACGTCGGCTACGCCACGAAACACTAGCGTGGCCTGCGGCAAAATCAATTGACCCCTTTTGATTGCACCAGGGCACCGGCGACGCATGGCTGCAACATTTAAGTTGGAGCCATAAGCCCAATAATATCTTGGCTTCTTCATGACTTGATTTCCTTCAGCAACCCTGCGACCAGCATGTCCTCAACGAAATCTGCCGCAGTTCCCCACCGCAAAGTTTTGCCAGTCGCCTGGAATGTGCGCTCGGCAACTTCTTCCATCCACATCGCATCATCTTCGGCTGGCGCCATGGAGATCTCGTGCAGTTGACGCACAACCTCCTCAGCGTTTTTAGCTTCAAGGATGATGCCATCTTCAGTTTGAAATTTACCCATCTTCCCCTCCTCATGCTGCCACTTGCTGTTGCGGTGCAGCCAACCGCTCCGCACGCCGGAGCAGCCAGCCACGCTCGTCATCGTTGGCACCAATCGCGGTGAGCAACTCGGCGAGCGAATTGAAGCGCTGGTTGATACCAGCGAGCGCGGCCAAGTAAAGCCGCATGCAGAACTTGATCCAATAGGTTGCCTTGTCTGCTTCAATCGTGCCAGCAGCGTGCCGGAACTCAACGGTGCCGTGGCGAGCGAACGCCTCATAATTCAATTTGCAATTCCGGCCGTTGATCCGAAGCACTTCGCTGCGTGTCATGTTGTCGCGCAAACGATTGATCGAGTTGTTGTGGCAATAAGGATTGGTATTGCCACGCCGTGAAGGCGGAACGAGTTGATCAATCAGCTGGCTGTTGTTGGTGTAAAGTTTCAGCAGGTTGATGAAAAAGCTTGCGTCCTGCTGGCGCGCATCGATGTGAACATGAACACCGCAGCGCTTGGAAACCCGTGTGCGAAGCGAACGCAGCGTGTTGCACACACTGGTCACTTGCTGCAGACCCTCGTTGCCCTGCAACTTGGGAGAAACAAATTCAGCACCGCGTGTGTAGTTTTGCAGCGAACCGTCGGTGACCACTTTCCAATGCGAGCGAGTGTCATGGCCATAGAGTTCGGCATGGCATTCAACGCCGCCATCGGTCACAGCGCGCGCGCCAGAGGAATGATTGTGAGTGGTCGGCAAATAGCACTCCAGCTCAACGCCAAACGTCAGCTGGCTGAGATCGGAGCTGAGCGCGGTGGTGGCCATCAACCGAGGAGCGCGG
>Ga0126377_10000368_pt1 | contig 27054 bp, 25 predicted proteins | sample PanSoiMetPlot_22_FD_92647 | JGI IMG/M metagenome (GOLD analysis project Ga0126377, IMG submission 92647) | Tropical forest soil microbial communities from Panama - MetaG Plot_22 | ecosystem: Environmental > Terrestrial > Soil > Tropical forest > Bulk soil | place: Panama | collected 2016-02-17 | reverse complement strand
GATCGATTGAGTGGACACGTGCGCAGCCGCCGTTTTCCTCCCTTAGGCTTAGACGGCGGCGTGAATCCTCCACCTTATGCACACAGGGCCCCGTAAGGGGCCCTCTTTTTGTGCACATCCTCGCAAGCGGGATTTGCGATGCCCCGTGAGGGCTTTTTCACGCGCCGAACCGCTGTCCTAATGCTCAAGCCCTGTCGGCACGTTCTTGTTTTCCGGCGCGAGTTTCATGCCGGCGGCAAGCGCCATGGTTTCCATCAGCGCCGCGAAATCCTTGTTGAGATAGGCTTGCGGGTCTGACTGCAAGGTCGCATGGCCGAAATGTCCCTGCAAAACTTCGCGCGTGGCCGCCGTCACCGGCATGGGCACGTCCATCTCGCGGCCGAGTTCAAGTCCGAGGTCGAGATCCTTGCGCAGCAATTCCGGTGTGAAAGTCGTTGTCCAGTCGAGGTTGACCAAGGCCGGTGACTTGTAGCGCGTAAACATCGAGCCCATGACGCCGTTGTTGAGGAACGCCAGGAAGGCATGCCGCGGCACACCCATCTTGTTCACCAGCAGCGTGATCTCGATCAGGTTCTCAATTACGACGCCGAGCATGACGTTGTGCGCAATCTTGCAGATGCGTGCGAGATCCCCCTCGCCCACATAAGATACGCCCTGCGGCGCAACGACTTCCATCAAAGGAATGACGGACTTGCAGGCTGCTTCGTCGCCGGAAACAACCGACGACAGCCGGCCAGCCTTGATGACCTTTGCATTGCCGGACACCGGCGCGCAAATATAGTCCGCCCCTTTTTCTTTCAGACGCTTGCGGATGGCCGCAGATTCCTCGACGGAAATGGTCGAGCAGTCGACGCAAACTTTCGGCGCCTTGCCGCCGGAGAGAACGCCGTCCTTGCCGAAATAGACCTGCTCCAGGTCCTTGCCTTCCGACACGATCGAAAACACGACGTCGCAGGAAGCAAGGTCGGAGAGTTTGTCGACAATCTTGCCGCCCTTGGCGGCGAGCGGCTCAGCCTTCGCGCGCGTGCGATTCCAGATCGTCACATCATGGCCGGCTTTGAGCAGGCGTTCCGCCATGGGTAGGCCCATGCGGCCGGTTCCGATCCAACCGATCTTCTGTGCATTCTTCGACATCACGAAACTCTCCCGTTGAAATCCTGTCACCGCGCGCGAACGGGCTTTAGCCGTTCTGCCGCCATTGCGCCAGTGGCGGCGGGCCGCAACAAACGGATAGCCCGTATGCTTGTGGCAGGCATTCAAAGCGCATTATTGTTCAGCCGAGGCCGGTCACATGGCTGCCGAAGGGCCTTCGTCAAAAAGGCTCGTGGCCCGGACCTTTGGGAGGATGTGGGCACCCGATGCAGGATGCCGTCACGACCACGATTCCTGTGGACGAAGTCCCCGACCGGCCGCAAGCCCGCGATCGGCTGCGACTTGTCCTTCGTAATATCTTTCCATTTCTGGTCGTTGGCGCGATCTGGGAAATTGTCGCGTGGGCCGGCGTATTTCCACGGCGCCTGTTCCCCACAATCGAAGAAGTGGCGTCCACATTCGCACGGCTCACCGTTACCGGTATCCTTCCGCATCACGCCTTCGATACCGTGATCCGCCTGTTGAGCGGTTTTGCGCTGGCCGCGATCATCGGCGTTACAATCGGCGTGCTGATGGGCCGGTCGCGACGGGCCGAGGACATTTGCCTGCCGCTGGTGAGTATTCTCGCGCCAATTCCCGGCCTCGCCTATGCACCGCTGTTCCTGTTGTGGTTCGGTCTTGGCAACATTTCGGCCGTGTTGCTCGTCGGCTTTGTTTCGGCTTTCCCGATTCTGTTCAACAGCTGGACCGGCGTGAAAGCGGTCAAGGAGATCTGGGTGCGTTCTGCCCAATCCATGGGTGCGGACGATCGACGGTTGTTCAGTCACGTGATCCTTCCCGGCGCCTTGCCCTACATACTGACGGGGCTGCGGCTCGGCCTTGCGCAGGCATGGCGCATTCTGGTTGCCGTCGAGATGCTTGCCGCGGTGCCCTGGGGACTTGGATGGCTGATTTTCGGTGCGCGTGAATTCCTCAATACGGATGCAATGCTCGCGGGAATTGTCGTAATTGCGCTTATCGGACTCGGGCTAGAGAAATTCGTGTTCCAGAAAATCGAGGACTACACAGTTGTTCGATGGGGAATGATCACGTCATGACCGAGCAAGGACAGCGCACGCGATCCATCATTCGTGCCGTAGTCACGCTTGCAGCCGCCGCAGCCCTGTATGAACTGCTGGCCCGCAGCGGTTACTTCGCGCCCGCATTGCTGCCAACGATCCCCGTCATCGTCCGCACCCTGATCGCCATGATCGCCAACGGCACGATGATCGAGCATGCCGCCTTCACGATGTACCGTGTCATGTTCGGGTTTGGACTTGCGATCGCGGTCGGAATTCCGCTTGGCATCTTGATGGCTCGCTTCCATCGCGTGGAAAATTTCTTCCTGCCGCTGGTCAGCGCGCTCATGCCAATCCCTTCTTTCGCGCTTGTCCCGTTGTTCATGCTGTGGTTTGGCATCGGCAACCTGACGACGATCCTGATCGTGTTCTATGCCGCGACCTTTCCGATGGTGTTCAACACCTGGTCGGGGGTCCGCTCCGTAAATCCTTTGTGGCTGCGCGCGGCCGGAGCCATGGGCGCGGACGAACAGAAGCTATTCTGGAAGGTGATCATTCCGGGCGCGTCGCCCTTCATCATCACCGGTATGCGGCAGGCCTTCCTGCGCGCCTGGATCGCTGTTGTCGGCGCCGAAATGATTGCGGCTTCGGACTGGGGCCTTGGTTGGGTCATTTTCGACGCCAAGGAATTTCTCAACGCCGACATCATGCTGGCTTCGTTGCTCGTTATCGGTGGTATCGGCTACGCGTTCGAGCGACTGGTCTTCGGTTCGATCGAGCGCGCAACGGTGCAGCGGTGGGGCATGGTGCGTATGGCCAAGGGTTAAAAACGGTAAGAAAGAATGGTCCCTATTGAAATTCGTGACGTCACCCTTGTGTACGACACGCCGGGAGGAAAGGTCCCTGGTGTCAGGGATGTAAGCGTCAGCATTGGCGCGTCCGAATTCGTCTGCATCGTTGGGCCTTCCGGCTGTGGCAAGTCCACGCTGCTCAACATTATTGCGGGATTTCTTTCGCCGGCCGCCGGCGAGATCCGTATCGGCGGGAAGCCGGTGACTGGCAGCGGCATGGATCGCGGCGTTGTGTTTCAGGACTTCGCGCAGCTGTTCCCCTGGCGCACGGCACTCGGCAACGTCGCGTTCGGGCTGGAAATGAAGGGCGTTCCAAAAGAGGAGCGGGACAGAATTGCACGCGAGCAATTGCGCCTCGTGAAATTGGAAAAGTTCACTGGTTCGTATCCGCACCACCTTTCCGGCGGGATGCAGCAGCGGGTCGCCATTGCCCGGGCATTGGCGTACAATCCGTCCGTGTTGTTGATGGATGAGCCGTTCGCGGCCTTGGACGCGCTCACCCGCGACGACATGCAACGGCTGCTCGCCGATGTGTGGCGTGAAACGCGCAAGACGGTGATATACGTGACTCACAACGTCGCGGAGGCAGTGTATCTGGCGGACCGCGTTGTGGTCATGTCGCCCCATCCCGGCACCGTGAAAACCGAGATCAAAATCGATCTGCCGCGTCCACGCGATCCGCTGAGCGTGGAGTTTGTCGAATGCCAGAAAGAACTATTGCGGCACCTCGGCCATGACGCCGGCGAAACGAAAGCCGTGAATGGCAAAGCCAAATCATAGGGAGGAATAACAATGACCATTGCGCACAAAGGACTGACCCGCCGCCACGTTTTGGCGGCAACCGGCGCCGGCGTGCTGGCCGCCGGATTTGGCGCACGGCCCGCGTTCGCGCTGGAGACGGTGCGGCAGGGCTACCAGACCAATATGTGGGGCATGCCCACCTACTACCTGCTGCGCTCCGGCCTGCTCGAAAAGCACGGCGTCAAATTCGAGGAGTTTGCAGTGCCGTCCGGCAATCTCACGATGCAGCAGATGGTGGCGCGGCAGGTCGACATGGGGACCTACGCCGGTCCATCCTTTGCGATCGGACACGACAAAGGCGGTCTGGTCGCGATCGCGATGATCGAATACGTCGGCAAGACCGCCCGCGTGATGGCACGCAAAGATCTCAACCTCACCAAGGTCGAGCAATTGAAGGGCCTGAAAGTTGCCAATCAGACGGGTTCGTCTACAGGAAATATTTTCGTCGATCAGATTGCGACCAAAGCCGGCTTGAAGAAAGGCGACTACCAGGAAATCCGGATGAACGTGAACGACATGGTGGCGGCCATGGCGGCCAAAACCGTGGATGCAATGGTCAATGTCGAGCCCTACAACGCCATCGCCGAAGCCGATGGTCTCGCCAACTCGATCTCTGATTTCTACGATTTCGATAAGTTGCCAGTATTCATGGCCGCGACACCGGATTTCGTCGACAAGAGCCCGGATACCGTGGTCGCCTACCTAAAGGCCTGGCTGGAAGTCGCCAAGGACTTTAAACAGAATCCGAAGAAAGTCGCCGATACGATTTATTCGTTCTACACGTCGAAAGGCTACACCATGGCGCCCGAGACGTTTGCCAAAGCGCTTTCGCGCGTGGAAGTCGATCCGGGCTGGCCTGGCGACCTTGTACCCTACATGACCCACCATTCGGAAATTCTGGTGAAGGAAAACAAGATCAAGGCCGTCCCGGACTGGAATAAAGCTTTCCGAACTGACTTTCTAAAGAAGGCGATGGCCTGAGGGCGTACGCGTTTTTCACCACAGGCCGGCGCCCGCGCGCCGGCCTTTCTACAAGAACCTGACGAACATTGGAGTACACGATGTCGGCCGCCAAAAATCCGCTGGGTAAAAGCGCTGAGCCTGTCACCTGGAATTTCAAGCTTCTCGCGCAGAACGATCTTGGCGGCTTCGGCGGCATGGGCGAAGGGATGGCGGTTCAGATCGCAAAGGATGGCAGGCGGATCATCTGGCTGGCACACGAAAGCGCGCCGAAGAACTTCACCGGCGTCGACGTTTCGGACCCGCGAAGTCCAAAAGTGGTCGTGCAGACCGACCTGCCGAAGCCTTACATGCGCTCCAATTCGCTGGAGCTGTCCGGCGACATCATGGCGGTTGCCTATCAGACCCAGAAGGTCAACCAGCAGCCAGCCGGACTTGAACTGTTCGACCTATCGGTGCCGGAGAAGCCACGCTCGATCTCTTTCCTGGATTGTTCGGGCGCAAATTCCCGCGGCGTGCACCAGCTGTGGTTCTGCGACGGCGAATACGTCCACATGGCATCGGGTGCGTCGGACTTTGAGCCGAGTCATCCGAACGACGATCAGTTTTACCGCTGTATCGACGTTCGTAGTCCGTCGAAGCCAGTTGAAGTAGGGCGGTGGTGGATGCCGGGCACCAAGAAAGGCGAGACGCCGCTGCCGCGCCACAAGCTCGACAAGGGCTACCGCGCGCATAACACCAACGTGTACAAGCAGCGAAAAGATCGGCTCTACCTCTGCTACATCGACGGCGGCATGTTTGTGATGGACATAGCCGACAAGTCGAAACCGAAGCCGATCTCGCACTGGACGAATTCACCGCCCTATACCGGTTTCATGCATACGGCGGTGCCCTTGTTCGATCGTGAGCTGCTCATCGTCACCGACGAGTCGACGGAAAACAACGCCGAGGATTGGCCGAAACTGGTATGGGTCGTCGATGCGCGCGACGAGAAGAACCTGGTCTCCATCGCCACCTGTCCGCTGCCGCCGGTCGATGCCTATGCCAGCCGTGGCGGCCGTTTTGGTGCGCACAATATTCATGAAAATCCACCGGTCCCGACAGCTTGGCAGTCCGACCAGATCGTCATCGGTACTTTCTTCAACGGCGGCCTGCGCGCTTACGATATCTCGAATCCCTATCAACCGAAGGAAGTCGGCACTTTCGTGCCGCCACCCCCGAAAGGCACGCCGGCTGGCGCGGTACAGCTCAATGACGTCTTCGTCGACGAACGCGGCATCGTCTACACTGTAGACCGCCACACCGGCGGTCTCTATGCGCTGGAGATGGATTTCTGAACGAGCTCTTTCCCTCACTTGCTGCCGGCCAATTTGGCCGCAGACTCAAGCGCGAGCGCGGCGCCCGCTTGCCGGTGACAGTGATCACCGGTTTTCTTGGCGCTGGAAAGACCACATTGCTCAAGCGTTTTCTGGCAACGACGGAAGGGCAAGGCACCGCAGTTGTCGTCAATGAGTTCGGAGCGACTGGCATCGACGATGCGCTCGTGCGACCGAGCGCCGACGAAACCGTTTTGCTGGGAAACGGTTGCCTATGCTGCATCACGCGCACGGACCTGCAGCAGGCGCTGCGCCGGTTGGTGATCGAGCGCGAGCGCGGAGAGCTGCCCGACTTCCGCCGCATCGTGATCGAGACCAGCGGCCTTGCTGATCCGAGCCCGATCCTGCAGACCTTCGCCACGGACCGCGCGCTGGGCGGCGTTTTTCATATCGAAGCAGTTGTGACAGTCGTGGATGCCGTCACCGGGGCGGAAACCCTCGGCTGGTCCGCGGAAGCGCGCAAGCAGGCGATCCTTGCCGACCGGCTCATAGTTACGAAGACCGACATTGCGGGCGAAGGCGCTGGTGCGACACTGTCGGCCAGATTACGTGCGCTCAACCCCGGAGCGGAAATCTACGAAGCGATCAACGGCGATATCGATCCAGTATGCCTCACGACGCCTGCCTCCGATCGGCGCAGTGCATTCGTGGCGGAGGCCGCGCACAGCGACGGCATTGGAAGCTTCGTTTTTACCGAAAATACGCCGTTAGCCTGGCCCGTCTTTGCGAAGACCATGGATGCATTGATGCAGCTTCGTGGACCTGACCTCCTGCGCGTCAAAGGCTTCCTCAACGTGAAAGACTGCAAGGGTCCGGTCGTCGTGCAGTTCGTGCAGCACCTGGCCCATCCACCGGTGGAGCTTCAGAACTGGCCGGATGAAAGCCGGCAGACTCGCGTCGTCTTTATCACCCGCAATATTTCCGAGCAGCAGGTGCGCGAGCTGCTGGAAGCCTTACGCAAGCTGGTCTAGCGAAACTACTCGCGGTCCCGGCCGGAAATTTCGGCCTGCCAGGGCGCCACCCGGCGCTCGACAAAGCCAATCAGCCAATTCAGCCCGATCGCCATCACCATCAGAATTATAATTGGAACGAACATCGTTGCGGTGTCGAAATTGTTGGCTGAATTGATGATCACCGCGCCAAGCCCCGAGATCGTGGTGAAGAACTCCGCAATCACCATGCCGACCACCGCGCGTCCGACCGCCAGACGGATGCCCGCCATGATGTAGGGCAAGGTCGCCGGCAGAATAATCCGGCGCAGGATGACAGTATCGGGCGCGACGAAAGACTTTCCGACCTCGATCAGGGTCTTCGGCACTGCGGTGACGCCGAGCCATGTGTTGATGCAAATCGGGAACAGTGACATCAGGAAGATGACCGCCACCTTGACGGCAAATCCAAGTCCAAGCCACAGGATCAGCAACGGAACCAGCGCCACAAGCGGCATGGCGTAGCCTGCCGTGATGTAAAGGCCGAGGGCCGCTTCCGCGGCGCGAAAACCGCCGATAAAAAGTCCAAGCGGCACACCGACCACAATGGCAAGGGCGTAGCCGATCACGAAGGGCCGCAGGGATTCGTAAAGCGCAGACCATAGCTGACCGGTAACGACAAGCTCCCAGAATGCCTCGGCGATCGCTGACGGATAGGAGCCGAACACCGGATTGATGCGCCGACCGAATATTTCCCAGACAATCAGCAGCACGGCAACCGAGGCGACCGTGATCATCCAGCGCGGCAACGGCTTGCGTTCCGCGGCCTCCTCTTTGACCGCCGCTTTCTCCTGTCTATCTGCAATATCGACCATCAGTGCACCGACGCGCCGTCGTGTAGCGCGCGCCAGACCTTGTATCGCGTCTCGGCGAACTCCGGCATTCCACGCACCAGACTGAGATCGGGGCGGGGGCGCTTGAGCGGCACGGTCATGATCTCCTGCACGCGGCCGTCCTTCATCACCACAATGCGGTCAGCAATAATTACGGCTTCATCGAGATCATGGGTCACGAATAAAATAGTCTTTCCGGTACGCGCATGGATGTCGAGCAATTCGGCCTGCAAGGTTTCGCGAGTCTGCGCGTCGAGCGCGCCGAACGGCTCATCCATTAGCAGGACCTTTGGGTCGATCGCGAGCGCACGCGCGATGCCGACCCGCTGCTTCATGCCGCCGGAAAGCTGATGCGGGCGCCGGTTTTGGGAGTCCTTCAGGCCTACGAGGTGCAGGTATTTCTCGGCCGTCTCACGCAGCTGAGTGCCGCGGATGCCTTTCATCTCCAGGCCAAACATTACGTTTTGCAGGGCCGACAGCCAGGGCAACAACTCCGCATGCTGGAACACCATGCCGCGATCATGCCCGCAACCGTTGATTTCACGGCCGTCCACCATCACGCGGCCCCCATTAGACGGATCAAGCCCCATCGCAACGCGAAGCGCAGTGGTCTTGCCGCACCCGGATGGACCGATCAGAGCGACGATCTCTCCGTCCTTGACCGTAAAGCTGACCCGGTCAAGCGCCTGTACATGATGGACCTCACCGTCCACGCGCAATGTGAAACGCTTCGAGACGTCGAGGAAACTCACCTCACCCATTCAGAACTCCAAATTGAACCGTTCAGTGACCGATAACCCTGAGAGCCTTCTCTCGATATTCCGGCGCGGTCACGGTTTTCAGATCGAGCGGCGCCTTCAGTTTGCCCGCCTTCACCATCTGCTCCTGGATCCACAGGATCTTCTCCGCCGGCAGCGGTAACGTCGGATCGACTGCATGGTGCTGGACGGCATCGTCATAGACAAACGCAGGCCGTGGATCGTCGGGCTTGGCGTGGACGAGCTCGCGTGTCAGAGCGATCGTGGCGTCCCGATTCGCCAGCGCGAAACGTAAAGCGGCCATCTCTGCAGCGAGAAACTTCACCGCGTCGTCACCGCGCTCGGCAAGCTTCTTGGCGCTAGAGGTCATGCATACTCGCAGGAAATTCGGAACGGCTTCACGGCCCGCCACCAGCAAATGAATGTTTTTCGGAGCAACCGGTTGGTATTCGTTCGAGACAACGGCTGCGTCGACCACGCCGCCGATCAGCGCCTGATAGCGATCCTTGTCACCGCCGACGGCCGCAAGCTTCACCTCGCTGTCTGAAACGCCGAATTTTGCGAGCGCCGAGCGCGCCAGCATGTCGGGCATTGAGTTGGGAGCAGAGACGGCAATCTGTTTGCCCTTCAGATCTTCAACCTTTTTGATTTTTTCATTGGCATAGATGCCATGCGGAACGACAATCCAGTGACAGCCCAACAGCCTGACGTCGGCGCCCTTGGCGTTGGCGGCGAAGACTCCCTGCGGCCCGCCTTCAAAGCTGTCGAGTTCGCCGGCGATCAACGCCTTGAGCGCAAGCTGATCGTCCTTGAATTGCGAAATTTCGATCTTGAGGCCCTGTTTCTTCGCAAAGTCGCGGGTCGATACCATCAGAAAGATGCCAGCGTCGGCTTTCGCATTGATCAGGCCGTGCTTCCAGACCTTCTCCTGCGCAATGCCTGGAGCGGCCAAGCCCACCGCCGCAACGGCCAGAATGGTTAGAAGCCCAATCCTGCGGGTTTTCATGCGCCATCCTCCCTGATGCGCCTTGACGGCGTCTGTATCGCGTTCCTTTGGAATTCTAGCATCATTTGGGCAGGCGACGCGACGGCAATCGATTGCCGCAGCTAGTCAGGCCGGCGTAAGCCGCCCAATGCCTGCGCGTGCAGTCTTTATAAGGCCCGGCACGACTGCATCGTTCCCCGGCGCCATGATGTGCACCCCCGCGACGCCCGCCACGCTGCTCAATTCGCGAATAATGTCGGCGCAGATCCCGGCGCCCTCCGCCACCGGATCGCTCGCCCGTTCCATGCGGTCGATCAACGCGTCGGGAATGACCGCTCCGAACAATTTCTCCTTGATCCACCGCGCCGACTTCGCTGAGCGCAGCGGCACGACGCCGATCAGGAACGACAATTTGCCGGTCAGGCCTTGCTCGGCGAGCCGCGCCATATAGCGATGCACGACACCTGCATCCATGCAGAACTGTGTCTGCACGAATTGGGCGCCGGCATCGATCTTGGCTTGCAGCCCTGCCGGTTTCCATCCTGGCGGCGGGTCGATCGGGTTGTCGGCGCTCCCAAGAAAAAAGTCGAAGTTGCCGCTAACCTTTCGACCCGTCGGAAGCTCGCCGGTATCGCGCAAGCGCCGCGCTGTATGGAGCAGCGAGCGCGGATCCAGGTCAAAAACCGGCTTGGCGTCGGGCTGATCTCCTGCGGTCGGATCATCGCCGCGCAGCATTAGCAGATTGCGCACGCCTGAAGCCGCAGCGCTCAACAGATCGCTCTGCAGCGCAATGCGATTGCGATCGCGGCAGGTTAACTGAAGAATGGGCTCGATTCCTTGCTCGACTAGCATTGCGGCAGACGTGACCGCGCCAAGATGTGGTCGGGCGCCGGCAGCATCGGTCACGTTCACGGCATCCGCGAGGCCTTTCAGCGGCAGCGCCTTCGCAAGCAATTCGCCGCGATCCGCGGACACCGGCGGTGTCACCTCTGCGGTAATAACGAAGCGTTTGGCACGCAGTTTGTCCTGCAAGGTCGCGGGCATCTGACCCAAGTCGCAAAATCCAGTGGACGATGCAAGGGCAACAATGGGAAAACTGGCAGCAATCCGAAACTGCGCAGCTTGCAGGTCCCAATGTTTCAGCCGGCGAAATCAATCGGCGACGCAATTGCCCCCATTGTCGACGATTGCGTCCTGGTGGTTCCACGCGAAGTCTCCGGCGTCCCGATGGCCGCAACGCGGGCCCTGATCAAACGGGGTGTAAAGCGATTGCACCTCATCGCACTACCGACATCGAGTCTGCAGGCTGATCTCTTGATCGGAGCCGGCTGCGTCGCGACGCTCGAGACAAGCGCGGTAAGTCTTGGCGAGTTCGGGCCCGCGCCACGCTTCTCCGCAGCGGCGACTTCGGCAGCCATAAGGATAAAAGATGCGACATGTCCCGCATTGCACGCCGCTCTGCAAGCCTCGGAGAAAGGCGTGCCGTTCATGCCGCTGCGAGGCCTTATTGGCTCGGATATTTTGAAATACCGCGACGACTGGAAAGTTATCGACAGCCCGTTCGGCTCTGACGACCCGATCGTTCTGCTCCCCGCAATCAAGCCTGACGTCGCACTGCTGCACGCGACGATGGCCGATCGCTTCGGTAATGTGTGGATCGGCCGCCAACGCGAACTGGCGACGATGGCGCACGCCGCGTCAAAGACCATCGTGACCGTCGAGAAAATCTACGATGGAAACCTGCTCGATGACCCGACGCTCGCGGCCGGCACGCTGCCCGGATTTTACGTTGAAAGCATTGCGCTTGCGGAACGCGGCGCATGGCCGCTTGGGTTGCCGGACTTTTACGCTGCCGATGCAGAGCACCTCGCTCTATATGCACGGATGGCCGCAACGGAGGCTGGTTTCGCCGAGTATCTCGACAAGTATGTTTATGAAAGGCGCGCGGCTTAGTCTGAACCGCCTGTCCGACCATGACGAGTTTTCGTGACGAAGAGCTCCTTGCTGACGTTATCGCGCGGCTGATCGGCGATGTGCGCCACGTCGCGGTCGGAAATGCATCGCCAATTCCGGCAACCGCAGCGTTGCTCGCGCGCGAGCGCGGCAAAGGACGGCCGTATGTTTCCCTTCTGCAAAGCCGCAAGCACAACTTCTTTACCGACGGCGGACGCGAGCTGTTCGATTGCGCGGGCCAGGGCCGCATCGATGTTTTTTTCCTTTCGGGCGGGCAAATTGATGGCCAAGGCAACGTCAATCTTGTGAGCATCGGCGATTACGATCACCCGACGGTACGGTTCCCCGGCTCGTTCGGCTCCGCCTACCTTTATTATGTCGTGCCCAAAGTAATCCTTTTTCGCACCGAGCATTCTCGCCGCACGCTCGTTCCGAAGGTCGATTTTGTCAGTGCGCCGGGCGTCAATGATGGAAATGTTTTTCGGCCCGGAGGCCCAATCGGTCTGGTGACCAATCGCTGCGTATTTACTTTCGCCGATGGGCGTTTCGCACTGGCAAGCGTACATCCCGGCCACACGCTTCAGGAGGTCGTCGAGAATACGGGCTTCGATTTCGACAGACCGCAGAGCGTGCCCGAGACGCCGGCACCGACGCCCGAAACGCTTACGCTGGTGCGCGAAGTGGTCGCCCCACAGCTCGCCGAGGTCTATCCGCAGTTTGCAGCGCAAGTATTCGGTGTCCGCCAGGCTGCTTTCGCACGCTGAAAAACCTGCTCTTCCGGTCGCTAAACCCGTGGGCTACTCTGCGCCCGCGTGGCCGACCGGCCGCGGCACATCATAAGAAACGGAAGGAAAGCGTCGGTGAAAACTGTTGAAGCTGCGGTGATCGGTGTCGGATGGGTCGGGGGCACGCGTGCGGAAACATTGGCGCGCACGGCATTGGTCGACAAATTGCACTTGTGCGAAATCCGCCCTGACCGGCTCGCCGAAGTCAAAAAACTCTACAAGCCCGCCACCGCGACACTCGACTACAACGACATCATCAAGAACGACAATATTTCGGTTGTCTACATCTCGACCACGCCGGAATCGAACCACTACCCGATCTGCCGGGACTGCCTGAAATCCGGCAAAAACGTCATGCTGGAAAAGCCGATCGCCCTGGAACTGTGGGAAGCCGACGAACTCATCCAGCTCGCCAAGCGCAATAACCTCAAGTTCACGATCGGCTATTCGCAGCGCTTTAATCCGAAAATTGCCTACGCCAAGAAAAAGATCACCGATGGCACGCTCGGTAATGTTGTTTCCGTGATGGTGAGCCGGCATCTTTCGCGCAGTCTGGGCAAGAAGATCGCGAGCCGCGTGCGGCTATCGCCCGTTGTCATGGAATCAACGCACGACCTCGATTTCGTGTTCTGGCTCCTGGAGCCCGCCAAGCCGGTCAAAGTCTATTCGCAGGGCGCCTACGGCTACATGCAGCCGGTGAACGGCTCGCACGACATCATGTTCACTAATATCACCATGGACAACGGCATCGCCGTGCTGATCGCCGGTGGCTGGAACTTGCCGCCGAGTTATCCGAACTACTGCGCCACCTGGATCGAAATCACCGGCACAGAAGGGGCGCTGTTTCTCGATGACACCCAGCGCGACAACTGGCTCAACACCATGAAAGACGGCCAGCAATTCCCGATGTCGACGATGCCGGGCGAATGGGTGGACAACGTGTTTGCCGGCGGTATGGGGCCGGAGACGATCCACTTTCTCGAAGCCTGCATCCGTAACACCCCAGTGATGGTGACGCCCGAGAGCGCACGGCGCGTGATGGAAACCTACACCGCGGCGGACCTGTCGGCCGATCGCGGTGAACCGGTCGATCTGCCGCTCACCAACGAAGCGATTTCCGCGATCGCGGAGTTCAAGCAGAAGATTCGCGCCGGGGTGAATCAATGAAGGGGGCCTCCAAGGGCGTCGGGCTTGCCATCATCGGCGGCGGACGCGTGGGGCTTTTTCGCGGCGAGGTCGCAGCGCGCCATCCGGCGGTCGAATGGATTGGCCTCGCCGAAAAGAATCCGAACCGGGCGGGCGAAGTAGGCCCGAAAATTAGTGCCGATTTCGTCACGCAAAGTCACGTAGAACTGCTGAAGCGGCCCGAGGTAACGGCTGCGATCATCTGCACCGACGAGCATCTGCACGTCGATCCGATCATGGCCGCGGTCGAGCGCGGCATCCCGATGCTGATCGAGAAACCGCTGGCGACCGACCTGAAGGAATCCGCGCGGGTGCTCAAGGCGATCAAGGACGCCAAAATCGACGCCGTTGTTGGCTATACCCAGCGTTTCCGCCGCCGCTGGCTCGCCGCCAAGGAAAAATGCCGCACCGGCGCGCTCGGCGACGTGACGATGGTGACCTCGCGCGCATTCATGAATCGGCTCGTGGCCATCGACAACTACAAGCGCACCGACGACCCCTCGACGATCTCCCCGATGGTGATCTCGGGCACGCACGCCCTCGATATCTGCATGTGGTGCCTGGAAGGAAAAACCGCGGTTGAATGCTACGCACGCTCGGTCGACAAGGTGCTCGGCCCTTCCTACAAGGGCATCGACGGCACTGCCGGCATGATCAATTTTTCCGACGGCACCATTTACCACCTCAATATGTCATGGGCGCTGCCAGTGACATGGCCGGCTGCCGTGTATTCTCTCGAAGTCGGCATTGTCGGGACCACCGGAGTTCTCACCATCGACGACACGCATCGCGACATCGTCCTTGCGGTCTCCAAGCCGCAGTCAGAAGGCTATAACCCGGACACCAGCCGGCTGGTCGATTTCATGGGCAGCTACCCGCCCGGAGACATGGCGCTAGGCGAATTGCGCGGCCCCATGGCAGAAGAAACCGACTCCTGGCTCAACCGCGTCGCGCTCGGATTGCCGACCGCGGCAGCAACCGTCGAGGAAGCGCACCGCAACCTGATGCTGACAAAGGCGTTGGACCTTTCAGCCAAGCGCAAACAGCCGGTGAAGCTGCCGTTGGAAGCCGATTGAGAGAGCTCGTTAGCGGCCGACCGCGCTGATGATCGGGAGCACGCGATAGAGCTGGAAAGCGTTGCCCTCATAGACGAGTCCCAGATGGTTCCTGTCTGGATTGCGCGTACCGGGCGTCGTAAACAGAACATAGACGTAGTCATAGTGCTGCGGCCAATCGTTCCAGAAATATGAAACGTCAGCCTTGTCGCCTTCGGCGACCTGCAGCACGTATGGCAACGAGGGCGGCGACCAGTCCTCGGTCTCAACGTATTTCTGGAATTCCTTGCGCGCCTGCAGAATCTGTTTGCCTTTGACGGTGAACTCCGTCGAGACAAGCGCCGAACGTTCGATGACCGCCATCGACGCTGCGTGCACGAGATTGAAATCGCTTATTTCCCTGCCGGCTGCGCGGTCGCCGTAGACGACGAGCACTCGCGCACCGCGCTTGATCTTCTCGACCGATTGGAAAAACTCGTTGGTGCCGCGATCGAGATGATTCCAGACTCGTTGAACTTCAACAACGCGCACTGCAAGCAGCGCCGCGACCAGAATCATAAAGCCGTACCGAATTGTGCGATCGCGCATGTCGACGTCGAAACAGGACACAAGCATAAAGGCAATTGCAATCGGCAACCGCTGGTCGGCGAGATGCGCGCCGAACAAGGCGCGAGGCAGCGCAAGATAGGCAATGCAGCCAATTACCAGGATGGCCCATCCGGCGGGATTGAACGTCAGGACGCCGCGGCGCCAGGCATAGATCGTGCCGGCGGTGGCGGCAGCCAGCAAGCCAGCGGCCACTGGCTGATAGTAGACATTGAAAACCGCGACGAGGCCCTGCAGCTTGCCGCCGAACTCCCAAAATGCCGGCGAGCCCGGGGCATCCCAGGTGGGGCTACCGACCAGAAGCACCACGAGTGGCACAAAAGGAATTCCGGCGGCCGCAAACTCGGCGACGCGGGGCGCCCAGGGTTCATGCCTGCGCAGCCACAGACGGTGGAATTCAAGGGCAAGCAATCCGAGCCCATACACGCCTGCTGCAAACAGGTGACAGACAAACAGCGCAATCGCGAATAGCGTCGATACTGCAAACCGCCAGGGCCAGGCGCGCTCACGAAGCAATAGCCACCACGCAAGCGCCCAAAGTGCGAGCCCAATGCCAAAGATGTAGTTCATCACGCCGACCAGCAGCACGCCGTTGTAGAGTAGTGGCACGGCAACGAGCGGTACCGGCGACCAGCGGCCATTGAGCGCGCGTCCGAACGCGAGCATGCCGGAAGCGATCAGCACAAACGCGAGGATCGTGAAAATCTGCCCCGCGAGGTAGACGCTCATGAATCGGTGCAAGACAGGAACAATGAGATCGATCATCAAGTTAGGAATGATCTGCCACTCGACCGTGTAGAAGCGGCTGAGATTGGTATCCGTGCCGATCGCCTCGATGACGTGGGTACGGGCCAAATGGTTGATATAGTCCGATAGCGGCGGCAACGGGTGCGTCGCGATCGGAAGCGACACAGCCGCCATCAGGAGGACGAAAAAGATTGCGATTGCAGTCGCACGAAGATGCGAGGGCGCAGGCAGCATGTGGTCGCTGCTGAGTTGCATGGCGAGCGACCCCCCGGCTGCCCCTTTTGAGATCGCTAAACTAGCAGGAGGCGTCGAAGGCGCAAACCGTCATTCGACCGACGTTGTAGATCGCAATCCTTCCCCAGCGCCCAGATCTATCGCTGGGCTCGCGCCGGCGGCGTCGGCGTTGTGGTGCGCGCCGGCGCCGGGGTCGGCACCGACGCTGGCGGCGTTGGCGCACTACTGCTGCTGCTGCCGCTACCTCCAAAGAGGAAACGCTGCGGATTGTGCGCAAGGTCGGTAATCGCCCGGCCCGCAATATCGATCTGGCGCGTTGCGGTGCTCGTCATCCGGTTCACGCCTACCGTGATCTCCTCGGTGCGCTTGTCCAGATTGTCCATCAAGGTGCGCGCGGATGCGGTCGCTTCTTTGGCGTTTTTCATCGCGTCTTTTGCATCGCTCCCAATGATATCGACATTGTCCGAGTTGCGCGCGAGCGACGCACTGAACGTCGCGATATCTTTAACCGCCTGACGTATCGCCTCCTGGTTGGCGGCAATAACCTCCTCCGCCCTGTTGAGCACATCGCGCGCGGCCTGCATCATGTCCTGACTGGCGCTCGGATCGGCCTTAAGCGTAGGCGGCTCGCCCTCTTCACGCTCGATCAACGGCGTGGTCGCTGAGACGCCTTTCAGCGAGACGGCCGCGACACCTGTCAGGCCCTGAAATTCGAGGCCGACTTTGGTGTCGGAACGGATCGGTGTCGCCTTATTGACCGCCAACATGGCAATAACCTGCGACGGCTTGTCTGGATCGAGCTGCAACCTGGTAACCTCGCCCACACGAATACCGTTGAACAGAACATTGCCGCCCACGTGCAGGCCCGACACGGTGCTGTCGAAGATGACCCGGTAGGCTACGGCCTGTTTCTTGCCGGAGGAGTGGTGCAGCCAGAACACAAAACCGAACGCGCCCGCAACAACTGCGAACGTGAACAGCCCAATCAGTGCGTAGTGCGCTTTTCTCTCCATCGCTCCACTCCGTCAGTTCTTCGCCACAGCATGCAGCACGCGCGCACGCGCGCCATGGAAATACGCTTTCAACCATGGATGCTGTGACTTGAGCATCGTATCCATTGTTCCAGCTTCAAGAATCTTGCCCTCGCCAAGGACCGCGATCCTGTCGCAGATCGTGTGAAGGCTGTCGAGGTCATGGGTTACCATGAAAACAGCCATTGCCGAAGTCCGTTGTAAAGTCAGGATCAATTGGTCGAAATCGCCCGCGCTGATCGGGTCGAGGCCGGAAGTCGGCTCGTCGAGAAACAAAATTTCCGGGTCGAGCGCGAGTGCCCGTGCGAGCGCTACCCGCTTGATCATGCCGCCTGAAAGTTCCGAAGGGTATTTCCGGTAGACATCGGGCTTAAGACCGACCATTTCGAGCTTGGTGATCGCAATTTCGGTCATAAGCTTATCGGAAACGTCCAGATATTCGCGGATCGGGAATTCGACATTCTCGCCCACGGTCAGCGACGAGAACAAAGCGCCTTGCTGGAACAATATGCCCCAGCGACGCTCGATCTCCTGGCGCTGCACCTCGCCGGCATGGTCGAGGTCGACGCCAAAAACGTCGATACGGCCTTGCCGTTTCGGCAAAAGCCCGACGATCGTACGGGTGAGGACGGATTTGCCCGCTCCCGACGCTCCGACAAAACCGAGAATTTCGCCCCGGTAGACATCGAGAGTGACGCCGTTGAGAATCCGATGCCCTTTCAGATCGACGATCAGGTCGCGCACTTCGATGATTGGAGCCTTGCGATCGACCGCCATGTCACATTCCGATCGACGCGAAGAACATGGCAAAAATGCCGTCGAGCACAATGACTAAAAAGATCGACTTAACCACCGAATTGGTCGTCTGCTCGCCGAGCGATTCGGCGCTGCCCTGAACCTGCAGACCTTCGACGCAGGCGACAACGCCGATGACCAGCGCCATGAACGGCGCCTTGATCAGCCCGACCTCAAACGTATTGATCGTGATCGCCTCGCGCAGACGCGTGAGAAAAACCTCTGGCGCGATGCCGCCATAAAGCCACGCAACCAGACCGCCGCCGTAAAGTGCTGCCATGGACCCGAGGAACGTGAGCGTCGGAACCGCTATCACCAACGCGATGATACGCGGCAGAATGAGTACCTCTATCGGATCGAAGCCCATCGTGCGTAGCGCATCGACTTCTTCACGCATCCGCATTGCACCGAGTTCGGCGGTGTAGGAGCTCCCTGACCGGCCGGCGACCATAATGCAGACGATGAGCACGCCGACTTCACGGAGCACCAGCACGCCCACCATGTCGATGACGTATATGTCGGCTCCGAATTTCCGGAAGTGAAAAATGCCCTGTTGCGCGAGAATCGCGCCGATCAGAACGGTGATCAGCAGGATAATCGGCACTGCCCGCCAACCGACCCGCTCGAGCTGGTGGATGGTGGATGTGAAACGAAAGGTCGTCGGCCGCAATATCACACGCCCGAAGGCTGTCATCAGCGAGCCGAGCATCTGCACAAACAGGTACAGGTCGGCGGCAACCGCCGACATCGTCATGCCGACGCTGACGAGCGTCGCGATGATGCTGTTGGGACGAGGTGGTGGTGCCGAAAGGGTCTGCGTACCGGCGTGGACTTTTTCGAAGAGTCCTCGAAAATCCTCACGCAGCCCGATCAGGCGCGCTTCGCGTCCTTCCTTGGCCCATTGGCGCATCGCGCGCTCGATCAGCCACGCGCCGTAAGTATCGAGATACTCGATGCGATGGATATTGATCGCGACTCCGCGCGCCGTGACTCCGCGCGTGGCTGCCTCAACCTGGGGCTCGATTGCGCTGGCATATTCGGCAGTCCACGATCCGGCAGCGCTGAGCTCGATCCAGTCGCCTCGCGTTTGGCCGCTCTGCAAAATTCCTGCCGTCACCGCACCATTCCTCCGCGCACGTCGCAGCACTACGCCCGCGTGTCGCTGAGCGGGCGATCGGACGAGACAGAACTGGCTGCGTTGCGGCGGGACTTCGCGGTGAGATCACCCGCCGCTCGGCAGACGATTGCCGCATCTCTAGGGCCGCACTGAGCGCGATCTCGCCCCGCCCCGTTACCATCAAAAATTAACAAATTGGTAGGAATTCTTAAACGCCGATTAACCAATTAGGTTAATGCGAGATTAACTATAGTTGCGCCGTATTGGCGGGCAAAATCAGCAGGCGGAGACACCGATGCAATTGGCATTGGCGTCGTTAACCGCGAACAGACTCTCAACCACCGGTCGCCGTATATGTTTGACCGGCGGTATCGAAAGCACTTCCATATACACCTTCCCGAGGCCTTGCAGACCCAGCAACGTGCCCGCGCCAAGGGTGAGATCCAGATCACGGTCAGCGACGAATGGCCCGCGATCGTTGATCGTGACATTTATAGACCGGTGATTTTTCGGATTGGACACGCGGATCAGCGTGCCAATCGGGAGCGTCTTGTGCGCGGCGTGCCAACCTATCGGATTGAAGCTCTTGCCGGTCGAAACCAACTTGTCTTCCCAATACATCGACGCGACGACCCATTGGCCTGCCTGAATGCGGTCGAAGGTGTTCTCGCTGGAAACATTCGACATGGGCAGCGCGGCCAGAATGGCTCCGGCCGCCACCGCGACGCACAGGCGCACCACGGCACGTCTTGCACGTGCAACGAGTCTCCGTTTCTCGATCACGTCCATCGATCTGATTCGGCAAAGATTTTTGCCAAGCCCCGCGACTGTCTCGTGCGAATCACGTGCCGAGACGCTGAATGAACCGCATGTACTACGAATTGTTCCCAAGACGGGAAAAATACGGCGGTTATGTGATTTGCCGGTGGGTGGCTTAAATGCGCTGGCGGAGTGGCTTGATCGACAATTCGCCCGCAAGCTTGTCGAGCTGCACAAGTAATTCCGGCGCAAGCGGTAACCCATGGAGGAGCCGATCAGAGCGACGCTTTGCGCGCTGCTCGCCTGGCAGCCTGACCGAGTGGCCGGGCAGCGGCTTAGTGTCGCGCATCTCGCGGATGTGGCGATCGACCTCCGCCTTGAACTGCGCGAGCGGCTGAAACCGGCTGGGGTCGAGAGCGACGACGAATTGGCCGGTATTTGTGATCCTGTCTGGCTCGGCGTTGAAATCGACGCAATCTCTGCCGAACAGCGCGCCGTTGAGCGTTCCGGCGAGAAGACCAAGGGTGAGCGCAAGCCCTGCTCCCTTATAGCCTGCCATTGGCAGCAGCAGCGCCTCACCGCTCTTGTGCGGATCGACAACGGCTGCTCCAGTCTTCGGATCAATCATCCAGTCGTTGCGCAGCGGCTTGTTCTGCAAGCGGTGATTCTTGATGGTGCCGTACGAAACGATTGATGTCGCGATGTCGAGAACGATCGGCGCCTCCTCACCTGACGGGATGGCAATCGCAAGTGGGTTTGTGCCAAGCAGCGGCTCCGCGCCGCCGGCGAGCGGCATGTGGTTGGCATTCGCCACGGCCGAATAGATTCCGACCATGTCGGCTTTCAGCGGCAAGGCGGCATAGACGCCGGCGGCGCCGGCGTGGCCCGACATGCGGCAGCCAACCCAGGCGACCCCACATTCGCGGGCGAGCTCGATTGCCGTCTCTGCCGCACGCGCGACCACAAGGTGGCCCATGCCATTGTCACCGTCGACGAGCGCTGTCGCGGGCGCGCTGCGCTTCACAGTTATGTTGGGGCGCGGATTTGTTGAGCCTAGCTTTAGGCGCTGAACATACTGCGGCAGGCGAAAGACACCGTGCGCATCGGCTCCAACCAGATCCGCCTCAAGCATCAGTTCCGCGATCCTGGTCGCGTCATCCTTCGGCACACCCACTTTGATCATCGCATCGACGATCAGACCGGTGACGGCCTTGGTGGGAATGCGCACGCCTTTGGTCGCCAGAACGTTCATGCTTGCCCCAACAAAGCCTGGGCACGCGTGCTCAGGATCGTCGCCTTGTCGCCCTCGGAAATCTTCAGGGCGCGCACGTGTTTAACGCAGTCCATCATGCCCATGTCGTACGGATAGTCGCTGCCCAGCATGACACGATCCGCGCCGACATGCTCGATCATGAATTCCAGAACTGGCGCCGAATGCAGAATGGTGTCGTAGTAGAAACGTTTGGCGATGTCGACGGGCTGATTCGCGATATTCTTCTTTGGTTCCGGCCGAACATGCCAGCCGTGCTCCCAGCGTGCCGCCTGATAGGGTGTGAAACCGCCGCCATGCGCGAGCACGACGGTTAATTTCGGATGGCGGTCGAGCACACCGCCGAAATAAAGGCAGGCCGCGCCTATAGTGGTATCGAGCGGATTGCCGATCAGATTATTCAGATAATAGGACTTCATCCTGTCGGCGCCAGCGATGTTGTTCGGATGAATAAAGACGAAAGCACCGAGTTCCTCTGCCGTCGCCCAGACCGGCTCGAAACTCGGATCGTCGAGATTCCTGCCCATGATGTTGGATGCAAACATCGTTCCGCGCAGCCCGAGCTTTGTCATTGCCCGCTTGAGCTCGTCGGCGGCCCTTTCCGGCGCCTGCATGGGCAGCGTCGCAATGCCCATGAAGCGTTGCGGATTCTGTTTTACCAGTTTGGCAATCTGGTCGTTCTGGATGGCGGCTGTCGTCGCACCCAGCGAAGTATCCTGATTGTAGAGATAAGTCTGCGGGGTGGCGGAGAGTACCTGAACGTCGACGCCCATCGCATCCATGTCGCGCAGGCGATGCGCAAGATCAAAGCCGCCGCGCGGAAAAGGGCGATAGACAACGCCGCCAACATCGAGTGTCGCAAATTCGGCGTCGACCGGGGTAATGGTGACGGGGGCCTTGGGCGCCTCCTTGCGCAACAGCGCGGCGGTTTCCTCGGTCAGCACATGGGTATGGGTATCGATTGTTCGTACATTGCTCATTTCATCACCCGAAAGACGCCACACGACACGCGGCAAGGGCCTGAGTGCCGCAGCCGGCGTATGGACGCAAGCCCCTGTCGGGTACAGTCCTTTCCGCTATAAACAGAGGTCCCACCAGTCCATTTCCGGATTTCTAATGACCATGAACTCCAGCCGCACCAGACAAACGCCGCGTATCGAAGACAATGCCCTTGTGCGCGGCGCCGGCCACTTCATGGACGATCCGCGCCTGCCCAATACCGCCTATGCCGCCTTTGTGCGCTCGCCACATGCACACGCGCGGGTGGTTTCGGTGAAGACCGACGAAGCGCGGAAGGCAAAGAAAGTGCTCGCGGTCCTCACCGCACAGGACATGAAGGCGGCGAACGTCGGAACCGTGTCGCGACACCCCCCGGTAGCGGGCCGCGGCGGCGCCAAGATGATCATGCCATTCCGTCCATCGCTCGCAGGCGACAAGGTCATGCATGTGGGCGATCCAGTCGCGATGGTTGTCGCCGAAACCGCAGCGGCCGCGCAGGACGCAGCCGATCTGGTGCAGGTCGACTACGAAGAGATAACGGCCGTCATTACGCTCGACGATGCCATGAAAGGCGGCACCCAGCTCTACTCCGAGGCGCCCGGCAATCTTTGTGTCGACTGGCCGGGACCGATCCTGGACGAGCAGAACGCACGAGACGTCGCCGACGCAATTGCCAAGGCGCCGCACGTTGCGAAAGTACGCGTCGCCAACCAGCGTATGGTGGTTGCATCGATGGAAACGCGAGGGGCGACTGGCGTCTATGACAAGGCGAGCGACAGCTACACGCTGTACGCCTGCTCGCAGGGCGCCGATTCGCTGCGCGCACAGGCTGCCGCCATCATGGGCGTGCCGAATGAGAAGTTGCGCGTGATCACCGACGATGTCGGCGGCGCGTTCGGCATGAAAACACCGGTCTACCCTGAATATCCGGCGTTGCTGATCGGAGCGCGCCAGCTCGGCCGACCCGTGCAATGGCAATCGACGCGCTCAGAGGCCTTTGTCACTGATACACAGGCGCGCGATACCGTGACAGAAGTCGAGCTCGCGCTCGACGAGAAGGGCAAATTTCTCGCGCTGCGGATGCGACACCTGTGCAACCAGGGCGCCTATGTCAGCACCGCCGGCGTCGGCATAAACACAAACAATTTCGCGCGCTGTTTGCCGGGTATGTATAGAATTCCGAAGATCGATGTCTCGGTCGTGTGTTACTTCAGCAACACTATCCCGATCGGTCCCTATCGCGGCGCCGGGCGGCCGGAAGCGAACTACGCGCTTGAGCGCGTAGTGGAAGAAGCGGCACGGGCTGCCGGAATCGATCCTGTACGGCTACGCAAGAAAAATCTCATTCCGCCTTCGGCAATGCCGTTCAAGACCCCGATCAACACTTACGACAGCGGCGATTTCCCTGCCATCGTTGACAAGGCGCTGGAGCTTTCGGATTTCGCCAATTTCAACAAGCGCCGACGCGAGTCCGCGAAGCGCAAGAAACTGCGCGGCATCGGCGTATCTTTCATGCTCGAGCACGCGGGCGCGCTGCCGATGGAGCAAGCTTCGGTTTCGTTCCCCGGCGGCGACCAGTTGATCCTGGGCTGCAACGTGCAATCGACCGGCCAGAGTCACGCGACGGTTTTCCCACGCCTGCTTGCCAGCAAGCTCGGCATCGAGCCGGAAAGGATTCAGCATCGTCACGGCGACACCGCGCAGGGACTTACGGGATTTGCGTCGGTCGGTTCGCGCTCGGCGATGTGCGCCGGCACTGCAATCATACATACCGCCGACGTGATGCTTGCCAAGGGCAGGAAAGTCGCTTCCGCATTGCTGGAGGCGTCAGAGGCGGACATTCAGTATCGCAACGGAAGCTTCGAAGTGGTCGGCACCGACCGCAAGATCTCGCTGTTCGAGACGGCACGCCGGGCCAGGGAGGTTGGCGAAAGCCTCGACACCAAGGAGAAGGCCGAAGCACCGCTCACTTTTCCGAACGGCTGCCACATCGCGGAAGTCGAGATCGATCCAGACACCGGCGCAGTCGATCTCGTTACCTATACAGCGGTCGACGATCCCGGTGTCATGCTTGATTCCGTCGTTGTCGAAGGCCAGGTACAGGGGTCGATCGCCAATGGGCTCGGCCAGGCGCTGACCGAAGACGCCGTCTACGATCCGCAGAGCGGGCAGCTGATGGCCGGTTCATTCATGGACTACGGCATGCCGCGCGCGCACCATATGCCGGTCGAGTTGCGCGAGGCGGTACATTCGGTGCCCGCGACCAGCAACCCGCTTGGGGTGAAGGGAACTGGCGAAGCAGGCACCACGGCAGCAATCGCAGCGGTGATGAACGCGATCGCAAACGCTATCCCGAACGGCGCCGCCAATCACATGGAAATGCCGGCGACGCCCGCAAAAGTATGGCAAGCGTGCCAGCGGGGACTGGCTGCAAAGTAATGTTTCACTCCGAAGACATCGCCTGAAATAAAAATGGCCGGGGCAAACCCGGCCATTTTTATTTTCGTTGTGGGTGCGCTAAGCCTGCGAGATGAACTTGATGTTCATATAGGCCTGCAGGCCTTCGATGCCGCCCTCGGAACCGTAGCCCGATTCCTTGACACCGCCGAACGGTGTCTCGGGTGTCGAGATGGCGACGCTGTTGACGCCAACCATGCCTGATTGCAGCGCGTCGCTGATCGCCGACGCATTCTTGTCTGACGTCGTAAAGGCGTAGGCCGCGAGCCCGAACTGCAGCGAGTTGGCGCGTTCGACCACCTCATCGAAGGTCTTGAACGGCACGATTGGCGCCACCGGTCCGAACGGCTCCTCGGTCATGATCTTCGAATCGTCCGGCACATCGGTGATCACCGTCGGCTGATAAAAGAAGCCTTGGTTGCCGTGACGCGAACCGCCGGTGACAACCTTTCCACCGCGATCCTTGGCGTCGTTGACGAAGCTTTCCATGGCATCGAGTCGGCGCGGGTTTGCGAGCGGACCAAGCGTGATGCCTTTCTCGAGGCCGTCACCCATCTTGAGACCCTTTGCATATTCGGTGAAACGCGCCACGAACTTGCTGTAGTTTTTTTCGTGTACATAGAAGCGCGTCGGCGAGATGCAGACCTGGCCGGCATTGCGATACTTGAACGCCGCAATGGTATCGGCCGTCTTCTCCGGATCGGCATCTTCGAACACGACGACGGGCGAATGCCCGCCGAGTTCCATGGTTGCCTTCTTCATGCCGCGGGCCGCGAGTTCGGCCAGATGCTTGCCGACCGGCACCGACCCGGTAAATGAGATCTTCTTGACCGATTTCTTCGGAATCAGGTGTTCGGACACCTCGGCGGGGACACCAAAGACAAGATTGAGCACGCCCGCAGGCAGGCCGGCGTCAGCGAAGCATTTCACCAGCTCAACGCAGCCACCCGGCGTCTCTTCAGAGGCCTTGATGATGATCGAGCATCCAGCCGCAAGCGCGCCGGCGATCTTGCGTACCGGTGTCAGGGTCGGAAAATTCCACGGCGTAAAGGCGGCGACCACGCCGACCGGCTCCTGCAGCACGATCTGACGCACGCCCTTCTGACGACCAGGGACCACCCGGCCATAAGTTCTGCGGCCTTCCTCGGCATACCAGTCAATGATGTCGGCGCTGGTGAGAACCTCCGCGCGCGACTCGACATAGACCTTGCCCTGCTCCTGGGTCATCACCTTCGAAACATGGTCATGGCGTTCGCGCAGCAGGTCGGCGGCTTTGCGCATGATCTTGGAGCGGTCATAGGCGGACGTTGCCTTCCAAGCAGCAAAACCCTTTTCGGCAGCGCCGAGCGCGGCATCGAGATCGCCTTTACTCGCGTGCGGAAGATGCGCCAGCGTCTTGCCGGTCGCCGGATTGATCACATCCTCGCCCTTGCGGCCGTCGCCGTTGAGCCACTTGCCATCAATGTAAAGACCAAGATCGGAATACATAGGACCCTCGTTGTCACTCGGAACAGGATTGCCGCTGGATTAGCACTTTCCGAGGTGTGTCGTCACCTCACTCACGACCCCAGATAGGCGCCGCCACTCACGTGGATCGTTTGCCCGGTGATGTAGCGCCCATTGGGGCCACACAGAAACCGCACGATGGCCGCAACATCCTGCGGCTTGCCACGCTCACCGGTGATGGTGCCATGGGTCAAGTGATGGGCGGGCGTCTGCGATGAGGCAGGCCGTGTCGTGTCGATCGCACCGGGCACAACGCAATTCGCGGTGATTTTGTCGGCTGCAAGATCATGCGCAAGGCCGCGCGACAGGCCAACAAGCGCTGATTTTGCTGTCATGACATGGGCACGGTCTTTCGATCCAATATGCGCGCTCAGGCCGCCGATATTGATGATACTGCCGCCGTTTTTCCGTAACGCCGGCAAGCAAGCATGAACGCAGCGGAAGGTACCATCGAGGATGACGTTCATCACCTCGCGCCAGTCGGCAAAACTCATGTTGGAAACATGTTTCTCACGCCGCAACGCTGCATTGTTCACGAGAATATCGATGCGTCCGAACTTCTTCAGTGCTGCGTCCGCGAGTGCAGCCGCTGTCTTGTCTTCGCCAATGTCGCCAAGAACCGCGATGGCCTTGCCGCCGGCCTTCTCGATCTCGCCGACGACGCCATCCGCCTCGGCCTTGTTCGACCGCACATTCACGACGACGGCTGCGCCCGCCTCGGCCAGCGTCAACGCGATAGCACGGCCGATATTCCGCCCGGCACCGGTGATGATGGCAACTTTCCCGACGAGTTCTTTGCCTCAGCCATAGACCTCATTACCCTCTCAGGAACGCCAAGTCGATCTTGCCTTC
>Ga0126377_10000367_pt1 | contig 27058 bp, 26 predicted proteins | sample PanSoiMetPlot_22_FD_92647 | JGI IMG/M metagenome (GOLD analysis project Ga0126377, IMG submission 92647) | Tropical forest soil microbial communities from Panama - MetaG Plot_22 | ecosystem: Environmental > Terrestrial > Soil > Tropical forest > Bulk soil | place: Panama | collected 2016-02-17 | reverse complement strand
GCCGCTCGACGATGAAGCGATGCGCGCTCGGGCTGTCGGGCAGCGGCGCCGCGTCGCGCAGCGCCGTGAACGACATGCCCGCGTTGCAGCCGGGATTCGACGGCCCCGCCGGCAAGCGCGCGGCGCGCTCGCCGAGCTGCGTCACCGTGTGCATCAGCTCGATCGCGAGATCGACCGCGAACGCCTTCTCCGCGCGCGGCGCGCGAACGGCGTACGAATAGCCGATCAGGCGCAGCATCAACATGTAGGCCGCGTTCGCGACGTCGACGCAGGCCGACGCGGTCGTATTCTCGAGCCACACGCGATTCTCGGGACGCGGCGGACGGCGCAGCACGGGATTGTGCGCGGCCGGAAATGCCGGCACGAAATTCGGATTCTCCGCGAGCAGCGCGCGGTATTCGTCGCGCATCTTGCAGAAACGCGCGAAGTGCGAGTGCAGCGCATCCTTCGGTGCACCCTCGCCCTGCACGACGATCGCATCGAACGCGGCGAGCGCCGTCTTGAGGCAGATGACGCGCTCGGCACCCTTGAGGTCGACCTCGGCCGGCGAAAGCTGCAGCGCGGGATCGCCGCAGAACGCGGCCTTCTCGCCGATCGACTCGGCGAAGCGGCGCAGGCCGTCGCCGAGCTCGCCGTAGAACACGCCGACGGTGTCGTAGTCCATCGGCATCGGCGTCAGCAGCGGCGCGTCGATGCCGCGCCTGAAACCGCTGCGCTCGGGCTCGAAGCCCTTGCCTTCCGGCTCGTCGGAGCCGTGCGGGCGCTCGAGATAGACGAAATGCTGCAGCGTGTCCGGATTGAACGGCGCGAGCTTGACGACGATGCCGGCCGGCATGCGCCCGAAGCCGATCGGAAAGTTGTCGCGGCCGAAGAACGGCGATCCGCCAAGCGCGGAGGTGATGTTCCACACCGCGACGAGGTGGCCCATCTCGTCGATCGCGACCTCGACGATGCAGCGCCGCCAGCGCTCGACGACTTCGGCCTCGCGCGCGCTGAGCCCGTCGGCCTCGCCGTTCTTGAGGCTGAAGGCCGCGTAGAGGTACGTGCACATCAGCGTGTGTTCGAGCTCGGCGGCTTCGCTGAGCGCGAACATCAGACGCTCGCGGGTCGGCGTCATGGCTTCCTCCGGAGTGCGGCAAACCGTACCGAAGGATTGTTGCACAGGCGTCAAGCCGCGGCGGGCCGCCTAGGGATCGAAGCCGTTCCGGAAGATGACGTCGCTCCCCTGCACCTCGAAGGCGCCGATGTCGGGCCCGCCGCCGACGTCGCGCGCGAAACCGCTGCCGCGCTGGTCGGTGGCGAGCTGTGCAATATTGTTGCCGTGATCGATCGCCGGACTTCCGTCGAGCAGCGGAATCGTCCACGTCAGCCCGCCGTAGTCGCCGATCGTGCCGAGGAGCGGATCGTCGCCGAGCGTGTCCGGCGGCAGCGGCGCCGACGACGCGACGACGAGATTGCTCGCGCCGGTGATGACCGGCGAGCCGAACACGTCGAGATCGTCCGGCACGTTGAAGCCGATGTTGCCGGCGATGATCGTGCTCTCGAGATCGAGCGTCGGTCCGCTCATGAGAATGCCGGCGAAGCCGTTGAACGCGACGTTGTTCGCGATCGTCGAGTTCGAGATGGTCGCCGCGACGATGAGATTGAGACCGCCGACGGTCGCGACGGAACGATTGCCGGCGATCGTCGAGTTGACGATCGTCGCGGTCGGCGAGCCCGTGTAGTAGTACGCGCGCATGCCGGCCGTGTGCGAGGCGCCGTTGTTGTAGATCGTCGAGGAGTCGAGCGTGACGTCGTCCAGCGTATAGAGGCCGCCGATCTCGTACGCGCCGTTGTAGAAGATCGTCGTGCCCCTGATCAGCGCCGGGCCGACGATCATCGCGCCGCCGGCGATGCCGCTGTTGATCGGTGCGCCGTACGCGAGGTTGTAGCTGATCGTGCTGTATTCCGCGTCGAAGGTGCCGCCGACGAAGACGCCGCCACCGCGTGCGCCGCCGCCGACGACCATGCCCTGTGCGTGGCTGAGCGTAACGAGGCTGTTCGCGAGAGCGAGATCACCGTGCGCGTAGACGCCGCCGCCCCGCGCGACCTCGCTCGCCGTGCCGACGACGGCGCAGCCGGTGATCGTCGAGCTCGCGACCGAAAGGTTCGCCGCCGAATAGAGACAGCCGCCGCGTGGCGTCGTCGCGCTTTCGTAGCGCGCGTTCGCGAGCGTCAGCCCGCTGATCGACAACGTGCCGGCGCCGGCGTGGCGGATCGCGCCCGATGCGTTGGCGGCGTCGATCGTCAGCGCCGACGCGCCGGGCCCGGTCAGCGTGAGATCGTCCTGCGCGACCGCGAGGAAGCCGGTCGTCAGCGAGATCGTGCTGCAGCCGAGGCTCGTGAGATCGATCGTCGCGCCGCTCGGCGCGGAGGCGATCGCGTCGCGCAGGCTGCCGGCGCCGGCGTCGTCGCAATTGCCGACGACGATCGCGCCGGCGGGCGCATGCGGTGTCGCGGCGCCGATGGTCGCCGCGAAGGCGAGCAGAACGCCGGCCGCAAGCGGCAGGCGGCCCGAAAGCCGGGCAGTCGTGGGTCGTGCGAAATGCATGGGAAATCCCCCGGAGCGGGTTTTCTGCGCCGGCCCGTCCGTGGCTGCACGCGGCGGCAACTATAGACCTTCGGACACGGGACGGTGTGGCGAATCCTTCGGGATTGCCGCCATCGACCGCTTCGCCTATGCGCTGCTGCGCAAGCGCGCGAGCGCGTGGAACTCAGGGCTGCGCGACGTACGACACCGTCGTGACGCGGCAGTCCGTGCTCGAGCAGCCGGCGGCCGCATCGTCCGGATCGTGAAGACGGATGTTGGCGTAGTAGTCGGTGTCCGGCGCGAGCGCGCAGTAGAACGCGTTGCCGTTCGCGCCGCGCCAGTACACCATGCCCTGGTCGGCGGCCGGCGCGTCGACCTCGATGCAGGCGCCGAGCGCCGGCGAAAAGTCGCCGCACTGCGGGCTGAGCGAGAAATCGAGAGCCGGTCCGGAGCCATAGCTGACATTCTTGAACAGGCCGTCGGTGCCTGAGGGAATGTCGGACGGCGTGTGGAACTTCGCGGCGACGTAGCCGGTGCGCGTGAACGCATCGACGGTCGGTTGCGAGCCCGCGACGCCGGGGAACGGTTCAACCGGATCGGTCGCCTCGACGCGGCCCCAGAGATTCTCGAAGCGCGTGACGTCGACGCCGGTAACAGTCTGGAAGTTGTAGCTGACGTCGCTGCGTTCGATGCGATGTGCAGGACAGGTGTCGAGCTCCATCGCGCTGAAGAAGATCTGGTCCGGCAGCGCGGACGCGGACACGGCGAGAAGCAGAGCAGTGACGACCATGTTGCACCCCCGCAGACAGTCGACTGGCGCGGACAATAGTCCGCAAAATGTAAAGGTGCAAGCCGCTGGCTGCCGACGGCGTTTGCCTTGAGCTCCTGAAAGTCGCCAAAAGAAAAGCCCCCGCTTGCGCGAGGGCTTGTCCCAAACGGAGACCAACTCTGAATACGCCGGCGGAGTGATACCGGCGCACTCCTAATATGGGCTTTTGGACGGCCAAATCAAGCCCGCCTGGAACGTGCGCAGGCCGCTCGTACGCGTCGGCGCGCCGTTCATCTGCCTGAAGCGCGCGCGAGGCACTCGCGGTAGCGCGCGTCGACGCGATTGGCGAACCACGCGGTCGTGAGCGTGCGCGTGATCTTCGGGCTCTTGAGCCGGATCTCGGGCAGCACGGCGCGAGGCAGCACCTTGTGATCGATGCGTTGCGCGCGCGTGAAGACGCGTTCATGGAGCGCGGTCTTCTCGAAGTCGACGCTCTCGCCTTTCTCGAGGGCGCGGCGGATGTCGCCGTCGTCGAGGTCGAGATGGCGCGCCATCGAGCGCACCGCGAGCTCGGTCGCGCCGGGCTTGTCGCTGTCGTACCCGACCAGGTCGCCGTCGAGCGCGAGCGGCACACCCGACGCGACGCTGACCGCGTTCTGGAACGCCGCGTTGCGGCTCGCGTAGAAGCCCGCGTTGTAGTCGGCGAAGCGGTAGACCATGCGGTCGTACGAAGCCGGATACGCGAGGAGATGCGCGACGCCGAAATAGACGCCGCCGCGCCGGCTGAAAACCTCATGGCGGATCGAGCCGTCGATCGGATACGGATAGTCGCGCTCGCGCGCCTCGGCTTCGGCGAACGCGACGCTGACCTGCATCGGCCCGCCGGTGTGCACGGGATTGGCGTCGGCGAACAGGCGCCGGCCCATCGGCACGCGGCCGATCAGGTCCTCGTAGATGAGGCTGAGCTCGCGCTCGGTGCGCACCGCCGCGATGCGGTCGGCGTAGCTTTTGCCGTTCGACGAATCGAGCGCGAGCGCCGCGCGCACGAGCAGCTGCGGCACGCCGTACGCTTCGGCGCGGCGGTCGATCTCGGCGCGCGCGATCCTGCCGAGCCCCGGCACGACCGGATCGCTGACGTAATTCGATTCCTGGCCGATCACCGCGAGCGTCGCGCAGACGCTCGACGTGCTCGGATCGACGTCGAGCGCCGAGAACGCGGCCGTGATATCCATCGCCCAGCCTTCGCGGTCGCGCGTCGAGGACGGCAGCAGGCGCACGATCTCGGCGCGCACGTCGGACGGACGGCGCGACGGCGCCTGCACGGTCTGCGTCGCACAGCCCGCGAGCAGCGCGACGATCGTCACAAACGGTAACGCGATCCACAGGCGCTTCATGGCGCCGTAAGTGGCGGCGGCGCGCCGCTGCACAAGGCCCGCGCGGCCGCGCTTGATTCCGGCTGCGCGATTGTTCAGGGTGGCGCCGGTAGACCCGCGACCGGAGGCGACGCTTTTGAAGATCGCGACGTACAATGTCAACGGCATCCGCAGCCGCACCGAGCACCTCATCGAATGGCTCGAGCGCGAAATGCCCGACGTCGCCTGCCTGCAGGAACTGAAGGCCGACGACCGCGGCTTTCCGCTGAAGGCGGTCCGCGACGCGGGCTACGGCGCGATCTACGCCGGGCAGAAATCGTGGAACGGCGTCGCGATCCTGGCGCGCGGCACGACGCCGATCGAGGTGCGCCGCGGCCTCCCCGGCGACGACAAGGACGAGCAGAGCCGCTACATGGAAGCCGCGATCGACGGCCTCCTCGTCGCATGCCTCTACCTGCCGAACGGGAATCCGCAACCCGGCCCGAAGTTCGACTACAAGCTCGCCTGGTTCGAGCGGCTGATCAAGCACGCCGCGATCCTCTACGGGTGCGGCCATCCGGTCGTCATCGCCGGCGACTTCAACGTCGTGCCGACCGACTTCGACATCTACAACACGCGCTCCTGGCTCAAGGATGCGCTGCTGCAACCCGCGAGCCGCGAATGCTACCGGCGCCTGCTCGCGCAGGGCTGGACCGATTCGATCCGCGAGCTGCACCCCGACGAGCGCATCTACACGTTCTGGGACTACTTCCGCCAGCACTGGGAGCACAACTCGGGCCTGCGCATCGATCACCTGCTGCTCAACGCGCCGCTGAAGCGGCGGCTCGAAAGCGCCGGCGTCGACGTCTGGGTGCGCGGGCGGCCCGGCGCGAGCGATCACGCGCCGACGTGGATCGTGCTGGGCGACGAGCCCAAGGCGGCCGCACCGAAAAAGAAGAAGACCGCAGCGCCAAAGAAGAAGCCGACACGGAAGTAGCCGCCGGACGGCTGAGCCCGAACGTTGTACGCTTCGCCCGTGAGCGAGCCCCGTGCGACCCCGCGCGAAGCCGAGCCGCCGCGGCTGGCGCCGGATGCGCTGTTCGAACAGGTCTACCAGCGCCTGAAGGCGCTCGCGCACCGGCAGCTGAAACCTGCGCAGCGGTCGGTGACGCTGGAGACGACGTCGGTCGTCCATGAGCTCTACCTGCGCATGAGCGGCCAGGACGGCCTCGCCTTCGATCATCCCTCGCAGTTCTTCGTCTACGCGGCTCGCGCGATGCGCCATCTCCTGAGCGATCACGCGCGCGAGCATCTCGCGCGGCGCGCCGGCGGCGACTGGATCCGCATCACGCTGACCGGCAGCGACGAGGACCTGGCGCTCGCCAATGCCGAGCAGGCGCTCGAGCTCGACGCGGCGCTGTCGCGGCTCGAGGCGGTCGACGACCGCGCGGCACGCGTCGTCGAGCTGCGCTACTTCGCCGGCCTCACGGTCGAGCAGTCCGCCGAGGCGCTCGGCGTGTCGCGCCGCACGATCGACCGCGACTGGGATTTCGCGCACGCGTTCCTCAAGACCGAGACGAAGTGATGGCGCGAAAGGCCGCCGTTTCGCGTTAGCCCTCTGGACAGGTACCGGGACCCGCCGCATGCCGCACGATCCGCCGTCGCTGCGCTTCCTGTTCGACGCGCTCGTCGACCTCGCACCCGAGGCGCGCGCGGCGTTCCTCGACGGGAACGACGTTCCGTCCGCGGCGCGCGAGCGGCTGCAGCGCATGCTCGACGCGCGCTCGACGCCGGGCGACGTGCTGCCGAGCGTGTCCGTCGACGCGCTCGCCGGCGGGCTCGTCGACGAGGACACGCGCGGCGCGCTCGCGGCGGGCACGCGCATCGGCGCGTTCGAGCTGATCGACGTGGTCGGCGAAGGCGGCTCGTCGACGGTGTTCCGCGCGGCCCGCACTGCGGACGGCGTGCGCCAGATCGTCGCGCTCAAGCTGCTGCGACGCGCGCTGTATTCACCGGAAGCGAAGCGGCAATTCCGCCGCGAGCGGCTCGCGCTCGCGCAGCTCCAGCACGCCGGCATCGCGCGGTTGATCGAGGGGGGCGTCACCGAATCGGGGCTCGCCTACATCGCGCTCGATTTCGTCGACGGCGTGCCGATCACCGACTACGTGCGCACGCGGCAGCTCGACCTGCGCGCGCGGCTGGCGCTGTTCGGCGACGTCTGCCGCGCCGTCGAGGCGGCGCATCGCGCGCTGATCGTGCATCGCGACCTCAAGCCGTCGAACGTGCTGGTGACGGGCGAAGGCCAGGTCAAGCTGCTCGACTTCGGCATCGCGAAGCTGCTCGACGCCGACGACGAGACGCAGACGCGCCTGCCCGCCTTCACGCCGGCGTACGCCGCGCCGGAACAGCGCAGCGGCGCGCCGATCACGACGGCGACCGACGTCTACGCGCTCGGCGTGCTGCTCGGCGAGCTGGTCACGGGCCAGCGGCCGAACGACGGCTCGGGCCGCACGCCGTCGGGCCGCGTCGCGGCAGAGAACGCACCCGGCGTCCTGCCCTCGACGCCGTCGCTGACGCGCCGGCAGCTCCGCGGCGATCTCGACAACATCGTGTTGAAGGCAATCGCGCCGGAGCCCGAGCGCCGCTACGCATCGGCCGGCGCGTTCGCCGACGACGTCGCGCGCTGGCTCGACGGGCGGCCGGTCGCGGCGCATCCGCCCGCGACGTTGTATCGCGCGCGCAAGTTCGTCGCGCGTCATCGCGGCGGCGTCGCGGCGACGGCGCTGATCGCGCTCGCGATCGTCGCCTCGCTCGGCGTCGCGCTCTGGCAGGCCGACATCGCGCGCCGGCAGGCGGCGCTCGCGCGCGAGCAGGCCGATCGCGCCGACGCCGTGCGCCGCTTCCTCGTCGGCGTCTTCCAGCGCGCGAGCCCGGACGAGAACAAAGGCCAGCCGATCAGCGCGCACCAGCTGCTCGAGAAAGGCGAAACCGAGGTCGATCGCAGCCTCGCCGGCGCGCCCGCGATCGAGGCCGACGTGCTCGGCCTGCTCGGCGATCTCTACACGCAGATCAGCGATTTCGCGCGTGCCGATGCGATGGTCAAGCGCGCGTTCGCGGCGAGCGGCGCGCCCGGCATTCCGAGCGACGTGCGCGGCCGCGCGCTGATCGGCATGGCCAGTCTCGAGGACGAGGAAGGCGCATATGCCGATGCGGTCACGCACGCGCGCGAGGGCATCGCTCTGCTCGAAGCGGGCCCGCACGGCGCCGCCGACGTCGCGCCGGCACATACGCATATCGTGCACGCGCTCATCGCGCAGGGCCGGACGGCAGAAGCCGGGAGCGAGCTTCGCGCCTTCATCGAGCGCGATCGCGCAGCGCTCGGCGAGGCGTCGAACGCGGTCGGCGATCTCTACGTGCTGCAGGGCGCGCTGCTCGGGAGCCAGGGGCGCTACGACGAATCCGGACGCGCCTTCGAAGCGGCGATCGCCGCGTATCGCGCCGCGTACGGCGCCGACAACGGCAAGGTCGCGCATGCGCTCAATGAGCTCAGCAACATGCTCGACGACAAGGGCGACCTGGCCGGCGCCGAGGCCGCGCTGCGCCGCGCGCTGGCGATCCGGCTCGACACCGTCGGCCCCGATCATCACGATGCGATGTCGGTCGAGAACAACCTGCTCACCGTGATCGAGTTCCAGGGCCGCTTCGCCGAGGCGTTGCCGCCGCATCAGCGCTTGCTCGAACGCGGCCGCGCGCTCGGCATCCTGCATCCGCAGGACGTCATCGCGATCGACAGTTCCATCGCGCTCGATCAGCGCGAGCTCGGCCGCCTCGCCGAGGCCGAGGCAACGTCGCGCAGCGCGCTCGCCCTCTGCACCGGATCGCTCGGCGCGCGGGCGCGCACGTGCGCGGGCCCTGAGCGCGGCCTCGCGCTCGCGCTGACGCTCGAAGGCCGCTACGACGAGGCGGCCGCGGCGCTCACCGATGCGATCGCGATCAAGCGCGAGCACGCGGCGCCGGGGTCGCCGCCGGACGCCACGTGGCTCGGGGATCTCGGCAACGTGCTGCGGCTGCAGCACCGCTACGACGAAGCGGTTGCCGACCTGCGCGAGGCAGCCGATGCGTTTCCGGCATCGGCCGGCGCGCGGACGTCGTCGCGACCGATCGTCCTCGCGGCGCTCGCCGAGGCGTTGCTCGACCAGGGCAACGCCACCGCCGCGAGGCCCGTCGCCGAAGAGGCGGTCGCGCTCGCACGCAAGGCGTTCAGCCCGAAGCACGCCTCGCTCAGCGTGCCGCTTCTCGCGCTGGCGCGCGTCGAGCTCGCCGAGGGACGCGCGGGCGAAGCCGAGCGCCTGCTGCAGGAAGCGCTGTCGTATCGCGAGCCCGTGAGCGGACCGGCCGATCCGCGCACGCGCGAGATCAAGGTCGCTCTCGCGCAGTCGCTGGTCGCGGCTAAGGCCCGGTGAAGACGAGCGCGACGTTGCAGCTCTTCACCTTCTCCGCGTCGTCGAGCCGCACCTCGACCGTGATCGCCGGTGCGACGAGGCCGTTGCGCTCGTAGCGCTTGATCGCGAGCAGCGAACGGCGGTCTTCGTGGACCTGGTATTCGAAGTCGAGCTCGTCGAGCGCGCCCTCGACGTCGGCGAGCGTCTTCTGCAGGCAGACCCGGGTGTCGACGGTGTCGCGCTCCTTGCGCATGTCGCCGTAGTCGGCGTCGCCGTCGCGCGAGCACGCGACGAGGAAGCTCGCGGCGGCGAGCAGCGACGGCAAGGCCAGCGATCGACGCGGCACCGGAAATCCCCTGCCGGCCGTGGCGCGGCCGGTACGCCATTCTGCGTCGTCGCACGAGGCGCCGCCAGCTACGCGGCTTCCTCGTCCTCGTCGCCCTCGCGCGCTGGCGACCGGCTCGGGTCGTCCTGCTCGATGTCGGTGCGGTCGGGATCGTCGTCGGGCGGGTCGGGCCCGTACTGGCGACGCTCCGTGTCGCCGGGACCCGAGCCGTTGAGGTACCGCGCCTTCATTCGAAACCCGCCGCGAAGATCGTGTCGGTGTCGACCGCCGCTTCGTCGAGGCGCACGATGAAGTAGTCGAGCGGCTGCGGGTTGCCGAGCGGCGGAACGAACGCGACGCCCCCGATCAGGATCCGGCCGTCCTCGAGAGCCGTGCCGGTGAACGCCTGCGTGCCCGGCGCCGAGAAGCCGAAGTCGTAGGTCTTGAGGCCGGCATCGCCGAACGTCGGATCGACGGTACCGTCGCTCCCGAGACGCGCGGCGACGCCGTACTGCGTGTCGGCACCGAGCGCGGTGCCGACGAAGACGAGCCGTCCGTCGTCGCGCTCGACCGCGGCGATCGCCGCGTCGAAGCCGTCGGCTTCCTTGTCGACGCCCATCGTGATGCGGCCGTCGGTGCCGAAGCTCGCGTCGAGCGTGCCGTCCGGCAGCAGGCGCGCGGCGGCCATGTCCATGTTCTGGTTCGCCCACGGCGAAGTGTTCGCGTAGCCGTTGACGACGATGCGGCCGTCGCGCTGGATGATGACGCCGAGCGCGAGCGCGTTGCTCATGCCGGTGCCGGGATCGAAGCCGACCGTCGTGCGGCCGCCGTCCGCGAACGTCTCGTCGAGCTCGCCGCCCGGCAGGAGGCGCGCGACGCCGAACTCGGCGACGTCGAGCGGGAGACTCGCGTCGGCCGTGCCGGCGACGATGATGCGGCCCGCGTCGTCGATGGCGATACCGTTCGCGCTGTCGGTCTCGTCGGTCACGCCGACGAGGTCGAACACGAACGTCTGGCGGCCCGACTCGCTGAAGCCGGGATCGCGCGAACCGTTGACGAGGAGGCGCGCGACTGCGACGACGCAGCCTTTCGAGGTCTCGGCGCTGCCGGCGAGAATGATCGAGCCGTCGGGGCCGATCGCGACGGCGCGCACGGTGTCGTTGCCCGTGCCCTCATCCAGGTCGAACGCGACGATCGCCTTGCCGACGTCGCCGAACGTCGTGTCGAGCGTGCCGTCCGGGCTCAGCCGTGCGACCGCGAAGTCGGAGCTCTGCAGGCCTGCGCCGCGCGTCGAGCCCGCGACGACGATGCGGCCGCTGCTGTCGAGCGCCATGCCCGCCGCCTGGTCGCCGCCGGTGCCGCCGTCGAAGTCGATCGTCGCGAAGCCGTTGTTGCCGAACGTCGGATCGATGTGCCCGTCGGCGTCGAAACGCGCGACGAAGAAGTCCGAGCCCGTCGCGCCGTTCATGCGGCGCGTGCCGCAGGTCAGGATCCTGCCTTCCGCGTCGAGCGTCGGACGGCAACCGGTCGGGCCGGGATCGGCGTCGTTGATGCCGAAACGCGAGATGCCGTCGAGCCCGAACGACGTATCGAGATCGCCGTCGGCCGCGCGCGCGTCGATGAGCGACACGCTGCACGCCATCGCGATGATCCCGCCTCTCAACACGATGCTCTTCAACATGACACGAGTCCCTTAGCTCTCCTGCCGGCGGACTTCGAGTCCGCGGACAAACGCGTGTCGGCGCGTTGACGCAATTCCACACTTTCCCGATGAATGCCCGCCCAGCGCCGCGACTTCACGTTCGCGGACCGTTTATGTACCTAGGACCGCGATGAACGGCAGCCGCAGGATGCACTGCCGGACCGTCAGAAAACGCTGACGCGCGCCGTAGGAGTCATGTGACTGAATTCGCAATAACCGCGTGAAAGGCGGCGCCGGTCGCGTCTACGCGCGGTGCACGGCGTGAAATCGATTTTCAACCGGAGGGCGCGTCAGCTCTCGGGCGGATCGGAGTTGATCACCTGCATCTTCCCGCCGGTCGTCTCCGGCAGGATGCGCGCGTCCGTCGCGACGAGCACGACGCCGGGCTTCAGGAGCGGAATCACGCTCGCGGCGAACGCGTGCGGCACCGCGACGTTCGCGACCGTCTGCACGTCGACCGGCTTGCCCTTCTCGTCGTCGTGGCCGGGGATGCCGATCGTGATCCAGTTCGGCATCGGCGTGCCGGGCAGGATCGGGTTGTCGGCGCTCATGAAACCGTCGGCGACGATGTACGCGTGCGTGCCGACGCGCGCCGACGGATCGCGCAGCGCGATGCGCGCGCGGCCGATCTCGGTGCCGTTGCGGTAGACGACGATGCGCGCGTCGCTGCGGCTCATGACCATCGAGATCGGGCCTTCGGGCGCGAGCTCGGGATGCCAGCTGAAGGCTTCGCCGTCGGCGAGCGTCTCGTCGGCGACTTCGGCGCCGGTGCGCGGGTCGATCGGCAGGATCGGCCGCGGATGCACGACGCTGACCGGCGACGAACCGGCGGCCGCGACGACGACGGTCATGCCCATGTTGGTCGCGTCGAACAGCAGATTGGCGAACTGCGTCGGCAGGTGCACGCAGCCGTGCGATTCGGGATAGCCCGGCAGGCCGCCGGCGTGCAGCGCGATGCCGTCCCACGTCAGGCGCTGCTGGTACGGCATCGGCGCGTTGTTGTACTTCTTGGAGAAGTGATCCTTGTCCTTCTGCAGGATCGTGAAGACGCCGGTCGGCGTCTCGTGCCCGGGCTTGCCGGTGCTCACCGTCGAGACCGCGATCAGGATGCCGTTGCGATAGACGTAGGCGCGCTGCTCGGTGAGGCTGACGATGACGGCCATCGGGCCGAGCGTCTTGTTGTCGCCGCCCCAGATCCATTCGCCGGGCTTGAGATCGGCAGGCGAAAGATCAGCAGGGCTCGACTGGCGCGCACCCCAGAACGGCGCCGCGGCCGCGAGCGTGCTCGCGAGAAAAAAGATCGCGGAAACGACGAAACGATGCATGGCCGCCACCCTCCCTGGGAGGCGGCCGCAAGATTACGCTGAATCGTCGTGCGCGTCCGCGTCGCTGCGCGCGAGATGCGCGGCGGGACATTTCAGCAGCGCCGAACGCGCGAGCCAGTCCTGGTCCGGGTAATACGAGAAGACGAACTGCCCGTCCTTCAGCACGTCGATGATGGGCTTCGCGACCGCAGCGCGGAGCGCGGGGCAGCCCCAGCTCCGGCCGAGCCGGCCCATGTGACGGCCGGCATCGGGATTCACGTACGCCGCGCCGTGCATGACGATCGCGCGCGCCATCGCGGCGTCGTTGATGCCGTGCTCGAGGCCGTCCATGCGCAGCGAATAGCCGTTGCGGCCGATATACGTGTCGCGCGTGACGAAGAGGCCGAGGCTCGATGCGTGGCTGCCGTCGTCGTTCGAGAAGCGCGTCGGCACGTCGCCGCCGGAGCCCTGCCCGTGCGCGACGACCTCCTCGTACAGCAGGCGATCGGCGTTGAGATCGAACACCCAGAGGCGCGGTGCGAGCGAGCTGCGGCTGTAGTCGATGACGGCAAGCCGCTGCGCGTCCTCGCCGACGCCTTCGGCCTGCGCGCAGTGCACCGCGGCGAGGGCGAGCTCGATGACCTTCGGATCGGCCGCAGGCGCGAGGCGCGCGAGATCGGCCGGCGAGACGGTCGCGGCATGAGCGAGGGCTTGCCTCGAAGCGGGCGCGGTGCTGCCGACGGCGGACACCGCGGCCGGGAGCGCGAGCGCCGTCAGGAGGCCCAGAGAGGGGAAGCGCATCGGCGAAGTTTACCGGAGCGCGGCGCGCGGCGTGCCGCCGACACCAAAATTTCGAATGGTGACGGCGTTCCGGATGGCGCGGCGCAGCCTGTCCGGGTCATGAATCGCCGGCGAGAGAGCCGCCGGAATAGGCGGCGATTCAGGCCTCGCGACGCACCCTGTCAGCGAACCGGGCCGAAGGAGAGTGCCATGGCAGAAAACGAGATGACGCGTTGCGCGCACCCAGACTGTACCTGCCATACGCAGGACGGTGCGAAGTACTGCAGCGATGCGTGCCGCGACGCTGCCGAGCAGGGCAAGGGATCGGGTTGCCGTTGCGGTCACGCGGCCTGCGCGGCGACGGAGTATTCGACCATGCGCCGCGCCAGCCAGCGCCAGGCTTCGGCCACGCGCGGCGCCCACTGATCGTCGCACCGGCGCGTCAGGGCTTGGGCGCGCCGGCCGCGATTTCCTCGGCGACGGCGTTCAGGAGCATGGACGACTCGATCGGCTTCTGCACGAAGCGGATGCGCTCGACCGGCGGCAGATCGTCGGCGAACGACTTCGAGCCCGCGCGCACGATCATGATGACGGGACCCTTGAAGCTCCGGTCGAGCAGCGCCGAGAGCGTGCGAACGCCGGTCATGAGGCTCATCTCGGCTTCCATCAGCACGAGATCCGGCAGGCCGTACGCCTCGATCTCCTGCAGCGCCGCCGAGCCGCTCTGCGCGGGCGACACGGTGTAGCCGTTGGAGCGCAGCGTGTCCGCGATCAGCGAGAGCGTGCCCGCCTCTTCCATGACGATGAGGATGCGCTGGCCGGTGCCCTGCGGCATCTCGTGCAGCTCGACGGCGCCCGGCGCGGCGATCGTCGTGGCGAGCGGGAAGTACAGCGAGAACGTCGTGCCCTTGCCGGGCGCACTCTCGACGCGCAGGTAGCTGTGGTGGTTGTCGAGGATGCGGCGGCACGACAGGAGGCCGAGCCCCGTGCCGTCCTTCTTCGTCGTGAAGAACGCCTTGAAGAGATTCGCCTTCACGTCCTCCGACATGCCGATGCCGGTGTCGCTGATCGACACGCACAGATACGACCCGGGAGTCACCGGCTCGTTGCCCTGGAAGAATGAAGTCTCCAGCTCGTGCGACACCGCACCGACGCGAAGCCGACCGCCGTCGGGCATCGCCTGCAGCGCGTTGAGGCAGAGATTGAGGAGGCACTGCTGCAGCTCGGTGTAGTTGCCGTCGATCTCGACGTCGTCGTTCGGCAGCACGATGTCGAGATCGATGTTGCGCGGCGCGCTGCCGCGCAGCAGCATCGAAAGGCCTTCGAGCAGCACGCGCACCTTGACGCGCTCGACCGCCATGCGCGCGCCGCGCGCGAAGGTCAGCATCGAGTTGACGATGTCGAGGCCGCGCTCGGCGCAGTCCTGCACGAGCATGCCGATCTTGCGCGTGCGCTCGTCGCCGACCTCGAGCAGCATCGAGGCGCCCATCGTGATCGGCTGCAGCACGTTGCGCAGGTCGTGACTCAGGCCCGACGCGAGCAGCGCGAGCCCTTCGTAACGCTGCGCGCGCAAGAGGCTCTTCTCGGCCTGGTTGCGCGCGCTGCGCTCCTCCGCTTCGCGCAGCGCCCGACGCACCGACGAGGCGAGGCGCGCGAGATCGTGCTTCAGCACGTAATCGATCGCGCCGCTGCGCACGGCCTCGACCGCCGCCTCCTCGCCCATCGTGCCGGACACGAAGATGAACGGCGTATCGGGCGCGCGCGCACGTGCGAGCTCGAGCGCGCGATAGCCGGAGAAGCTCGGCATGCTGAGATCGGACAGGATGATGTCCGGCGCGAGTTCGGTCAGGGCCGCGGTGAACTCGCGCTCGCGCTCGACGCGCAGCGACTCGACGATGAAGCCGTCGTTCCTGATCGCATCGACGATCAGCTCGGCGTCGAGCTCGCTGTCCTCGACGACGAGCAGGCGGATGCGGCTGGGCGCTTCGGCAACCATGCTCAGGCCTCGCGCTTGGGCGCTTCGTTCATGACGGCCCAGAACTGGCCGAGCGTCTGCACAGCGTTGAAGAACTGCTGCGCGTTGACGGGCTTGACGACATAGGCGTTCACGCCGAGATCCCAGCTCCGCGCGAGATCGGTTTCCTCCCGCGACGAGGACAGGATCACGACCGGCGTCTTCTTGAGCTTCTCGCTGGAGCGGATCTCGCGCAGGACCTCGAGCCCGTCGAGCCGCGGCATCTTGATGTCGAGCAGCACGACCGAAGGAATGCCTTCGGGACGGTCCTTGAACGCGCCGCGCATGAAAAGGTAGTCGAGCGCCTCGACGCCGTCCTCGACGTGCACGATCGGATTGGCGAGCTTGGCCTCGCGCAGCGCGTCGACCGTCATTTCCGCGTCGGCGGGGCTGTCTTCGACCAAGAGGATGGTGCGGATTTCCCGGATCATTCGGTGTCCTCGTCAACTCGGGCTCTGCATGCGCGGCAGAGAAAAATGAAAAGTGGACCCCTGGCCGAGCTCGGACTCGGCCCAGGTGCGGCCGCCGTGGCGGCCGACGATGCGGCGCACCGACGCGAGGCCGATGCCGGTGCCGCTGAACTCGGATGCCTTGTGCAGGCGCTGGAATACGCCGAACAGCTTGTCGGCGTAGGCCATGTCGAAGCCGACGCCATTGTCGCGGACCCAGAATGTCCATTCGAGCGGCGTCGGCGCGTCCATGCCGATCTCGATCTCGGCCTCGTCGCGCGGCGCGGTGTACTTGATCGCGTTGTCGATGAGGTTCTGCCACACGAGGCGGATCATGTTTTCGTCGGCGACCACGACCGGGAGCGGCGCGATGCGCCAGACGATGCGGCGCCCGGTCTCGTCGGTCGAGGTCAGCGCGATGCGCACTTCCTCGACGAGGTTCTGCATGTCCACGCCCTGCAGGCGCATCGCGTAGCGGCCGAGGCGCGAATAGGTCAGGAGATCCTCGATCAGCGAGGACATGCGCCGCGAGGAGTTGACCACGACGTCGCTGTAGTGGCGCGTCTGCTCGTCCGCGCCTTCGCCGAGATGGCTGCGGAGCTTTTCGGCGAAGCCCGCGATGTGCCGGAGCGGCGCGCGCAGGTCGTGCGACACCGAATACGAGAACGCCTCGAGCTCGCGGTTGCTCTCGGAGATCTGCGCGACCTTGCCCTGCAGTTGCCGGTTGAGCTCGAGAATCTGCGCCTCGGACTGCTTGCGCGCCGTGATGTCGCTGATCGTGACCAGCGTCATCGAATCGCGCGAGTCGGGCAGCATCATCGGGCGCGCGTTGACGATCACCGTGCGCGTCGAATCGGCGTTGATCGCCTGCGCGAGCTCGTAGTCCCAGACCTCGCGGCGCGCCAGCGCGACGTCGCGAAGGCGCTGCAGGAGCGCCTGATCGGTCCATGCCGGGCTGTCGCCGAGCCGCGCGCCGCGCTCGAGCGCGTAGTAGTCGGTGAACGCCTGGTTGCAGCTGTCGATCGTGAGGTCGGGCGCGACCACGGCGATCGGCTCGCGCACGGTCGCGACGATGCGCCGCGCGCGCTCGACCGCCTGCGAGGCGGCCGCTTCCGCCGTCAGGCGCCGCCGCAGCTGGTTTTCCGAGCCCCAGATGATTCCGGCAAGCAGCAGGAGCTGCACGATCGAGACGGAGCCGATGATCCAGTTGCCGATATTCTCGCGGCGCGTCGCGGCGTCGGTGCGCTGCCTGACGAGGTCTTCCTCCTCGCCGACGAGCCTGTCGAGCACGTCGTCGACCGGAAAGCGCGTGACCGCCGTCGCGAGGCCCTGCCCCGCTTCGGAATCGCGTCCTTCCGCACGCCTCAGCAGCGCCTCGTCGAAAAGCTTCACGCGGCCCTCGATCTTCGCCTTGAGCTCGCCGGTGCGCTCCTGCTGCGCCGGGTTGTCGCGCGTCATCGTCCGGAGCCTGTCGAGCAGCGGCACGTAATGCGCGCGCGCCTCGCCGTAGCGCCGTGCCGCCGTTTCCGACAGCGGATCGAACTGCGCCGCGAACGCGGCGGCTTCCATTTCGTTGAGCGCGGACGCGAGCTCGAATGCCGTGGCCTTGACCTCGTGCGTGTGCGAAACCCACTCGACCGAATTGATCGTGCTGCCGGTCACGCGCATGCGGATCAGGAACGCGAGCCCGACGATGAGGACCAGCGTCATCAGGAGCACGATCATGCGCACCGACGATTCCTGCCATTGCAGGAGCGACGACCAGGGGTTACGCGCGGTGTCAGGCAAGCAGGTTTCCTTCGGCGTCGCCGGAGCGGCACGGAATTCCGCCCGCTGCGGCGACGACCTGCCGCGCGGACCGCGGCGCACGATAGGGACGTTCGTTGCAACCGTGGATTAACAACGCGATTCCTCCTGTCTCATGCGGCTGAGCCCGCCGCCTGACCGTTTCCGGAAATGTCAGCGGCCACAACCGTTTCATGGACATCAATGAATCGATCCTGACATGCATTCAGCATAATCGCTCGGGGCCGTCCGTATTAATGCGTCATTCGAATTCGCGACATTAAGTTTCGTTGCACGTTCACGATGACGGCGAGCGCAAGGAAACGCCGCCGGCAGCGCGATCAAACGGGGCTTTTTCCATCGAACTTCACGACGAGCATCCTTTCGCGGGAGGTACTCATGCGCAATCTCGACATGCGGTCCACGGGCCAGCGACGCGGCAAGGCGATGTTCGCCGGCTCGCTGCGCGGCGATCTCTCGGAGGCGGCGAAGGCCGTCCACCTCGCCTCGCTGCATTTCGACATCACGGTCTGGGCGAATGCGAACGCCGAGATCCTGTTCGACAAGGCCGAGCGCAGCCCCGACGTCGCGCCCGAGTACCTCGCCGGCACGTACGGCATCGGCGCGTTGCCGAGCGACATCGAAAACGACCTGCGCGTCCTGCGCAGCGAGCGCGTCTCGAGCGCGATCCTTTCCTGATCTTCCAGCGGAGAACAACGATGAGCACCGGCGCCCTGATTCTTCTGATCCTGATCCTGCTGCTGATCTTCGGACTTCCGACCTGGCCGTACAGCCGCGGCTGGGGCTACTACCCGAGCGGCGGCATCGGCCTCGTCGTCGTGATCCTCGTCATCCTGCTGCTGCTCGGCAAGATCTGACCTCACGCGCCGCCGCGCCCGCGGCGGCGCGCCTTGCGCACCGCGGACTCGCGGCGCAGCAGCTGCAGCGCGATCGATTCGAACCTGCGCCGCGCCTTCGGCGCATCGGGAGCCACGACGCGCTGCAGCCGGCCCTCGCGCCATGCCGCGAACACGCGCGGATCGATGTACGAGCTCCGGCACACCGCCGGCGTGTTGCGCAGCACCGACGCGACCTCCTTCACGACCGCGGCGATCGCCGACGCGAGCGAGCGCTCGCTGCGCGGCTCGGGCAACGGCGTCTGCGCCAGCTCGGCGATCGCCGCGAGCGTGCCGCCCCACGTGCGGAAATCCTTCGCGGTGAACTCCTCGCCCATCGCGCGGCGCAGGTAGTCGTTGACCATGCCGGAATCGACCGGCCGCCGCACGCCGCCGTCGTCGACGTACTGGAACAGCATCTGTCCCGGCAGCTGCTGGCAGCGGCGCAGGATGCGCACGAGCCGCGCGTCGTCGATGCGCGCCTCGTGCTCCTGGCCGCTCTTGCCGCGGAAGCGCAGCACGGCCCTGCCCTCGCGCAGGAACGTCACGTGCCGGTCGCGCAGCGTCGTCAATCCGTACGAGCCGTTGCTGCGCGCGTACTCCTCGTTGCCGACGCGGATGCCGGTTTCGGCGAGCAGGCTCACGATCACCGCGAGGACTTTTGCCTCGGGCAATCCCGGCAGCGCGAGATCGCGCCGCACGATGCGGCGCAGGTGCGGCAGGCGCTCGCCGAAGCGGATCAGCTTGCCGAACTTGCCGGCGTCGCGCGTCGCGCGCCAGCGCGCGTGATAGCGGTACTGCTTGCGCCCGCGCGCGTCGCGGCCGGTCGCCTGCAGATGACCGCGCGGGCTCGCGCAGATCCAGACGTCCGAATACGCCGGCGGAATCGCGAGCCGGCGAATGCGATCGAGCGTCGTCGCGTCGGTGACGCGCTGCCGATCCGCATCGAAGTAGACGAAGGCGCGTCCGGCGCGCCGCCGACGGATGCCCGGCGCGTCGTCGCCGACGTAGGTAAGCCCCGCCGCCGCCGCGAGCTCGCGCGCCTCGCCGCTCGCCGGCGCGGGCGCATCGGCGCGCATGAGCGTGCTCCGTGCCGGTCCTCCCGGTCAGAAGAGATGCGTGAAGACGTAGATCAGGATCAGGAGGCCGGCCGGCACGCCGAGCAGCCATGCGATGAAGTATTTGCCCATTGCACCTCTCCTCGAAACGAGGCGGAGCGGCGCACGCGCGCCGCTCCGCAGGGTTCCCTTACAGCGAACGATCGAAATCCCGGATCTGGCGCTCGGCCTCGTCCCTGGCGATGCCGTAACGCTCCTGGATCTTTCCGGCCAGGTATTCGCTGTTGCCGTCGGCGACCTTGAGATCGTCGTCGGTCAGCTTGCCCCACTTCGCTTTGAGCTTGCCGGCAAGCTGCTTCCACTGGCCCTTGATCTTGTCTTCGTTCATGTCGTGCTCCTGATTGAAGTTCCTACGGCTCCCGAACGATCACTGCGATTTGAGACCGGAGTGATCGACCTTCTTGACCCCCTTGACGCTCTCGGCGGCGGCGATCGCTTTCTTCACGGCGACATCGTTCGCCAGCGTGCCCGTCAGCATGACGACGCCGTCGACGGTCTTCACCGTGACGTCGTTGCTCTTCACGCCCTCGGTCGTCGCAAGCTCGGCCTTGACCTTGGTGGTGATCCAGGTGTCGGTGGCCGGCTGGTCGGAATCCTTCGTGGTGTCGTTCGCATATGCCGTGCCGATCGCGAGCGGCGCCATGCCGGCAAACGTCAGCGCCAGCGCGGCCGCGAGCGTGCGGCCCAGAATCGACGGTTTCATGTGCCTCTCCTCTGCTGCGTGATGGTGGCGATCAACCTAGGCAGCGCGCAGTGGCTCGTTGCTGAATCGCACTCCGCCGTCTTCAGCCGCGAGATAGGAAAACGACGCGTGCGTGTTCATCGGCGATAAACGCTTTCATTACGATCCTGCAACGCGTGCCGCATGGTGCGGCGTGGAGGAGCCATGAATCTCTCTCGTGCAGTACTCGCAAGCGCGCTGCTGGCGTTGACGCTCGCCGCATGCGACCAGCAGAAGTCCACGGCCGAGGCCGATCGCGACGTCGCCAAGGCGCAGCAGGAGGCGTCGAAGGACGTCGCCGACGCCAGCAAGAAGGCGTCGACCGAGGTCGCCTCGGCGCAGCAGAAGCTCGACGCCGCGCGCGCCGAGGCCAACGCCGACGTCGCCAAGGCCAATGCCGAGGCGAGCGACAAGATCAACGATGCGACGACCGATGCGAACAAGGCCGAGCGCGAGGCCGGCAAGGATCTCGCCGACGTGCAGGCGTCCTCGTATTCGAAGGAAGCGAGCGCGCGCTACGACGTCGCGGTCGCCAAGGCCGAGGGCGATCACAAGGTCGCGATCGAGAAGTGCGGCACGCTGCCGTCGTCGGCGCAGGGAGCCTGCAGGGACACGGCGGACGCCGAGCTCAAGAGTGCGAAGGCGCGGGCCGAGAAGGAACGCGACGACGCCAAGTCGGCCGCGGACAATCTGAAGCACTAGACCCGGGCAATCGCCGCGCGACGCGGCGCGACCCTTCGCGCCGCGTCAGTGCAGCACGAGATTGTCTGGCAGCCGGTCCGGCCGCCCGAGATAGTAGCCCTGCCCGTACGGAACACCGAGGCGCCGCAGCGTCGCGAGCTCCGCCGCGGTCTCGATGCCTTCGGCGACGATCGATGCCGACGTGCCGCTCGCGAACGTCAGCAACGCCGCGGCAAGGCTCTGGTGCCGCACCTGCGTGTCGATGCCGCGCGTGATCGACTTGTCGAGCTTGATGAGATCGGGCTCGAGCCTTAGCACGTGCCGGAGGCTCGCAAAGCCCGCGCCCGCATCGTCGATCGCCAGATGCACGCCCATGCGCCGCAGCGCGCGCGCGCGCTCGGACAGGACGAGATAGTCGTCGACGCTCGAATGCTCGGTGATCTCGAGCACGATGCGATCGGCGGCGTGGCGCGTGCACAGGCGCGCGATCTCGTTCGACGCCGCGGTCTGCGGCGACACGTTGATCGCGAGATACGTGTTGCGCGGCAGGCTCGGCAGCGATGCGAGCGCCTTGCGCGCGACCGCGATCTCGAGATCGAGGCTCAGCCCCGTCTGCAGCGCATCGTCGAACCAGCGGTCCGGCGCGCGCTCGTCCGCGCCGCTGAAGCGCGCCAGCGCCTCGAAGCCGACGACCGTGCCGCGGTCGAGCGCGAGCACCGGCTGGAACGCGATGTCGAACGCCTCGCGCTCGATGATGCTGCGCACGCGCCGGCGCAGCTCCTCGCGCTCGTCGGCGACGAGCCGGTCGGCCTCGAGCTTGCTGTTGAACGCGGCCTCGATCGAGGTGTGGTGCGCGGCGTGGCTCAGCGTCGCGCCGATCAGCGTGTTGAGGAGCTCGAGCGTGCGCACGTCCTCGGGCTGATAGGCGTCGACCCACGGCGCGACGACTTTCAATACGCCGATGATCGTGTCGCCGTACGGCAGCGGCGCGACCAGCATCGAGCGCAGGCCCACGCGCCGGCATGCGGCGAGATCGACGCGCGGATCGCTCTCGCTGTCGTTGCACTGCAGGACGCGGCCGGTCTTGACGCACAGGCCCGACAGGCTGCCCTCGGCGCGCACGCGCATGCCGAGCTGCGGCGCGACGTTGCCGCTCGCCGACCAGTACACGAGATGGTCGCCGTCGACGAGCTCGACGACGGCACCGGTCGAATGCGTCAGCTCCTGCGCGCGGCGCGTGACGACGTCGACGACCTTGTGCGGGTCGAGACCCGCCTGCACGATTTCGCCCTGCACCGAGACGATGCGCGAGAGCAGCGCCGCTTCGTCGAGCGGCTGGCGCGCGCGGCGCGCGGTTTCGAGATGGACGATCCGCGAAGACTTCGAATGCGACTTCATCGCAAGGCACCCCGTCGATCCAGTGCGTGCGTTGCGGCGGTCCCCTGGGCGCCGTTTCCCGACGGCATCCCATGCGGCCGAATCCTTGGGGTTCGGACCTGAAGAGAACGTGAAACCGTCGCCCGGCCGCAGGCGCCGCTATTGTACTTTTTCAGATTGTTCTCCTTCTGCCGGACGGCGGCGCCGGATTGGACACGGGCGCGGCCGGGGGCGATGATCCGGGCCGCGTTTCTGCGTCGCGGGCGCCGGGGTCGCGGCATAGTGAGGTCGCCATGGTTGCATCCGGGTTAGGCTTTCGTTATTTCCTCCTCACATCGGCGCTTGCCGTCTCTTTCGGTACCGCCGCCGAGCCCGTGGCGCCCTCGAACGGCGCCTGGGAATTCCTCCGCTCGCAGTTCTACGGCGAGAAGCCGATCGGCGAGATCGACGAGACCTGGATGCGCGTCGACGCGCCGCGCGGCACGCCCGATCCCGCGGCGACGCCGATCACGCTGCACTTCGGCAAGGACGCGGTCGGTTCGATCCGCAAGGTCCGCGTCATCATCGACCACAATCCCGCGCCGATCGCCGCGACGATCGGCATCGAGCCCGGCGTCGCGATCGACGAGATGGACCTCAGGCTTCGCATCGACCGCTCGACGTCGGTGCGCGCGATCGCCGAGACGAGCGACGGCCGCCTCGAGATGCGCAGCGCGTGGGTCGAGGCGAGCGGCGGCTGCTCGGCGCCGCCGGGCCCCGGCGGCGAAGGCAGGACCGGCGACATCCGCTTCCGCACGTCACCCGACGGCAAGGCGTTGCAGGTCAGCATCCGCCATCCGAATCATTCCGGCTTCCAGATCGATCCGGTCTCCGGCGACACGATTCCGCCGCACTACGTCTCGCACATCGTGCTGCGTGCGGGCGACAGGAAGCTCATCGATGTCGACGCCGGCATCTCGATCAGCGAGAACCCGACGCTGCGCATCGTCAGCGAGACGCCGCTCGGCGCGCCGCTGACGCTCGACGCGAGGGACTCGAAGGACGCGGCGTTCACGGCGACGTGGAACGGCGTCGAAGCGCACCGCGAGCCCGCCGCGCCCTGATGCCGATCGCCGCCGCGCTGGTCGTGCTGCTCGCCGGCGCGGCGAACGAGCCCGCGCCGCTCGCCGTCGACGAGGTCGCGCCCGGCGTTTTCGTGCACGCGGGCCGGCTCGTCGCGCTCGACGCGCCGGGCCACGACGACATCGCGAACATCGGCTTCGTCGTCGGCCAGCGCTGCGTCGCCGTGATCGACACCGGCGGCTCGGTGCGCACCGGCCGCGCGCTGCGCGCCGCCGTGAAGGCGCGCACGAAGCTCCCGGTCTGCTACGTGATCGACACGCACGTGCACGTCGATCACGTGCTCGGCAACTTCGCATTCGCCGACGACAAGCCGTCGTTCGTCGGCCATGCGGCGCTTCCCGCCGCGCTCGCGCGAAGCCGAGCGTTCTTCGTGCAGACCTACCCCGCCGACTTCGACGGCGACGCGCGACCCGAGCAGGTCATCGCGCCCGACAAGACCGTCGCCGACACGCTCGATCTCGACCTCGGCAAGCGCACGCTGCACGTCAAGGCCTGGCCGAAGGCGCATACCGACTGCGATCTCACCGTCCGCGTCGACGACGATGTGCTGTGGACCGGCGATCTCCTGTTCCGCGAGCGCGTGCCGGCGCTCGACGGCAGCGTCAAGGGCTGGCTCGCGGCGATCGACGCGCTGTCGCGCACGAAGGTCCGCGTGATCGTGCCGGGCCACGGCGCGGTGACGCGCGACGTCGCGGCGGCGTTCGCGCCCGAGCGGCGCTATCTGCAGGCGCTGTCGGACGGCGTGCGCGCGGAGCTCGACGCGAACCGGTCGATCGAGCATGCGATCGACGTGGTCGGCGCCGCGGAGAAGCCGCACTGGAAGCTCTGGGACACGGCCCATCCGCGCAACGTGTCGCGCGTGTTCCAGGAGCTCGAGTGGAACTGACGTGCGGCGCCGCGATTTCCTCGCGCTGAGCGCGCTCGCCGCCGCTTCGCCGCTCGCGCGCGCCGCGCGCCATGCACCGCGCGTCGTCATCGTCGGCGGCGGCTTCGGCGGCTCGGCGTGCGCGCTGGCGCTGAAGCGGCTCGATGCGTCGATCGACGTCGCGCTCGTCGATCCCGACGACCGCTACGTCACCTGCCCGCTCAGCAACGAGGCCGTGGTTGGGCTTCGCACGGTCGATTCGCTGACGATCTCGCGCGAAGGCCTGCGTCGCGCGGGCGTACGTTACGTGCGCGCTCGCGCGAAGGCGATCGACGGCGCGCGTCGCGTCGTCACGCTCGATCGCGGCGAGGCGCTCGCGTTCGATCGCTGCGTCGTCGCGCCCGGCATCCGTTTTCTCTGGAGCACGCCCGAAGGCTACGACGAGGCCGCGTCGGAGCGCATGCCGCACGCATGGAAAGCCGGCGCGCAGACGAAGACGCTCGCGGCGCAGCTGCACGCGATGGACGACGGCGGCGTCGTGGCGATCTCGGTGCCCACAGGCCTGATGCGCTGTCCGCCCGGCCCGTACGAGCGCGCGAGCCTGGTCGCGGAATACCTCCGGCAGCACAAGCCGCGCTCGAAGGTGCTGATCTTCGATGCGAACAACCATTTCCCGCGCCAGAGCCTTTTCACCGAGGCGTGGAATGCGGCCTATCGCGGCCTCATCGAGTGGATTCCGTCGACCGAGGGCGGCACCGTCGTCGCGGTCGACGCGCGCAACGGCACGCTGCGCACCGGCCGCGGCACGGAGCGCGTCGCCGTCGCGAACGTCATTCCGCCGCAGGCGCCCGACTTGATCGCCGCAGACGCGGGTCTCGCCGCCGGCCACGGCTGGTGCCCGGTCAATCCGGCGACGTTCGAATCGGCGCACGTCGCGCACGTGCATGTCATCGGCGATGCGTGCATCGCCGACGCGATGCCGAAATCGGCGTCGGCCGCGGCGAGCCAGGCGCAGCAGTGCGCGGCGGCGATCGTCGCCGCGCTCGCCGGCCGCGAGCCGCCGGCGCCCGCGTACGACAGCGTCTGCTACAGCCTCACGGCGCACGATCGCGCGATCGCGATCCACGGCCGCTTCCACGTCGAGAACGGCCAGATCCGCGAATCCGCCGCTGCGGCCGAGCCCGGCGCCGACGCGGCCGCCGAGGCCGCGCGCGCCGAGGCCTGGTATCGCGACATCGTCGCCGCCGCGTTCGGCGCCTGAGCCGTTTTGGCCACGCCGGATGGACGCGGTTTTCACGCCGCCTGCAGCCGATCGCGCACGCCGCCGCGCACAATTCAGCCTGCGGAGTAGCGTCCGCGCTACGCTTGCGGTGTCGCTGCGGCTCTAGGGGGAACGACCATGCGCACGACTCTCGTGGTTTGCGCGATCGCCTGCGGTGCGATCGCGGTGTTCACGCCGCGGCTCTGCGCGGCGGGCGGCGTCGTCAAGCTGTCCGGCGACGCGCCGTCGGGCGCGGCTTCGAATCCCGGCGCGCTGCCGAGCGTCGACGCGATCGTCGTCGAAGGCCGCTTGGGCGGCCGCATCTTCGGCTTCGACATCGACCAGAACGGCAACGAAGGCATCCTGAGCGAAGCCGTCCTGCAGGGCAACACCGTCGTGACAGCGGCCGAGACGTTCAACCAGCGCACCGGCGAGATCATCCGCATCCTCGCGCAGGTCGAAAGCGAGGCCGACGACTTCCTGACGCTCGGCGTCGTCGGCCATCACATCGGGCTCGTCGAGTTCGAGCACGAAGTGAGCTTCCTGCACATCGAGCGCACGTATCCGTACCTCGATCCGCTCTCGACGAACCATTTCAACGGCCGCTGGGTGCCGCCGATCTCCGATCATCACATCATCGAAGGCGTCAGCCGCACGCAGGATTCGGAAACCGTCGCGATCTACGCCTACGACAACAGCGAGAACTTCCAGCCGCAGGTGTTCAGCTCGAACTTCGCCAACGGCACGTTCGGCACGCCGATCGTGCTCGACGAGCCGAGCTTCCAGACCGGGCTCATTCCCAAGCTCGCCTACAACGACCGCACGAAGATGGCGCTGCTCGGCATCCAGGCCGGCGGCAATCCGTTCATTCCGCCGGTGTTCGCACAGGTCAATCTCGAAACGGGCGCGACGACATACGTCAGCGGCGTCGGCCTCGGCGACGTCAACGGGCTCGCGCTCGACCCGACCACGAACATCGCCTGCGCGACGACCGAGATCGATTTCAGCGTGCAGTTCTACGACGCCGCGACGATGAGCGGCTTCAGCCAGCCGCTGCCGGGCGCGGTGAGCCAGTTCTACAGCGGCGCCGACGTCGCCGTCGACGCGATCCATCATCTCTTCCTGGTCGCGCAGCCGAACTCGAGCACGGCGCCGAACGTCAGCAGCATCCACGTCTACGACGAGAGCGGACACCTGATCCGCTCGATCAACGGCTTCCACTTCTCGAACGCGAGCAACGTCGTGCCGATGCACATCGCGCTGCATCCGAGCCAGCGCATCGGCTACGTCGACGGGCCCGACCTCGGCGTCACGCAGATCCAGGCGTTCACGTACTAGCGGTCGTCGCATCCGCCGGCGCGGTCAGCGATCTCTCGATGCGCTCGCGCATGCGCGCGGTGCCGCTGTCGGCGAGGTCGCGCAGGACGTAGCGGTCGGGCTCGGAGAAGATCGAGCGCTTGCCGCAGTGCTCGCGCAGCAGCGAGTAGTCCTGCGTCTCGCCGAGGAGCTCGGCGAGCGTCTTGACG
>Ga0126377_10000366_pt1 | contig 27070 bp, 26 predicted proteins | sample PanSoiMetPlot_22_FD_92647 | JGI IMG/M metagenome (GOLD analysis project Ga0126377, IMG submission 92647) | Tropical forest soil microbial communities from Panama - MetaG Plot_22 | ecosystem: Environmental > Terrestrial > Soil > Tropical forest > Bulk soil | place: Panama | collected 2016-02-17 | reverse complement strand
CTTGTCCCCCAATGGTCGCGCTGCCCGGACTGACGAAGTTGATCAACGGAGGCGGGGCCGGCGCGGCCTGGCCCGGGGCGCCGCCGTTGCCGCTGCTGCACGGCTGGGGGCCCATGGCCTCGATCTCCTGGCCGGCGCAGTCCGACCGCTTGCCCGCCGCCGAGCTCAGCGCCTTGGCCGCGCCGATGCCGGCGAGCGCGAGCCCGACGGCGAGGACGAGCATCTGGAGCGTGCTGGCTGCTCCGCGGCGATCGTGCAGCAGGCGCGGGCCCGGCATGGCGTCACTTCCCTCCGGTCTCTCCGGTCTCGATGGCGATGACCGGTATGGCCTCGGCCTGCATCGCAGGCAGGCTGTCGGCGCAGCTCCCGTCGGCCGACATGCTGGCGATCGCGTTGCCGGCGCAGTGGGTGCTTTGCGTGACGTGGCTGCTCAGCCTCCGGGCCAGCGCGGACACGCCGGCGGTGAGGGCCGTTAACACCAGGATGGCCTGGAACAGGCGGTTCGCGCCCAGGCCGGCGCGGATCCCCTCGTTCACGACGGCCTCCGCCGGCGCGCCGCCACCAGGACCGCGTCGGGCAGCTCGAGCCCCATGGCGCGCGCGTAGTCGGCGCAGCTGGGCAGGATGCCGGTCGGCTCGAGGTGCGAGCGCATGCGGCCGCCGGCGTCCTTCGACTCGAAGCGGCGCTCGAACAGGTCGCGGATGTCGTAGCCGCGCTGCGGGTCGTAGCCGGCCAGCTCGGAGATGTGGCTGACCACGCGCGAGCCGTCGTTGGCGCGGGCGGTGTGGACGATGATGTCGATGGCCGAGGCCACCTGCACGCGCAGCGCGGCCAGCGGCAGCTCGACGTCGCTCATGAGCGCGAGCGTCTCGATGCGGCCGATCGCGTCGCGCGGGTGGCTGGCGTGGACGGTGGTGAGGCAGCCGCCGTGGCCGGAGGTCATGGCCTGCACCAGGTCGAGCGCCTCGCCGCCGCGCACCTCGCCGACCACGATCCGGTCGGGCCGCATGCGCAGGGTCGCGCGGAACAGGTCGCGGATGGTGACCTGGCCGCGGCCGCGCGGGTCGGCCGGCTGGGCCTCGAGCTGCACCACGTGGGGGCGCTGGAGCTGGAGCTCGCGGTTGTCCTCGATGACCACGATGCGCTCGTCGTCGGCGGTGAAGCGGGACAGAGCGTTCAGGAACGACGTCTTGCCGGAGCCGGTGCCGCCCGCGACCACGATGTTCTGCTTGGCAGCGACCAGGACCGCCAGCGTCTCGGCCGCCTCCTGGGTGAGCGAGCCGAACTTGACCAGCCGCTCCATGGTCAGGACGTCGCGCGAGAAGCGGCGGATGGCGACGTGCACGCCCTCGGCGGCCGGCGGCAGGATGGCCTCGATGCGCGACCCGTCGGGCAGGCGCGCCTCCAGGATCGGCCGCTCGGGCCCGAAGGTGCGGCCGGCGTACTGGGCGAGGTTGCGCAGCGCCGCGGTCAGCGCCTCCTCGGAGGCGAACTGGGTCTGGGCGCGCTGGATGCGCCCCGCGCGCTCGATGTAGACGTTCTGGTGGCCGTTGATCATCACCTCGGTCACCGACGGATCGTCGAGGAAGGGGAGGATGGGCTCGAGGTGGCCGCGGATGCTCTCCTCGAAGACTTGCTTGGGGATCATCGGGCGCTCCGGTGGTGGCGGTGATGCCGGTGATGGCGCGGCCGCTCCGCGCGCGAGCCCGTGTCCTCGTCGTCCGCGCCGTCGTCGTCGTCGGAGGCGTCGGCCACGGCGTCCGACTTTTGCAGCCAGGCGCGGGCCGAGCGGGCCATGGCTCCGGTCGGCTCGAGCTCGAGGAACGCGCGCAGCTCGCGCACGGCGAGCCGCTGATCGCCCATCTGCTGGTGCGCCATGGCCAGGAGGTAGTGCGGCTCCGCCGACTCGGGCGAGTCCTCGATCACCGTCTCCAGCGCCTCGCGCGCGCGGTCCGGCGACCCGGTGGCGAGGTAGAGCACGCCGGTCATCTGGCGCAGCTTGTCGTCCTGCGGCCGGCGGGCCAGGAAGTGCTCGGCGTGGGCGAGCGCGGCGCGGAAGCGCTGGCCGCGGATGCAGGTCTGGAGCAGGAGCGGCACCACGTCGCGGTAGCGCGCGCCGCGGTTGGACGCGGCGACCAGGTACTGCTCGGCGCGGATCGTGTCGCCGGCGGCGGCGAAGGCGCGCCCGCGCTTGAGCAGGAGCGACACCGGCGCGGAGGCGAGCGGATCGGGCGAGTGCGGCCTGGCCGGCTGCGAGTGGCTGCAGGCGGCGGTTCCGGCCAGCGCGAGAGCGAGTGCCATGGTGCGGAGGTTCGTCATTTCGATCCGTCCTTCTTGTCGTCCTTCTTGGTCTCGCTGAGGCGAAGCTCGACGTAGCGCTGCACGCTGAGCAGCCAGTCGCGGTAGGCGCCCGGCCGGTCGGCCAGGAGCGAGAGCAGCTGGCGCGTCGCGACGGCGGCGATCTTCCAGTCCGACTCGCCGAGCGCGCGCTCCAGGTGCAGGCGCAGGATCTGGTAGTCGTCCTCGATGTGCTGGCGCAGGCGGCGCTCCTCGCTGGCCACCTTCTCGCCCGCCTCGGAGCCGGCCAGACAGGGAGCGGCCTCGCGGTAGAGCTCGACCGCGCTCAGCCCCTCGCGGGCGTCGAACGGGTAGCGCAGGGTCTTGGAGCGCGCCCGCTCGGCCGCGTGCGTGCCGCGGCGCAGGGCCGCCTCTCCCTCGACGCCGCAGTCGGCGTGCTGGTCGGGGAAGAGCTGCGGCGCGGGCGAGTTGTTGCGCGGCGGCACGCCCGCGTCGGTCGAGCGCAGGAACGGGATCGCGATCGACAGGGCCACGGCCAGCATGATGATGTTGCGCGCCCGCCTGGCGCGGCCGCCGTCGTCGGGGGCGACCACGCGGAAGGTGATGGAGCCGACGTCGACCTCGCTGCCCAGCGCCAGCTCGCCGCTCTCGAACGGCTTGCCCTCGAGCAGGACCGGGGTGCGGGCGTTGCGCGCGCTCGACAGCCACACGCCGTGCTCGCGCGGAACGAACAGCATGTGGAGGGGCTCCAGCTCGGGCGCGTCGCGCACACACAGCGACGCCTCCGACGAGCTGCCGACCGTGGTGCGCTCGTCGGTGAGCGTGCTGCGCTGCACGCGACCGTCGGCGCGGATGATCTCGATGCAGACCGGCATCAGAAGATTCCCCCTCCCTGCACGGCCTTGAGCATCAGCGGCCCGCCGACCAGCAGCAGCACGCTGCCCAGCAGCAGGGTCATCGGGATGACCATCTTCGACTGCGCCTTGACCGCCAGCTCCTCGGCTCGCATGCTGCGCCGGGTGCGCAGCACGGAGGCCTGGACGCGCAGGGTCTCGCGCAGCGGGTTGCCCTTGGCCTCGGCCTGGATGACCGAGTACACGAAGTCGGACACCGACTCGGTCGGCACCCGCATCCCGAACACCTGCAGCGCACGCGTGCGGGTGTGGCCGAGCTGCAGGTGATAGAGGATGAGGCCGAACTCCTCGATGAGCGGGTCATCCTCGAGCGGCGCGTTCTTGAGGATCTGCGACAGGGCGCCGGCGAAGTCGATGCCGGCGCTCATGCACAGGGCGATGAGCTCGATCGCCTGCGGCAGGGCGCGGCTCACGTCGCGCTTGCGCATCTCGGCGGTCCCGCGCACCTCGGCCAGGACGAGGTAGCAGCCGCCGGCGGCGGCGATGGGGATGAGCAGCGGCGGCAGGTCGAGCAGAGCGGTCGACAGGGCGCCGACCGTGCAGCCGGCGAGCCCCCCGAGCGCGATCGAGGCGACCAGCTCGTCGGCCGACAGGCCCAGGTAGTCGCCGGCGATCATGAGCAGGTAGTCGGACTTGCGGCGCAGGCTGCCCAGCTCGAGCACCGACACCCAGCCGGCGATGACGCGGATGGCGGGCTCGAGCGCCGCGAACAGGCCGCCCTTGCGGAGCGCCTTCTGGCGCTTGAGCCCGCGCAGGCCGAGGCGCGGCTCCGGCGCCACCGGGTTGCGCGCGAGGGCGAACGCGACGCACGCGATCGCCAGGCAGATGGCGGCCATCGAGGCGAAGTAGTAGACGTCGGCGGTCGTTATCCTCATGGTGGCCTCAGTAGTCGACGTTGAGGATCTTTCGCGCGGTGAAGATGGCCAGGGCCCAGAGCACGATGGCGCCGCCCAGCAGGATCCAGCCGAGCAGGGAGGCGTAGAGCGGGTCGAAGAAGTGCGGCTCGACCGTCTTGAAGCCGAAGTAGAGCCCGACCGGGGCGGCGGCCAGGATGATGGTCTGCAGCTTCCCCTCCGCCGTCTTGGAGCGGATCAGGCGGTCGAGGCGGTTCATCTCGCGCAGCGTGGCCGCCGCGGTCTCCAGCAGGCCCGGCATCTCGCCGCCGGTGCGCCGTCCGACCAGGAGCAGGGTCACCACGGTGGCGACCGTGATGCTCTTGACCCGCTCGGCCATCATGCGCAGCGCGTCCTCGAGCGTGGCGCCCAGGCGCACCTCCTTGAGCACCAGGTCGAGCTCCTGGCGCAGGGGCGGTCGGATGAGGTCGACCGAGCCGAGCATGGCGTCGCCCAGGCCGCCCGCCGTCTTCAGCATGTTGGCCAGGATGAGCAGCCAGCCGTCCAGCTGCCCCTCGATGCGCTCGATGCGCTTCTTGCGCAGGAAGCGGAAGCCGAAGCGCGGCGCGATGACCAGGAGCGGGGGCAGGACCCAGCCGGTGGTGGCCTCCATGCTGACGCACGCGATGATGGCCAGGACGATGGCGCCGATCTGGCGGATGAACATCTGGCGCCCGTCGATCGAATACCACTGGAACCGGCACTCGGCGTCGAGGTACGCGATGTAGCGCGCGACCGCCTTGCCCAGCGTGCCGGTCGGGCGCAGCGAGAGCCCGAACGCGAGCGAGCCGCCCGCGACCAGGAGGCCGCCGCCGGCGTAGGCCAGGTACTCGGTCGGGACGTTTTGCAGGGGGTTCACAGGAACCCCTCTCCCTCGTCGATGAGGCCCTTGGCGATGAACTCGTCGAGGAAGGACGGGAGATAGCCGGTGGCGTAGAACTCGCCGCTCACCTTGCCGCCGTCGCCGGTGCCGGTGCGGCGGAAGCCGAAGATCTCGCGCACCTCGATGTCGCCGTGGTCCTCCATGCCGACCACCTCGGCGATGCTGGTGACGCGGCGCGTGCCGTCGGCGAACCGGGTCTGCTGCACGAGCACGTTCAGGGCCAGCGCGATCTGCTGGCGGATGGCGGACGACGGCAGATCGATGCCGGACATGAGCGAGAGCGTCTCGATGCGCTTGAGCGCCTCGCGCGGGCTGTTGGCGTGGGTCGTGGTCATCGACCCGTCGTGGCCGGTGCTCATCGCCTGCAGCATGTCGAGCGCCTCGCCGCCGCGGCACTCGCCGACGATCACGCGGTCGGGCCGCATGCGCATCGCGTTCTTGACCAGGTCGCGGATCGCGATGGCGCCGCGCCCTTCCATGTTGGGCGGCCGCGCCTCGAGCGAGACCACGTGCGACTGGTTGAGCTGGAGCTCGGCCGAGTCCTCGATCGTGACGATGCGCTCTTCCTCGGGGATGGAGGAGGACAGCACGTTGAGCAGCGTGGTCTTGCCGCTGCCGGTGCCGCCGGCGACGAGCATGTTCTTGCGCGCCATCACGCAGCGGTGGAGGAAGCGCACCATGCGGTCGGTGACGCTGCCGAACCGGATGAGGTCATCGGCGGTGTACGGCTTGCGCGAGAACTTGCGGATGGTGATGCAGGCGCCGCGCAGCGCGATCGGCGAGATCACCGCGTTGACGCGCGAGCCGTCGGCCAGGCGCGCGTCGAGCATCGGCGCCGACTCGTCGATGCGGCGGCCGAGCGGGGTGACGATGCGCTCGAGGATGGCGCGCGCCGACTCCTCGTCGGTGAAGCGGCACTGGGTCAGCTCGAGGCGGCCGCCGCGCTCGACGTAGACCGTCTGCGGGTCGACCACCATGATCTCGGTGATGCGGTCGTCGGCCAGGAGCGCCTCGAGCGGGCCGAGCCCGACCGCCTCGTGGGTGAGCTCCTCGATGAGCGCGTCGACATCGACGCTCGCCGGCAGGAGGTGCGAGACCTCGGGCGTGATCGCCTGCAGGGCCAGGCGCACCTTGGCCCGCATCATGTGCGGGTTCATGCGGCTGCGCTCGAGCTTGGCCAGGTCGAGGTGCTCGAGCAGGCGGCGGTGGATCTCGCGCCGCACGGCCGACGACACGTCGCGCGTGCTGGCGACGCGCCGCGGCTCGCCGTCGGGGCCGTCCTCGACCGCGAGACCGATCGGGTCGAAGCGGAGCTGGAACGGGCCGATGCGGACCGGCGTGCCGGGCGCGACCTCGAGGGTCGCCTGGTGCACGAGCTCGTCGCCGACGAAGGTGCCGTTGGCCGAGCTGTCGGTGAGGAAGATGTGCTCGCCCTGCACGCTCACGCTGGCGTGGCGGCGCGAGACCAGCGACGACTCGAGCGACACGGTGCAGCGCTCGTCGCGGCCGATGGTCGCGCCGGCCACCGCGTCGAACTCCACCTCGGAGGCTCCCTCCTCGCCCCAGATGACGACGCGGACCGGACGCGGCGCGAAGCGCAGGGCGCTGGCGGTCACCGGTGCCTCCGCTTTGGCCGCGCCGGCGTGGTCAGGCGCTCCATCACCGGCCGCGCGCCGTGGTCGCCCTCGAAGTCGGAGTAGAACGAGAACGCGCGGTCGACCAGATCGCGGTCGGAGACGTCGTAGGCCTCGATCACCGTCGGCACGATGAGGATGAAGTTCTCGGTGTGCTCCTTGCGGCCCGCGTGGGTGCCGAACAGGTAGCCGAGGATCGGGATCTGGCTGAGCAGCGGCAGACCGGCCGAGCTCTTGGCCGCGCTACGCGAGTCGGCGCCGGCCAGCACGATCGACTGGCCGAGCTCGACGTTGACCAGCGTGGACAGCGTCGAGATGGTGCGGCCGGGCAGGTTGTCCACGCTCGGCTCGGTCAGCTCCGAGATGTCGGCCGAGATGCGGACCTCGATGCGGCCGGAGCGGCGGTCGTAGCGCGGCTGCACCTGCACGGCGCTGCCGAACTTGATCTGCTGCAGATTCGCGGCCAGCGCGCCCTCCACCTTGACGTTGACCTCGCCGCCGCTGTTGAACGTGCCCTGCTCGCCGTTGGCCACGATGACGGTGGCCTGGCGGTAGATCTTCGCCCAGCCGCCCTCCTGGGCCAGGTCGATGCGCGGCAGCGCCTCGGCCGCGACCACCGCGGTGCCGGCGGTCGAGCCGCTGACCAGGTCGGTGGTCAGCTCGGCGGTGGCGGTGCCCTGCACGGTGCCGGGCCAGCCGATGCCGACCTGGTAGTTCGAGGTGCGGTTGAGCTCGACGAAGTAGAAGTCGAGGCGGATGTTGTCGCGCTTCTTGACCGTGTCGTCGCGGACGGTCACGACGTAGCGGATCTGGCGCCCGTCGCGCATGACCAGGAGCAGCGTGGCGGTGCCGGGCTTGGCGCCCACCACGATGAACTCCTCCGCGTCCTTGGGCAGGCGGACGTCGATGACGTCGTTCGACGGCGAGTACTTGGCCACGCCCTCGGCGGAGATGGTGGTCTGCTCGCCGAGCACGAGGTCGATCCGCTTCTCCGCGATCGGGCCGGAGGCGTCGGGGGCCAGGGTCTCGTCGCCCTGATTCTGCGGCTGATCCTGACGGTCGCGGTCGCGGCGCTCGTTGCCCTGGCGGTTCTGCGCCATGGCGGGGCCCGACGAGGTCAGCGCGGCCAGGCCGAACGCGATGACCGCGACGACGGTGTCGATGATCCGCCGGCGCGTCACTGCGTCTGCTCCAGACGCTCGATCGGCTCGCCGGCGGCGCCGGGCACGCCTGGCTTGCCGCTCGCGCCGGGCGCCCCGCCGCCGCCGCCGCCCCTCTGGATGTGGACCTGGGCGCCCGGGCGCAGGATGTCGTTCGCCTCGGTCTCAGGCAGACCCTCGAGCGTCTCGATGTCCTCCGGGTTGCGCAGCGAGAGGGTGAGCGGGCCGCGGTCGAGCGCGAAGGCCAGCGTCTGGGCCTGCTCGGCCGACACGCCGACCGACACGGTCGTGGTGAGCTCCATGCCCTGGGCGACGCGCTCGCTCGAGCCGAGGTCGTCGCCGACGGCCAGCACGAGCACGTTCTGCAGCAGCGAGAAGGTCACGCGCTCCTTGGTGCCGGGCCGGTCGGTGGTGAGCAGCAGGTCGACGCGATCGCCCGGGCGCAGGAGGCCGTGGAAGGCCGACGCGATGGTGGCGGGGACGCTGACCGCGCGCATGCCGGGCTGCACCATGCCGGCCAGGTCGCGCGAGTCGCGGCCGGCGGCGGACAGATCGGACCACAGGATCGACTCGTTGGCCTTGATGCGGCTGCGCACGCGCAGGCCGACGACCTTCTCCGCGGCCGACGCGCGCACGGCGCGCTCGTCGAGGTAGCTGATGGGGATGGTGCGCACGCCGAGGTGCTCGGGCCGGATGCGATCGCCGAGGCCGATGTCGCCGGTGGCGACCAGCACGGGGATCTTCGGTCCGCCGGACACCTCCGCCTCGAAGCGCTGCCGGTACACCCACAGCAGCGCGGCGCCGCCGGCGGCGAGGATGAGCGCGGCGACGAAGGGCTTACTGTTCACGGTTCGCCTCCATCGTGAGGAAGGTGGTGGTGGTGGATTCCGAGCTGTCCTGCGCGACGAGCAGGAGGGCCATGACGCCGGCCCGCTCGATCACGACCGAGGCCTCGCGCGGCCCGGTGCCCTCGTCGGTGCGCCAGCGCGCGACCGTCTGCCAGCCGGCGCCGGGGAGGGCGCGCTGGTAGTGGGCGACCAGGTCGTCGAAGCCGAGCTCGCGGTCGCGGTAGACGGCGGTCCCGTAGGGCTGGCCGGCCGCGCGCAGGGTGAGGGCGCGGCGCGAGCTCGGGGGTCGCGGCAGCGCCTCCGGGTCCGATCCGGGCGCGTCGCCGCCGTGCGGAAACAGCGCCCGCACGTCGATCGGACGCGGGCTGTGAAAGTCGATGAACTGGGTGCCGTCGGCGCGCTTCTCGGCGTAGACGTACGCGACCGGCAGCGATGCCGCGTCGGCGCCGGCGTCGGCGCAGGCCACGAAGCCGCGCCGCTCGTCGCCCTGGCGCACGGTGGAGCCGTGCGGGCAGGCGGCCTCGGCGGAGGCGAGGACGTCGGCCAGCGCGCGCGCGGTGTGGCCGCGCTCGACCCGGAGCTCGGCGCCGTTGAGGAGGAGCCGGTCGCCGTCGTCGAGCGCGGAGGCGCCCGGCACCTCGGGGACGCGCAGCATGTCGGCGCCGGCGGCGAGCATCTCGTCGCGAGCCTTGTCGGCGCGAGCCGCGCCCAGCTGGCTCCACACGAACGCGAACGCGAGGCCGACCGCGGCGGTTCGCAGCGGCCAGCCTCGCGCGATCTCCCATGCCCGGCGGGCTGTCGTCACTGGCAGCGGCCTCCTGGTCCCAGGAGCCCGTGGCAGACGACGTCCATCATCTGCGCGGGCGTCACCGGGCGCGGCTTGTCGTTGCACAGCAGGCGGTCGCGGCCGAGCTTGCGGGCGTCGCCGACGGGGCCCTTGATGAGGCCCGGCTCCTTCACGGTGTCCTCGGTGCGGGTCACGATCTCGCTCGACGACACGCGGGCGAAGATCGGCGCCACCTCGGGGAGCGGCCCGCCGTGGGCGGTGCCGGCGCCGGCCAGGGCATCGATCTCCGGCGCGACCTGCTGCGGGCCGTCCATCTTGCACTCGGCCGGGACCGCGCCGCGGCAGCCGGAGGTGGCCTGGAACCAGGCGCACTGGCGGGCCAGGCGCTGCGTCTCGATCTCCGACCTGCCCATCTTGTGCATGTAGTTGGCCGCCACCCACAGCAGCGTGATGAGCGGGACGATGATGAGGAACTCGACGTAGAGGGACGCGCCGCGCGCGTCGCGCAGGAGGCCGGTCGGAGCCTTGCGAGTCGTGGTCGTCATGGCGGTCATCAATGCGCCACCTTCTGTGCCAGGTCGGCCGGGGCCTGCAGGGCCTGGCCGCAGGGGCCGGCGCCGGTGCGGCAGGCGGAGGACAGCTCGCCGGCCAGGTCCGGCGCGCGGAAGCGGCGGAAGCGGGCGCGCCAGCCCAGCGTCCACAGCTCGTCGGCGTCCTTCTGAGCCTGCGCGCCGTCGCCGTCGAAGTAGTACTCGGCCTGGGCGAAGCCGAGCGCGCCGTTGTCGGCCTGGTCGACGCCGCGCTCCCAGGACGCGATCTCGACGCCGTTCTCGCCGCGCGTCGGCATCGCGCCGCCGACCACGTAGTAGCGGAGCTGGAAGCGCTCGCCGCCCAGCTGCGTGTTCGGCTGGAGCTCCATGGCGGCCGCCCCGAGGCTGAGGCAGCTCGGCATGAGCGCCAGGCTGGTCTCGAGGCGCGCGTGCTGCTTGGCCGGCTCGGGCGCCACCGGGTCGAAGGCGCGGAGCGCGGGCGGGGTGGCCAGCGGCATCGCCTTCTGGCACAGGGTGATGGGCTGGCCGCGGCGGATCGGCAGCGGGCGCGCGACGGCGGTGCCGCGCGAGACCGGCGGTCCGTAGGCGAGCACCGCGCGGCTGGCCTGCGCCGCGGCGATCTCGGGCATGCGCTCGGCCAGCGCGAGCTGCGCCCGGTCGGCGGCGCGCAGCGCCGACTCGGCGTCGCTGCGTATCGACTCGTACTGGGCCAGCGTCTGCGTGTTGATCGCGGTCAGCGCCGGGATGGCGGGCAAGAGCGGGTTCGTGGGGCCGAGCGACAGGATGAACGCGATCGTCTTGGTCGCGCCCGCGATCACGGCGAGCAGCGAGGTGACGGTGGCGGCGACGGAGAGCTTGGTGAGGTTGAGCAGGACGACGAGGTTCATCGCGCGCGCGTTCAGCACCGCCGTCGTGTACGCGCCGGTGTCGGCGGCGTCCTGCATGGTCTCGCGGTGCGAGATCGAGTCGCCGACGCCGAGCACGAAGAAGGCGGCCCCGAACAGGAGCGCGGCGGCGAAGATGCCGACCAGCAGGACCGCGCCGCGCTCGTCGCGGCGGAGGCTGGGCGCACTGCTGGCGCCGGGCGAGCTGTTCATGCCGGTGCTCACTGCCCACCTCCGTACGCGTAGCGCGCGCCCTGGTTGGGCAGCGTGGCCTCGGCCTCGATGCGCGCGAAGTTCTCGCCGCCCTCGGCGCCGGACCCGGCGGTGTGGCACATGATCTTGCGGGCGATCGGCACGCCGCAGCGGAAGAGGTAGGCGACCCGCACCGTCACCGGGGAGGCCGGGTCGAAGCGCGACGTCGACTGGCCGCCGGCGCCGCTCGCGAACGTGACGGTGAGCTGCGACGACTTGTCGGCGTCGGCGCCGGCCGGCAGCGCGGCCAGCACGTTGGCCGCGCCGCGCCGGACCGCGGCCTCGCGCTGCCCGCCCGGCAGCACCGCGTCGCGCGGCTCGCCGCCGTAGAACTTCGGATCGTCGTCGAGCACGACGACGGCGGAGCGGGCCGCGACGCTGGCGGCGCGCTCGACCGCGAGGTCGGCGAACTGGAGGAGCGCGCTCTGCAGCACGCACATCACGAACAGGAAGAACGGGACCACGACGACGAGGAACTCGACGTACGTGTGGCCCCGCTCGTTCCTGGAAAGTCTGGTCACGCCATGACTCCGGTGCCCAGCACCAGCGCGGCCACGGTTCCGACGAACAGCGGCACGCCCAGGCGCAGCGGCATCATCTCGGTCGTGGGCATGGGCCGACGCATGCGCGCCGGCAGGAAGACGTTGATCGCCAGGTACAGGGACGAGAGCAGGGTCTTGCCCAGCTGTCCGCGGCGAGCCAGCAGGATGAGCGCGTAGACCGAGGCGACGGTCAGTCCGATGAGCTCGAGCTCGAGGCCCAGCTCCGGGCCGCCGATCGCCCCGAGGGCGGCCAGCAGCTTGACGTCACCACCGCCCATCGAGCCGGTGCGGAAGAGGAGGAAGGGGACGATGCCGCATGCGAGGGCGCCGGCAAGCGAGAACGTGAGCCCGCCGGCGCCCTGCAGCATGAGGTAGAGGAGAGGAGCGGCCAGAAGAGGCGGCAGCGTCAGCCAGTTCGGAATGAGTCCGGTGCGGGCATCCGTCGCCGCCGCGGTGGCTGCGACCGTGATCATCGCGATCGGAACGATGAGGTTCATGGCTGCTGCTTTCTCTCCAGCTCTGCAGGATCTCCTGCCGCCCTTACTTGACTTCCGACTCGATGCGCTTGCCGGCGTTGTCGGAGGCCTTGCTCACCTGGCCCGACAGCGCCTTGACGGCGGCGATACCGGCCAGCGCGAGGGCGCAGATGAGCACGAGGTTCGTCACGTACTCCTGGGCGCCGCGGCGGTCGCGGATGAGGGCGAGGATGGTGCGGCGCTTGCGGACGGGGACGAGGGCGTTGGTCTTGGTCTTCATGGGGGCTGGTCCTTTCGTTGCTGGGTCTGGTGGGGTGCTGGTTCGAGTCGAGTCGGTGTGCAGCAATGTGACTTTCAGGCGAGGGGTCCGGTCAGGACGTGCTGTGCACGGTGGTAGGCCTCGAGCAGCGAAAGCCCGAGCAGGATGAAGCTGCCGGCGACCGGCAGTCCGAACATGACGACGAGGATCAGGTACTCCACGTACGTCTTGCCGCTCTCGTCCTTCGCGACCGTCCGTCTCATCACGGACTTCCCCAAGAGCAAGGGGTGTGCCGCCGCCGATCGACGCGCTCGCCGATGGAAAGACGAGCGCTTCGGCGATCGCGGCGCCGCGCGCGCGGCCGCCGCTGGTCGTGTCGTCCAGTGCGCTTTACGCGAAGACCAGTCCGCCGCCGCACGGCGCGCGATCTCCCCGTGGTTTCGGGGGCCGCGGACGCACGTGGGTCGGCACGCGCATTGCTCCGATCGATCGATGATGAGTCACGAGGCAGAGAGCGAGGCCGTCGTCGTTCGCGGCGTGCTCGACGGTGGCATCCACCTCGAGTGGCGGGCGAACCAGTCGGCAACGATCTATGTGGGCTCCGATCCGCGCTGCAGCTGGCGGGTGACGGCCGAGGGCGTGGCTCCCTTCCACTGGCACCTGTGCTGGTACGGCCGGCGCCTGTGGATGTCCGATCTGTCGGCCGGGCAGGGCTCGGCCCCCGGCGTGCGCGGCGCCTATCAGTGGACCATGGCGCCGGTCGGCTCGGTCATGCGGCTCGGCGCCACCGTCATGGTCTTCGAGATCGCGCGCGGCGACCGCGCCGCGGTCCGCGGGGGGGCGCCCGCAGCCGTCGGGCGCGCGTTCCACTCCGACCCGACCATCGTGATGGGCCTCGCGCCGGCACGCGGCGGCGGACCGCTCAACGCCGCCGGCGAGATCGATCTCGACGCCACCCAGCTCGTCGATGCCGACGAGCTGCGCGCGCTGCCGCCGTTCGGCCCGCCGCCCGGCGCGGGGTTGCCGGGGCAGGCGATCGCTCCGCGTGCGAACGGGTCGGTCATGCCGCGGCTGCCGCGCCCGCAGCCGCTCGAGGAGATGTTCATCGTCCCGGCCCAGATGGCGGCGCCGCCGCCGAAGCGGCCGAGCCCGTGGGCGCGGCTCACCGCCGTCGTGCCCGCTCGCGTGCTGATCGCGCTCATCGCCGCCGGCGGCATGACGGCCGTGACCTTCCTGCCCGAGGGGCTGCACGCGGAGCACGAGGAGGCCGCGCCGGCGCGCCTGCCGCCGCGGCGGCCGCCGCCCGAGCCGGAGATCGACGTGCGCGCGCTGCAGCCCGACCGCGCTCGCGCCACCGACGAGGCCGAGGCCGCGCGCGACCTCGCCGCCGGAAGGCTCGACGAGGCGCTGAAGCGCTACCGCGCGCTCCAGGAGGCGGCGCCGGGCGAGCCGGTCTACCGCGACTTCGCCGACGTCATCGAGCGGCGGATCAAGGCGCGCTGCGCCCGCGGCGAGTGCGGGGAGAACGCCCGATGACGAGCCCGATGACGAGCCCGATGACCAGGTCGATGACCAGGTCGATGACCAGGTCGATGACGATGACGAGGTCGATGTTCGCGGCCCTGGCCGCGTTCGGGGCGATCGCGCTCGCCGCGTGCGAGCCGCCGCCGCCCGAGGTGATCGATCACGGCGTGGTCTTCACGGTGACATCGGACATCGGCGAGCCGGTGGCCGGCGTGCGCCTGTTCCGCCCCGGCGTGGAGATCGGCAAGACCGGGAAGGACGGCCGGCTGCCGACGCACTTCAGGGCGCCCGACGGAACCCTTCTCACCGTCCACGCGCAGTGCCCGGACGGCTTCGTGGATCCGGTGGAGGACACGACCATCGTCCTGCGCGAGCTGTCGTCGGTGGCGACGGGCAGCGGTCGCCGGGTGTCGATCCAGTGCCGGCGCACACGAGTCCTGGCCGCCATCGTCGTCCGCGCGGGCTACCCCGACCTGCCGGTCCTGTTCAACGGCGAGGAGATCACCCGCACGGGAACGACCGGCGTGGCTCACGTCTCCGCGGCGGTCCCGCCGCACGAGACCTTCTCCCTCACCATCGATACATCGTCAGCTCAGCGCCTGCGGCCGAAGAACCCGGCCTCCACATTCACCATGTCGGCGGAGGACTCCGTCTTCGTGTTCGACTCGGGGCTCGAGCGGATGCCGGAGCCGCGCAAGCCGAAGCCCAGGCGCAGGCCCAAACCCAAGCCGCAGGCGCCGCTGCGACCCATCCTCATCCCACCCAACGCCCACCTCGGTGAACGCAGTCGCTGAATTTGCGCATCACCTGGGGGACGGAGACCGCTGAAGCGGCGCAGCAGTCAGCCCCACGGGCCGGGGTCGAGGCCCCGGGTCCCTGCACCCCTGCGCAGTGATTTCAGCTGCCTCCGCCAGGTGGCAACTGGTCCTGCCGTTGCAAATGCAGATGCGCAGTGACGGTTCCAGTCAGAGCGTTCCTCCCCGCGGCCGCGATCCCGACCGTACGGTGCGCTTCTCGCGAGCACTCGCTCGGCGGCCGCTACCAGGTGCTGAAGCAGCTGGGAGCCGGCGCGAGCAGCATCGTGTTCGCGGCCTACGACCGGCAGCTCCGCCGGGGTATTGCACTCAAGCTCCTCGCCCCGGGCTCCGTGCTCCAGGGCCTGCGCGAGGCCAAGGCGATGGCCTCGGTCTCTCATCCCAACGTCGTCAAGGTCTACGACACAGGTACCATCTGTGACGCGGCCTACCTGACGATGGAGCTGGTGCGCGGCACGACGCTGCGCGAGTGGGCGAAGTCGCCGCGCAGCGCGAGCGAGATCGTCTGGACCATGACGCAAGCGGGAAGAGGGCTCGCCGCGGCGCATGCGGCCGGCATCCTCCATCGCGACTTCAAGCCGGCCAACGTCCTGGTCGATCACCACGGCGCGGTCAAGGTCGCCGACTTCGGGGTGGCCGGCGCGGCGCGCCGCGAGGTGACCGGCAGCCGCACCGGGACCGAGCCGTACATGTCGCCCGAGGAGGCGATGGGCGGCACGGTCGACGCGCGATCCGATCAGTTCTCGTTCTGCGCGACGCTCTACGAGCTCCTGGCCGGCGCGCCGCTGTTCCCGAGCGGCACCGCCGCCGACATCCCCGAGTGCGGCGTCGAGCTCTTGCTGCGCCGGCTGCGCGCCACCGTCGGCGATCGCCTGTGGCGCGTGCTCGCCCGCGGCCTGGCCTACGATCCGGACGCGCGCTATCTCAGCATGGACCAGCTGCTGGGCGATCTCGAGCGCGCGCTGCTCCTGCCGCTGCCGGCGGACGAGGCGGCGATCGAGCGCGCCGCGACGGCCCCGACGGCCATCGAGGTCGACCCGGCCGACGCCGACACCGTCGTCGACGACGCGTTCGTGCTCGATCTCGATCTCGGCCTCCGCGGCTGAGCGGCGCCGCCGGGCTGGCGGCCCGGGCCTGCGCCTCCGCGCCTGGCCTGGCCTGGCCTGGCCTCCGCGCGTCCGCGGCCCGCGCATCGATTGACGGGGACGGATGGCCTGACCGGCCCTCGACCTCCTGTACCATCGGCGGCCGAGTCCGGTCCGGAGGTCCCCACATCATGCGCAAAGTCGTCACTCTCTCGTTCATTCCCACCCTGGTCCTCGTGGCCGCAGCATGTCAGGACCCCGGTGGAGGCGATGCGTCTCTGCCCGCTGTCGCGAAGCCGAGCGCGCGCGCGGTGTCGGGTGCGCCGCCGGTGAAGCGAGGGAACGGCCTCGATCTCCCGGAGGTGCCGGCCTACAGCGCGTACCTCGCCGCTCCCGCCCGCGACGCCACCGCGCGCGATCGCAGCAGCGCCGCCGCGGCGGCGGTCGCGTCGGTGCAGGCGCGCCTGTCGCGCCGCGCTCCCGGCGTGGTGGCCGCGCTCGACGCGCGCCGCCCGGTGCCGGCGTTCCTGTTCGCGGCGCGCGGCGCCGGCGCGCGCGCGCTGCGCGGGCGGGCGGTCGGCCCCGAGCAGGCCGCGCTCGCCTATATCGATCAATACCGCGCCGCCTACCAGCTCGGCGCCCCGGCGCTGGCCACCGCCGAGGTGGCCGGCGTGCACGCCGTGGCGCGCGGCGGCCACGTCGTCTCGCTGCGCCAGCGCGTGGACGGCCGCGAGGTGTTCGGCGTGCGCATGAGCGTCCTGGTCGATCGCGACCTGGACCTGGTCGCCATCTCCGGCGCGATCCATCCGTCGATCGGGGCATCGTGGGCGGCCGGCATCGACAGCCGCGCCGCGCTCGCCCGCGCGCTCGCCGACGTCGCCGGCGCCGCCCCGTCCGCGTCGGCGTCGACCTTTGGCCTGGCCCTCGCCTCCGAGGAGGAGGGCACGGCCCGCTTCACCAGCGCCGCCGGCGCGCCGTTTCACCTGCCGCAGCCGGCCCGCGTGCGCGAGGTCTTCTACGCCCTGCCCGGGGCCCTGGTGCCCGCGTTCGAGGTGTCGGTGGAGGCGGCCAGGGCCGGCAGCACCTCCAGCCGCGCCTACGAGTACGTGATCGCGGCCGACGACGGCCGCATCCTCGAGCGCCAGAACCGCACCTACGCCGAGGCCCGCACCTATCGCGTGTTCGCCGACGGAGCCGAGGCCGGGTTCCGCCCCACCGACGGTCCGCAGGGCGATCTCACGCCCAACCCGACGGGCGACGTCGACACGCCGGTCGAGGTGGTCGGCACCGACACCCGCGTCCTGGCCGAGCTCGAGGGCCTCAACACCAACCCCGACGGGGCGGCCGACGCGTGGCTGCCGGACGGCGCGACCGATCTGACCCAGGGCACCAACGTGGCGGCCTACGCCGACCGCGTCGACCCCGACGGGCTGTCCGAGGGCGACACGCTCGCGGTGCAGAACGGCCAGGGCCAGTTCGCCTACGGCTACAACTTCGCGACCGACCCGCTGGTCGGCAACCCGCAGATCCGCTCCTCCATCGCGCAGATGTTCTTCGTGACCAACTGGCTGCACGACTGGTGGTACGACTCCGGCTTCACCGAGGCGGCCGGCAACGCGCAGGTCGACAACCACGATCGCGGCGGCGAGGCGGCCGACCCGCTGCTGGCCGAGGCGCAGGACACCGGCGGGGTCGAGCGCAACAACGCCAACATGAGCACGCTGCCCGACGGGCTGTCGCCGCGCATGCAGATGTACATCTTCGACGGCCCGATCACGCCCATCGGTGAGAACTCGTTCGAGGTGACGGCGCCGCCCGAGCTGGCCGGTCCCTACCCGGTGGCCGGCGCCGAGTTCGGCGTCGACGACCTGGTCAGCGCGAGCGGAGACCTGGTCCTGGTGGACGACGGCGCCGCCCCGGACGGCGGCACGCTCACCGACGGCTGCGAGGCGTTCACCGGCGTGACCGGCGCCGTGGCGGTGGTCACGCGCGGCCTGTGCACGTTCGAGCTGAAGGCGCAGAACGCCGTCGCGGCCGGGGCCGCCGCCATCGTCATCGTCAACAGCGACGCCGAGGGGCCAGACGTGCTGCCGCCGCTGGGCGGAGACGACCGGACCATCGCGATCCCCATCGTCGGCATCTCGAACGCGACCGGCGCGGCGCTGATCGAGGCGCTGGGCCAGGGCGCGGTCTCCGTCGACCTCACGCGCGCGGGGCGCGATCGCGACTTCGATCGCGACGGCGGCATCGACTCCGCGGTGGTGGGCCACGAGTGGGGCCACTACCTGCACCATCGGCTCACGCTGTGCGAGACGGCGCAGTGCGGCGCGATGAGCGAGGGCTGGGGCGACTTCGTGGCGCTGCACATGCTGCTGCGCGACGGCGACGACCTGCACGGGACCTTCTCCGAGGCCGCCTGGGCCACCGACGACGCCTACTTCGGCATCCGGCGCGAGCCCTACTCGGTCGAGCGCGACAAGAACGCGCTCACCTTCGGCGACATCGCCGACAACGCCGTGCTGCCGACCGACGCGCCGATGCTGGTCTTCGGGCCCAACAGCGAGATCCACAACGCCGGCGAGGTGTGGGCCACGACCATGTTCGAGGCGCTGGTCGCGCTGGTCGAGGACGAGCCGGGGCTCCCGTTCGAGGAGGCCCGCCGCCGGATGAGCGACTACGTCGTCACCGGCATGCTGATGGCGCCACCCCAGCCGACCTTCACCCAGCAGCGCGACGCCATCCTGGCCGGGATCGCGGCGACCGGCGACCAGCGCGATCTCCTGGCCGTGGCCAACGCCTTCGCGCGCCGCGGCTTCGGGACCGGGGCGGTGTCGCCGGCCCTGGAATCGGTCGACTTCAACGACGTGCAGGAGAACTTCGACGTCTCCGGCGAGCTGGTCGTGGTCAGCAGCGAGGTCGTGATGGACGACGAGTGCGACGCCGACGCTCACCTCGACGTCGGCGAGAGCGGGCACCTGGTGGTCACCGTGATGAACGGCGGCCCGATCGCGCTGGCCGGCAGCACGGTCAGCGCCGCCGAGCCGCCGGACGGGCTGAGCTTCCCGGGCGGCGGCTCCGCCGAGATCGCCGATCTCCAGCCCTACCAGTCGGCCGAGGTCGAGATCCCGCTCTCGCTCGACGGCCCGGTGTCCGGCATCCAGTCGCTGACCGTGACGGTGCGGGCCGCCAACGGGGCGTCGTTCCACACCACCGTCGATGCGCCGCTGGTCCAGCGCGTCAACTTCGACGACGTCCCCGCCAGCGCGAAGACCGACGACGTCGAGAGCGAGATGACCGTGTGGCAGCCGTCCACCGACCTCGGCGAGGAGGCGGGCTGGGCGCGCGTGGTCGCCGGAGACAACGCCGTCTGGCACGCCGACGACGCCGGCGCGCCCGGCGAGCAGGTGCTCGACTCGCCGCCCCTGACCGTTGGCGCCGAGCCCTTCTCGGTCAGCTTCGACCACACATACGCCTTCGAGGCCAGCGAGGACGAGACCGGCAACCTCCTCTACTTCGACGGCGGCGTCATCGAGGTGTCGATCGACGACGGCACGACCTGGGAGGACGCCAGCGTCTACGCCGACCCGGGCTACGGCGGCGAGCTGTTCGCCGACTCCGGCAACCCGCTGGGCGGTCGCCAGGCATTCGTGGCCCAGAACGTCGGCTTCCCCGAATCGAGCCACGCGCAGATCGACTTCGGCACGGCGCTGGCCGGCAAGACGGTGCTGCTGCGCTTCCGGCTCGGGACCGACGCGGCGTCGGGGGCGCCCGGCTGGGACATCGACAACATCGCGTTCGCGGGCATCGACAACACGCCGTTCACGTCGCTGGTCGAGGATGCGACCAGCTGCGGCGACGAGGGCGACGACGGCGGCACCGGCGGCGACGGCGACGGCGGCGGTGACGAGGACGGCTGCGGCTGCCGCAGCTCCGGCGGGGGCGCGCCCCTCTCCGCGCTCCTGTTCGTCGCGGCGCTGCTGCCGGTCCTGCGCCGCCGCCGGCGCAGCCCGTGAGTCGATGAGCCGATGAGCCGATGAGTCGAAGCGTCCCCCCGCCCGGAGCGGGGGGACCGCCGGCGACCAGCTTGGCGCGGATCGGGGCTGGCTGTAGGATGCTCATCCCGCGGAGGCGCCATTGCCGACCATCCCCGAGAGACTTGCGGCAGCGAAGCTGTTCGACACCCTCGAAGAGGACGAGCGCGTCCTGCTCGCCGAGGTGATCGACGACCGCGAGCTGGCGGCCGGCGATGTGCTCTTCAGGGCCGGCGAGCCCGGCGACGCGCTCTACGTGGTCGTGAGCGGCGCGGTCGAGCTCTCGGTGCACGACACGACCGGGCAGAAGATCGTGCTCACGGTGGCGCAGCCGGGCGATGCGTTCGGCGAGCTGGCACTGCTCGACGTCGGCCCGCGCTCGGCGACCGCGGTGGCGGTCGAGGACAGCGAGCTGGTCGAGCTCGATCGCGACGACGTCCTCCTCCTGGTCCGCAAGCGGCCCGAGGCGGCCCTGCACCTCATGGGCGCGCTCGCCGCCATGACCCGGACGGCCGACCATCTCCTGCGCACCCGGGTGGTGCGCAACCCGAACGAGGAGGCCCAGGAGCGGGCCACCATCGTCCAGCGCGCGGCGGACGGGGTGGCCTGGTTCTCGGGCAGCGTGCCCTTCCTGCTGGTGCACGCCGCCTGGTTCGCGATCTGGATCGGCTGGAACACGCTGTCGAGCGGCCACCACTTCGACCCGTTCCCGTTCGGCCTGCTGACCATGATCGTGTCGCTCGAGGCCATCTTCCTGTCGTGCCTGGTCCTCATCGCGGCCAGCCGCCAGACCGAGAAGGACCGCGTCCGCTCCGACGTCGAGTACGACGTGAACGTCAAGGCCGAGCTGGAGGTCGCCCACCTGCACGAGAAGGTCGACCGCCTGCGCGAGGAGGTCCTCGAGCGCCTGGCCCGCCTGTCCCCCCGATCGCGCGAGTGACCCCAGAACGTACCCTCGGTCGGCCCTTGGGGCCTTCCTCGGCTAACCGCGGCGGGCGCTGCGCTCGAACAGGCGCTGGAGCAGGCAGGAGGCGAGCAGCAGGAGGCCGATGACGATCTTGGTCCACCAGGAGCTGAGGCTGCCCTGGAACATGATCAGGGTCTGGATGGTGCCGTAGATGAGCACCCCGAACAGGGTGCCGACGATGGTGCCGAAGCCGCCGGTGAGGAGGGTGCCGCCGATGACGACGGCGGCGATGGCGTCCATCTCCATGCCCTGGGCGTGGAGGCCGTAGCCGGACACCATGTAGAAGGTGAAGGCCACGCCGGCCAGGGCGGAGCAGAAGCCGTTGAAGGTGTAGATGAGGACCACGGTCCTGGGCACCGGCAGGCCCATGAGCAGGGCGGACTGCTCGTTGCCGCCGATGGCGTAGACGGTGCGGCCGAAGCGGGTGTAGTGGGCCAGGTAGACGGCGACGGCGAACAGGGCGAGCGCGATGACGACGTTCCAGGTGATCGAGGTGTCGAACAGGAACGGGATCCGGTGCGAGGAGACGTCGACGTAGAACTCGTTGTTGATGGTGATCGAGTCGATGCTGATGAGGTAGCAGAGGCCGCGGGTCAGGAACATCCCGGCCAGGGTGACGATGAAGGCCTGGATCTGGAAGAACTGGATCACCACGCCCATCAGGAGGCCGATGGCCGAGCCCATGACCAGGACCAGCGGGATGACCAGGGCCGGGCTCCAGCCGTGCTGCTCGACCAGCGCGGCCGACACCATCGTCGTCAAGGCGATGACCGAGCCGACCGAGAGATCGATGCCGCCCGAGATGATGACGAAGGTCATCCCGATGGCGGTGATGGCCAGGAACGCGTTGTCGATGAAGAAGTTGAGGAAGACTTGCAGCGAGAAGAATCCGTCGAAGAGGTACGAGCCGGCGCCGAACAGGACCGCGAACAGGCAGACCGTCACGGCCAGCGGCAGGAAGCGGCGGTTGAGCCGGGCGAGGCGCAGCGCCGGCGCGAGCAGGGCGGGCGCGCTCTTCATCGGCCGCCCTCCGCTCCGCGCTGGAGGCCGATCCAGCTCCGCACCACCTGCGACTGCAGGATGCTGACCACGAACACGACCAGCGCCTTGACCACCAGGTTCACCTCGGGCGCCACCCCGGCCGAGTAGATGGTCGTGGTCAGGGTCTGGATGATGAGCGCGCCGATCACGCTGCCGACCAGCGTGAACTTGCCGCCCGCCAGCGAGTTGCCGCCCAGCACGACGGCCAGGATGGCGTCGAGCTCGAACAGCAGCCCGGCGTTGTTGCCGTCGGCGCTCTTCACGTTCGAGCTCACGATCAGGCCCGCGATGCCGGCGCACAGCCCGCACACCGCGTAGCAGGCGAGCGTGATGGTGCGGGCGCGGATGCCGGCCAGGCGCGCCGCGACCGGGTTGATGCCGATCGCCTCGACGAACATGCCCAGCGCCGTCCTGCGCGCCAGGTAGAGCAGCACCGCGCCCACGCCGGCCACGATGTAGAGCGACACCGGCACGCCCAGGAAGAAGCCGTTCCCGATGACGTAGTAGGGGCTGTAGTAGATGGTGATGATCTGCCCGTCGGTGATGAGCTGGGCGACGCCGCGCCCGGCCACCAGCAGGATCAGGGTCGCGATGATGGGCTGCATCCCGACCAGCGACACCAGCGCCCCGTTCCACGCCCCGAACGCCAGCGCCACGCCCAGCGCCACCAGGATGACGACCGGCAGGGGGACCTGGGTGACGTCCTCCATCCCGGTCCCGCCGTGGAGGACCAGCTCGCCGCCGATGAGCGCGGCCGCGACCGCCCCGGAGATGGCGACCACGGCGCCGACCGAGATGTCGATGCCGTGGGTGGCGATGACCAGCGTCAGGCCCATCGCGATGATCATCAGCGGCGAGGCGCGATTGAGGATGTCGATCAGGCTGCCGTAGAGGTGGCCCTCTCTCACCGTGACCGAGAAGAACGCCGGGTTGCTGACCAGGTTGAACAGGAGCAGGAGGCCGAGGATGGCGAGCGGCCAGAACTGGCTCCGGCGGGTGAGCCGGCGCAGCCGGCGCAGCAACTCTGCGGCCGACGGACGCGGGGTCACGCCTGGCCTCCGGCGATGATCTGGTAGACCGCCTGCTCATCGGTCTCGTCGGCCGCGATGTCGGCGACCATGCGGCGGTCGCGCAGCACGATGACGCGGTCGGAGAAGCGCAGCGCCTCCGCCATCTCCGACGAGATGAAGACCACCGCCATCCCCTTGTCGCACAGGTCCATCACCTGGCGCATGATCTCGTCCTTGGCCGCCACGTCGATGCCGCGGGTCGGCTCGTCGAGGATGAGCATGCGCGGGTGGGTGGCCAGCCAGCGGGCCAGGAGCGCCTTCTGCTGGTTGCCGCCGCTCAGCTTCGAGATCGGCACCTCGGCGTCCGCGGCCACGATGTTGAGCATCTGGATGTACTGGCGGGCGATGTCGTCCTGCCGCGCTCGCGACAGGGTGCGGAAGATGCCGCGCCGCGACTGGAGCGCGAGCACGATGTTCTCGCGCAGCGACAGGTCGCCGATCAGCCCCTCCGACTTGCGGTCCTCGGGGCAGAAGCCGAGCCCGCGCGCGATCGCGTCGAGCGGCGAGCCGATCCTTGCCGGCTTGCCCTCGATCTCGATCGACCCGCGGTCGGCCCGGTCGATGCCGAAGAGGAGGCGCGCGGTCTCGGTCTTGCCGGCCCCGAGCAGCCCGGCGATGCCCAGCTCCTCGCCGCGCCGCACCTCGAGGTCGATGTCCTGCACCGAGCCCTTCCGGCCCAGGCGCAGCGCGCGCAGGAACGGGGCCGCGGCCACCGGCGGCTTGCTGGCGGCCGGTCGCTCGGCCCGCCCGGGGCCGCCCTCGGTCACCGCGTGGCCGACCATGCGCGTGATGAGCTGCATGCGCGTGAGCTCCGCCATCTGGTACTCGCCGACCAGCTGGCCGTTGCGCAGCACGGTGACGCGGTCGGAGATCTCGAACATCTGGTCCACGAAGTGGGTGATGAACAGGATCGCCATGCCCTGCGCCTTGAGGCCGCGGATGACGCCGAACAGCATCTTGACCTCGTCCTCGGCCAGGCTGGAGGTGGGCTCGTCGAGGATGAGGATCCGGGCCCGCGAGTTGAGCGAGCGGGCGATCGCCACCATCTGCTGCACGGCGATCGAGAAGGTGGACAGCGGCGCGGCCACGTCGATGTGGACGTTGAGCGAGGCCAGGAGCGCGCTCGCCCGCCGGCGCATCTCGCGCCACCGGATGGCGAAGGCGCTGCCGTCGCGGCCGATGCAGATGTTCTCGGCCACCGACAGGTTGGTGCAGAGGTTGACCTCCTGATAGACCGCGCTGATGCCGAGCTTCTGCGCGTCGAGGGGGCTGCTGGGCCTGATCTCGCGACCCTCGAGCAGGATGGTGCCGCTGTCGGCCGGGTGGACGCCGGTCAAGACCTTGATGAGCGTGGACTTGCCGGCGCCGTTCTGACCCATGACGGCGTGCACCTCGCCGGCCAGGAGCCGGAAGTCGACCGAGGACAGGGCCTGGACGCCGGGGAAGTGCTTGCTGATCCCCTTCATCTCGAGCATCGGCACGGCTCCCTCCGGCATGGGCCCTGTCGCTCCGTCGGCAGTCTCGGCTCTCGTCCCGGTCTCCGCTCAGTACTTGCGGTTCGGGAACTCCTTCGCGGCCACCTCCTGCGGGAACACGCTCTCGTTGGTGATGATGCGCTTGGGCAGCTTCTTGCCGGCCATGAGGTCCTTGACGGCGGACATGAGCTGCGGCCCGAGGAGCGGGCTGCACTCGACCGACACGTTCAGCTTGCCGGCGATCATCGCCTCGAACGCGCCCTTCACCCCGTCGATCGAGATGATGAGGATGTCCTTGCCCGGCTTCATGCCGGCCTCCTCGATCGCCTGGATGGCGCCGATCGCCATGTCGTCGTTGTGGGCGAAGAGGACGTTGATCTTCTTGCCCTCGGCCTTGAGGAACGCCTCCATCACTTCCTTGCCCTTGGCGCGGGTGAAGTCGCCCGTCTGCGAGCGGATGATCTTGTACTTCGACTGGCCCTTGATGACCTCCTCGAAGCCCTTCTTGCGGTCGATGGCCGGCGCCGAGCCCACCGTGCCCTGCAGCTCGACGATGTTGACCGTGCCCGAGGTGTTCTTGGTCTTGTCGAGCAGCCAGCGGCCGGCGCGGCGGCCCTCCTCGACGAAGTCGGACCCCATGAAGGTGACCCACAGGGAGTCGTCCTTGGTCGCGACCGCCCGGTCGGTGAGGATGACCGGGATCTTGGCGGCCTTGGCCTCGCGCAGGACCGGATCCCAGCCGGTCTCGACCACCGGCGAGAACGCGATGACATCGACCCGCTGGGCGATGAAGGACCGGATGGCCTTGATCTGGTTCTCCTGCTTCTGCTGCGCGTCGGAGAACTTGAGGTTGATGCCGGCGGCGCTGGCCGCTTCCTTGATCGACTTCGTGTTCGCGGTGCGCCACTCGCTCTCCGCCCCGATCTGCGCGAAGCCGAGTGTGATCTTCTTCTGGGCCTGGGCCTTCTGCGCCATCACCAGCGCCAGACCGCCCACCACCACCATCGCCGCAGCGACGAGACTGATCCGTTTCATGCCGTAGCTCCTTTCCATGCAGAGATTCGTCTCACCGAGCCCGACCGGCCACCGAGCCCGACCCGTGCAGCCGTGACTACTTCTGGCCGTAGTAGGCGTCTTTTCCGTGCTTCCTCTCGAAGTGCTTCCTGACCAGCGCGTCGGGCAGGCGGGGTGCCGCCGGGTCGATCGCCCGGGTCAGGAACGCCATTTTTGCGATCTCCTCCAGCACCGCCGCGCAATAGACCGCCTTGTCTGCGTCCTCGCCCCAGGCGAACGGCGCGTGGCCGGCGACCAGGACCATCGGCGTGTGCAGCGGCTCGCGCTCGCGGAAGCAGTCCAGGATCTGCGTCCCGGTCTCCGCCTCGTAGTCGCCGGCCACCGCCTCGTCGCTCATCACCGCGGTGCAGGGCACGTCCTCGGCCAGGTGATCGGCGTGCGTCGTTCCGTAGATGGGGATCGCGGCGCGCGCCTGGGCCCAGGCGGTCGCGTAGGTCGAGTGGGTGTGCGCGATGCCGCCCACGCCGCGGAAGCGCGGGCTGGCGTAGAGGGCCGCGTGGGTCGGCGTGTCGGACGAGGGGCGCAGATGCCCCTCGACCACGCGGCCCTCGAGGTCGACCACGACGATGTCGTCGATCGCGAGCCGATCGTAGGGCACCCCGCTCGGCTTGATGGCGAACACGCCGCGCGCGCGGTCGAGCGCGGAGACGTTGCCGAACGTGTAGAGCGCGAGGCCCTGCCGCGGGATCTCCATGTTGGCGGCCCAGGCCCGCTCTCGCAGCTCGCGATAGGTCGCGCTCACGTGCCGTGCCGCCTCTCAGCCCTGGAGCTTGTAGGCCAGGTCGTTCCAGCGGAGCTCGTTCTTGAGGGCGGTGAGGTCGGTCGCGTCGCCGATGCGGACGAGCTCCAGTCCGGCGATCGACGCGAAGTCCTCGATGTGGTCCATGGTCAGCGCGCGGCTGTGCGCGCAGTGGTGGGCGCCGCCGGCCAGGATCCAGGCCTCGCAGGCCAGCTTGAAGTCGGGCCGCGGGATCCACACCGCGCGCGCGACCGGCAGCTTCGGCATCGCGCGGTCGGGCGCCACCGCGTCTAGCTCGTTGGCGACCACGCGCAGGCGGCCGCGCATGTCGATCATCGCGACGTTGACCGCCGGCCCGGTACCGGAGTCGAACACCAGGCGGCACGGATCCGACTTGCCGCCGATGCTGAGCGGGTGGATCTCGAGCGAGGGCCGCCCGCCCGCGATCGACGGGCAGACCTCGAGCATGTGCGCGCCCAGCACCCGCTCGCGCCCCGGCACCAGGTGATAGGTGTAGTCCTCCATGAAGGAGACGCCCCCCGGCAGGCCGCTGGCCATCACCTTGAGCGCCCGCACCAGGCCGCACGACTTCCAGTCGCCCTCGGCGCCGAAGCCGTAGCCCTCGGCCATGAGCCGCTGCACCGCCAGGCCGGGCAGCTGCTTGAGCCCGTGCAGGTCCTCGAACGTGGTGCAGAAGCCGCCGAATCCGCCCTCGACCAGGAAGCCGCGGATGCCGGCCTCCTGGCGGGCCGCGTAGCGCAGCTCGGCGTGGCGATCGCCGCCGCGGCGCAGGGCAGGGGCGACCGCGTAGGCCTCGTCGTACTCCCCGACCAGGCGGTCGACCTCGGCCTCGCCGACGTCGGCGATG
>Ga0126377_10000365_pt1 | contig 27076 bp, 28 predicted proteins | sample PanSoiMetPlot_22_FD_92647 | JGI IMG/M metagenome (GOLD analysis project Ga0126377, IMG submission 92647) | Tropical forest soil microbial communities from Panama - MetaG Plot_22 | ecosystem: Environmental > Terrestrial > Soil > Tropical forest > Bulk soil | place: Panama | collected 2016-02-17 | reverse complement strand
CGGCGACCCGGCGCCGGTCAGCGACCGGCAGCGGCCCCCTGCTCGCCGAGCGCCCGCGGCAGGGCATCCTCGTACACCTGGCGCAGCCGGCCGAGCGGCACCTCGAGCAGGCCGGGGACGACCAGGGCGTCGCCGCCGGTCGAGCCCAGCCGCACCGCGGGGACGCCCCCGGCCGTCGCCAGCTCGGCCAGCTCCCCGGCCCGATCGGGCGCCACGCTCACCAGCGCCCGCGAGGCGGACTCGCTCACCAGGGCGGCCAGCGGCGCCAGCCCCGACGGCAGCGCCACCGTGGCGCCGACGCCGGCGGCCAGCGCCGCCTCCACCAGCGCCAGCGCGAGCCCGCCGTCCGACAGGTCATGGGCGCTGCCGAGCAGCCGGCGGCCGGCGGCCTCGACCAGCAGCCGCTGGAGGGCGGCCTCGGCGTCCAGGTCGAGGGCGGGCGGCCGCCCCTCCAGCCGGCCCGCGGCCAGCCGCTGCCAGGCCGACCCGCCGAACTCGCCACGGGTCGCGCCGAGGAGCCAGACGCCCAGGCCGGCACGCTGGAACCCGAGCGGGACCGCGAGCGTCAGCTCCTCGAGCAGCCCGAGGATCCCGATCACCGGGGTCGGATGGATGGCGCGGCCCGCCGTCTCGTTGTAGAAGCTCACGTTGCCGCCGGTGATCGGGGTCCCGAGCGCCGCGCAGGCCTGGCTCATGCCGCGCACCGCCGCGACGAACGCCCCCATCACCTGCGGCCGCTCGGGGCTGCCGAAGTTGAGGCAGTTGGTCGCCGCGAGCGGTCGCGCGCCGGTGCAGGCCACGTTGCGCGCCGCCTCGGCGACCGACAGCGCGGCGCCCGCGGCCGGGTCCAGGGCGCACCAGCGGCCGTTGCCGTCGGTCGCGAGCGCCAGCGCCCGCCGCGTCCCCGGGACCCGGACCAGGGCCGCCTCGGTCCCCCCGGCCGCCAGCCGGCCGTCGGACCGGTCCCAGGCAGGGTCCGGCGCGGGGCCCGACAGCGTCCCGTGGCCGACGAAGCGGTCGTACTGCTCCCAGATCCAGCGCTTGGACGCGAGCGCCGGGTCGCCCGCGAGGGCCAGGACCGCCTCGGCAGGGTCGGCGTCCAGGGGCACCCCGGCGTCCCCGGCCGACGCGACCGGTCCGGGGTCCGCAGCGCGGCCGTCCCCGGGCGGCACCGGGGGCGCCGGCGCCGCGACCGGTCGGCGGTACACCGGCCCGTCGTCGGCCAGGCTCCTCGCGGGGACGCTCGCGACCACCTGCCCGCGGGAGCGGACGGTGAGCGTGCCGCCCTCGACCACGCGGCCGATCACGGCCGCGGCCACGCCCCAGCGGCGGCAGACCTCGACCACGCCCTCCAGCCGCTCCGGGTCGACCAGCGCGAGCATGCGCTCCTGCGACTCGGACACCAGGATCTCCCACGCCTCCATCGACGGCTCGCGCAGCGGCACGGCGTCCAGGTCGACCTCCATGCCCATGCCCGCGCGCGCCGCGACCTCGCTGGTCGCGCACGACAGCCCGGCCGCCCCGAAGTCCTGCAGGCCCGCGAGCAGCCCGCGCTCCACCAGCTCCAGGCACGCCTCGATCAGCAGCTTCTCGGTGAACGGATCCCCGACCTGCACGTTCGGCCGCTTCAGGGTGGGATCCCCCCCCACGGGTCCCGCAGGGTGCGGGGGGGCGAAGGCCGCTGAGGCGAGGACGCTGGCGCCGCCGATCCCGTCGCGCCCGGTGCGGGCCCCGAGCAGCACCGCGAGGTCGCCCGGCCGCTCGGCCCGGCCGAGCACCAGCCGGTCGGCGGGCATCACGCCGACGTTGAGGACGTTCACCAGCGGGTTGCCCGCGTAGCAGGGATCGAACGCCACCTCGCCGCCGACGGTCGCGACCCCCACGCAGTTGCCGTAGTGGCCCACACCGGCGACCACCCCGGCGAGCAGCCGCCGCTGGAGGGGGTCGCCGAGGTCCCCGAAGCGCAGCGAGTCGAGGCTGGCGAGCGGCCGGGCGCCCATCGTGAGGATGTCCCGCAGGATCCCGCCGACCCCGGTCGCCGCGCCCTGGAACGGCTCCACGAACGACGGGTGGTTGTGGGACTCGATCTTGAACACCGCGGCGAACCCGTCGCCGACGTCCACCACGCCCGCGTTCTCGCCAGGACCCTGGAGCACCTGCGGACCGCTCGTCGGTAGCCCGGTCAGGTGGACCCTGGACGACTTGTACGAGCAGTGCTCGGACCACATCACCGAGTACATCGCCAGCTCGGGGCGGTTGGGCTCGCGCCCGAGGAGCTCGCGGATGCGGGCCAGCTCCGCGTCGGTCAGGCCGAGCTGGACGTGCAGAGGGGTGCTGGCGGCGGCCCGGGTCACCGCGCGCCGACCCCGGCCGTCGCCAGCACCGACCCGAACAGCGGCCGGCCGCCGGCCGGGCCGAGCAGCGGGTCGACCGCGTGCTCGGGATGCGGCATGAGCCCGACGACGTTGCCGGCGGCGTCGCGCACGCCGGCGATGTCGTCGAGCGCCCCGTTGGGGTTGTGGCCGGCCGCGTAGCGCAGCACCACCTGGCCCGCCCGGTCCAGCGCGGCCGGGTCGGGATGGTGGTAGCGGCCCTCGCCGTGCTTGACCGGCAGCCGCAGCACCTGCCCGACCGTGCACGCCCTGGTCCACGGGGTCGCGGTGGAGACGACGGTCACGTCGGCCTCGCGGCAGACGAACCTGCGGCCGGCGTTGGGCAGCAGCGCGCCCGGCAGCAGCCCGGCCTCGCACAGCACCTGGAACCCGTTGCAGATGCCGAGGACCGGGCCGCCGTCGCGGGCCAGCGCCGCGACCGCGGCCATCACCGGCGAGAACCGGGCGATCGCGCCGCAGCGCAGGTAGTCGCCGTAGGAGAACCCGCCGGGAACGATCACCGCGTCGACCCCGCGCAGCGAGCGGTCGCCGTGCCAGCAGGCGACCGGCTCGCCGCCGAGCAGCGCCACGGCCGCCAGCGCGTCCCGGTCGTCACAGGAGCCCGGGAACGTGACGACCCCGATCCGCAGCGCCACGCACCGCCTCCCCGCTCCCGGCGCCCGAGGCCAGCTCCCGAGCTTCCGCCCGGAGGCTACCAAAAGGGGCGCCCACCAGGAGCGCGGCATCTCGCCGCGGCGGCCGTGACCCGCCCGCTCACCCGAGGCCGCGACCCGGCCCCGCATCCGGCCGCGGCCCGGCTGCCTGGCACCCGGCGGCCGGGTGGCGCTCGGGGCGCCGGCCGGCAGGTCTCAGGCCAGGAGCGCCGCCAGCCCCGCACCCACCGGCCCGAGCCAGTGCGCGAGCTGCCCGAGGATCGCCACCAGCCGGTCGCCGGCGGCCGCCAGCGCTCCGGCGCCGCCCAGCAGCCGGGCCAGCCGCTCCAGGCGCTCGGCGATGCCGGCCTTGTCGGGCTGCGGGCGGTCCAGCTCGCGCTCGACCTCCTCGACGATCCGGCCGGCCCCGGCGCGCACCTCCGGGCGCATCGCCGCCTGGTCCAGCGCCTCGCGCAGGCTGCCGACCAGCAGGACGCCCGCCTGCAGGGTGCCCTCCACGTGGCCGGCGTGCAGGTCGCCGCCGACGTTGTTGATCGTCCCCGCCTGCTGGGAGCCGATGTTGAACACCGGGCCGCTCATCGTCCCTGCTCCTTCGCTCTGGCACCGCGCTGCATCAGCAGGCCGGTCACGATCAGCACCACCCCTGCGAACAGGAGCACCAGCCCGACCGGCGCATACCTGATGACCGGCTCGAAGACCTCTCCGAGGTCCGGCGGTTCGCTCGGGTCGGGCGACCCGCCGAGCTTGCCGAACACGTTGAGCACGCCCTGGAACACGGCGTACCCGTACACCGCCATCCCCGCCAGGAACACGGCGATCCCCAGCCGCAGCACGACCCGCGCCCGCCGCCGCATCGGCGCGATCTTGAGCCCGTAGTCGTAGTGCGCGCTGTAGCTCCCACCGATGTTGTGGATGACCCCGGCGCGCTGGGAGTCGACGTCGAAGCTGACCGGCGGGGGCGCGACCGCCCCCGGCGGGCCGGGCGGGCCGGCGACGCTGGCGGCCGGGTCGGGCTGGAGCTGCAGGTCCAGGCGGCCGAGCCGGATGACGTCGCCCGGCTGCAGGGAGGTCGGCCGGTCGATGCGCCGGCCGTTGACGAACACGCCGACGGTCGAGCCGGCGTCCTCGACCACCAGCGCCTGCTGCATGGCCCGGACGCGGGCGTGGTGGCGGCTGACGTAGGGGTCCTGGAGGCACACGAGGTTGTCGGCCGACCGGCCGATGGTGACCTCGGCGCCGGCGAGGGGGAACTGCCGCCCGTACAGCTCACCCTGGCTGGTGACCACCAGCACCGGCGGGGCACCCCACACACTCGTGGGCCGGTCGGCGCCTGGATCGCCGTGTGGAGGGTGCCGCATCGCGGGCTCCTTGCCGGATCGGACAACCGCCGGAACGGCCGCAGAGGACGCCTTGCTCGATGCTCTCGAACGTAGGATGCGCCTTGAGACGGCACGCGGCCAGAGACCGATCGTCTCATGATCCGGTCCGTCCGGGCCGATCCTTCCCTTCCGGCCCGGCCGGCGCCGCCGGGCTACCCAGGGGCCTGTCGCTCGCCACGCGGGTCCAGGCGCAGGCGCGCCGCGGCGACGAGCATGCCCGCGACCCCCCATGCGGCGACGACGGCCAGGTGGCCCCAGGCGAAGCCCGACCCGCCGACGCCGGGGTCGAACGCGTCGGCCATGGCGTTGGCGAGGTGCTTGAGCGGGAACAGCCAGCCGAGGACCTCGACCCAGCGCGGCATCTGCGCGCCGACGAGGAAGATGTCGGAGATGAAGCTCAGCGACAGCAGGGTCGCCAGCGCCACCACGGCGAACGTCTGCGCGTCGGGCACCAGCGCCGCCACCGCCAGCCCGACCGCCGCGAAGCAGACGGTGCCCACGACCAGCGTCACCAGCACGGCCGGGAGCGTCCGGCCGGGGACCTGCACGTCGTAGAGGAGCACGCTGACGCCCACCGTCAGCACCACGGCCAGCAGCCCCACCCACAGCGCCGAGCCGATCCGGCCGGCGAGATAGCTCCACGCCGGCAGCGGCGTGCCGCGCAGCCGCTTGAGGATGCCGAGGTCGCGTGCCCTGGCGACACCCTCGGGCAGGTTCACGTAGGCGGCGACCGCGAGCCCGTAGACCGCCAGCACCGGGGCGAGGAACTGCGGCAACTCGACGTCCCTGCCGGGCACCAGCTCGTGCTGCCCGAAGACCAGCGGGAACAGCACCGCCAGCAGCGCCGGGAGCAGGACCGAGAAGAACACCGAGGCGCGGTCGCGCGCGATCACCCGGTTGGCGTAGCGGACCTGGCCGCGCAGCAGCCGCCAGGCCGGGGGCCGCCGTGCCGGACCGGCCGGGCGGGCGTCCAGCCACGCCTCGGCGGCGGCCTCGGCGGCGCCACCCCCGGCACCGGCCGGGGCCGCCGCGCCCCGGCCCGCCCGCGGCCCGTACGGGTCCCAGGAGAACCGCCGCAGCGCGACCAGCACCCCGGCCAGGCCCCACGCCGCCATCACCGCCAGGTGGCCGGGCGCGAAGCCGCTGCCCGTGTGGTAGGGGTTGAACGCGTCGCCCATGGCGTTGGCGAAGTGCTTGAGCGGGAAGACCCAGCCGGTCACCTCCAGCCAACGGGGCAGCTCGCGGCCGGTGATGAACAGGTCCGAGACGAAGCCGAGCAGGACGATCACGGTGCTGGCCAGGCCCTGCACCGCCTGCGCCGAGCGCACGAGGCTGACCAGCGCCAGCCCGAGCGCGGCGAAGCAGCCGATCCCGACCGCGAGCGTGACCAGGACGGCCGGCAGGGTGCGGCCCACGATCCGCACGTCGTACAGGAGCACGCCCACCGCGACCATCAGCAGCACCGACAGCAGCCCGATCCAGACCCTCGACGCGATCTGGGCGGTCATGAACACCCACGGGGGCAGCGGCGTGCCGCGCAGCCGCTTGAGGATGCCCTGCTCGCGGGCGAGCGACAGGCTGATCGCCAGCGAGGTGAAGGACGCCGTCACCGCGCCGAACACCGCCATCGCCGGGGTGAGGAACTGCGCCAGCCGGATGCCCTGGCGGCTGTCGACGGTCTCGTTGCCCACCAGCGCGCTCAGGAGGAGCAGCAGCAGGAGCGGGAACACCACGGTGAAGAAGGCGGCGACCGGGGTCCGCCAGAACGACCGCGTGGCGTAGCGGAACTGGGCGGCCAGCAGCGCCAGGTTGCCGCGCCGCCCGGCCGCGGCCGGGACCGTGCCCGCGGACGCCTCAGTCATCGCCCTCGCCGGCCGTCCCGCCGGCCCCCGCCGCGCCGCCGTCCCGGTCCCCCGCCGCGCCGCCGCCGCGCGCCCCGGCACCCGCCTCGCCCTCCGTCAGCGCCAGGTAGGCCTCCTCGAGCGTGGGCCGCTCCAGGCGCAGGCCGGGCAGCTCCACCCCGCGCTCCAGCGCCCAGGCGGTGAGCGCGTGCAGGTCGGCGACCGGCCGGGTGGTGTGGACCTCGACGGCGCCCCCCTCGCCCCTGACCTCCCCGCCGAGCCGCGGGAGGTCGCCCACGGCCACCTTCGGGGGGAGCTGGAAGGCGATCACGCCGCCGCCGCGGTCGACGCGCTCGGCCAGGCGCTCGGGCGGGCCGAGCGCGACCAGGCGGCCGGCCGAGATCACCGCCACCCGGTCGGCGAGGTGCTGCGCCTCGTCCATGTAGTGGGTGGTGAGCAGGATCGTCCTGCCCAGGGAGCGCAGCCGGTCCACCAGCTCCCAGGCCCGGCGGCGGGCCGAGGGGTCGAAGCCGGTGGTGGGCTCGTCGAGGAACAGCAGGTCGGGATCGCCGACCAGCCCGAGCGCGAGGTCGAGCCGGCGCCGCTGACCACCCGACAGCGTCTTCACCCGGGCGCCGCGCTTGTCCGGCAGGCCGACCAGCTCGATCACCCGGTCGGGAGGCAGGCGCCGCGGGTAGAAGCCGCCGTACATCTCCACCAGCTCCCGGACCGTCAGCTCGGGGTCCATGCCGGCCTCCTGGAGCACGATCCCGATCCGCTCGCGGAACGCGCGCCCGCCGGTGGCGGGGTCGAAGCCCAGCACCCGCACCTCGCCGCCGGTGCGCGTGCGGTAGCCCTCGAGGATCTCCACCGTGGTCGTCTTGCCGGCGCCGTTCGGGCCGAGCAGGGCGAACACCTCGCCTTCCTCGACGGAGAAGCTCAAGCCGTCCACTGCCCGCACCGGACCGTAGTCCTTGCGGAGCCCCTCGACCTCGACCGTCACCGCCATGCGCTCCACCGGCCTCCTGAACGCTCGCCGCCTCGTCCGCCCGGCCGGCGGACCGCGATCGCACCGACCCGTCCTGCCGGACCCGTCCCCGCCGGCCTCGCCCGACCCCGGGACGACCGGGGCTCAGCAGGCGGCCACCTGGTCCGACCACGCCGGCCAGGTGCGCATCGCCCACCGGTCGGCGTCGAACGGCCGGTCGGTCGCGGCGGCCGCCGCGACGCCCGCCGCCGGGTCCACCCACACGAAGCAGCCGCTGGCCCCGAAGTGGCCGAAGCTGGACGCCGAGCGGCGCTCCCCCATCCAGTGCCGCCGCTTGCCGTCCTTCAGCTCGAAGCCGAGACCCCAGTCACAAGGATCGTAGCGGCCGACCCCGGGGACGATCCCGGCCAGTCCCGGGAACTGGACCGTCACGGCCTCGGCGAACAGCGCCGGCCCGACCACCGGCGCGCCGCGGTCGAGCAGGCAGCCCGCGAGCAGCGCCAGCTCCGCCAGGCTGCAGATCAGGCCTGCGGCCGGGTCGAAGGACGCCCCGCCGCGCGCGGGGGGCATCGCGCCGGTCATACGCAGCGGGCGCAGCACCGAGCTGGCGAGCCAGTCGGCGAACGGCGCCTCGACCGCCCGCTCGACCGCGCGGGCGAGCAGCCGGAACCCGCTGTTGGAGTAGATCCGGCGCTCGCCGGGCTCCCGGAGCGCGCCGCCCTCCTGCTGCGGCAGCCCGCCCGCGTGCGCCAGCAGGTGCCTGACGGTCACCGGCCCGCCGCCCCCGTCCCGCTGCCTGCTCGCGACCAGCCGCCCGGCCGGGACGGGCACCTCGTCGTCCAGCCGGATCCGGCCGGCTTCGACCGCGGCGAGCACGGCGAGGGTGGTGTGCAGCTTGGTCACCGAGGCGACCGGGAAGCGGTCGTCCTCGCCGGTCCCCTTCCGCCACACGAAACGCTCGTCCTCCGGCTCGACCACGACCGCACCGCCGCGACCGATCGGCCAGTCCAGCTCCATGCCGCCTCCCACCATGCGCTCTCGCGGACCGGCCCGTCCCCGCCGCTCCTCCCCGGTCGGAAGGCGGGCGGGCCCGACAGACGCAGCCGACGGCGCCCCCGTCGCATCGCATCCCCCTCCTGCGAGCGGAACGATGAACCACTGTGACGGTCTCGTTGCGTATTCGTGACCGACCTCGGTGCCGTTTCGGTATCTTTCCCTTGGTACGTCCGAGCCGGTAGTGCGGAATTCCCCAGCGTGCTTCCCGTGCCCCGCCGTCGCCGTCAGGCCCGGTCCGCAGACGCCCGGGACGGGAGCGCCGGGAGCGCGCGCCCGGGATCCGGGATCCGACCGTTCGGGATCGACCATCCCGTCGGCACACGATCGGAGCAACCCTGTTGGTGCGCAGTCTCCATGCTGGCACCGGTCCCAGGATGCGCGTCGTCGTCGACGTCACCACCGGCGCGGTGGCGGGCGTCACCCGGGTGCTGACCGCGCTGCTGGTCGGGGCCGGCGTGCTGCTGGCGCTCGTGTTGCTCGGTCAGGGGGTCGCCGCGAGCGAGCACCTCGACGAGCAACTGGCGGGCATCACCGTCCGGACGCGCGCGCTGGATCCGCGGTCGCCCGAGGGCCTCGAGCAGCTCCTCGTCGGGTCGGGCGGCGCGCCGGTCCTGCTGGAGTCCACCCCGGCCAGGCCGCGGGCGCCGGACCCGGGCGGGTCAGGGCCGCCCAGGCCGGTCTCCCCGCCACTCGGGCTGGTCCGCCGCGACGACCTCAAGCCGTGGCACGCCGAGGTGTCCGGCAGGGCGGACGCGGGCGCGGGCGACGACCCCGCCGAGCCGGCGGGCGACGGGGACCGCCGTGGCGCCGCGTCCGGCGTCGCGCCACCCCGGCAGGCACCCCCGGTCCCGGTGGTCGCGCGGGCGGCCGCCCGCAACCCGCCGGCCGCCCGCGCGGGCAGGGACACCCGCGGGGCGGGCGGCGACGGACCCGGCATCCTGCTCGACGCACCGTCGGCCCGGTCCAGGAGCCGGCCGGCGGCCTCCGCGATCCCCACGGGCATCGGGCGCTGGCTGGACCGGCACCTCCCCCGACCCCCGGACCCCGACCGCGGTGGCGCCGCCGGGCGGGCCGGAGAGCCGGTGCCGGCCGCCGTGCCCGCGCGTGCCGGCGCCGAGCCTGCCGGCTCCACCGCCGTCCAGCCGGCCGTGCCCCCGGACGACGCGTCCGTGGCGGCAGGCCCCGGGCCGGTACCACGGCTCGTGGCAGGCGACCACGGCGCGGTGCCGGCCGCCGACCCGGGTCCCGCCGCCACCGCCAGCGTCACCACCACCGGCGCCGCCGACCCGGGTCCCGCCGCCACGACCAGCGCCGCCGTCACCTCCGACGCGGTTGTCAGCGACCGCCTCGGCGACCAGCTCGCGCGGGTCTGACGGCCCGTCTGACGCGGGCCACCACTCACCGCCACCTGGCCGGACGCCGGGCAGGGACGGCACCGGGGTGCCGCCGGGCGCAGACGGGCCGCGCGGGCCGGCTCAGCGGTAGCCCGCGGCACGCAGCGCCGCGAGCGCGCGCGCCTCGCCGAGCGCGAGCAGCTCCCGGGCGTCGGAGCAGCCGCGGTTGGGCTCCGGGCCGCCGCGGCCGCGGAACAGCTGGTCGCACGCTGCCAGTTCGACCCGGCGGGCGGCCAGCTCCTGCGCGGCGGTGACCGGCACGTCCCGGTCGCCCGGCGGCTGGAGGTGGGCGCCCTCGTGGGCCAGGAGCACCGCCGTCCGCTCGGGCACCGCCCCGGCGAACTTGCGGTTCACCAGCACGGCGGCGCGGGCCTGCCCGAGCGCCAGGCCGGCCTGGGGTGCCAGCAGCGCCGTCGACTCGTTGCCCGTGCGCTCGAACGCGGCGAAGGCGACCACGGCGTGCGCGCCGCGGAGCGCGGTGCGGGCCTGGTCGATCCCGCCGACCGAGCGCAGGGCGCACAGCTTGCCCGCGGCCGCGCGCAACGTCTCGACCTCGGCGGGGGTGCCCGCGAGCCGCACCCCTGCCAGACGCAGGCAGCCCGCGTCCACGCTGGTGAACCGGCCGGTCGCCGAGGGCTCCAGCGCGGACGCCCGCGCCGCGCCGACGTCGTGGGTGCGGCCGGCGGCCGGCGGCGAGCGGCGCGCCCCGAGCGGGACGGTGATCCGCTCGGGGGTGGCGCGGCGCAGCAGGGCGACCGCCACGACCGCCGCCGCGACTACGCTCAGCGCCACGGCCGCCCACAGCCACCAGGGAAGCGCCGGCCACGGCCTCGCCCTGAGGGCGGCGGCCTCCGCGCTGGTCAGCCGGCGCGGCTGGGTGCCGGCCCGCCGCCGGCCCCCGGTCCCGGACGGCTGCGAGGCGGCGGGCTGCCGGCGCGGCCCGACGTCGCGCACCCTCAAGCGTCCAGGATGCGGATCGAGAAGTCCTCGATGACCGGGTTGGCGAGCAGGGCCTCGGCCATGCGCCGCGCGGCGTGCTCGACTCCGCCGGGAGCGGCGTCGTCGACGGTCAGCTCCACGTGCTTGCCCACCCGCACGTCGGAGACGTGCGGGAACCCCAGCGCGGGCAGGGCACGCTCGACCGCCTGCCCCTGCGGGTCGAGGATCTCGTGCTTCAGCATCACGTCGACGGCCACGCGCGCCACGCTCCACAGCCTCCTCGCGTCCCGGGCCTGGAGCCGAGGCTACCACCCGGCGGGACCTCGACCGGCGCCGGCGGGCCGCGGCGTTCGCGGCGCCGCAGGAGCAGCCGGTCGCGGCCGGCGCGGACCCCGGCGGCCTGCCGTCCGCCGCGGCCGGTCAGGGGGTGAGGCGGATCGGGGTGAACTCGCCGGTCACCGGGACCTGCGGCAGCATCCGGTTGCTGACGATGACCAGCTCGAACTTGAACTGCTCCCCGTCGCCCGCCTTCCACTGGGCGCCGACCAGCGGCATCCTGGCGATGTTGGGGTGCGGGTTGTCAGGGTTGGTGAAGTCGACCGTGCCCAGGATCGTGTCGAGCTTGGTCTTCTTGATCGCCTCGACCACCGCCTCGCGGTTGCCCGCGCCGCCCGCGCGCTTCAGGACGTCGATGGCGACCTCCCAGAGCGCGTGCCCGAAGCCCAGCGTGAACAGCGGCTGCCTGCCCGTGTCCTCGGTGTAGGCGTCGGAGTACTGCTTGGCCGTCACCCCGGTGAGGCTCGACCTGAACGGGAACGAGGCGTGCCAGGCGGTGCTGGTGGAGATCCCGTCGGCGGAGGGCGTGTACGCCTCCACCTGGCGCGCGAAGTTGGCGGCCCTGGATATGGTCACGTACGGGGGGATCGCGCGCTTGTCGGCGAGCTGCTTCCACATCTCGATGAAGTCGCCGCCGAGCGGGTTGCCGGTCAGGATGTCCGCCTTGGTGTCCGCGATCTGCTTGATCAGCTTGGTGAAGTCGGGCAGCCGGGTGTTGTTCTGGTTCTCGTAGCGGCCCAGGTCGACGACGTTGTAGTGGTTGCGCCGCAGCGCCCCCGGGTAGCCGGTCGTCGGGTCGGCCGCCTCCTTGCCGGGGGCGTCGTCCGGCCACAGGCCCGCCACCACCCTGTTGGTGTCCAGGCCCTGCCACATGTCCATGAAGACCCTGACGGCCTCCGGATGCCCCCAGTAGAAGTGGTAGGTCCACTTGAACGGCTGCTCGAGGGTGTGGCCGCGCTGCTTGACGTAGGTGTTCCACGAGCCGACCGTGGACAGGCAGGGCACGCCGCGCTGCTCGCAGAGGTCGGCGGTGGGGATCAGGGTGCCCACGAAGTCGGACATCACCAGGACCATGTCGACCTTGTGGTAGTCGATCAGGTCGCCGGCGACCTGCGCGGCCCGGCCCTCCGCGGTCTGGCTGTCCTTGACCACGATGTCGACGCCGTAGCGGTCGCCGTCGATCACCAGCCCGTCGCGCAGCGCCGTGCGGATCTTGTTGAGCGTGTACGTCTCGCCCTCGGCGAAGGACCCCTGCGCACCCGTGAGCGGCACGACGTAGCCGATGCGGATGTGGCGGTCGAACTGCACGTTCGGGGCCTCCGGGCGGCTGCAGGCGCCGAGCAGGGTGGCTGCGCCGGTCGCGAGCGCGGTGCCGCCGACCACCTGCAGGAAGTTGCGCCGTGTGACCCCGGTCGACGCGCCGGGTGGCGGCTGCGACCCTCCCCGTGCTGGCTTCGGCGTACTCGTCAACCCTTCGACACGCGTCATGTGACCGGCCTCCCAAAACGCAACGCGGTCCGCCGGCTGTGGCGGGAATTCGGGCCAGGGGGCGTGAGTGCGGCGGGGTCCTCTTCGCCCCCGACGAGGTCCCGAACAGTCTCCGCGGAAGCATAGCTCATCGCATTTTGAGGACAAAACGGCAGTAACGGCGTTTCCGGCTGCAAAATGAGGGATCACCCTAAATGCCCGGATTCGTCAGACTTATCGGCAATACTCCGTGTGGTCGGTATGAGGGGACCAGCCGTCGACCGGCACGGGTCCGGATCCCCCTGCCGCCGGCCGGTCGTGCGGCGATCCGCCGGCCCGCGCGTCGTGGCCCCGGGCCTCACCTGTCCGCGCCGCCGCCGGCGCGCCGCGTGAGCCGGCGCAGGCCCGACCGCAGCGTGGTGAACGGCGCCGGCTGGAACAGGTCGGGCAGCCGGTAGGCGGCCAGCAGCCGCTCGATGCTGCCGGCCTGGCCCATCCGCCACGGCCGCTGGCGCTCCAGGGCGCGGACCACCCGCTGCTGGAGGTCGGTCAGCTCGTCCAGGCCGGTCCCGGGTGCGACCGGCCCGTCCGGGAAGGCGGCCTGCAGGACGGCCGCGACCAGGTGGAACGCGGCAGACCCGCGGGTGCGGCCCAGCTCGCGCAGCAGCGCCTCCACCACCGGGGCCCGCGCCGTGCCGCCGAGCCGCGCCAGGGACCGGTACGCGTACCAGCGCGGGTCCCAGAACGGGAACCGCCCCGGCAGCTCCGCGGCGCGCGGGGGGTCGGCCGCCGTCCAGCGCAGCAGCTCGTCGGCGGCGGCCTGTGGCGGGTCGTCGCGGCGCACGCGCGCCAGCGCGATCGCCGCCGCGAGCCTGACCGCCGGCCGGTCGTCCGCCAGCCGCGCCGCCAGCACCGCGGGCAGGCCTTCGCCGGTGCCGTCGTCCAGCAGCCCCACCGCGATCAGCGCCGCCGCGGCGGCGCCGGGATCGCCCTCGCCCGCCTCGGCGGCGAGCAGCTCGGGGACGACGGCGCCGCGCTCCTCGGGGAACCAGGCGAGCGTGGACGCCGCCGCCTGGCGGAGGCCCGCCGACGGGTCGCGCAGCAGCTCGCGCAGCAGCGGCACCCCGGCCCGGACCGCGTCGTAGGCGTCCAGCGCCCAGCGGCCGTGCGCGTGGCCCTCGCCGCGCGACCGCGCGACGGCCGCCCGGAAGCGGCCCGCCGGGACGCCGTCGGGCAGCCAGATCGAGTCGTGCCCTACGGCCAGGTGCGCCAGCAGCCGCACCACCTCGTCGCGGTCCGGCACCCGCGGGTCGGCCGCGAGGCCCAGCAGGAACGGGACCGCGGCGGCACTCGCCGGCCAGCGCGCCCCCTGGTGGCAGAGGCTGGCGGTGAGCGCCGCCCGGGCGCGGCGGCGGGTCTCGCGGTCCTCGCCGGCGAGGGCCCGCAGCCTGGCGGGGACGTCGGTCGCCGGACCGCGCGCGTGGCGCAGCGCCGCCCAGTCCACCTGGGCGACGTGCGCGAGCGGTTCACCTGGCGGCACTCCGGTCCCCTTCGCGTCGTGGACCGGCCACGGGTTCGCGGCGGGAGCCTATAGCAGCCGGAACGTCGGCCGCGCCGGCCGCGGGGCGCGCACCCGCCACCGGCGGACCGGCGAGGACCGGACGCCCGGCCGGTCGGGTGGCGGCGCGGGCGTACGCTGGGCGGTGACCGCGGGAGCTTGGACCACCAGGCTGAGAGGGCGGCTGAGGGGGTCCGGGGGACCTGAGCATATGCGGGTCCCCCGGTCAACGAGGTGCCGCCGACCGCACGAACCTGAACCGGGCAATGCCGGCGGAGGGAGGGACCAGGCCTCTGGTGGACGTGATCGTGGCCGGCGGCGGCGTGATCGGGCTCGGGATCGCCTGGCGCGCGGCCGCGGCGGGGCTGCGCGTCGTCGTGTGCGACGACGCGCCCGGGAGGGCCGCGTCCTGGGCGGCCGCCGGCATGCTCGCGCCGGTCACCGAGGTCCACTACGGCGAGGACGCGCTGCTCGCGCTCAACCTCGACGCCGCGCGCCGCTACCCCGGCTTCGTCGCGGAGCTGGAGGAGCTGACCGGGCTGGACGCCGGCTACCGGCGCTGCGGCACCCTGATGGTCGCGCGGGACGCCGACGACCTCGCCGCGCTCGCGGACCTCGCCGGCTTCCAGCGGCGCGCGGGCCTGGAGGCCGAGCGGCTGGCCAGCCGGGCCTGCCGCGAGCTGGAGCCACGGTTGTCCCCCCGGGTGCGCGGGGGGATCCTCGTCCCCGGCGACCACCAGGTCGACAACCGGGCGCTGGTGCGGGCGCTGCTGCGCGCGTGCGAGCGCTCCGGCGTCCACCTGCTGCCCGCGCGCGTGCGCCGCGTGCTGACGGGGGGCGGTAGGGTCGCCGGCGCGCTGCTCGCCGACGGTGAGCGGCTCGCGGCGGGGACGCTCGTGCTCGCGGCCGGCTGCTGGTCGGGCGGGGTCGGTGGGCTGGACGAGGCCGCGCTGCCGCCGGTGCGGCCCGTCAAGGGCCAGCTCGTCCACCTCGCCGGGCCGGCGGAGCCGCCGCTGCTGCGCCACAACCTGCGCGGGCTGGACGTGTACCTGGTGCCGAGGGCGGACGGGCGGCTGGTCGCCGGGGCGACCGTCGAGGAGCGCGGGTTCGACACCATGGTCACCGCGGGCGCGGCCCACGAGCTGCTGCGCGACGCGATCGAGCTGGTCCCCGACGTCGCCGAGCTGGCGCTGACCGAGACGGTGGCGGGTTTGCGGCCCGGTTCGCCCGACAACGCCCCCCTGCTCGGCCCGGCCGCGCTCGACGGCCTGGTCGTCGCCGCCGGCCACTACCGCAACGGCATCCTGCTCACCCCGGTGACCGCCGACACGATCGCGGAGCTGCTGGTCACGGGGCGCGTTCCCGACCGCATCGGCCCGTTCAGCCCCCGCCGGTTCGCAGCGACGACGACCAAGGAGGAGGCGACGCGGTGAGGATCCTGCTGAACGGGCGCCCGGCCGAGGTGGAGGCGGTGACGCTGGCGGAGGCGCTGGCGCGGCTGGGCTACGACGCCGGCGGCGCGGGCGTCGCCGTGGCGGTGGACGGGGAGGTGGTGCCGCGCGGCTCGTGGAGGTCGCGCGCGCTGGCCGGCGGCGAGCGCGTCGAGGTGCTCGGCGCGACCCAGGGGGGCTGACGTGGACGACCTGCTGCGCATCGCCGGGCGGGCCCTGCGGTCCCGGCTGATCATGGGCACCGGCGGCGCGACCAGCCTGGACGCGCTCGAGCGCGCGCTGGTCGCCTCCGGCACCGAGCTGACCACCGTCGCGCTGCGCCGGCTGGACCCGGGTGCGCGCGGGTCGGTGCTGGACCTGCTCCGCCGGCACGGGATCGCCGCGCTGCCCAACACGGCCGGCTGCTTCACCGCCCGCGACGCGGTCCTCACCGCCAAGCTCGCCCGCGAGGCGCTGGGGACCGACTGGATCAAGCTCGAGGTGATCGGCGACGACCGCACCCTGCTGCCCGACCCCGTCGAGCTGCGCGAGGCGGCCGAGACGCTGGCCGACGACGGCTTCACGGTGCTGGCCTACACCAGCGACGATCCGGTGCTCGCCGGCCAGCTCGCCGCCGTCGGCTGCGCCGCGGTGATGCCGCTCGGCGCGCCGATCGGCAGCGGCATGGGCATCCTCAACCCCTACAACCTGCGCCTGATCCTGGACCGGGCGACCACGCCGGTGATCCTCGACGCCGGCGTCGGGACCGCCAGCGACGCCGCGCTGGCGATGGAGCTGGGCTGCGACGGGGTGCTGCTGGCCAGCGCGGTGACGCGCGCGCAGGAGCCTGCGCTGATGGCCGAGGCGATGCGCAAGGCGGTCGAGGCGGGCCGGCTCGCCCACCGCGCCGGCCGGATCCCGCGCCGCCGCTACGCGCTGGCGTCGACCCCGTCCGAGGGCGCCGCCGACCTCACCGGCGGGACCGGGGCGTGAGCGGCCCGCAGGCCGCGGGCGGTGACCGCCCCGCCCGCGCCGCGCGGCTCGCCCGGGCGCGCCTGTACCTGTGCGTGCCGGTGCGCCCGGACCTGGCGGGCTTCGCCGACGACGTGCTGGCCGCCGGCGTGGACGTGATCCAGCTGCGCGACAAGCACGCCGAGGCGCGCCAGCAGCTCGAGGCGGCCGAGGTCCTGCGGGCCGCCGCCGCGCGCCACGGCGCCCTGTTCGCGGTCAACGACCGCGCCGACCTGGCGCTCGCGGCGGGCGCGGACGTGCTGCACCTCGGCCAGGACGACCTGCCGCCGGCGTGGGCGCGGCGGGTCGCCGGGGCCGACGTGCTGCTGGGCCGCTCCACCCACGACCGGGGGCAGGCGGCGGCGGCGCTCGCCGAGCGCTGGGACTACGTGGTCGCGGGCCCGGTGTGGGCGACCGCGACCAAGCCGGGCCGGCCGGCGACCGGGCCCGGGCTGCTGCGCGCCGTCGCCGGGCTGCGGCCGCGCGTCCCCTGGTTCGCGATCGGCGGGATCGGGCCCGAGACCCTCGGCGAGGTGCTCGCAGCCGGCGCGCGCCGCGTCGTGGTCGTCCGGGCGATCACGCAGGCCCGGGATCCGGGCGCGGCCACCGCCGCGCTCGCCCGCCGGCTGCGTGCGCAGCCGGACGTGCAGCCGGGCCAGTAGGTAGGCTTGCTCCTGGCCGGGGGGGCTCGAACGGCGGAAGGAGGCGCATGATCACCATCGACAGGGCGATCCGTGTCGAGCGCCCACCCCGAGAGGTGTTCGAGTTCGTGATCGACGGCCGCAACGACGTGCGCTGGCGCTACGACGTGGTGGAGAGCCTGCTGGAGGAGGGCGACCCGTACGCGCCCGGCGCCCGCTACCGGCAGGTCATGGTCTCGGGCCGCCAGGAGCTGGAGGGCACCTACGAGATCGTGGCGGTCGAGGCCCCCAACAGCTTCGAGTGGCGCACGACCGACGAGTCCAGGTACCAGTGGTCGGGCCAGTTCGAGATCGAGCCCGCGGAGGACGGCGGCCCCGGGGCGGAGGTGACGCTGCACCTGCGGCTGATCACGCGCGGTCTGGGGAAGGTGCTGGAGCCGCTGCGGCGCACCAACCTGCGCCGCGCCGCCGACCGCTACCTCATCGACCTGAAGTACTACCTCGAGGACGGCGAGCTGGAGGACGAGGAGCTCCTCGAGGACGCGGAGGACCTCGAGGACGCGGAGGACCTCGAGGACCTCCCGGACGAGGACGAGGACGAGGACGCCGCCAGGCCGTAGGCGCCGGCGAGCCGCGGGCCCGCGACCTCCGGGCGGGCGCCGGCCGGACGCGGCCCGGACGGCCCGGCCGCGCTACAGGCGCAGGCCCTCGGCGAGCTGCTCCTTGAACTCGCGCAGCCGCGGCCGCAGCTCGGGGCGACCGACCGCGAGGATCTGGACCGCGAGGATCCCCGCGTTGGCCCCCGCGTCCAGCCCCACCGTCGCGACCGGGACCCCGGAGGGCATCTGGACCATCGAGTACAAGGCGTCCTGGCCGCCCAGGTGCTCGGTCCAGATCGGCAGGCCGATCACGGGCAGGGTGGTGTAGGAGGCGAGCACGCCGGGGAGGACCGCCGCGCGCGCGGCAGCCGCGATCAGCACCTGGAGCCCCCGGTCCTCGGCGCTCGCCGCGTAGTCGGCGACCGTCCGCGGGCTGCGGAAGGGGCTCAGGATGACCAGCTCGTACTCGATGTCGAACTTCTCCAGCAGCACCCACGCCGACTTGGCGCGCTCCTCGTCGGAGCTGGACCCGAGCACCATGCCCACCAGCGGCTCCGCCACGGATCCCCCTCTCTCGAGCGTGTCCACCGGCCGACGGCGCATTCTACCCGGCGGGCGCCCGGCCGCCGCCGGGCGTGCCTGACTCGACTCGAGGTGCGCCCGAGTCCAAAATTTGACCCGATCGGTGCAAGCAGGCGAGCATCCACCCAAAGGCCGCGCTTTGTAGAGATTCGCGCATCATCCGGTCCCGCTGCCGCGCGCTCCCCCAAGGCATTGAGGCGAAGCGATCGTCATGAACCCCTCCATGAACCCTTCCGTCGAGGCTTCCCAGGATCCGCTGCATCGGTTCGATCGCAGCGCGGCCGGCATGGCCGTCGTCGACGCGGGCGGCAACGTCGTCCGCGCCAACCAGGCGCTGTGCGACCTGCTCGGGCACGACCGCGAGGCGCTCATCGGCAGCGGCTGGCAGGAGCTGCACGACGCGGCCGACCGGGCGGGCGCGGTCGAGACGCTGCTCAACCTGCGGACCGCCGGCACCGCGGTCCACCAGGCCTGCCGGCGCCTGCGCCGCGGCGACGACCGGACGGCGGAGCTGCTGATCACCACCGTCCCGATGGCCCAGGAGCACGGCGGCGGCCGGGCGATCCTGGTGCACCTGGAGCAGCCGCCGGAGGGCGACGGCCGGGGCCCCGGCGGGCCGCTGGGCGTCCGCGCCGCCCGGGACGCCACCCTGGCCGCGCTCGGCCAGCGCGTCCTGGACGGCCTGGAGCTGGACCCGCTGATGGGCGAGGCCGTCCGCTCCGTCGCGGACTCGCTCGGGGTCGGTCACGTCGCCGTGCTGGAGCTGCGGCCGGGCGCGCTCGTGCTGCGCCTGCGCGCCGCGGTGGGCTGGGACGGCGACCGCCTGGCGCAGCTGCTGCTCGGCGGGCCGGCCCTGGCCAAGCTGCAGTCGCCCGAGACCGTCGGCAGGCCGATCATGCTGCCGGACCTGCTCGGCCGGGCCGCGGCGACCACGCTGGCGGCGGACGGCGTCCAGACCGGCGCCGTGGCGACGATCCGGTGGGGCGGCGAGCCGGTCGGCGTGCTCGCGGCGTACGCGACCACCACCAGCGAGCTGGGCCGCGACGATCTCGCGTTCCTGCAGGCCATGGCGGACCTGCTGGCCGCCGGGATCGACTGCTGGCGCAGCCGGGCGCGGGAGCGGCGGCAGGCGGGCGAGCAGGAGCGCGAGCAGGAGCGCGCCGAGCTGGTCGCGGCGCTGCACGAGGGTCCGGTGCAGAACTTCGCCGTCCTCAGCCTCCGCCTGGAGCAGGCGCGGCTGCACCTGGCGCAGGGCAGGCTCGACGCCACCGAGCGGCTGCTCGCCCAGCTCCAGGAAGGGATGGCCGACCAGATCGCCGGCCTGCGCCGGCTCCTGCGCGACCTGCGCCCCGACGAGCTGGACCTCGAGCCGGCGCGCGCCCCCGGCGGCTCCGGCGGGCGGCCGGCTGGTCCGCGCCACGGCCGCGGGAACGGCGCCGACGGCGATCCGCTCGCCGCCGAGGCCTCGGCCGACCCGCACGACTCGGCGACGATCCCACATGCGCCGCTGCGGATGAATCTCGGACGAGCCGGCGCCTGAGCGCCCCTCCTCCACCGAACGGTGGAGGGCGGGATCCCCCGGGCGGTGGTCCCGCCCCACGCGACCCCTTCCGATACTGCTCGCGTGCCGTCGAGCGGCGGCGGGAAGGGGAGCAGCGCGTGGACGACGTGATCGAGGTGCGGGGCCTGGCCAAGGCGTACGGTGCTCGCACCGCGCTCGCGGGCCTCGACCTCCAGGTGCGGCAGGGCGAGGTGTTCTCCCTGCTCGGCCCGAACGGGGCCGGCAAGACCACCACGGTCGAGATCCTCGAGGGCTACCGCCGGCGGGACGCCGGCAGCGTGCGGGTGCTCGGCCGGGACCCGGCGCACGGCGACCGGCGGTGGCGGTCGCGCATCGGCATCGTGCCCCAGGGCGTCGGCTCGTTCGCCGAGCTGAGCGTCGAGGAGACCGTGCGGCACTTCGCCTCGTTCTACCCCGACCCGCTCGACCCGATGGAGGCCCTGGAGCTGGTGGACCTGGCCGAGCACCGCCGGCTCAAGGGGGCCAGGCTCTCCGGCGGCCAGCGGCGCCGGCTGGACGTGGCGATCGGCGTGGTCGGCGACCCGGAGCTGATCTTCCTGGACGAGCCGACGACCGGCCTGGACCCGCAGGCCCGCCGCCGCGCGTGGAGCCTGGTGGAGCGGCTCACGGTCCGGGGGAAGACGGTCCTGCTCACCACGCACTACCTGGACGAGGCCGAGGCGCTCGCCGACCGGGTCGGCGTGATCGCCGGCGGGCGCCTGGTGGAGGTCGCGGCGCCGCGGGACCTCGGAGGCCGCTCCCGTGCCGCCGCCACGGTCGCGTTCGCGCGGACCGGCTCGTTGGCGGACCGGCCGCTGCCCGACCTGGGGCGCGCCGGCGAGCGGGTGGAGACCAGCGGGAGGGTCGTGCGCGTGGCCACCGACAGCCCGACCCGGGTGGTCGCCGGCCTCGCCGCGTGGGCGGCCCGGGCCGGCCTCGGCGAGATCCCGGAGCTGACCGTGTCGCGCCCCACGCTCGAAGAGATCTACCTGCGCATGATCGCCGCGCACGATACCGCCACCGTGGGGACGGGAGGGGCGAGGTGAGCGCCGGGCAGGCGGCCCGCGCCGCCCACCCCGCCGGGCGGCCGCCCGCGCCGCGCCCGCTGCCGAGCCCGCTGGCGCTCGGGATCGGGCGGATCGTGGTGGAGCTGAAGGCGTTCTTCCGCAACCGGGAGGCGGTCGTGTTCAGCTTCTCGCTCCAGCCCCTGATCCTGCTGCTCTTCGGGGCGATCTTCGCGGGCAGGGTCGAGGGCACCGAGGTCGACTTCCGCCAGTACTTCGTCGCGGGCGTCACCGCCACGGGGATCCTGACGGTCGCGTTCACCAGCCTGGCGATCGGCATCGCCATCGAGCAGGACGACGGCACGCTGAAGCGGCTGGCCGGCACGCCGATGCCCAAGGCCGCCTACTTCGTCGGCAAGCTCGGGATGGTGCTGGTGGTCGCGGTCCTGCAGACGGTCCTCCTGCTCGCGATCGGGGTCGCCGCCTTCGGCCTGGACCTGCCCGGCACGGCCGGGCGCTGGGCGACGCTCGCCTGGGTCTTCACGCTCGGCGTGACCGCCTGCTCGCTGATCGGGATCGCCTACAGCCGGCTGCCCCGCAACGCCAGGTCCGCCTCCGCGGTCGTCACGCCGCCCTACCTGGCGCTGCAGTTCATCTCGGGCGTGTTCTTCGTCTTCACCCAGCTGCCCTCGTGGCTGCAGACCGTCGCCGCGGTCTTCCCGCTCAAGTGGATGGCGCAGGGCCTGCGCTCGGTGTTCCTCCCCGACGGGTTCGCCGCCGCCGAGCCGGCGGGCGGCTGGGAGCTGGAGCGCGTGGCGCTCGTGCTCGCCGCGTGGTGCGCCGGGGGGTTCCTGCTCAGCACCCTGGTGTTCCGCTGGCGTTCCCGGGGCGACGGGTGAGCCCGTGAGCGGCGAGCGGCCGGCGCACGCGTGGGAGCAGGCCCGCTGGGTCTGGCACGCGTTGTTCCACGGGCTGGCCCTGGTCTGCGCGGTGGTGGCGCTGAGCGACCAGGACCGGCCCGCCCGGCTCGCGGTCGCCGGGCTGGCGGCCGCGTTCGTCGCCTGGTACGCGCTGCTCGGCGGGCGCGTGCTCATGCGCGCCCGGCCGCTGCCGCGGGCACTGGCCGCGATCGTGCCCGGCGTGGCGCTGTGGGCGGCCCTGGTCGTCCTGCACCCGGTCTGGTTCTTCGCCGTGGCAGGCCTGTTCAGCCTGATCTTCGCGTCGCTGGACACCCGGCCCGCGCTGCTGGCCACGCTCGCGCTCACCGCGCTCCTCGCCGGGCTCCAGCTCCGGGCGCAGGGGTCGTCGCCGGCGCCCGGCGAGCTGCTCGCCCTGCTGCTCCTGGTCGCGGCCGGGGCGGTCGTCGCCGGCTGGCTCGGGATCTGGATCGGCCGGATCATCGGCCAGAGCATGGAGCGGCAGCAGCTCATCGAGCAGCTCGAGGCGACCCGGGACCAGCTGGCGCGGGCGGAGCGGCACCAGGGGGTGCTGCAGGAGCGCCAGCGCCTGGCCAGCGAGATCCACGACACGCTCGCGCAGGGCTTCACCAGCATCGTCATGCTGCTGGAGGCCGCCGAGGCGTCGCTGCCGGCGGGCGCGGACGCCAGCGCCCGCCACCTCGCGCAGGCGCGCGACACCGCGCGCGAGAACCTCGCCGAGGCCCGCCAGTTCGTCGAGGAGCTGCCGCCGGTCCCGCTCACCGGCGAGGGCGCGACGCTCGGCGGCGCGCTGCGGCGGGCCGCGCGGCGCCTGGCCGAGGAGACCGGCGTCGCCGCGACCGCGAGCGTCGCGGGCGAGCCGGTGCCGCTGCCGGTCGCCGCCGAGGTCACTCTGCTGCGGGCGGCCCAGGAGGCGCTCGCGAACGTGCGCAGGCACGCCCACGCCGGGCGGGTCGAGGTCACCCTCGCGTACCTGGGCGACGCCGCCGAGCTGCGCGTGGCCGACGACGGCGACGGCTTCGACCCGGTCGCGCCCGCCACGCTCGGCGCCGGCCGAACCGGCGGGTTCGGGCTGGCCGGGCTGCGCCGGCGGGCCGAGCGCCTCGGCGGCGAGGCGCGGGTGCGCAGCAGCCCGGGGGCCGGCACCACGGTCAGCGTGCGCCTGCCGGCAGGCCAGCCTGTGCACGAACAGGGCGACCCTGGGATCATCACGACCTCCGGGACGGCGGGCGGGCCGGGTCCGCCAGGCCGCCCGGGAAGCGAGGGATGACGACGATCAGGATCGTGCTCGCCGACGACCACCCGGTCGTCCGCGACGGCCTGCGGGGCATGCTCGCGCACGCGCCGGACGCCCTCGTCGTCGGCGAGGCCAGCTCCGGGTCGGCGGCGGTGGAGGTCGCGGGCCGGCTCGAGCCCGACCTGGTGCTGATGGACCTGCGCATGCCGGGCACCCTGGACGGCGTGGCCGCGACCGCCGCGATCGCCGCCAGGCTGCCGGCCACGCGCGTGCTGGTGCTCACCACCTACGACACCGACGCGGACATCCTGCGCGCGGTCGAGGCGGGCGCGACCGGCTACCTGCTCAAGGACGCGCCGCGCGAGGACCTGGTGGCCGCGGTCCGCGCCGCCGCCCGCGGGGAGACCGTGCTCGCCCCCTCGGTCGCGGCCCGGCTGGTCGGCCGGGTCCGCGGGGCCGCGGCGGACGCGCTGACCCGCCGCGAGCTGCAGGTGCTCGAGCTGGTCGCCGGCGGGGCGACCAACGCCCAGGTGGCCAGGGCGCTCAGGATCGGCGAGGCGACCGTCAAGAGCCACCTGCTGCACGTCTTCGGCAAGCTGGGCGTCGGGGACCGGACCGCGGCGGTGACCACCGCGATCGGCAGGGGGATCCTGCCGGCCCGTCCCGGCCCGCGGTGAGGGGGCGACCCGCATGGGCACCGAGCTGGTCCTGGTCCACAGTCCCCTCACCGGCCCGTCGGTGTGGTGGCCGCTCGCGGGCGAGCTGCGCGGGGCGGGCCAGGACGTGCTCGTGCCGTTGCTGGAGGAGGACGGCGATCCCGGCGCGCCGCTGTGGCGGCGGCACGCCGCGGCGGTCGCCGAGGCGCTCGGGGACGGCCCGTACGCGCTGGTCGGGCACGGCGGCGCCGGCCCGCTGCTGCCCGCGATCGCGGCGGCCGGCGGCCGCCGGCCGACCGCCTACGTGTTCGTCGACGCCGGGCTGCCGGCCGGCGGCCGCACCCGGCTGGAGCTGCTGGCCGACCGGCTGCCCGAGGAGGCCGTGCGGCTGCGCGCGCACCTGGAGGCCGGCGGGCGCTTCCCCGACTGGACCTCGGAGGGGCTGGAGGCGGAGATCCCCGACCGCGCCTGGCGCTTCCGGGTGGTGAGCGAGCTGCGCCCCCGTCCGCTGGCGTACTTCACCGAGACGATCGCCCTGCCCGCCGGCTGGCCCGACGCCCCCTGCGGCTTCCTGCGGTTCAGCTCCGCCTACGAGGACGCCGCCAGGCGCGCCCGCGCGCTCGGCTGGGCCTGCGAGGAGCTGCCCGGCAGCCACTTCCAGCTCCTGGTCGAGCCCGGCCGCGCGGCGCAGGTGCTGCTGCGCCTGATCGGGAGGCTCGACCGCCGCCAGCGACCGCGCCGGCGGCGCCGAACCTGAGGGTCCCCCGGCCGGCCGCGCGCGGCGGCCGGGGCGCCTTCAGTCGCGCTGGTCCGGGCCGTCGGCGCCCTGCTGCGGGAAGACGGCGGGACCGATGGCGACCACCAGGCTGGTCTCCTTCGGGTCGTAGCGGACGGGCAGCAGCATGCCGGAGACCGGGATGGCCGTCGGGGCGACCGCCTGCACCGACTCCGAGCTGAACGGCTTGGAGCCGTCGATGGGCTGGACGTGCAGGGCGAACTTGACCACCGACATCCCCTTGACGATGCGGCCCGTCGGGGAGACCTGGATGATGGACGCGACCGCCTGGCGGCCCTCCCGCAGCAGGCGCAGCTGCAGGTCGCGGCGCTGGAGCATCGTGGCGACGCCCGCGAGGGCGAAGAACCCCAGCAGGCCCGCGATGCCGACGCCGTAGCGCACCCGGGTGGCCGGCAGCGGCCCCACCGGACCGAACAGCGCCGGCCGGAGCCAGGCCAGGAGGGACAGGCCCAGGCAGGCCAGGGCCAGGACCCTGACCAGGAGCAGGGGAAAGCTCGACCGCCGCCCGCGGGCGTGACGGCCGACCCGCTCGGAGTTGTCGTGCCCGGCCACCACCGACCTCCATGTGTCGATCCGAAGTCTACCGATGTTCGTACATTCGACGTGAACGCGCATGGCCGCCGGCCGGGCGCGGGCGTGCACCCCGGCCGGCCGGGCTCCGCCGTCACCCCGCCCGGTCACCGGGGCCGGCCGGCCCGGCTGCCGGCCCCGGCGCGTCCGCCCGCGGGTCGGGCGCGCCCCGCTGCCGCTGGGCGGCGCGGAGCCGGCCGAACACGTCGGCGATCACCGGCAGCGTGGGCCGCGGCACGTGGTCCAGGAAACGACTGCGGACCGACGCCACGTGCACCGGGCCGGCCGCGTCGCAGAGCGCCTCGCCCGCCGGGGTGATGACCGCGTGCACCAGGCGCTTGTCGGCCTGGTTGCGCTCGCGGCGGGCCAGGCCGCGCTGCTCCATGCGCTGCAGGCGGTAGGTGATGACGCTGTTCTCGACGCCGAACAGGCCCGCCAGGTGACCCATGGTGAGGCCGGGGGCGGGCGCGTCGCGCAGCAGCAGCAGGATCGCGTGGTCGAGCAGCGTGACGTCCAGCGCCGCGCGCAGGTCCCGGTCCAGCGCGGCGAACACGTGCATGCCGGCGATGACGAAAGCGTGCCAGGCGGCCCGCTCGTCCGGGTCCAGCCACCGCACCGGCTCAGTCATGCCAGCATCCAGCGATCGTTTGCATTCCGAAGGATCTCGTGACAGGCTTTCCTTCTAATCTGAAGGATCCTCTCGAACGGAGCGCCGTATGGCAGTCTTGCAGATCGTCAGGTTCCGGCCCCGATCCGGCGTCGACGGCGCGCGGATGCGGGAGGTGAACGAGCGCTTCCAGCGGGAGGTGACCCCCACCCTGCCCGGGCTCGAGCGTCGCGAGGGGACCGTGAGCGAGGACGGCGAATGGACGCTGGTGCTGCGCTACCAGGACATGGACAGCGCCACCAGAGGACCGCAGGCCGACACCGGGCCGATCGCCCGGGAGTTCATGTCCCTGATCGACATGGCGACGATGTCCGCGACCTTCCACACCGTGGTGTCGGAGTAGCCTGGCCGCGGAGGATCGCCATGAGGATCTCGGTCGCCGCCGACGAGGACACGGGCGTCGCCTCCGCGCTCGTCGGCGAGCTTCGCCGCCGCGGCCACGAGGTGCTGGCGCACGGCGCGCTGGAGCCCGCCGAGCGGGACGACTGGGCCTGGGCCAGCGAGGCCGCCGCCCGCGACGTCGCCGCGGGCCACGCCGACCAGGCGGTGGTCTGCTGCTGGACGGGGACCGGGGCCTGCATCGCGGCCAACAAGGTGCCCGGGGTCCGCGCCGCGCTGTGCGGGGACGCCGGCACCGCCGAGGGCGCCCGCAGGTGGAACGACGCCAACGTGCTCGCCCTCAGCCTGCGGCTGACCTCGCGCGCGCAGCTCGACGAGATCCTCGACGCCTGGTTCGCCGGCAGGCCGAGCACCGACCCGGCCGACCGGGCGAACATCGCCCACGTCGACGAGATCGCGTCGCGCTCCTGACCGCGACGCCGGTCCGCGGCCCGTCCGCCGGCCGGACCGCCCGTCACCCACCGTCACCCACCGTCACCAGGCGGCGATGTCGCGGCGCAGGTAGGCACCCTCGAAGCGGATACGCTCGGCGGCCTGGTAGGCCAGCGAGCGGGCCGCCCGCACGTCCTCGGCGAGCGCCGAGACCGCCAGCACGCGGCCGCCGGCCGTGAGGATCTCGCCACCGGGGCCCGCCGCCGTGCCGGCGTGGTACACCTGCACGCCGTCGAGCGCGGCGGCGTCGTCGAGCCCGCCGATCGCGAAGCCGGTGCGGTAGCCGCCGGGGTAGCCGCCGGAGGCGACGACCACCGTGACGCACGCGCGCGGGTCCCACGCGACCTCGCAGCGGTCCAGCCGGCCCTCGGCCGCGGCCAGCAGCAGGGCGGCCGGGTCGCTCGCCAGCCTCGGCAGGACCGCCTGGGCCTCCGGGTCGCCGAGGCGGCAGTTGAACTCGATCACCTTCGGGCCGCCGCGGGTGAGCGCCAGCCCCGCGTACAGCACCCCCCGGTACGGGGCCCCCCGGGCGGCCAGCTCACGCACGGT
>Ga0126377_10000364_pt1 | contig 27080 bp, 17 predicted proteins | sample PanSoiMetPlot_22_FD_92647 | JGI IMG/M metagenome (GOLD analysis project Ga0126377, IMG submission 92647) | Tropical forest soil microbial communities from Panama - MetaG Plot_22 | ecosystem: Environmental > Terrestrial > Soil > Tropical forest > Bulk soil | place: Panama | collected 2016-02-17 | reverse complement strand
TGCCGACCTCCGCGATCGTGATCTTCTCGTTGGTCTTCTCGTAGCCCGGGATCTTGAACTGCAGCGTCATGCCGGGGCGGATGCGCGGGCGATCGGTCCCGGGCAGGAGCGCGATCATGTTCGGCATCGCGTTGGGCGAGACCACGGTCAGGATGTAGCCGCCGGGATCGAGCCGCGTGCCCACGCGCACGCGCAGGTCGCTCACCACGCCGTCGCGCGGGGCGCGGATGGCGCGGGCGTCGAGCACCTGCTTGGCGCGCTGCCGGCGGGCCGCGATGGTCGCGAGCGACGACTTCGCCTGATCGCTGCCCGGGTCGAACAGGAAGGTCCCGAGCTGCCTCTCGTACTCGACCAGGACCTCGTTGAGCTCGGCCGACTCGGAGTCGTCGTGCAGCTGCACGAGGAGCTCGCCGGCCGAGACCGCCTGACCCGGCTCGACGTAGGTCGCGATCACGGTGCCGCTGGCGCGCGCGGTGACCTCGGTGCCCTCGATGCGGACCACCGCCGATCCCGAGCTGTACTGGTTGACCTTGCCGATGATGCCGTACAGGAGGCCCGCCGCGATGCCGATCAGCACCGCCGGGTAGACCCGGCTGATCCAGCGCGGCGACAGATCGAGGAGCGCGCCGTCCCGCCGCTGCGAGCGGTGGCGCTCGAGCGCCTGCTCGCGGAACAGGCCCTCGCTGGGGACGCTGTTCTCGTTGCGCGCGATGGCTGCGTGCACGGCGGACAGGAGGAGCGGGCCGACCTGGCCGCCGACCGCCGCCATGAGCGCGCCCTCGCGCTGCGTGAACATCGGATCGTTCTCGCCGCGGATCGCCAGCAGGACGGCGACGACCACCTCGCCCGCGAGGATCGGATGGGCGAGGATCTTCTCGCGCCCGGTCCCGCCCGGGTTGTCCACGTCCGGGATGTAGACCGGGCAGGTCGCCGCCGGCTGGGCGCAGATCTGCTGGCGGTGATAGGCGGTGAGGCTGGCCATGCTGTCGGCGTCGGCGCCCGCGCTCCACGGCGCGCCGGTCAGCGGATCCGAGGTCAGACAGTGCACGCGGATGCAGGTGACGAGCTCCGCCATGCCGTGGCCGAGGACTCGCAGAGAGGTCGCCAGATCGCTCTGCATCGCCACCCGGCGCACCAGCGAGAGCACGGCGCCCGGCTCGTCCAGGACGCGCACGGGTGACCGCTCGGGCGGCGCGGGAGGTTCTGGCCTCGGGGTCATTCCGGGCACGGGATAGGCGGCGGTGTCGTCGTCGAGCACCCGATCGCTCATGGCGGCCATCGGTGCAACCGGGGGGCCATCCGGCGCGGCGAGGGAATCGCTGCTTGCGCCGCCGATCGGCCCGCACGCCGCTCGATGTGCGGAGGCGAACCCCACGCGGTGTCGAGCGCGGTCGGCGATCGTCCGGCGCCGACGCGCCGCCGCGCCGGCGCGCCGAGGCGGCTACTCGAGGACCTCGATGCGATAGCGCCTGAGGATGTCGCCGGTCAGCGACTGCAGCACCGCGACCGCCTCGTGATAGTCGGCGATGGCGCGGACGCGGGACAGGCGGGCGTCGTCGAGCTCGTCCTGGCGCTTGAAGAGCTGATCGCTGGTGGAGCGGCCGACGCGGAACAGCGCCCGCTCGGAGGTCAGGCTGCCCTTGGCCAGCTCGATCGCCTTGGTCGCGACCTGCACGCGCTTCTGCGCCGCCCGGATCTGGTGCACCGCGAGCACGATGGCCGACGCGATCTCCCGCCGCAGCTCCTCGGCCCCGATGTGGGCGGTCTGCTTGCGCAGGACGGCCGCGTCGCGCCGGCCGCGCGCGGTGTTGGCCCCGATGTCGATCGAGAACGTGAGCGCGGCGCTGGCGTCGAGGTTGGCGCCCTGGTTGAGCGCGCGAAACGAATCGTCGGCGTTCTGCCCGGTCGCGCTGGCTCCGGCCGACACCGTGAAGTCGAGGCGCGGCAGGACCCCGTTCTGGGCCACGCGCACGTCGATGCTCGCGTCCTCCTCGTCGAGGGCGATGGCCTTGAGCGCGTAGTTGCGGGCCAGGCCGCGCTCGACCATCACGCCGACCGAGTAGGTCTCCGCGCCCACGCCCGGCAGGTCGGCCGGCCACAGCGCGATCTCGTCGCGGCCGATCTCGAGGCCGGCGAGCTTGCGCAGCTCCAGCCCCTGCTCCTCGAGCGCGAGCTCGGCGCGCAGGACCGCCTCCTCGCGCACCGCCATCGTGTACTCGGCGATCTTGAGGTCGCCGCCGGGACGGCCGCCCTCGCGCACCACCTGCTCGGTCTCCTTGAACAGCTTCTGCACCGAGGCGAGCGAGGCGCGCCTGACCTCGAGCGCGAGCGCGGCGTGCGCCACCTCCCAGTAGCCGCGCACGAGGTCGCGCGTGAGCTCGCCGCCCGAGACGCGCGCGCGCGCTGCCGCGGCCGACGTGCGGATGACCGCCTGCTCGCGGTCGGCGCGGGCGATCCGGGGGCCGAAGCCGCGCAGGAGCGAGTGGTTGACCGTGAGCCGCCCGGTGGCGAGGCTCACCGCAGACACCGACTCCTGCGCGTCGGTGGCCGGCTTCGAGGGGTCCTGAAAGACGTTGGTGTCGCGCGTCCGGATCGCGCTGACCTCGAGCCTGACGTCGCCGCCGGTCGGAAGGCTGCGCAGGACCGCCGCGCTGCCCGCGATCCGCTCCTGCTTGGTGGCCTGGACCGGCTGGCCGGCCACCCGCTCCTTCGACGTCGTCGATCCGTCGATGGCGAGCTGGACCTGCCAGTCGTCGCGGCCGCGCACGGAGCGCTCGTCGGCGCGCGCGATGCCGGCATTGGCCCGGGCGCGGGCCAGGTCGGGCGCGCGCCGCACCGAGACGTCGATGAGCTGGTCGATGCCGATTCGCTCGATGTTGCCGCCGCCGCCCAGCTCGTCCTCGCCCTCACCGCCGTCGACCACGGCCGGCGACGCCGCGCTCACGGCGGCGGCCGCGACCAGCGCGGCGCCCCAGCCCCGCGCCAGGCGGCGCCTGCCGGTCGCTCGCACGGTCAGTCGCACGGATCCCACACGGCGCTGTTGTCGCCGATGTCGATCAGCCCTCCGACCTGCTCGAGGAAGCCGCCGTCCTCGTCGAGCACCGTGAAGTCCTCGGCGCGGCAGGCGGACAGGAGGATGTTGTTCGTCACGGTCACCGACCCACCGATGCTGATGAGGTTGATGGCGAGGTCGTAGACGTCGTCCAGGACCGGGTTGTTGTCGATCTTGAGGTTGCGCCCGATCGCGGTGAAGGAGGCCGAGAAGCCCTCGAAGTCGATCAGGGCGGCGTTCTGCTCGATCGTCATGTCGCCGCTCAGGGTGGTCAGGTTGCGGAACCCGTCGAAGATGGAGAGCGCCTCGTTGTGGCCGATCGTGAGGCTCCCGTTGATGGCGGTGGTCTCGAAGCCGATCTGCTCGATGCTGCGGTTGCCGGTGATGATGACGTCGCCGACCGCGTCGAGCGGGCGCCCGGTCTTGAGATTGCGCATGCCGCTGTTGTCGCGGATCTGGAGCGACCCCTCGACGCGGCCCAGCGACTCGAGCTCCTGGAGATCGACGGGGCCGCCGTTCTCGCGCAGCTCCGCGCCGCTGGCCCCCACCTGCTTGAGCTGGCGCAGGCCGCTCACGGACGCGAGCAGCGGGTTCTTGGTGATGGTCAGCTGCTCGAGCGTCTCGGTGCCCTCGAGGCCGACGATCTCCTCGAGCAGCGGGTTGTTGTCGATCTGGACCCGCTGGATCACCCGCACGTGGTCGAGGCCGGCCATCGAGCGCAGCTGGGCGTTGTCCTGCACCACGAGGTTGTTGACCTCGCGCAGGTACTGGAAGGCCTCGAGGTCGAGGAGGTCGGGCGACCGTATCTCGAGGGTGCCGGCGACCTTGAAGCACGACTGCGGCAGGTTGCGAGCCGCCGTCGCGCTGCTGATCCTGGTGTCTGCCAGGGTCGGGCAGTCGCCCGAGACGTCGGCGTTCGCGGTGTAGTCGACGTCGGTGGGCATGCAGCCGAGCATCCCGGCTGCGGCGATGAGGAGAGCGTGGATGGGTTCGATCCGGGCGCGCATGACGCCGGTCCAAAGCAGGCCACGTGCCAGCGCGTAGTCGCGCAAATTCGCGGGCCGCGGCGCCGTGCCCGCCGCCGAACAGCCGCGCGCGTGGGGCGCGGGCCCCGGCCGTTGCTGCACGCGGTCGGCGACCCGGTTTGTGTTGTACGCTGGCCATCGTGGACAAGACCACCGGCACCTGGGTGACCATGGGAGAGGCGGCCGCCCTGCATGTCAGGCGCTGCCGGTTCGAGGTGCTGAGCGGCCCCGACGAGGGGCGGGTCGAGGAGCTGGCCGCGGAGGTGATCCGGATCGGGCGCAAGGGGGCCGACATCGTGCTGAACGATCGCTCGGTGTCCGGGGTGCACGCGGAGATCACGCTCAACGAGCGCGGCTACCGCCTGCGCGACCTGGAGTCGTCCAACGGCACGTTCGCCGGCGGCCTGCGCGTGCGCGACGTCGACATCCCGCCGCGCACCACCATCACGGTCGGCCACACCCAGATCCGCTTCGTCCCCCTCGAGGACACCGTCGCGCTGCCGCTGTGGAGCGCGTCCGAATACGCCGGGATGGTGGGCACCAGCTGGGCGATGCGCCGGATGTTCGAGCTCATCGAGCGGATCGCGCCGACCGACACGACGGTCCTCATCACCGGCGAGACCGGCACCGGGAAGGAGCTGGTGGCCGAGGCGCTGCACAAGAGCTCGCGGCGGTCGCGCGGGCCGTTCGTGGTCCTCGACTGCGGGGCCATCCCGCACCACCTCATCGAGGACCAGCTGTTCGGCCACGAGCGCGGCGCATTCACCGGCGCCACCGCCAGCCGGGCTGGGGTTTTCGAGCGCGGGCACGGCGGCACGCTCTTCCTCGACGAGATCGGCGAGCTCCCGCCCGACGCGCAGTCCAAGCTCCTGCGCGCGGTCGAGACCCGGGTCGTGCGCCGGATCGGCGGCAGCGACTCGATCAAGTGCGACGTGCGCCTGGTGGCGGCGACCAACCGCGACCTGGCGGTCGAGACCAACCGCGGCGGGTTCCGCTCGGACCTCTACTACCGAGTCGCGGTGGCGCGCATCGAGGTGCCGCCGCTTCGTGACCGGCTGGAGGACCTGGAGCTCCTGGCCGAGCACTTCGCCGGCGAGCTGACCCTGGGCAAGGGGCGCAGCCTGCCCGACGACTTCCTGGGCCGCGCCCGCCGCCACGCCTGGCCGGGCAACGTCCGCGAGCTGCGCAACGCGGTGCAGCAGGCGCTGACCGTGCCGTCCCTGCTCGCCATCGGCGACGGCCAGCCCAACAGCCTGTGGTCGATCGACACGACCGTGCCGTTCAAGATGGCCAAGCAGCGGTTCGTGGACGAGTTCGACCGCCGCTTCATGATGAGCCTGCTCGAGGCGCACAGCTGGAACATCTCGGCGGCGGCGCGCGTGACCGGCGTGGACCGCATGTCGATCTACAAGCTGCTCGAGCGGCTCGGCATCGAGCGCAGCCCGGGCAGCCCCGGCGAGGCGAGCGACATGGACGACTCCGAGGACGGCGACTGACGGGCTGAATGACGCGCCGCGGCTGGCCCGCAGCTGGCCCCCGCACGGCGGCGCGCGCGCCGCGACGCACCTGTAGAGCAGGATCGACAGGGGTGGGTACCGCGTCCGCCAACCGGGCTCGACGCTGCCCGGAACCGCACGGATTGCGGTGGTCTGGCGGCCGGTACGGTCGTTGCAGTCACACTCTTCAGTGCCGACCGTTCCCTACTTCGGGTCGCTTCCCTTCGCGCACACAACTCTCCGCGGCGATCACCCGTTCGCGACCTCGGGTGGAGCCGGGCGCCCCTCGACCCGGCAGTACACCGGGGAGCGCTATGTGGTCGAGGCCGAGATCGCCCGCGGCGGCCACGCGACCGTGCTGCGCGCCCAGGACCGCAAGCTGCGCCGCCAGGTGGCGATCAAGCAGCTGAGGAACAAGCGGCCGCGCTCGGAGTTCCGCTTCATGAACGAGGCGCTCATCACCGCGCGCCTTCAGCACCCATCGATCGTCCCCATCTTCGACGTCGGCAGCTGGCCCGACGGGACGCTCTACTTCGCCATGCAGCTGGTCAGGGGCGCGACCCTGGCCGAGCGGATCGCCACCGCGGCGGACCGCGCCGAGCGCCTGTCGCTCATCCCGGCGGTCATCGCGGTCACCGACGCGGTGGCCTACGCGCACCGCCAGGGCGTCATCCACCGCGACCTCAAGCCGCACAACGTGCTGGTGGGCGACCTGGGCGAGACCATCGTCATCGACTGGGGCATCGCCAAGGTGCTGGGCGAGGACGAGATCGCGTGCGAGGACAGCGACTCGGTCGGCGTGACCCTCACGGCCAGCGGCAGCGTGGTCGGGACCCCGCACTACATGTCCCCCGAGCAGGCCTCCGGCGCGGACGTCGACGAGCGCACGGACGTCTACGCGCTCGGCGCGATGCTCTACCACGTCATCGCGGGCGACCCGCCCTTCGCCGACCTGCCGCGCGAGTCGGTCATCGAGGCGGTCCGCAGCCGACCCCCTGCCCCGCTGGCCGACGCCGGCATCGACATCCCGCAGTCGCTCATCCGCCTGGTCGAGCGCGCCATGGCCCGCGATCCCGATGCCCGCCACCGCTCCGCCACCGAGCTGCGCGAGGACCTCATCCCGTCGGCGGCGCGGCGAAGCGGCGATCGGGCCGCGTCCCGCCCGCGCTGAGAAGCAAGAAAAAACGCGGCGGCGACCAGACCCCGAGGAGCCCGGCCGCCGCCGCGTTCTCGTCCACTCTAGCGCCGTCGGCGCGAGCTCGGCTGCTGCTGGAACATCTGCATCATCATCATCATGATGAGCATGTCGTTGTTCTGCTGCTGCTGAGGAGGGCACATCACCGTCGTGTTGGTGTCGCATCCGCCGCCGCCAAAGAAGCGGCGGCCGCCGCCGCAACCGCCGGCGACGTCGTCGAGGTCCTCGATGGTGAACTCGGTCAGGTTCTTGGTGTCGTCCATGGTCTTCCTTCCTTGTCTGGTTCTGGGGTTGTGAGACGGCTCAGAATCGAAAGACGACCTGGGCGGTCCCGCCGATGTAGGCGTCCGAAGCTCCGATGACGTCCTGCTCGCTGTCGCCGTCGAGGTTGACGGCGAGGGCTCCGCTTCCGTCGAAGTCGAGGACGAAGCGGAGGTACTGGAAGCCGAGGCGCACGAAGATCGACTCGATGACCTCGACCTCGAGCCCGGCGTTCGCCTGCAGCCCGTAGCTGGAGGCGGGGCCGAACGAGGTCGCGTCGGTGATGCCGGACGTGCCCAGGGTGACGAGGTAGTGGCCTGCGCCGTACACCGCGGCTCGTCCGAGCTCCAGGCGCAGGCCGGCGCCGGCGTCGAGGAACGAGTAGCGCGCGTCGGGCACCAGGAGCTGCATCGGGCGCGCGGCGACCTCGTACCTGAGCTCGCGGTAGCCCAGCTCCGCCGTCGGGACCCAGCGCTTGCGATAGCGCAGCCGCCCGCGCAGGCCGGCGCCCCAGTCCATCTGGGTGACCGGCAGCGTGATGCCCTGCGACCCGCCGAACGCCACGCTGCCGCGGATCGAGCGGTCGAGCGAGACCGCGAGGCCGAGGCCCGGCTCGCCGGCGGTGGAGGCCTCGCCCTCGAAGTGGAGCGCGGGGGCCGGATTGGCGGCCAGCGACGCGTCGGCGGCCAGGCCCGGCTGCTGCGAGAAGGACAGCCGGCGCGCGGTGGCCGAGAGTCCGACCGCCGCCTCGAAGCTGAGCGGGAGGCGCCACCGGGGCGGCTGCTTGGCGACGGGCCTGGCGCGCACCTGCGCGGCCGTGCGCGCGTCGCCGGTGGCGCCGGCCGCGCCGGCGGGCCCCTGACCGCTGGCCGGCGTCTGCCCGGGCGCCGCCGTGTCGGTGGCGTCGAGCGACACCAGCAGATCGCCCAGCATGCGCGCGATGTGTCCTCGCGACGCCGCCGTCATCTCGCCCGAGGGCAGCGGAACCAGCACGGCGCCGATGCTCTCGCCGTTCCTGGCGCGCAGCACCGACATGCTGAGGGCGTAGGCGTCCCCGGAGGTCGCCACCTGGCCCACCACGACGGCGTCGGCGCCGGCCAGGCGGGCGACGGTCAGCGCGGCGCTCGGGTCGCTGTTGTCGCTCTCGCTGAAGGCGCGCGCCTGTTCGAGGTCACCGGTCGACAGCACCTGGTAGCGGGCGCCGACCACCTGGACGACGATGGCGCGGGCCTCGGTGGCGACGGCCTCGGGGCCGGCGAACGGGGCGACCGCGACGATGCGGGTGGCTGCCCGGGCGGTCGGGGCGGCGACCAGGACGACGGTGAAAGCGACGGACGCGAGCAACTTGGACATGGTTCCCCTCACCTCAGAGACGAAAACCGAGCATGACGACGGCGCTGACGTACTGGTCGGAGGCTCCGCTGACGTCGAGGTCCGTGCTGTCATCCAGACCCGACGCCCACGCGCCGTCGCCGTTGAACGAGAGAACAATTCGCTGATAGGTGGCGCCCAGGTGCACGAAGGTGCTGTCGCCGGCGTCGATGTCGAGCCCGAGGTCGGCGGCGAACCCCTGGGAGCTCGCGCTCCCGAACGTGGTGGGCGCGGTGATGCCGCCGGTCGAGAGCACGTGCAGGTACCAGACGCCGGCGCTCAGCGAGATCCGGTCGTCGCGCAGCCCGAGCTTCGCGCCGCCGCCGATGTCGGCGTAGGCGTAGCGCGTGTCCGGGATGAGCAGGCCGTTGGGCCGGTTCGAGATCGAGGATGAGAGCTGGTGGTAGCCCGCGCCGCCCTGCAGGGTGATGCGGTGCCCGACCCCGTGGTGGACCATCAGGCGGCCGGCGAAGTGGCTGAGCGAGATGCTGAGCTCCTTGGTCATCCCGCCGCTGGGGAACGACACCGATGCGCCGATCGAGCGCGTGTAGAGGACGTCCGCCGAGACGCCGAGCGGCGTCAGGTCGAACGTGCCTGCCAGGGCGACGCCGCCGGTCGGGCTGCCCGACATGTTGAGCGGGCGCTGGGTCTCACCGAGCGTGGACTGGCTGGCGAACTGGAGCTGGCGCGCGGTCGCGGCGAGGCCGACGGAGGTGCGCACCTGGATGGCGGGCGGCCGCGGCTTGGGCCTGGGCTGCGCCCTGGCCTTCGCCCTGGCGACCGACCACTTCTCGACCACCGCCTCCGGCTTCTTCTCGGCGGCGGCCAGCGAGGCGCGCGGCGGTCCGGGTTCGCCCTCGTTGCCGGCCGCCGGGGGCGAGCGATCGGCTCCCACGCCGCCCACCTCGGGCTCGCCGTTGAGAGGCTCGGTCCAGTCGATGAGGTCGACCAGCTCGTCGACGATGCCCTCGCGGGACGACTCCGAGACGCCGCGGTCCTGGACCTTGATGCTGAAGCGGTCGACCACGCGGCCGGTCTTGCCCTCGCGCACCGAGATGGTGAGCTGATGCCCCTTGATCACGCCCTCCACGATGGCGTCGGCTCCGACCTTGCGGGCCGCCTGGGCGTAGGACTTCATCGAGTCCTGGCCGGTCTGGCCGAGGTCGAGCCGGCGGCGCGCCAGCCGGTACCTCGACAGCGGAAGCACCTCGTAGTAGTCGGCGATGATCTGGGCGACGGCCTGGCGCACGAGCCGCGACGACGGCTCCGGGCCCTCGAACTCTGTCACCACCACGCGCCGGCCCTCGTCGGCGCCGGCGTGCGGCGCGGCGCAGAAGAGGACGATCGCGGTGATGACGACCAGCCTGGAGCGTTTGATTCGGAGATGCATCTCCCCTCTCATGTCAGACCGTTGTCCTCGTGTAGTGCAACGGAGGTGCCACGCGGCATCACCTCGCGATCGCATGGCGGCGGCGGCGCTGTCGCTGTACACGGGTATCGCGGCGCGGGGGGAAACCCCCGTGCCCCCGGGCCCGTCGGCCGTCTGCGACGACAGAGAACAGACGCGGTCTCCGGAACGCAAAACGCCGCCGCCCGGCTGGGCGACGGCGTCTGGTCGGAGTGGGCAGCGCCTACTCGCCGGTCACTTCGATGATGATATCCACGTCGGGGAAGCCGATCTCGGCCATGTCGGCCGGCTGATCGTCGCCGCACTGCTGGGCGAGAATGTAGCCGGGCGCGGTCTGGCCGTCGTCGTTGGCGCCGAGCAGGAAGCTGTCACCGGTATCGCCGCCATCCGGGACGTGGACCTCCACCGTCAGCTGCGCGCCGGCCGGGACGTCGGCGTCGAACGGGAACTCCACGTGGGTGCCCTGACCGTCGGGGACATCCTGGCTGCTGGTCGCCAGGCTGCTGAGGTTGTCGGTGCCGAGCTGCTCGCCGTTCAAGGTGTGGAGCCGGACCTCGATCGGCTGCGTTCCGTCGCCGCCGCCCGCCGCCCGCTCGACCCCGATGGAGACCTGGGTGACGTGGAACCCGGACATGATGCCCTCGGCCTGGAGGTCGAACACCCGGTAGTAGCTGTTCTCGAAGTTGATGCCGTCGTCGTCGCTGCAGATGATCGAGGCGTCGGGCTCGATCGCGCTCGACGTGGTCTGCGACAGCACGCGCGCCTGCTGACGCGCGTCGGCGGGCGGCGCGGCGTCGACGTCCGGCGTCTCGCCGCCGTCGCCCTCACCGTCGTCGGACGGGAGATTGACGGCCGCGTCGATGGGATCCTGCGATGCCGATCCGGAAGCCGGCGGCGGCGCGGGCAACCCGCACCCGAGGAGAGCGAGTGAGATCATCGCGAGGAGCTTCATGCAGGGGGGCCAGTGCAAGGGCCGTTCCCTGGCAAGAAGCTCCAAGATCGCGTGCATGTGTCGGCGCCGAGAGCGGCTGGCGGCGCGCTCGGGGGGCCGGCTTCCCAGCCGCCGTCGACCGAGGTCGGCAATCCGTCAGTCAGTGGAGGGCCGCGCGGCCGTGTCCACGAGACCGGGCCGCGCGGCCATGCCCACGAGGCCGGGCCGCGCGGCCGTGTCCACGAGACCGGGCCGCGCGGCCATGCCCACGAGGCCGGGTTCGCGCAGCCCATGATCGAGAAGAGCTCCGCTCTGCACTCGGCGGCGACCAGCGCCGCCGAGTACAGGGGGAGCTCTCTCGATGAGGCGACCGCCCTGAGGCGGTCCAGGATCTGGAGTTGCTAGGAGCCGACTTACTTCGCGGGCTCGGCCGGCTTCTTGTCCTTGTCGCCGCCCATGTCGGATCCATCCTTGGCCTTGTCCTTGGCCTTCTTGCTCTTCTTGGCCTTGTCCTTGTCCTTGTCCTTGGCCTTGTCGCCGTCGGCGGGCTTCTCGTCGGCCGGCGGGGTGGCCTGGGCGTACGCGAGGACGGGGGTGACCGAAAGGGCGGCAGCGAGGAACGAAAGCGAAAGCAGCTTCTTCATCGGACAGCTCTCCTTCTTGTTGTGGTGGTGCGAGTGCCGGACCTTATATCCCGACGTCGAGAGAAAGTGTTCTTCAGACACGGGTGAGCCGGGTCCGCTGCGGCTTTCTGGATCCAGTCTCTTTCCTTATCGATCGTTCACAACAGAGCGCGTGGCTGATGTCACGCACCGACGGAACCCAGGTCTCTCTTGGGGCACGTGCCAGGGAGACCCTTCTGCTGCAAGAACAGACGCGCCTGTGCAATGCAACGTCTCGTAGAGATTCGCTATCGCCAGTCCGCCTGCTCTTCCATCGGGTTCGCGTCGAGACGTGCAGACGGGGCGCTTTATTCACGCGTCAGAGCACAAACCTGCCTGCAAGCGGTTCACTTCCTCGAACGACAAATCCGCAATTGTCAGCAGAACGATACAAGTAGACCGGCCAGCGAAAGAGGCTGTCTGCAAGTCGCTACAAGTCGACCCGCGATGGAGGGACTGCCGCGGAGCGAGCGCATGGCGCGCCGATCTCCGTCGGTGCGGGACGGGTGACGGGCGCTGGCCGCTTCGCCCGTCGAGGGCGATCAGGTCAGGGCCGGCGTCGACCGAGATGAAGAGCTCGATGCGCGGCGTGCTCGTCACCGACGAGCTGGCGGTGCTCGCCGCCGCGATGGCGCCGTCCGGGACGATGACCCCGCGCGTGTCGCACGCGTGCACGACCGTGCGCACGCCCGGAGGCGAAGTCGCCGAGCGAGCCCTGCAGGGCCAGCGCGATGGCGAGTCCGGCGGCGCCGACGACGGCGACACCGGCGGTGGTCTCGACTCCGATCCGCTCGAGCGCCGCGATCATCACGATCGTCAGCAGCAGCGCATGGACCAGGTCACCGATGAGCTGGACCCGCGACTCCTCGGTGTGGCAGCGGCGCAGGACCCGGCCGAGCACGCCCGTGGCCAGGCGCGCCCCGAGGCGCCCGGCGACGAAGATGGCGATCGCGAGGACGACGTTGGCCCCGAACGGGACCACGTAGTCCTCGAGCACCTGGACCAGACGATCGGCGGAGAACAGCTCGGCGTCCACTCGGCCGATCGTAACCACCTGATGGTGAGTCAGGCGCCGAAGTTGTCCCAGTGGCGGCCTTCGCGCTCGAGCAGCGCATCCGCCTCGGCCGGGCCCCAGGTGCCGGAGACGTAGTTGGGGAAAGTCCGCGGCTTGAGCGCGCCCCACACATCGAGGATCGGCTGCACCATGTTCCACCCGGTCTCGACCATGTCGGCGCGCTGGAACAGCGTGGCGTCGCCGATCATCACCTCGTAGAGCAGCGTCTCGTAGCCGGTGCTCGGCACCTTTCCGAAATGATCCGCGTAGTCGAAGTCCATCTCGACCGATCCGACCGACACGACGGGACCCGGGATCTTGGCGCCGAAGCGCAAGGTGATGCCCTCGCGCGGCTGGATGTGGATGCAGAGCCGGTTCGTGGTCAGGCGCTGCACCGACGTGTGCTGGAACAACGTGGCCGGGGCGTGCTTGAACTGGATGACGATCTCGGTCACCCGCCGGGGCAGGCGCTTTCCGGTCCGCACGTAGATGGGCACGCCGGCCCAGCGCCAGTTGTCGATCATGAGGCGCAGCGCCACGAACGTCTCGGTCGGGCTTCCCTGCGCCACCTTCTCCTCGTCGCGATAGGCCGGCACGCGGGCGCCGTCCACCTGGCCCGCGCCATACTGGCCGCGCACCGCGTACTGCAGCACCTCCTCCGGCGAGAGCGGCTCCACCGACTTGAGCAGCTTCACCTGCTCGTCGCGCACCGCGTCGGCGCTGAACGAGATGGGCGGCTCCATCGCGACCAGCGAGATGAGCTGGGCGATGTGGTTGGGCGTCATGTCGCGCATGGCGCCGGCGCCGTCGTAGTAGCCGCCGCGGCCCTCGACGCCGAGCTCCTCCGCCACGGTGATCTGCACGTGATCGATGTAGTTGCGGTTCCAGATCGGCTCGAACAGGCCGTTGCCGAAGCGGAACACCATGAGGTTCTGCACCGTCTCCTTGCCGAGGTAGTGATCGATGCGGAAGATCTGGCCCTCGCGCACCACGCCGCGCAGACACTGGTTGAGCTCGATCGCGCTCGACAGGTCGTGGCCGAAGGGCTTCTCGATGACGATGCGGCGCCAGTGGTGGCCCCTCTCCTCGCGGGTCAGGCCGGAGGCGGCCAGGTTCTGCACGATCGGCGAGAAGAACGACGGCGACACCGCGAAGTAGAAGAGGTAGTTGCCCGCGGTGCCGAGCTGGGTGTCGATGCGCGCCAGGAGCTCGCTCAGGCCGGTGTAGGCGTCGGGCTCCTGCGCGTTCATCGAGTGATAGAAGATGCGCTCGGACAGATCTGCCCAGGCGGCGCGGGTGCCGTCGCTGGACAGGGCGTCCTCGTCGGGGCGGACGGCGTCGCGGAACTGCGCGGCGCTCATCGCGCTGCGCGCCACGCCGACCACCGCCAGGTTCCTGGGCAGGAAGCCACCCGCCTGGAGGTTGAGCACGGCGGGGATGAGCTTGCGGCGCGTGAGGTCGCCGGACCCTCCGAGGATGACGATCACACACGGGTCGGCGGTGCGGGCGTTCGGCGCCGCCGCGGCGTTCGGCGCCGGCGCGGCGGGCGGCCTCGAGCCGGCCGCCATCACTTCGGCTCCTGGTGCCCGCCGAACTGCTTGCGCATCGCGGAGAGCAGCTTCTCGCCGTAGTTGTGCTGCTGGCGCGATCGGAAGCGCGTGTAGAGCGACGCGGTGAGCACGTCGGCCGGCACCTCCTCGTCGATCGCGGCCTGCACCGTCCAGCGGCCCTCGCCCGAGTCCTGCACGACGCCGCTGAACCCGGCGAGATCCGGGTCCGCGGCCAGCGCGATGCTGGTCAGGTCGAGGAGCCAGCTCGACACCACGCTGGCGCGCCGCCACAGCTCCGCGATGTCGGGCAGGGCGAGCGTGTAGCGCATGTCCTCCGGCAGGCGGGGCGACGACGCGCTGCGCAGGATGTCGAAGCCCTCGGCGTAGGCCTGCATGAGCCCGTACTCGATGCCGTTGTGGATCATCTTGACGAAGTGGCCGGCGCCGGCCGGCCCGCAGTGCAGGTAGCCCTGCTCGGCCGTGCTCTTTCCGTCGCGGCCGGGCGTGGCAGGGATGTCGCCGCGCCCGGGCGCCAGCGTGCGCAGGACCGGCTCGATGCGCTCCACCGCCTCCGCGGGCCCGCCGACCATCAGGCAGTAGCCGCGGGCCGCGCCCCACACTCCGCCGCTGGTCCCGGCGTCGACGTAGTGGAGACCGCGCTTGCCGACCTCGCGCGCGCGCCGCACGTCGTCCTTGAAGTACGAGTTGCCGCCGTCGATGATCGTGTCGCGCGGCGCCAGCCGCTCGGCCAGGGACGCGATCGTCTCCTCGGTCGCGGCGCCGGAGGGGACCATGACCCAGACCGCGCGCGGCGCGGCGAGCTGCGCGACCAGGTCGTCGAGGCTGGTGGCCCCGGTGGCGCCCTCGGCGCGCAGCGCGGCGACCGCCTCCGGGTTGCGGTCATGGACCACGCACTCGTGGCCGCCCTTCATCAGCCGGCGCACCATGTTGGCGCCCATCCTGCCAAGACCGATCATTCCGATCTGCATCGAGTCATCCTCCATCGAGTGACTGTTCGAGCGCGGCGATCTTGCGGAGCCGCCGCACGTGGCGCTCCTCACCGCTGAAGCTCGCCTTGAGGAAGGCGGATACCAGCTCGAGGGCGACCTCGACGCCGATCACGCGGGCGCCGAGGGCGAGCACGTTCATGTCGTCGTGCTCGACGCCCTGGTGCGCGGAGTAGGTGTCGTGACAGACGCCGGAGCGGATGCCGCGCAGCTTGCTGGCCGCGATCGACGCGCCCACGCCGCTGCCGCACACGAGCACGGCGCGCTCGGCCCTGCCCTGCTGGATCGCCTCGCCCACCGCGCGCGCGACGTCGGGATAGTCGACCGGCTCGGTCGATTGCGCCCCCAGGTCGATGGCCTCGTGGCCGAGGGCTCGCACGGTGTCGAGCACTCGTTGCTTGAGCGGAAAGCCGGCGTGATCGGTACCGACCGCGACTCGCATGACCGATGGTACCTGACGTCGAGCGATGTGCCAGGGGCGGCCTGCCCGCAGGGGCGAGTCAGCCGGCCGCACACAGCTCGAGCAGCTTCTGGCCGTACGCGCGCAGCACCGTGGGCCCGATGCCCGGCACATCCCGGAGGGCCTGCTCGTCGCCCGGCCGGCGCTCGGCAAGGGCCAGGAGAGTCCGGTTGTTGAGCACGCAGAACGCCGGCACCTTGCGGCGCCGCGCCTCCTCCGTGCGCCAGGCGCGCAGCTGCTCGACCAGCTCCGGCGAGCTGGCGGCGGCGAAGTCGGCCGGACCCACCGGCTCCCGCGCCTCCCGCGGCTCGCGCCGCTCGCGCCTGCGCCGCCGGCGCGGGCGCGCGCTCGCCGGATCGGCCGAACCCCTCCCGTGCCGGGTCCGCTCGCGCGGCTCGTCCTCGAGGTAGACGCGCCCGAGGGCCTCGTCCTCGGCCAGGTCGGCCGCCTCGCCGAGCGCGGCGCGCTGGTACTCGATGACCTTGCCCTGCTTCTCGAACGAATCCTGCGACAGCGCGACCAGGCCGGCGCGCGCCAGCCCGCGGAGCAGCCGCTCGAACTCGCGGCGATCCTCCCCCATCACCTGCTTGCACAGCTGGCCGGTCGGCTGGCGGTCCGCGAACTGGAGCGCGCGCATGATGCCCGCGAGCGCGTCGCGCTCGCCCTGATCCGGCCGGCGAAAGCGCACCGCAGCGCACTCCTCCGGGGCGCAGGCGTCGCACAGGCCGCACGGGCTGCCGCTGTCCTCGCGGTCGCCGAAGTGGCGCAGGAGGTGGAGCATCCGGCAGTCGTGTCCCTCGGCGAGGCGGCCCATCTGGGCCAGGTGCTCGGCCTTGCGCTCGCGCTGGGCCATGTAGGCCGCGCGCCAGCCGGGCTTGCCGCAGCGGAGCTCGTCGTCGGGGCTCACCGCGACTCCGCCGTGGACCCAGAGCTTCTCGAGTGCCTTGTCCAGTTCCTCGTCGCCCATGCGGAGGCGGGCGCGCAGCGCCTCCTTCGACACCGAGCGCTCGGTCGCGTGGCGCGCCAGCAGGTCGTAGATGCGCTGGAGCACGTCCGGATCCGGGTAGTCACGCTGATGAAAGAACTCGTGAGTGCGCCGGTCGGCGAAGGAGTGCAGGAGGATGGCGCGCGACGGGGCCCCGTCGCGCCCGGCGCGGCCGATCTCCTGGTAGTAGCCCTCGACGCTGGAAGGCAGCGCCACGTGGACGACGGATCGGACGTTGGACTTGTCCACGCCCATCCCGAAGGCGATCGTGGCGACGACCACCTCCAGCTTGCCCGACAGGAACGAGGTCTGCACCCGATCGCGCGCGGAGGAGGACATGCCGGCGTGGTACGCGCCGGCCGGGTAGTCGCGCGCGAGCACTGCCGCTGCCTGCTCGGCGGCCTTGCGGGTCGGCGCGTACAGGATGGCGGGCCGCCGCTCGGGATCGGCCAGCAGCTTCTGCGCCGCCGCGATCCGGTCGGTCGGCGGCATCTCGAGGATCTCGATGGCCAGGTTGTCACGGCGAAAGCCGTGGATGAACGTGCGCGCCTGGCCGCGCACGCCCAGCTGCTCGACGATGTCGCGCTGGACCACCGGCGTCGCGGTCGCGGTCAGCGCGACGATGGGCGGCGGCCTCCCGGCGCCGCCGCGCAGGAGCGGCAGCCGCTGGCCGAGGAGGCGGTAGTCGGGGCGGAAGTCGTGGCCCCACTGCGAGATGCAGTGGGCCTCGTCGATGGCGATGAGCGTGGGCGGGCGGCGCGCGAGCAGCTCGGGGAAGCCGGGCACGCCCAGGCGCTCGGGCGCGATGAAGAGGTAGTCGAGCTCGCCGTCGAGGTAGTCGCGGCACACGCGGCGCGACTCCTCGCGCGCGCGGCCCGAGTGGATGCGCTCGGCGTCGAGCCCGAGCGCGCGCAGGCCCGCTACCTGATCCTCCATGAGGGCGATGAGCGGGCTGACCACCAGCCCGGTTCCGCCGCGCGCCAGCACGGGCAGCTGATAGCAGAGCGACTTGCCGGCCCCGGTCGGCATCACCAGCAGCAGGTCCTGCCCGTCGGTAGCCGCCCGGCAGACCGCCTCCTGGTGGGGGCGGAACGCCGCGTGGCCGAACACCGAGCGCAGGAGCCCGGGCAGATCGCGGCCCGCCCTGCCCTCGCGCGCGCCGGTGGGCTGGGCGGGCGGCCGCGCTGCCGGTGAGGCCGGGGCCGCGGTCAGGGCCCGCACGGCGGCCGGGGCCCGCGCAACCGGCGCGGACGCCGCGGCTCGCGATGCGGCTGGGGCCCGCGCGACCCGCTCGACCGCCGCGGCTCGCGGTGCGGACGGGGCCCGCGCGACCGGCGCGGACGGCGCGGCGGGCGGCGCGATCGGCCCGGGTGACGGCGGGACCCGCCCGATCACGTCGGTGACGTAGCGCTCGATGCCGGCCATGAACGAGGCCAGGTCCGCCTCGCCGCGCTCGATGCTCTGCAGGCGCGCCTCCCACTGTCCCGTCATGGCCGGGCTCTTCACGTCCGCGTCGACCGCCGCGATGAGGCCGATGCCCAGGTCGGTGGCCTCGAGCGCCCGCTCGCGCCGGCAGAGATACGCGCGGGCGAGCAGCGTCTCGATGATCTGCGCGCGGGTCGCCGGCGTGCCCAGCCCGCACTCGCGCATGGCGTCGGACAGCTCCTTGTCGTCGAGCGTCTTGCCCGCCGTCTCCATCGCGGTCAGAAGGGTGGCGTCGGTAAAGCGCGGGGGCGGGCGCGTCCGCTTCGCGACCGCCTGCGCGTCGACCACGCGCTGCGCCTGGCCCTGTTCGAGCCCGGCCGGCAGAGGCTGGCGCGCTGCCTTGTCGCCGTCGTCCTCGCCCGCCGCGCCCACGCCCTCGCCCCTGGCCCGCGGGGGCCGCACCTCGCCCACGTCCAGCACCTTCCAGCCTGCATCCCGCACCGCCGAGCCGGTCGACCGGTATCGATCGATCGGCCCGATCGGCCCTGCCGGCTCGCCACCGCCCGGCGCGCGGATCTCGGTCACCACGGTGGTCGCGTCCCACACGAAGTCGCCGTGCCAGGCGGCCAGCAGCCGGCGGCAGACCAGGTCGTAGATGCGGCGCTCGTCGGGCGAGAGCGCCCTTCCCTCGGCCGACTCCGCCGTCGGGATGATGGCGTGGTGATCGGTGACCCGCGCGTCGTCGACGAACCGGCGCGACAGCGCGCGCACCCCCGTGCCCGGCGCCAGCACGCCCTCGTACGGCGCGCGGATGGCGTCCACGACCATGGGCAGGCTCGCGGCCACCTCGGTCGACAGATGGCGGCTGCCGGTGCGCGGATAGCTGAGCAGCTTGTGCCGCTCGTAGAGGGCCTGCGCCGCGTCCAGCGTCCGCTGCGCCGAGAAGCCGTGCAGCCGGTTCGCGTGCCGCTGCAGGTCGGTGAGGTCGTAGAGCAGCGGCGGCGGCATCCGCCTGGTCTGCGACTCCAGAGACGCGATGCGCGCCTCCCCGGCCAGCGCCCACGCGACCGCGGCCGCGGCCTCCTCGCCGTCCGGCGCGAACCTCCGCGCCTCCGACTTGCCGTCGGCGCACAGCCGCCCCTGGTAGCTCTCCCCCTCGCGCGGCGAGAAGGTCGCCACCACCTCCAGGTAGTCCTCGGGCACGAACTGGCGGATCGCCAGCTCGCGCTCCACCACCATGGCCAGGGTCGGCGTCTGCACCCGCCCGACCGAGAGCGGCAGGTCGAGCGAGAGCCCGTAGGCGCGCGACAGGTTCATCCCCACGAGCCAGTCGGCCTGGCTGCGCCCGCGCGCAGCGTCTGCCAGCGCGTCGTACTCGCCCCCGTCTCGCAGCCTGCGGAAGCCGTCGCGGATGGCGCCGTCGGTCAAGGACGAGATCCACAGCCGCCTGACCGGCTTGTCGCACCCGATCGCCTCGTACAGATAGCGGAAGATGAGCTCCCCCTCGCGGCCGGCGTCGGTGGCGCACACCACGCGCTCGACTCGCGGGTCGGTGAGCAGGCGCCGCGCCACCTCGAACTGCGAGCGGCTCGCCTCCAGCACCACCAGCGGCCAGGAGCCGGGCAGCATGGGCAGGAGCTCGCGCTGCCACCGCTTCCACTCGGGGCGGATCTGATGCGGCTCCGCCAGGCCGACCAGGTGACCGATGGCCCAGGTCACCACGTAGCCGTTGCCGGACAGCGCGCCGTCGCCCCGCCGGGTCGCACCCAGCACGCGCGCGATGTCGCGCGCCATCGACGGCTTCTCGGCGACCACTGCCGTCGTCACGCCGCGCTCCCCGCCCCCGCGACGCGGGCTCCCGCCAGCCGCTCCACCCGCTCCAGCACGGCACGCGCGCTCATCACCCGCTTGTACACGTAGAGGGCGCCCGGCAGATCGTCGCCCAGCACCTGCTCGCTCACGCGGAGGCGCTCGCTCACGGCGAAGAGGATGCGCTCGCCCAGCCCGGCCTCCACCAGCTCGACGCGCCGCCACACCGCGTCGCGGCTCCAGAACCCCATGACCTCGAGGTAGACGCACTCGCCGGTGCGCTCGTGCTCGAACACGAGGTCGGGCACGCACAGCCCCACGCCGGGCAGATCCAGGATGGCGCGCGCGGGCGCCGCCCTCCACGGCGTCTCGATCGCCGCCGTGGCCTCCACCAGCGCGGCCACCTCGTCGGGCAGGCGAGCCTCGCCCGCATCGCCCGCCGCCCCTCCCCCGGCCAGACGGAACGCGAGCGGCGACCGATCCGCGCCCCAGCGCACCTCGGCCGCCAGCTGGAAGACATCGCACTCGCGCAGCGCCGGCAGCGCGAGGGCCAGCTGCAGGCCGTACCGGGTCACCGACTCGAACAGGCTGAACGGCCCGTCGATCTCGATGCGATAACCGCCCTCGGGCCGGGCCTCGATGCGGTGGAGGAGCCGGAGGAACTTGAGCTTGCGGAACAGGCCCCGGTACGCGCCCGGGCTCGCGCACTCCACGTCGACCGCGACCCGCACCGCGCGCAGGAGCACCGCCTGGGCCTGGGCGAGCTCGTACTCGGCGACCAGCTGGTCGGGAGCGATCGCGTCGATGCGGCGCAGCAGGTGCGCGCCGCGCAGATCGCCGTAGAGCGCCGCCTCGACGGCCTCGGGCGACCACTCGCGCCGCCTCGCGATCTCGCCGACGATCGCGTCGCGGTCGAACGTGCCATCCCGCCGCGCCGCGCTGGCCGCCAGGAACAGCTCGCGCCGCAGCGCCCCGGCGTCGACGCTCTCGTCGGCGTCGAAGTCGCAGCGGTCCTCGACCAGCTTGCGGATCCCGTCGGCCAGCCGGCGCTCATGGGCCTGCACGTCGACCGTCGACCAGGCCTCGTCGAGCTCGCTGCGGCTGCGCTCCACGTGCTCGCTCGCGATCGCGAGGTAGTCGGCGGCCAGCTCGGCGGCCCGCACCTTGCGGGCGCGATCGAGCGCGACGACGCGCAGCTCTCCGCTCCTGCGCCGCGCGTTCACCAGGTCAGCGGTAAGCAACGTGCTCCCTCCGCCGCTCGCTGGTGTAGGCCTCGCTGGTGTCGGCCGTGACCAGCTCGTACAGCACCGCGCGCTTGTCGCCGCGCTTGCGCAGGATGCGGCCCAGGCGCTGGACGTGCTCGCGCACCGACCCCGATCCCGAGATGACGATCGCCACGCTGGCCTCGGGCACGTCCACGCCCTCGTTGAGCACCTTCGACGTGACCACCGCCCCGTAGCTGCCATCGCTCAGACGGCCGAGGATCTCGCTGCGCTCGCGCACCTTGGTCTGGTGCGTGATGGCCGGGATCAGGAAGCGCCGCGACACGGCGTAGCAGGTGGCGTTGTCCTGGGTGAAGAGGATGGCCCGCCCGCCCCTGTGGCGCTCCAGCAGATGCGCGACGTAGTCGAGCTTGGCCGGCGCGCAGAAGGCGAGCTCGCGCTGGCGCCGGTAGGCCTGCATCGCGCGCCGCCCGCTGGCCCCGCGCGACGAACGCATGATGAAGTCCGACCAGCCGGAGGGGCTGGACATGCGGATCCCGTTGTCCCGCAGGAACGCGCGGTAGATGGCGCGCTCCGCGTCGTACTCGGCGCGCTCGTCCGGCGATAGATCGACCTCGATCCGCTCGGTGTCGTACTCGGCCAGATAGTCGCCCGACAGATCGACGATGTCCTTGCGGTAGACGATGGGGCCGATGAGCTCGCCGAGCTCCGCCTCGCGGCCGTCGCCGCGCTCCGGCGTGGCGGTCAGCCCCAGCCGGAACGGCGCGAGCGCGAGGCGCGCCGCCAGCCCGTACGACGCGCCCGGCAGGTGGTGGCACTCGTCGAACACCAGGAGCCCGAAGCGCGCGCCGAGGTGCTCCATGTGCAGGTACGCGGAGTCGTAGGTGGTGACGGTCAGCGGCTGCACGTCGTGCTCGCCACCGCCGACCACGCCGATGGGCACGCCGAAGGTCGCGCGCAGGAGATCGAACCACTGGCGCACCAGGTCGAGCGTCGGCGCGACCACCAGCGACGCCCTCCGCTTGGCGTCGATGGCCATGCACGCGACCTGCGACTTGCCGGCCCCGGTCGGCAGCACCACCACGCCGCGCCCGCGCCGCTGCGACCACGCCGCCAGCGCCTCGGCCTGATAGGGGCGCGGTTGCCGGTGGACCCGGGCCCCCTCCGCCAGGGCGTCGTAGCGGCGGGCCACATCATTATATGTGCGCCGCCCGCGGACGAGGGCGCGGACCACCTCGGCGTAGGCGATGGCCGGCGCGCGGAAGCAGGCCGTGCGAGGGTCCCACGCACACCCGGGGGGCAGGATCTCGCTCGCCTCGGCAAGCCCGCGGATCTCGAGCGTGCCGCCGACGAACGCGAGCGTCACGGCGCAGGCATTCGCCGGGGCCATCTCCGAGGACGCCTCCGAGGACATCTGGCGGAGTATCGATCTGGTCTCCGACACTGCCACCACCGCCGCCGCGAGTCCGACCAGCCGGACACCGTCCGGCGGACGTCCGGCGGGCCGGACGCGCCCCCCGCGGGGGATCGCGATGTTGTGGAGCCGAAAATCCATCGAAAGAGGTGCGAAGCAAGTGGCGCGCCGGCCCGGACCGCGTTACCGGGAACCACTGCAGGCGTAGATGGCACCGGGAAAGCCGGACGCGGGCGACGACCCGCAGCTACCTGGAGGAGGCGCGGCCGTGGCAGCAGAGGCGACGAGGCTCGACGAAGACGGACGCCGCATCAAGAACTGGAAGCGCTGGGGACCGTACCTGTCCGAGCGCCAGTGGGGAACCGTCCGCGAGGACTATTCCGAGCACGGCGAGTGCTGGAGCTATTTCTCGCACGACCACGCGCGCAGCCGCGCCTACCGCTGGGGCGAGGACGGCCTGCTCGGCATCTGCGATCGCGAGTGCCGACTCTGCTTCGCGCTCGCCCTGTGGAACGGCCGCGATCCGATCCTCAAGGAGCGGCTGTTCGGACTGACCGGGCCCGAGGGCAACCACGGCGAGGACGTCAAGGAGTGCTACTACTATCTCGACTCCACGCCGACCCACTCGTACATGCGGGCGCTCTACAAGTATCCGCAGGCGGCGTACCCGTACGAGACCCTGGTCCGCGAGAACGCGCGCCGCAGCAAGGACCAGCCGGAGCTCGAGCTGCTCGACACCGGCGTCTTCGATGGCGAACGCTACTTCGACGTCTTCGCCGAGTACGCCAAGGCGTCGCCCGACGACGTGCTCATCCGCGTCACCGCGGCCAACCGCGGCCCCGACGCAGCCACGCTGCACATCCTGCCCACGCTCTGGTTCCGCAACACGTGGTCGCCCGGGCGCATCGGCGACGGCTACGCGGGCAAGCCCTCCATCTCGCGCGTGAGCGACGCGGCGTTCCTGGCCGAGCACGAGACCCTCGGGCGCTTCCGCTTCGCCGTCGACGCCGGGCCCGGCGGCCCCCCCGACCTCCTCTTCTGCGACAACGAGACCAACTTCGAACGCCTCTACGGGGTGCCCAGCGCGGCGGCCCACGTCAAGGACGCCTTCCACGAGGTCGTGATCGGCGGGCGCCGCGATGCGGTCAACGCCGAGGGCGTGGGCACCAAGGGCGCGGCCCACTACCGGCTCGAGGTCCCGGCCGGCCAGCAGGTCGTCATTCGCCTCAGGCTGTTCGCGGACGAGGCGATCGCGCGCGAGCCGTTCGGCCGCGGCTTCGACGCCACCTTCGCCGACCGGCGGCGCGAGGCCGACGAGTTCTACGCCGGCCTGCTCCCCGACGCCGCCACCGACGAGGAGCGGCGAGTCATGCGCCAGGGCTACGCGGGCCTCCTGTGGTCGAAGCAGTTCTATCACTACGTCGTGCGGGACTGGCTGGCCGGCGATCCGGCCTATCCCCGCCCGCCGCGCGCTCGTCTCGGCGGGCGCAACTCGGACTGGGGCCACCTCTTCAACCGCGACGTCATCTCGATGCCGGACAAGTGGGAGTACCCGTGGTACGCGGCGTGGGACCTCGCCTTCCACATGATCCCGTTCGCGCCGCTCGACCCCGAGTTCACCAAGGAGCAGCTCGTCCTGTTCCTGCGCGAGTGGTACATGCACCCGAACGGGCAGATCCCGGCCTACGAGTTCGCGCTCGGCGACGTCAACCCGCCGGTGCACGCGTGGGCGTGCTGGCGCGCGTACAAGGTGTCGGCGGCGCGCGGCGAGCGCGATCACGCCTTCCTCGAGCGCGCCTTCCACAAGCTGATGCTCAACTTCACCTGGTGGGTGAACCGCAAGGACGTCGAGGGCAAGCACCTGTTCGCCGGCGGCTTCCTCGGCCTCGACAACATCGGCGTGTTCGACAGGTCGCAGCCGCTGCCCGGCGGCGGATACCTCGAGCAGGCCGACGGCACCGCGTGGATGGCGTTCTACAGCGCCACCATGCTGGCCATCGCGCTCGAGCTGGCGCGCGACAACAGCGCCTACGAGGACGTGGCGTCGAAGTTCTTCGAGCACTTCGTCGCCATCGCCGAGGCCATGAACCGGCTCGGCGGCGACGGGCTTTGGCACGAGGAGGACGGCTTCTACTACGACCAGCTGCACAGCGGAGACGCCCGGGTCGCCCTGCGCATCCGCTCGCTGGTCGGCGTGGTGCCGCTGTTCGCGTGCGAGCTCATCGACGACGAGGTGCTGGACCGGCTGCCCAGCTTCGCCAAGCGGGTGCGCTGGTTCCTCGAGAACCGCCCGGATCTGGCCAGCCAGATCACCTGCATGCACGCGAAGGGCGGCGAGCGGGGCGAGCGGCGCCTCCTGGCCATCCCGTCGCGCGAGCGGCTCACCCGCGTGCTGGGCTATGCGCTGGACGAGCGCGAGTTCCTGTCGCCGCATGGCCTGCGCGCCCTGTCGCGCGTGCACGCGGACCTGCCCTACGTCCTTCACGTCGACGGCATCGAGCACCGCGTCGACTACGTGCCCGCCGAGTCGAACACGGGGCTGTTCGGCGGCAACTCGAACTGGCGCGGCCCGGTCTGGTTCCCGCTCAACTATCTCCTCATCGAGGCGCTCGAGCGCTACCACCAGTTCTACGGCGAGTCGCTGCGCGTCGAGTGCCCCACCGGCTCGGGGCGGCCGATGAACCTGAAGGAGGTCGCGCACGAGCTCTCGCGCCGCCTGGCCGGGCTGTTCCTGCCCGACGCCAGGGGGCACCGGCCGTGCCACGGCGGCGAGCGGCGCTACGCCGACGATCCGCACTGGCGCGACCTCGTCCTGTTCAGCGAGTACTTCGACGGCGACACCGGCCGCGGGGTGGGCGCGAGCCACCAGACCGGCTGGACCGCGCTGGCGGTGAGGTGCGTCGAGGACGTCGCCCGCGCGCGCGCGTCCGGCGCGGATGCCGGCCGGGCGGCGCAACCGGCCCGGAGCGAGGCTCCCGGTGGATCCTCGCGCTGAATGGATCGAGACCGACGGGCTCGGCGGCTTCGCCTCCGGGACCGTGAGCGGAGTGCGCACGCGGCGCTACCACGCGATCCTCCTGCACGCGACCACGCCGCCGACCGGGCGCGTCGCGCTGGTGAACGGGTTCGACGCCTGGCTCGACACGCCCGAGGGTCGCTTCGCGCTGTCCTCGCAGCGCTACGCGCCCGGCGTGACCAGCCCGGACGGCGAGCGGCGCGTGGTGGCGTTCTCGCGCGATCCGTGGCCGCGCTGGACCTATCGCTGCGCGAACGGGATCGAGGTCATCCACGAGCTCCTGGTCGCGCGCGGCGCGCCCATGGCCATGATGGCGTGGCGGCTGGCCGAGCGCCGCGAGGGCGTCACGCTGTCGATGCGACCCTTCCTGTCCGGACGGGACGTCCACGCGACGCACCGCGAGAACGGCGCCTTCTGCACCGACGCGGACCCAGGCGCCGGCGGGGGACGTGTCTCGTGGCGGCCGTACGCCGCGCTGCCGCGCATCGTCAGCGCGTCGAACGGCGCCTACGCGCACGACCCGGTCTGGTACCGCAACTTCGAGTACGACGAGGAGCGGGCGCGCGGGCTCGACTTCACCGAGGACCTGGCCTCGCCGGGCGAGTTTCGCTGGGACCTGGCGCGCGGCGAGGCGGTGTGGATCGCCGCCGCCGACGGGCCTCACGCCGCGCGGCTGACCGGCGCCGAGGCCGCGCAGGAGTGCCTGGCCGAGGCCCGGCGCGTCGAGCGCGAGCGGCGCGGTCGGCTCGCCTCTCCGCTCCAGCGCGCGGCCGACCACTACATCGTGCGGCGCGGCGAGGGCACCACCATCGTGGCCGGCTACCCGTGGTTCTCCGACTGGGGCCGCGACACGTTCATCGCGCTGCGCGGGCTCTGCATCGCGAGCGGGCGGCTGGACGAGGCCCGCGCGATCCTCGTCGAGTGGGCCGGCGCCGTCTCCCAGGGCATGCTGCCCAACTACTTCCCCGAGGGCGGGCAGGAGCCGGAGCTCAACTCGGTGGACGCCTCGCTGTGGTACGTGATCGCGGCCCACGATCTCGTGCGCGCGGCAGAGCGCGGGATGCGCCCGCTCGCCGCCGGCGACCGGCGCGCGCTGCAGCGGGCGGTCGAGGACATCCTGACCGGCCACGCGCGCGGCACTCGCTTCGGCATCGGCGCGGCCGAGGACGGCCTCCTGGCGGCAGGCCAGCCCGGCCAGCAGCTGACCTGGATGGACGCCCGCGTCGGCGATTGCGTGATCACCCCGCGCATCGGCAAGCCGGTCGAGATCCAGGCCCTGTGGATCAACGCGCTCCGCATCGGAGCCGCCACCTCGGCCCGCTGGGGCGCGCTCGCCGCCCAGGCGCACGAGTCGTTCCTCCGCCGCTTCTGGTGCGAGGAGCGCGGCCACCTGCACGACGTCGTCGACGTCGACCACCGCGCCGGCGCGCTCGACAGCAGCCTGCGGCCCAACCAGATCTTCGCGGTGGGCGGTCTGCCCTTCTCCGTCCTCGCCGGCGAGCGCGCCCGGCGCGTGGTCGACCTGGTCGAGCGCCGGCTGTGGACCCCGCTCGGGCTGCGCTCGCTCGCGCCGGGAGAGCCCGGCTACGCGCCGCGCTACCAGGGCGGCCCGGCCGAGCGCGACGCGGCCTACCATCAGGGCACCGCGTGGCCGTGGCTGGCCGGCCCGTTCGCGGAGGCGTTGGTGCGCACGCGCGGCGACGACGCCGGCGCGGCGCGGCGCGAGGCGCGCGCCC
>Ga0126377_10000362_pt1 | contig 27108 bp, 28 predicted proteins | sample PanSoiMetPlot_22_FD_92647 | JGI IMG/M metagenome (GOLD analysis project Ga0126377, IMG submission 92647) | Tropical forest soil microbial communities from Panama - MetaG Plot_22 | ecosystem: Environmental > Terrestrial > Soil > Tropical forest > Bulk soil | place: Panama | collected 2016-02-17 | reverse complement strand
CAGGACCAACCCGGACGGCATCTCGAAGCCGTTCTCGAACTATTCGCATGTCGTCACCGCGGAGGGCGCGCAGAAGCTTGTGTTCTGCGCCGGCCAGGTGGCGGCCGACGTCGACGGCAAGGTGCTGCCGCCCGACGATTTCGACGCCCAGGCCAAGATGGTGATGGAAAATCTCACCAAGGCGCTGGCCGGTGGCGGCGCGAAAATCTCCGATGTGGTCAAGATCACCATCTATCTGTGCAACCCGCACGACGTGCCGAAGGCGCGCGGCATCCTGCAGACCTATTTCGCCGGGCACCCGCCGGGCAGCACGCTGTGCATCCTGCGCGGGCTCGCCAATCCGAACTTCCTCTTGGAGATCGAGGCGATCGCCGCGGTGTGATGGATAGAACCGCGGGGCAGGGAGGGGGCGGCGTGGGCGCGCGCATGAGTGAAAGGCCGGCCCGGTATGCATATATCAGGCTGGCCATTCGCCAGTTAAGATGAGAGCCCCAGTCGAGGAGCAGGATCATGGACACCAAGCAATATGCCGTCACCCACACGGACGAGGAGTGGCGCCGCCTGCTCACCCCGGAGCAGTACGACGTGATGCGCGGGCACGGCACCGAGCGGCCGGGCAGCTGCGCGCTCAACTTCGAGAAGCGGCCGGGCACCTTCACCTGCGTCGGCTGCGGGCAGCCGCTGTTCGTGTCGAAGACGAAGTTCGAGAGCGGTACCGGCTGGCCGAGCTTCAACGATCCGGAGAAGGGCGCGGTCGAGACCACCACCGACCGCAGCTACGGGATGGTGCGCACCGAGGTGCATTGCAGCCGCTGCGGCAGCCATCTCGGCCACGTCTTCGAGGACGGGCCGCCGCCGACTCATTTGCGCTATTGCATCAATGGCGTGGCGATGAATTTCAAGCCGGAGTGACAGCCGGTTTGCAGGACACCCCGCGGTCCGATAACACCGTCGAATTGATGCCCGGCTCATACCACATTACCGCCCCACTAACTCCCTTCGATGGTCCAAAGTCGGTAGCAGGGTGAGCGCTCGGGAAGTAGGGCGTGGGAGTCGGGGATGTATCTCTTGGCCGTATTCCGAGCCGTCGTCGGCGCATTCCACCGCCGCCGCTACCGGCCGGAGCTGCACTACATGCGCGGGCCCGGACCAAAGTGGTACGAGCGCCACGGTAGACTGAGGTAAGTCACACCGCGGCCCGCTTGCGCACGCTGTCGATCAGCGATGCGCGCAGCAGATAGGCGCGGTGCGCCGCGGGGTCGCTTGCGGTCTGGCGCAGTGTGGCGTTGTTGCGCGCACGTGCCGCCGGGTCTTTCTCCTCCAGCCGTTTCTTGTTGGCGATGGTCTGCTGCTGCACGTATTCCACGTTCAGCGGCCGGCGCACGCGGTCGTATTGCGCGAGGACCTGAGGGCCATCCTCACCGCGCAGCACCCGGCCGACGAGCGCGGACAGCTCGACCGCGTCATGGATGCCGAAATTGAGCCCGAGGCCGCCGAGCGGATTGTTCACGTGCGCGGAATCGCCGGCGAGAAAAACGCGCCCGACGCCGAACGACGCCGCGACCCGCTGGTGCACGTTGTAGAGATTGCGGTGGACGACGGGGTAGGGGTCGCGCCTGGGAAAGAATGTCTGCAGCCGGCCCTGCACCGCGTCCTCGTCCAGCGCCTGTGTCTCGCTTTCCTCGAGGCGGGTGGGAAAGACCACGCGCCATAGACCCTTGCCGTCGTCGCCGGTGACCTTGAACAGCGCGCACCATTCGTCGGGATCGGAGAAATAGTTGCGCGAGCAGCTGGCGTATTCCGCGTCGAAGGCGAACGGCGTCGTCAGCACCAGAAAGCGCTCCGGATGGGTGTAGCCCTCGAACGCGATGCCGAGCGCCTTGCGCACGGTGGAGCGGCCGCCGTCGGCGCCGATCAGGTATGAGCCGCTGAGAGTGCGCGCGCCCGCGGCGCTCTCGACGGTTGCCTCAACGCTGTCGTCGAACTGCCGCAGCGACGTCACGCGCGCCGAGAACTCCACCTGGGCATGGGCGAAGCCGCGCAGCCGCTCGATCGTCATGTTGGCGAGCTTGTGCTGCTCGCATTGCACGACGTAGGGGAAGCGGGTGTCGTGCGCGAGCCTGCCGAAGTCGAACTCGACGATGAGCTCGCGGCTGGCGCGGTCCCAGATGCGGAATTTCGGCTCGATCAGCCCGCGGCGGATCACCTCGTCGACTAGGCCGAGCTCCGCCAGCATCTCCAGCGTGGCGGCATGGGTGGTGGCGGCGCGCGGCGAGTCGTCCACGCGCGGCTCGGCCTCGAACACGTGCACCGGGATGCCCTGGCGCGCCAGCGCGAGCGCTGCGATGCAGCCGACCGGCCCGCCGCCGGCGATCAGGATGGGGAGGGAGATGGGCATCTGTTGGTCGAGACCGTGCACCGAGCGCGTGGCGACGTGGCCGTTCACTCCACCTTGATCTTGGCGTCCTTGATGATCTTCTCGTATTTCGCCATCTCGTCGCGGATGTACTTGGCGAATTGATCGCCGTGCAGGTCCATCGGCTCGAACCCGAACGAGGTCAGCCGCTCCTTCACGTCCGGCATCGCCAGCACCTGGGTGACCGCGGCCTGCAGCTTGGCGGACACATCCGCCGGCAGATTCTTCGGTGCCCACAGTCCATACCACGATACGAACTGGAAGCCCTTCACGCCGGACTCCTCGACGGTCGGAATCTCCGGCGCCGCCGCGGCGCGCTTGAGACTGGTGATGCCGAGCGCCTTGATCTTACCGCCGCGCGCGAGCGGCAGCGAGGACAGCATCGGGTCAGCCAGCAGCTGCGTCTGTCCGCTCATCAGGTCGGTGAGCGCCGGCGCCGTGCCGCGATAGGAGATGACCAGCGTGTCGAGGCCGGCGTCGAGCTTCAACAGCTCGATGGCCAGGTGGCTGGCGGAGCCGATGGTAGTGGCTGCGAAGGTGTATTTCTGCGGGTCCTTGCGGACGAGGTCGAACAGATCCTTGAGATTGTTCGCCGGCATGCTGGGCGTGGTGCTGACGATCAGCGGCCCGTCCGCCAGCAGCGACACCGGGGTGAAGTCCGTGACGACGTCATAGGGAACGCTTTTGTAGAGGAACGGATTGATCACGTGCACCGAGGCCGTGACCATCAGCGTGTAGCCGTCGGGCGCGGCCTTGGCGACGGCCGCGGCGCCGACCGTTCCGGAGGCGCCGCCCGGTCGGTTCTCGACGATGAAATGCTGGCCCAGCGTCTCGTTGAGCTTCTGCACCAGGATGCGCGCGACGCCGTCGACCGAGCCGCCGGCCGGGAACGGCACCACCACGGAGACGGTGCGCGAAGGGTAGGTCTGCGCGGGGGCAGGGGCGGGCGCGAGCGCGAGCGCAAGGAGGGCGAGCGCGGATAAGGCAAGCAGTCTCATGGGAACGGTCCTTTCGAGCGTCACTTAATATGTCCCCGGATAGCTTCCCCCATCGATCAGCAGGTTTTGGCCGGTGATGAAGCCGGCGTGGTCCGAGCACAGGAAGGCGCAATAGGCGCCGAGTTCCGCCGGCCGGCCGTAGCGTTTGGCCGGATTGGCGGCGGCGCGCTCGCGCCAGATGTCGTCGAAGCTCTTGCCGCCCGGCTCCAGCATGCCGCGGATGTGCGTCTTCTGCGCATCGCTGTCGAAGATGCCGGGCAGGAGATTGTTGATGGTGACGTTGCGTCCCACGGTCTGCCGCGCGAGTCCGCCGACGAAGCCGACCAGCCCCGAGCGCGCGCCGTTCGACAGGCCGAGCTCGGACTGCGGGATCTTCACGCTGCGGGAGACGATGTTGATGATGCGGCCGAAGCCGCGCGCCATCATGCCGTCGACGGTGAGCCGCATCATTTCGATCGGTGACAGCATCATGGTGTCGAGCGCGGCGATCCAGTCCTCCCGCGACCAGTCGCGGTAATCGCCCGGCAGCGGACCGTCGGCGTTGTTGAGCAGGATATCGGGCGCTGGGCAGGCGGCAAGTGCGGCGGAGCGTCCCGCCGGCGTGGTGATGTCGCCCGCAACGGTCGTGACCTTCACGCCGGTCGCCGCCGCGATCTCGGCGCCGGCCGCTTCCAGCACGTCGCGCGTGCGCGCGACGATGGTGATGTCGACGCCCTCGCGGGCGAGCGCGAAGGCACAGGCCTTGCCGAGGCCCCGGCTCGCGCCGCTCAGCAGGGCTTTTTTGCCGCGGATGCCGAGGTCCATGGTTCAGCGGTCATTCCGGACGAGCGAAGCGAGCGCCGGAATCCATAACCACAGGCCTGGGGTTATGGATTCCGGGCTCGCGCTTTCAGCGCGCTCCGGAATGATGGCGCGGCAAGTTGCACTCACGCCGCGACGGCCGAGAGCGGGCGGAGCTTGTACCCGTAGCGCTTATCGAGGCCGAGTTCCTGGATGATGCGCACGCCCTTGGCCAAGGCCTCGCCGTCGAGGTTGCTCAGTGGCTTGCGCAGGTCGCCGGCCGGCAGCCCGAGCGCCTTCATCAGCGACTTCACCGCCACCGGATTGATCGCGGAATAGGTGAAGTGGAGGAGAGGGAGGAGATTCAAGTAGGCGTTCTTGAAACCCTCCGCCTCGGCGTAGCTCGCCCACGGCGTCGAGATGGTGGCGAGCTCGGCCGGCGCGACGTTGCCGGTCATGTTCGCGGTCCCATGCCCGCCGAGCGACATGGTCGGCACCACAAGCCCTAGATTGGGGCTGTCGCAGCACATGACAGACACCTTGGGCTTGGCGGCAAGCACCTGCGCCACCTGGCCGACCCGCGCGGTCGATTCCTTGTGCACCACGTAGTTCGGATGCTTGAAGATGCGGATGAGATGATCCCAGTGCAGGTCGCTCTTCACCCGCGGTGGGTTGTTGTAGATGCCGAGCGGCAGGTCGGTGGCGTCCGCCACGTCAAGGAAGAAGCGCTCGATGTCGCTTTCCGGCGCGCAGATATAGGCCGGCGCCGCCAGGATCGCGCCGTCGGCGCCGTTGTCTTTGGCGAAGCAGAGATTGGCGATGGTCGCGTCGGTGCTGTTGCCGGTACAGCCGAAGAAGATCGGCATGTCCGGCGTCTTCATCTTGGCGCACTCGACGATGATCTGCTTCTTCTCCTCCGGCGTGAGCATCGAGGTCTCGCCGGTCGAGCCCATGATCAGCACCGCCGACGTGCCGTGGTCCTGCTGGAATTTCAGCAGCGTGCGGAACGCCGCGAAATCGACCGAGCCGTCCTTGTTGAACGGAGTGATGAGGGCCACGAACGAGCCGGTGAGCAGCTTCTTGGACATTCAGGTCTCCGTCAAAAGAGCGAATAGCGAGTAGCGAATAGCGAGTAGGGCAGGGAGCGCTTTCTATTCGCTACTCGCTATTCGCTATTCGCCCATATACCACGCCGCTCAGCTCGCCGCGGCCAATTTTGGCGGCACGAACGCCCGAATGGCGGGCGCCGGCGCGGTCCAGCGCTCAACGTCCACCAGCGCGGTCAGCGCGCTGGTGCCTTGCGCCAACGCAGAGGTGCCGATATCGAGCGTGAGCACGTTCGGGTTGCCATGCCGCTCGGGCTCGCCGGCCGCTTCCGCGGGATCGAACCAGGAGCCGGTCGCCATCACGACCACGCCCGGCATCACGCCGGGATCGAGCACGGCGCCGGCGAGGCAGGCGCCGCGGTCATTGAACACGCGCACGACCTCTCCGTCGGCGATGCCGCGCTTGGCCGCGTCGGCGGGGTTGATGCGCGCCGCCTCGCGCTCCGCCACCTTCTGCGCGCGCGACACCGGCCCCGGATCCTGCTGGCTGTGCAGGCGGGTCGCCGGCTGGTGCGTCACCAGATGCATCGGGAAGCGCGCGGCCTCGGCGCTGCCGAGCCACTCCACCGGCGGCAGCCACATCGGATGCGGGGGGCAGTCCGCATAGTCGAAGCCGGCGACCGTGTCGGACTTAATCTCGATCCGCCCGGACGGCGTCTTCAACGGATGCGCCACCGGGTCGCGGCGGAAATCCTCGAACAGCACGAAGTCGCGCTCGGGCGGCGGCAGCTCGACGAAGCCTTCCGCCCAGAACTGCTGGAAGCCGGGCAGCTCCACGCCCTTGGCGGTCGCGCTCGCGCGCACCTGGTCGTAGACCCACTGGCACCAGCCCATCTCGTCGCGGTCCTCGGTGAACGCCTTTTCGAAACCGAGGCGCTGCGCCAACAGGCGGAAGATGTCGAAATCGTTCTTCGCCTCGCCCACGGGATCGATAGCGCGGTGCATCGCCAGGACGAAGTTGTCGCGATTGGAGCCGCCGACGTCGTTGCGCTCGAGCGTGGTGGTGGCGGGCAGCACGATGTCGGCGTGGCGCGCGGTCGGCGTCCACCAGCTTTCGTTGACCACCACGGTTTCCGGCTTCTGCCAGGCGCGCTGCAGTCGGTTGAGGTCCTGGTGGTGATGGAACGGATTGCCGCCCGCCCAGTAGATCATGCGGATGTCGGGATAAGTGTAGCGGCGGCCGTTGAACGCGTAGCTGCCGCCGGGATCGAGCAGCATGTCGGCGATGCGCGCGACCGGGATGACGGTGCGCGCCGGATTGAGCGGCAGCGGGATCTCCGGTCCTGAGATGTCCGAGCGGGGGGTGCCGATATTGCCGGAGGAGCCGTGGCCGAAGCCGAAGCCGCCGCCGGGCAGTCCGACGCCCCCGAGCATGGCCGCGAGCGTGATCCCCGCCCAATAAGGCTGCTCGCCATGGTGGGCGCGCTGCAGCGACCATGCGAGCGTGATCATGCTGCGCGTTCCGGCGGCGCGCCGCGCGAGATCACGAATGGTGTCGGCGTCGACGCCAGTGATCTGCGCCGCCCAGTCCGCGTCTTTCGGCACGCCGTCGTCGAGCCCGAGCAGGTAGCGGCGGAACGCCTCGAAGCCTTCGCAATAGCGCGCGACGAAGTCGGCGTCGTACTTTTGTTCGACCAGCAGCGTATGCGCCATCGCCAGCATCATGGCGGTGTCGGTGGTGGGACGGATCGGAATCCATTGCGCGCCGAGCCAGTCGGGCGTGTCGGATTTCAGCGGTGACACCGAAACGAACTCGATGCCGGCGTCTTTCGCCTTGCGCAGCCACGGCTCCATGGTGTGAGCGCCGGCGCCGCCCGAGATCACCTGGCTGTTCTTGGTGGCGAGCCCGCCGAAGGCGATCATCAGCTTGGTGTGCTTGACGATCGAGGACCAGTCCGTGATCTTGCCGCCCACCGGCGCGAACGTTCCGATCACCCGCGGCAGCAGGAAATAGGCGGCCCCGAAGCTGTAGTTGGAGACCTGGTCGGTGAAGCCGCCGCCGAGGGCGAGGAACCGGCGCACCAGGCTGCGGGCGTGGTGCACGCGTCCCGCCGACGCCCAGCCGTAGGAGCCGCCAAGTATGGATGTGTGGCCGTGCGTCTCGCGTATCCGCTTGACCTCCGACGCGACGGTGTCGAGCGCCTCGTCCCAGGAGACCTCGCGGTAGCTGTCGGAGCCGGTGCGCGGCTTGCCTTCACGCCAGCCCTCGCGAATCGCCGGCCGCGCGACGCGCAGCGGCGAATGCACCATCTCCGGCATGGCCTCGATCATGCTCGACGGCGCGGGATCGCGCGCAAACGGCTCGACGCCGACCAGCCGGCCGTTCTCGACCAGCGCGGTGAAGGCGCCCCAATGGGCCAGCGACGGGAAGCGGGCGAGGGTCATGGGTGGTCCCGGGCGGTTGTTGATTTGGCGGGGGAGAATGAGCCTTTTGCGGCACGGACTCAACCTTGTGCCGCGAGCTCCAGAACGGCGGGGGGCGCCCCCAGTCCCTTGCTCAGGCTGTGGCAGAACCACCACAGTTGCACGAATTGTCGCGATTGCCGGGTAGCCGCCGTCATCAGGCCATGGTTCTCTCCCTATCCACGACCGATCGGCTCTTGTGAGGTGCGAACATGCCTCATGTCCGGAATGCGCTTCGGTTGCTCGCCGTGGCTCTGACCGCCGCGACGCTCGCGGGCTGTATGACCAACGCGGCCTACAGCCCTTGTCCCCCGACGGCGGCCGTCGCTCCGGCCCGGTAGCTCTCGCGGGCCCTTGCCGGGTTGTGCTATGGCGGCAGGCACGAGCCGCCCACGCGCTTTGACGCCAACCCCTTGCGCAACCCATTGTGATCACCGTCATCGTTCTGATCGGCGCCGGAATCCTCGCCGGAGCCCTCAATTCGCTCGCCGGCGGCGGATCGCTGGTGACGTTCCCGGCGCTGCTGTTCGCCGGGCTCAACCCCATCGATGCGAATGCGTCGAGCGTCGTGGCGTTGTTCCCCGCGACGTTTGCGAGCGTGTGGGCGTTTCGGCGTCACATCCGCGACGTCGCCGAAGTCAACGTGACCGCGCTGTCCATCGTCAGCCTGCTCGGCGGCGTCGCGGGGGCGCTGCTGCTGCTGTCCACGCCGACGTCCGTGTTCGCGGCCCTGGTGCCGTGGCTGGTGCTGATCTCGACCATCATCTTCGCGGTCGGCAATTTCGCGCCGCTCGACGTGGTGCGCCGGCTCGCGCTCGGTCCGCGCGGCGCGCTGGCGGCGCATTTCATCGTCTCGGTCTACGGCGGATATTTCGGCGGCGGCATCGGCTTCCTGCTGCTGGCGGCGCTGACGCTGTTCGGCATGCGCGACATCAACGCCATGAACGGCCTCAAGATGTGGCTGGTGGGGATCATGACCGCGGCCTCGATCCTCATCTTCGTCGTGGCGGACGTCATCCGCTGGCCCGAGGTGCTGCCGATGTCGGTGGGGGCCGTGATCGGCGGCTATGCCGCCGCGCACGTCGCGCAGCGGCTCGACCAGCGGATGGTCAAGTATTTCATCATCGTGTGGGGCGTCACCGTGACGGCCTATTTCTTCTGGATGGGCGTCTAGAGCGGATGCCGATTCTTCGAATCGTCATCCGCTCTAGAGCTTCTTGCTGGCGCGTGATCTTTTCCGAAAACCGGTGTCCACTTTTCGGGATCAGGCGCTAGCGCGATCGCGACCTACCCCCGTACGGTCGAGCGGACCCTGGCGTGCCGGAACTGCCACAGCCACGCGAATAGCGGGAACTGCGGCCGGAAAATGATGCGCGCGTCACTAAATTCGTCCAGGATTTGCGTTGTCGTTCGCCACTGAACCTCACGGGACCGCCGGCATTGGGTCGCGCCCTCAAATACCTTCTTCAGCTCCTGGCGGTCGGCGCTGCCTATTTTCTGCTCGCGCGATTCTGGGTCGCGCTGGTGGCAGCCTACCCGGGCGCGGCGGTCATCTGGCCGCCGGCCGGATTTGCGCTGGCTGCCGTCATCCTCGGCGGATATCGCATGGTGCCGGCGATTTTCGTGGCCGCCTATGCCGCGAGCGCGGTGTCGCTGGAACCGGACTACGCGATCGCCACCATCGCGGCAGCCCCGGCGTTGGCCGCATTTGCGGGCGGTATTCTCGTCAGCTGGTGGGCGGGCGGCCGCGACGTGTTCACGGCGCCGGCCAGCATCGGGACATACGTCTTGATCGCGGCGCTTGTCGCGGCCATCGGCGCCGGCGTCAGCACTGCCCTCGATCTCGGGGTCGGAGTTTCCACTCCGATCCAGGAGACAGAGTGGACAAGATTGGCCGCCATCGCCTCCCCGCGGTGGCTGAGCGAGTTTGCCGCGCTGCTGCTGATCACGCCAGTGCTGGTGCTATGGGCCACCGACTATCCGCGCGCGTTCGATCTGCCCGCGTTCCTGGAGACCACCGCGATCTTCGCGGCGGCAGGTGCGTTCGGGGCCCTCGCCTTCGGTCCGTTGGCGGCCGACATGCGGAGCGCGGCGCCGCTCGCCGTTCTCGCCATGCTGCCGCCGCTCTGGGCGGCGCTGCGCTGCGGTCCGCGTGACACCGCCACCGCGGCGCTCATTCTGCTCTGCTTCGCGAGTTGGGAGACCATTTTCTTCCGTGGCGGCCCGTTGACGCGCGGCCTGCGCGAGGGGCCGCCGATGCTCATCGTCATTTTCCTGATCGGCATCGCCACGCCGAGCCTCGTGCTGGCGGTTGACGCCGCCTATCGCCGGCGCACCGAGCGCGCTCTCCGCGACACCCGCAGGGACCTGGGCCAGGCGCGCGAACAGTTCGCGCAAGCGCAGAAGATGGAGGCCGTCGGCCAGCTCACCGGTGGCGTGGCGCACGACTTCAACAATCTGCTGACGGTGATCGTCGGCAACCTCAACATCGCGCAACGTCACCTGGAATCATTGTCGGAGGCGCCGGCGGAACGGCTGCGCCGGGTGATCAACAACGCCATGCGCGGCGCGGAGAAGGCGACCGACATCACCAAGCACCTGCTGGCGTTCTCGCGCAAGCAGCCGCTCGATCCGAAACCCCTCCACATCAACGGCCTGGTGCAGGGGCTCTCCGATTTCCTGCGCCGCACGCTGGGCGAGACGATCACGCTCGACATCGTCGGCGCCAACGGGCTGTGGCAGGCGGAAGCGGATCCGGTGCAACTGGAGTCCGCGATCCTCAATCTCGCCGTGAACGCGCGCGACGCCATGCAGCCTGGCGGGAAGCTGGCAATCACGACGGCAAACACCGTCCTCGACGAGAAATACTGCCAGCATCACGAGGGCCTGGTGGCCGGTGAGTACGTCCGCGTTTCCGTCCGCGACACCGGCAGCGGGATGTCGCCGGAGGTTCTGGAGCGGGTGTTCGAGCCGTTCTTCACGACCAAGAAGGCGGGCCAGGGGACGGGGCTCGGCATGAGCCAGGTCTATGGTTTCGTCAAGCAGTCGCGCGGGCACATCGAGATCGACAGCAGGCTGGGCAGGGGGACGATCGTCACGATGTATCTCCCGGCCGTGCGCGGAAGAACCCGGGAGGCACCGACGGAACGGCCACCCAGCCGGGCCGATGCGGCGCCGACGATCCTCCTGGTCGAGGACGATCACGATGTCCGCTCCTACATCGTCGAAATCCTGCGCGACCTGCACTACCGGGTGCTGGAGGCGCACGACGCGGATTCGGCGCTCAAGATGATCGATCGCAACGACGTCCGGGTGGATCTGCTGCTGACCGACCTGGTGTTGCCGGGAATGAACGGCGGTCAACTCGCGGACGAGGTGAGGAAGCGCCAGCCGCGGGCGCGGGTGCTGATCATGACGGGATATTCGCGCGAGGCTGTCATGGATCAATGGCCGGTCGATCCGAGCGTCGAGATGCTGCAGAAGCCGCTGACACAGGATTTGCTGGAGCGGAAGCTGCGGGTGGTGATGGGGTGATGCGTTGAATTCGATCTAACGATTTGCCGTTCGATCCGGTGCCTCCGGCTATTCTCCGACCTTGAGATAGGTGTGCATCGCCTCCAGCGCGTCCGGCGGCTGGTTGAATATCTTCTCGAAGCTTCGGCTGACGTCCGCTGCGGAGATGTAAGCCATGTCGATCTGGGCGGTCTTTGCCTCAGCCAGGAATGCCGCGTCGGCGATCACGTCCTGGACGGCCTTTTGCAGGACCGCGACGCGGTCGGGCGGCGTACCGGGGCGCACGCCATAGGGGCGGCCGATCGCGAGCGGCATGCCGCGGATCACCATGAGCGAGCGGCCAATGTCGCTCTGCGCCAGGTCCTCGTCGACCGGCAGGGCATCGAGGCCGGGGGCCGGGGCGCGTCCGCGCACCATCGGGCGCACCACGCCCTGCGCGGCCGCATGCTTGATCGTGGTGGCAAGCGCGGTCCAGCCGTCGACCTCCTTGCGTTCGAGCGCGAGCCGGATGTCATCGTTGGCGGCGTATCCGGAAATGAGCCGCAGCTTCGCGCCGGCAAACTGCTTGAGCAGCATCGGCGTGTCGTACGAGTTCGACCCCGGTCCCGTCGTGCCGACGATCAAGTCCGGACTGGCGCTCTGCAAATCCCTGAAGGTGCTGTAAGGCAGGTCGGGCCGGATCGCGAACACCACGCCGTCGGCGCCGGACGAGCCGAGCCAGACGAACTTGCGGATGTCGAAACGCACCGCGGGCATCTTGAACAACTGCGCAATCGCGACCGCGGGGTTCGCCGCCAGGATGGTCAGGCCGTCGGCCTCGGCGACATTGTTGACGTAATTCGTGGCGTTGAGATGGGCGCCGCCGGGCATCTGCCGCAGGATGACGGCCGGATTGCCGGGAATGTGCTTGCCCAGGTGACGGCTGACGGTGAGCGCGGCAATCGACAGTGTGCCGGTCAGCCGGGAGCCGATGACCAAGCTGACGGTCTTGCCGCGGTAGAACTCCGCCTGCGCCCAGCCGGCCGCCGGCAGCGATACTGTTGTCAGCACCCCGATGAATGTTGACGCAATGAACCGGAATCGTGCCATGCGGTTTCTCCGATGCGCACAGGATGACCCGCACTCTGAAGAGAGCTGCGTGTCATTCGCTCCGATTATTCTGCCGTTTTTCCGCCTGCGGACAAGACAGGCGCGCGCGAGATCCGCTGCCGTTGCTCCGGCAGCGGATATTGTTTGCTCGGCTCGTTCGTTCGGGCGAACGTACCGCTCTACTTCACGGTCACGTTGGCGCGGACGATGGACGTCCCGTCGTAAGGCCCTGCATAGGCATCGACGGTCTTGCCCCGCATCGCGAATGCAAAGGAGTCCTGGCCGCGATAGTTGCCGTTCGACTGATAGACCATGCCGGTGCCGCCTTGCATCAGCGTTCCATGCTTGGGCGGATCGACGATGGTGAGTTGCTCGGTCGAAGACGCGCTCGAGCCAGCTACGATCGGACAGCGCGTGCGTGGGCTTACCGTCATGGTCGCCTCCGCGTCCTGCCCGAACACGATCGAGATCGGCTGGGCCTCGCACGCGGACGCGCCCATCGACGCTTCGATGGGCGGGGTCGTGCTCGTCGCGCTGCCGAATGTGTAGGTCGCGAGGCCGACCAGCGCCAGTCCCGCCGCAATGCCGCCGATCAGCACGCCGTGCTGGCGCAAGCTGTTGTCGGACAGGACACGGTTGCCGGTCGCCGCCGGCGCCTCGATGGTTTGGTGCATCGGTATCTCCTGGAAATCAGTCGGATGAATTCTTCACCGCTGCGGGGACCGGCGAAATCGGCCGGGCACGCGCGGGCGCACCGATACCAGAACGTTAGAAATCAATGATTAATGTCGTAGAGTTTATTTTTAACTGTTGGGAGCTGTTATTAAGCTTCGATGAATCGAGGCTTTATCGCGCCGAGGTCGATCGGTGCTAGCGGCGCCAGTGCGGCCGCCGGCGCCTCGGCGGCGAGTTCGGCCGCATCTCGCGATAGCGCGCCAGCAGCCGCTCGAAGCTCGCATTGAGCGTGGTCTCGATCTCGGGCTTGCCCTCGAGCCGAGCCAGCAGCATGGCCGCCGCCTCGAGGGTCGACAGCCCGTCGCTGCGCGGCTCGCGCCGCAGCTTGCCGTAGCGCGACGGGCGCTTGGGTGCCAGCACCACGCGCTTGCACTTGAGCATCCAGCCGTTGCGCCACCACAGCGCCTTGGCCTGGCTCCAGGTGCCGTCGAGCAGGATGATGCCTTCGATCTCGCGCAACGCCTGCTCCTGGCGGTCAACGGCGTTGCCGTTCTTGTTCACCACCACGATCTCGCGATCGGGCAGCGCGTCCGCGGCCTTGACCGAGCCGAGATAGAGGATTGCCCAGCGTTGTGGATCGGTTGGACGGCCGAGAATCTTCGTGAGGCTCGGCCAGGACAGGCCGATCTTGAGCAGCGCGTCCTTGCAATGCAGCGCCGCGAGCCGCGCGGTGCCGAGCTCGCGATCCTGCTCCTGCGGATGCTGCAGGATGAGCAGCGAAATCCGGTTGTCGATCGGCGCAATGCCCTCGCACACGCACAGCGCCATGGGCTTGCGGCAGTGCGGGCATTCGGCGTCCGGATCGGGCAGGGGCGCCGGCGGCACCCCGGCGGCGGGCTCATCGGTCATCGCCGCCGTATACGCCCAGCGCGCAACGGGGACAATGCGTTGCCGAGCCGCTCACCCGCGAGCCGCGACCTCCCGGATCTCGGTCACGGTGAGGGCTACTTCACGGTCACGTAGGCGCGCACCACCGAGATTGCACCGGTCGGCTGCTCGCCGGAGAGCGTCTCATCGAGATCGACGGCCTTGCCGCGCATCGTGAACGTGAAGGAATCCTGGCCGCGATAGTCGGCGTCCGACTGGTAGACCACACCGGTGCGGCCGCGCTGCATCACGATTCCATGCTTCGGCGGTTCGACGATGCTGAACTCCTCGACCGAAGCCATGCTGACGCCGGAGGCCGCGATGTGACACCGCGTGCGGCGAGTCACCGTCATGGTCGCTTCCGCATCCTGCCCGAGCACGATCGAGATCGGCTGCGTCTCGCATTCGGACGCGCTCAGCAACGCATCGACCGAAACGGTCGGCGTGACTTTGGCGGTGCTCAATGCGTAGGTGGCAAGAATGACCAGCGCGAGCCCGGCGGCAACGCCGCCAGCCACGGCGGCGGTACGGCGCATGCTCTCGGGCACGAAACGACCGCCGGTCGTCGTCCCCGCATCCAAAGGCTTGTCCATGATACCCCCCAACGGACGAATTCTTCGTCCCTGCGCGCACCGGCGGACGGCCGGCGCACGTGCACGTACAAATACCGAACGGGCGAAAATGGCCGCTTAAGAACCGTGATTAAATTTCCCTGAGCGGGAATCGTGATTAAGGCTCACTGAATCGCGGCGGCACACGGATTCGCCCGCGATGTCCGAGGCCAGTCGCGTCCGAATTTGCCGGGCAGCGTGACGGGATCAAATCCGCTACACTTGAGTTATCTACGACCTGAGCAGCATCGGAATCGAGGAGGAGCCGTCATGGCCAGTTTGATCCCGCGCATTCGCGCCGTTGTCGCCGTCGTCCTATTGGGCCTGTCGGTCTCGGCCTGCGGCTACAACACGATTCCGACGCTGGAGGAGCAGGCCAAGGCGAAATGGGCCGACGTGCAGAACAATTATCAGCGGCGCGCCGACCTGATCCCGAACCTGGTCGCCACCGTGCAGGGCTATGCCAAGCAGGAGCGCGAGGTGCTCACCGCGGTAATCGAGGCGCGCGCCAAGGCAACCCAGATCAGGGTCGACGCCTCGCAGCTCACCGACCCCGAGAAGCTCAAGCAATTCCAGGACGCGCAGAACCAGCTCACCGGCGCGCTCGGCCGGCTGATTGCGGTCAGCGAGAACTATCCCGACCTCAAGTCGAACCAGAACTTCCTCGCGCTGCAGTCGCAGCTCGAAGGCACCGAGAACCGCATCGCGGTGGCGCGGCGCGACTACATCGAGGCGGTGCGCGCCTACAACACCGAGCTCAGGACCTTCCCCGGCGTGTTGTGGGCGTCGACCTTCTTCCGCGGCAACAAGCCGATGGCGGAGTTCGCCGCCGGCGAGGGGGCGCAGACGCCGCCGCAAGTGAAGTTCTGACGCGCCTTTATGTGACGGCGCATTCCGATGAGATGGAGCGGGCGTCATTGTGACCCCCACGCGCTGTGGGGTGACCCCCACCGCAGCCCTCCCCCTTGCAGGGGGAGGGAGATCGCGCGCGCGGCTGCTGCGGTCGCTCTCGTCGCGTTGCTGTGCGCCGCCGTCACCGCGCTCGCGCTGACGTTTCCGCCGCTCACCGGCCGCATCGTCGATCAGGCCAACATCATTCCGGCCGACACGCGCGCCGCGCTCGAGTCGAAACTTGCCGATCTCGAGCAGAAGTCCGGCATCCAGCTCGTGGTCGCCACCGTCAACTCGCTCGAAGGGCAGGACATCGAGCCTTACGCCAACGAGCTGTTCCGCAACTGGAAGCTCGGCGAGAAGGCGAAGAACAACGGCGTGCTGCTCTTGGTCGCGCCGAACGAGCGGCGCGTGCGCATCGAGGTCGGCTATGGCCTCGAGGGCACGCTCACCGACGCGCTGTCGAAGATCATCATCACCAACGCGATCACGCCGCGGTTCAAGACCGGCGACTTCGGCGGCGGCATTACGCGCGGCGTCGACGACATCATCACGGTGCTCACGACCGACGCCTCCGAGTGGCAAAAGCGCCCCTCGCTGCGGCTCGACCACCAGCCGAACGCGGATCCCGTGGGTTGGATCCTCCCGACGACGCTGATCGTCTTTCTCATCTTGTTCGCGGTCTGGCCCGGCTTCCGCTGGTTCGTGCTGAACGTGCTGGTGAACATCCTCGCCAGTTCGGGCTCTTCCCGCGGCGGATATTCGGGCGGCGGCTGGTCGGGCGGCGGTGGCTTCTCGGGAGGCGGGGGCTTTTCCGGCGGGGGCGGCTCGTCGGGCGGCGGCGGCGCGTCGGGGAGCTGGTGATGAACATCTCGGCCGAGGATCGCGAACGCATCTCACAGGCGATCCAGGCCGCCGAGGCGAAAACCTCGGGCGAGATCGTCTGCGTGCTGGCGCACACGTCCGCTGACGCCACGGGGCTGCCGGTTCTGATCGCGGCGGCGGCCGCGCTGGCGCTGCCGTGGCTGCTCGTGGCGCTCACCACGATGACGGTGTACCGGATTCTGTCGCTGCAGATCCTGGTATTCCTGGTGCTGATGGGGCTGCTCTGCCTGCCGCGGGTGCGGGTCGCGCTGATGCCGCGGCGGGCGCGTCGCGCGGTCGCGCATCGCGCCGCCAGGGAGCAGTTCGTCGCGCGCGGCATCGCCCGCAAGAAGGATCGCTCCGGCATTCTGATCTTCGTCTCGCTGGCGGAGCACTACGCCCGCATCATCGTGGACGAGGGGATCGCCGCGCGCGTGAGCCAAGAGCAATGGCAGGCGGCGGTCGATGCGCTGATCGCGCATATGCGCGAGGGCCGCGTCGCCGATGGATTCATTGTCGCCATCGATTTGTGCGGAAACGAGCTTGCGAAGCACTTCCCGCGCACCGCAAGAAGCGGCGACGAGCTGCCGGACCGGATCTATGTGATCTGAAGCAACGCACTACCCCGGTAGCTGAGGTGTCATGAAGGCACCATAGAACCCGTATAGAGCCATGCCCCATGGCATCCGAGTTCGCGGCATTCGCCGTCGTCGGGGCGGTCGGCATCTTCTTCATCGTCATCGGTTTGGTCCTCATCGCTGCGACCGCCAAGTGGTGCGCCCATGTCGTCCGCTTCGCGCCGCTGCAGATGGCCGGCTGCGTCGCCACCGCCGAAGTCACCGGCTGTCGCCAGCGCGGCGACGCGGACTATGTGCCGCTCGTGACCTACGTGACCCGGCGCGGAGAAACGAGGCGGTCGGTGCCGGTCCTGCGCGCCGCCTACACCCACCCGCCACTCTTGCTCGACAAGCCCTTCACCGTCCGGCAGGTCGAGGACGAGGTGTTCAGCTGGAGCGATGACGAACGTCCGCGTGCGCCTGCGCCGCCCATCGGCCAACCGGTTCACGTCGTCTACGATCCGAACGATCCGGCGGCGGCGAGCTACCGGATCACAGGCAGTGTGGTCTTCGGCGTGCTCGCGGTGGCGTGGCTCGCCGGAATTCTGTCGCTGGGCTACAGCGTGCCCCGGATCACGACCGCCGTCGGCCCATGGATCGACGGCCGCACGCTTTCCGTGTTTGGGCACGGCACCGTCGGTTCGCTGGCGTTGGTGGCTGCCTTCGTGGCGACGGCAGCGCTGCTCAAGGATTGTCGTTACCGACGGTTGGAGAAATCCGGTTATGTCGCGCCCGCAGTGGCCGGGTTCTGGTGGAATGTGCGCAGGACAAGATACGAGCCCGTGCTCCGCTTCACCACGCGCACCGGGGAGCAAAGGCAAAGCGTACTGGACCCGACTTCCATCCACCGCCGGCTGCCCCGCGCCAGCGCCGCGACCGTCGTGTACGACCCGAACGATGCGAGCTTCGCCGAGCCGAGCTATCGCGGTGCGCGAGGCCTGCGGCCAACGGCACAGGTCGCCATCGGCTTGCTCGTGGCCTTGTTCACGATCCTGGCGGTACCGCCGGCGCTGATGTGGGGACCGGCGTTTGCGCCGCTGCGCGTGAGCGCGGCCGTGGGACTGAGCCTGGGATTGGCGTTGGGCGTGCTCGCCGCCATCACGCGGGCGATGCAACATGGCCGGGCATAGCTGAACGGCTGCGAACGCAATTGCACGGGCTTTGGCGCCGGTGCATCATGGGTCGGTCGCAACCCCACCGGAGCGGCCCCATGCACGACATTGTCATTCGCGGCGGTACCATCATCGATGGCACCGGTAATGCGGCTTTCACCGGCGACGTCGCGATCGCCGACGGACGCATCGCCGCGGTCGGCGACAAGCAGGGGCCGGCGCGGCGCGAGATCGATGCGACCGGACTGCTGGTGACGCCGGGCTGGGTCGACGTGCACACGCATTATGACGGGCAGGCGATGTGGGACCCCCTTCTCGCGCCTTCTTGTTGGCATGGTGTCACCACCGTGATGTTCGGCAATTGCGGTGTCGGCTTCGCGCCGGTGAAGAAGCATCATCGCGATGCACTGATGGATCTTATGGAGGGCGTGGAGGAGATCCCCAACCCGGTGCTGGCCGCGGGGCTGACCTGGGAGTGGGAAAGCTTCCCCGATTTCATGGATGCGCTGGAGCGCCGGCAACGCGCCATCGACATCTGCGCTCAGGCCGCACATCTGCCGCTGCGGGTCTATGTGATGGGCGACCGCGCCATCCGCCGCGAGCCGGCGACGGCGGACGACATCGCCGAGATGCGCAAGCTCACGATCGAGGCGCTGCACGCGGGCGCGTTCGGCTTCACCACCTCGCGCACCGATTCCCACAAGACGCCGGCCGGCGACATGGTGCCGTCGCGCGATGCCGACGCCGATGAGCTCGTCGGCATCGGCTCGGCGCTGGGCGCGGTCGGCGCCGGCGCCTTCGGCATGAACAGCGACTTCGACGACGAAGCCTACGAGCTCGCCTGGATGACGCGGCTCGCGCGGGAGACTGGCCGTCCGGTCTGGTTCCTGCTGACCGACCGCTACGAGGATCCGCAGCGCTGGCGGCGGCTGATCAAGGCGACCCACGAAGCGCGCGCGCAAGGGCTGCCGCTGACCGCGCAGATCGCGGGCCGGCCAATCGGCGTGATGATGGGCATCGGCACCGCGCTCAATCCGTTCACGGTGCGGCCGAGCTACAAGGCACTCGAACATCTCCCCATCGAAGAACAGCGCCGACGTCTGCGCGATCCGGAACTGCGGCGGACGATTCTCGCCGAGAAGCCGTCGGATGCGGAGGTTGAGAAGCTCGCGCAATTCCGCCAGGCCATCACCCGACGCTGGGACAAGTTCTTCGTCATGGGCAACCCGCCGGACTACGAGCCGGGCCCGGAGAAGAGCGTGGCCGCGATCGCGGCGCGCGAAGGCCGGCCGCCCGACGAGGTCGCCTACGACTACATCATCGAGGAGGGCCAATACCTCTACTTCCCGGTGGTGAACTACGTCACCGGCGACCACGCGCCGATCCACGAGATGATGAACGACCCGGCCTGCCTGCTCGGCCTCTCCGACGGCGGCGCACACTGCACCTCCATCGTCGACTCCGGCCTGCCCAGCTACATGCTGGCGCACTGGGGCCGCGACCGCCAGCGCGGGCCGAAGCTGCCGCTGGAGTTCCTGGTCAAGCGCCAGACCAGCGAAACCGCCGATTTCTTCGAGCTCGGCGACCGCGGCCGGCTGGCGGCGGGGCTGCGCGCCGACGTCAACCTGATCAATTTTGACCGCCTACGGCTGCACCGGCCGGAGATCGTGCACGACATGCCGGCCGGCGGCCGCCGCTTCATCCAGCGCGTCGACGGCTACGAGGCGACGTTGGTGGCGGGACAGCCGATCTTCGAGCGCGGCGAGCACACCGGCGCGCTGCCCGGTCGGCTGGTGCGCGCCGGCGGTAACGGCCGCGCGCGACAGGCGGCGTAGCTCACCGCCGTCGTCCCAGGAGGCGGCGCCACCACGAGCGCTCGCGCCGCCCGGCATCATCGCGATGTTGTCGGAGGCTGTTGCCGGCCCGCCGCACCAGCGCGGCCATATCCAGTTCGAGAATGAGGCTCGTGGGATCGAGGGGCGTAGGCGGCCGCGGCGCGGCCCCGCCGCGCGTCCCACGTGTCTTTCGCCGCACGGACATGCACTGGCCGTCGATGATTGAATGACAGCCGCGATGGTCCGACACAATCATTACTGAATCCTTTGGGCGCCGAACTGGCCGCGCAAGGTGCGCCGGACGCGCCGCAATTAACGATACTGCTGATTATTTCGGGCGATGCACCGGCGGGGGGCGAGGCCTTTAACGCGCAATTTAGCCGGCGGCGATGAGCTTGGCACAAGCGCGCGGGGTGCGCGCGGAGGTATCAGGCGAGGGGACCGCCATGCCAAACGGAGACACGGATCGACGACGCCTCAAGCGCGCGCGTGCGCTGCTCGAGATGTTCGAGGAAGATTGCGGCCGGCAGGCCGGGTCGGTCGAGGAGCTGCGCGACTGGATGGGCGCGCAATATACCGACCAGCTGCAGATCAGGATGAACCGCCGCCTGCACGGCATCGATGCCGGCATGGAGCGCCACAAGCGGAAGGGCCTGGTCCTGGCCTGACCGCTGCGGAGCGCCCGCTCAAATGCCCGGGCGCCAACCGCGCGTTCAGGCGCGTCTTAATGACGGGCGCGGCCGGCCCGGGCGCCGATACGCCATGCGCGCGTGGCCCGGGCAATAGGGCAGGCCCTTTACCGGCTCGTTGCCGCAGAAGCAGAAGTCGGCGGTGCCGGGAGTGCTGATTGGCCAACGGCATTGCGCTTGGCCGAGCTCGAGCAGCGTGCAGCCGCATCCATTGAAGATCGGGATCTCCTCGGCGCCTTCTGCCGGGAACGCCTCCGCCAGCATCTCCTGCTGCGCGACGATGCTGACGCGCGAGCGCTTCGGGCGCCAATTTTTCGGGGACTTCGGACGCGCGAGCCGCTCTGCGCGTCGTTGCGCAAGATGCGCGGCGGCCAGCTCCCGCGGCCGCGTCAGGCCGAGGCGATGCATCTTGCCGATGACGGCGTTGCGGGTCACCCCGATCTCGCCGGCGATCTGACTGCAGGACAGCCCGGCATGAAAGTAGCGCGTCATCTGCTCGATGAGCTCCGAACTCCAGGTCGCACGTTTCGCGGACATGTTGTCGCCCCTGCACTGTGAGGAAGGCTCAGCCCTCTTGACTGGCGGCCCGGTGAGCTGCGGTGGGGGGCGGGGCGTGCGGCGGGCGCACTCCCTCGTTTGATGGCGAGGCCGGCGGGCCACGCGCACCATCGAGCAGATCGGCAGAGTCAGGGCCTTTGTTGCCTCCGTCCCGTCCGCGCCACCACCAAGGCCGCATTTTCCTTGCGGCGCGGACGAATCAACGCTGTCACGATTCGATTCGCTAAACAAGCGTTATAATGCCATTATAATGGCATTATAATTGTGAGGCGTAGATAATGGCGCGACCTGAAAACCGCTCGGAGGCCCGTCAGCTGAGCCTGACCTTGCCGGAAGAGGCGTTCAATTACCTGGTTCTGCTGGCAACGCTCGGGAAACTCGGCCGCACCGAAAACGAGGTCGCGACCCATATCCTGGTGCGCGAAGCCTACGCGATGCAGCAGCGCGGCTTCCACGAGCAGAAAATCCCCGTCGCCGATCAGACGTGACAAGCTTGCGAGGCAGGAACCGGCGCGTTCCGTCGGCGTTGGCCATGCAGCCTTTTCGGTGAGGAGAGGACCATGCATCCGATCTCCAGCGCGACCGCGGATCGGCTCACGCACGCCTTGGGCGAGGCTATCGTCCGCTTGTGGAGCAGCTTGCCGCAAGAGGTGCAAAATCATCTGTTCGAGGAGGCGGTCACTCTGCAGGGTGAACCGATCAGGCAGCAGCTCGCGGTCTTCCTGCACGACAAGCATCCGCGTACGTCCGACCCGCTCGGCAAACCGCGCGAAATGACCGAGCCCGACAGCCTCGGCGGATAGCCGTCCTCGACTGCCACGAAGCGCGTGAGCGGCTCACGATATCCAGGTCAACAATCCGGCCTGCTTCGTCGCCATCCTGCGATCGAACTCGCAGCAAATTGTGCGCGAACTTCGGGTTCGGGCACTAGCAGCACGGCTCTGAAACCGCGCAACCTCGACGAGGCTGCAGGCGTTGTCGACGGATCAGCAGGAGGACGCCCAATGTCGATCGTCCGGCTCATCCATATCACGCTCGATCCGTCAGAGGCACAAAACGCGGTGCGCGTCTGGAAGACCGAATGCGCACCGCTGATGATTCAGCAGAAAGGATGCATATCGGAGAAGCTGCTGCGCTGCCGGGACGCGCACGAGTTCATCTCCTATTCGGAATGGGAATCCGAGGCGGACATCGCCACCTATTCGACCAGCGATGCGCACAAGGAGATCGTTCGCCATGCCCGCGGGCTCAAAGGGGCAAAGGCGGTGGTGAAGCTCTACGAGCTCGTGCAGTAGCGCGGGCCGGTCGAGATTACGAGGCGCTCGCGGCCGAGCCGCGCGCGTTGGGCATTTCGACGACGACGGTGTCGTATTCGGTCTGCATCGGAGTGTTGAGCACCGGCTGCGTCGGCATTTTCTCCGACGGCTCGTACCAGGGCCGTCGTTCGTTGACGCCGCCTTCGAGCGCCTGCGCGATCAACCGGCCGATCTCCTCGCCCTGCAGCGGCACCAGCTTCTTGTCGGGATCGTAGCGGAACAGCTGCGGACAGAAATACACGGCATGGATTCGCGGATCGTAGCCTTCCACGACCAGGAAATGCGCTGCCTGCATCAGGACGTTGTACTTCTTGACGATCCTGCGCTCCAGCGTGGCGCGCGCCACGCGCAGCCGCTCCGGCGACGGGCCGACGATGGTGCCGGCCTCGAGCAGGATGACCCAGTCCTTCTTGTTGGCGTTGTCCCGATGGACCGGGATCAGATGATTCGGCGCTTTGCGGCGAAAGATGCCCATGGCGACCCTGACACGCTACTCTACGATCGCTCGATCGTAGCAAGGCGGGCCGCCCGGTCAATCGCCCCATGCTCCTGGGGTAAGCGAACTGTCACCGGAAGGCGGGTGGCGAGCCCTGGATCTCAGCCGGTGGATGGCCCGAATTCGAATTGGGCGGCACGGGCGCCGAATTGGGCTGTGGCGGCGTGGTGAACGTCGGTCCTGCGCCTGTGCTGCTGCCCACGGACGGACTTGCGCCGGTCGTGGTGCCGGGACCGCTGAAGGTCGGGCCGACACCCGGCGACGGCGCGGCGCCGCCCTTGTTGCTCGGCGTGCCGTAAGTCGGTCCGGCCGGGCTGATACCAGTATTTGGAACCGCGCCGGGATCCGGATTGCTCTGGGCGAGCGCGGCGCCTGCGACGGTCAGCATCGCGATCGCGAGCATTGGGATGCGCGTCATGTCGGTTTCTCCGCGATATCGTCTCATGACGAAACCGACAGCGTCACGTCCCGTTCCGCCGGGAACACGCGGCGACTTGCTTCGCCTTTTAGATGGTTTGTACGCAGCGCCGTGCGACCGTCACAGCTTCGGCGCCTCGACGTCGGTCAGCTCGCTCAGGTCCGCGGGATCGGGACCGGGCTTGCCGATGACGGCGAGCGCAGCGCGCAATTGTCCGCCCGCGCGATCGAGCACGTCGCTCGCTTCTTTCGTGTCGCAGCCGTGCAGCAGCAGCACCGCGAGCTTCACGCTGCCATCCGCCCGCCGCAACGCCTCGCGCGCCTGCGCCCCGCTGCATCCGGTGAGGCGCGTGAGAATGCCCTCGCTGCGCCGCACGAGCTTCTGGTTGACCGCCTGGACGTCGACCATCAGCCCCTCATAGACGCGTCCGAGCATGATCATGATCAGAGACGAGAATACGTTGAGGGTGATGCGCTGCGCCGTTCCGGCCTTCATCCTGGTCGAGCCCGCGATCGGCTCCGCGCCGGTGTCGAGCCAGATGGCGTGATCGGCCTGCTCCAGGATCGGCGTATCGGCGTTGTTGGCGACCCCGATCGTCAGGGCGCCGCGCCGCTTCGCTTCCTTCAGGCAGGTCAATGTGAACGGAGTCGTTCCGCTCGCGGCCACGGCGATCACCACGTCGTTGCCGCCGATGTCGTGCTGCTGCACGAGCCGGAAGGCTTGATCGACCGAATCCTCGGCACCTTCGACCGACCGCAGCAGAGCGTCCCGGCCGCCCGCCATCAGCAGCAGCAGCCGGTCCGGCGGCCAGCTGAACGTGGGGACGAGTTCGGCGCCGTCCTGCACCGCCAGCCGGCCGGAGGTCCCGGCGCCGACATAGACCAACCGGCCGCCATTTCGCAGCCGCTCCTCGGCGGCGAGCGCCGCCGCCACCAGCGCGGGGCGTGCCGCGCGGACCGCGGCCACGGCCGTGAACTGGCCCTCGATCATCGCCTCGGCGATATCCGCAGGGTCCCAGACGTCGATATCCAAATATCGTGGGCTCGCGCGCTCGGTGTCCATGGCTCAGGCTGCTTTGCCGATCCGCTAGAGCGGGATGACTTTATCTTCGAATCGTCATCCCGCGCTAGTGCTTATAGCTGGGGCATGATCTTTTCCGAAAACCGGTATCCAATTTTCGGGATCATGCTCTAGGAGAACGCTTTTGATCCTAGTTGGTTCTCATGACTTGGGAGTATCCTAGCTGGTTCTCGTGCGTTAAGGGGTTAACGGAGTGTTGCCCGGTGAGCGACCCGCGCATCAACATGGAAGCCGAATCGTCGGAGAGCCCCGACGCCGTGCAGCGGCAGGCGCAGGCGCTGGCGGCTCCTTTGACCGAGCTGCTGCGGCGCCTGCGGCGCCATCCGCCGAGCGTTGTGCTGACCTGCGCACGTGGAAGCTCCGCCCATGCCGCGACCTTCGGCAAGCACCTCGTCGAGCGCCATCTCGGCATCCCGGTCGGCGCCTTTGCTCCCAACATCGCCACCATCTACCGGCAGCGGCAGAAGCTCGACGGTCAACTTTTCGTCACGGTCTCGCAATCCGGAAAAAGCGACGACCTCGTCGAGTCGGCAACGATGGCCAAAGCCGCGGGCGCGCTGACGGCGGCCATCGTCAACGATACCGACAGTCCGCTCGCGACCTCGTCCGACATCGTGCTGCCAATGTCTGCGGGGCCGGAGCTGAGCGTGGCAGCGACCAAGACCTTCGTAACCAGCCTCTCCGCCTGGTTGCACGTCGTTGCCGGCTGGGCCGGCCTCGATGAGATGCGGGCGTCGATCGGACGCCTGCCGGACCGTCTGGCGGCGGCTGGGCGGCTCGATTGGAGCGCGGCCCTGCCCGCGCTGAGCGAAGCGACCAGCCTGGTGAGCCTCGGGCGAGGCCCGACGCTCGCGATCGCGCGTGAGGCCGCCTTGAAGTTGAAGGAGACATCTAATCTGCATGCGGAAGCCTTCAGCGGCGCGGAATTCATGCACGGTCCGATCGCGCTGGTCGAGCCGTCTTATCCGATTCTGCTGTTCATGCCGACCGATGAGGCCGCGGCCGGATTGCGCGCGCTCGCCGGCGACCTTCACGGCAAGAGCGCCACCGTATTCGTGACCGGTTGCGACCGGCATCATGCCCAGAGCCTGCCCGCGCTTGCGCCGGATTACCCGGACACGGATGCCGCATGCCTGATCCAGAGCTTCTACGCGCTGGCCATTCGCGTTGCGCAACGACGTGGTATCAACGTGGACCTGCCGCGACATCTGCAGAAGGTGACTCGAACCAGATGACCACGCCCGCCTTGCACGCCATTGCGGCGGACCATGTTTTCGACGGTGCCGTCGTGCGCGACCGGGCGGCCGTCGTCGTGGACGGCCAGCGCATTGCCGACGTCGTGCCGCGAGCGGACCTTCCGCGCACCATACCGGTTCGCGTTCTGCCGGACGGCGCCTGGCTCGCGCCCGGCTTCATCGATCTGCAAGTGAACGGCGGCGGCGATGTGCTGTTCAACGATCAGCCGACGCTGGAAGGCATCCGCGCCATCGCGGCGGCGCACCGAAAATTCGGCACGACCGGCCTGTTGCCGACGCTCATCACCGACAGCCCGGAGAAAGTGCGCCTTGCGTTGAGCGCGGGCGATCTCGCCGCCGGCCGCGAGCCGGGTGTGCTCGGGCTTCATCTCGAGGGGCCCTACCTCTCTCCCGAGAAGCCGGGCGTGCACGACGCACGCTATATCAGGCAGCCTGGAGCGGACGATCTCACGCTGCTCACCACGCCGCGCAACGGCGTGCTGCTGGTGACATTGGCACCCGAGGTGGTGCCGCCGGGCTTCATCGCACGCCTCGCTGCCGCGGGCGTGCGCGTCTCGCTCGGCCATTCGATGGCGACCTACGAGCAGACACGTGCCGCCATGGCGGAAGGCCTCAAGGGCTTCACGCATCTCTTCAACGCCATGCGGCCGATGGCGAGCCGCGATCCCGGGCCGATCGCGCTGGCACTGGAGTCGACCGACGCCTGGTACGGCCTGATCGTCGACGGCGTGCATGTCGATCCCGCCATGCTGCGTCTCGCCCTGCGCGGCCTCGGCCGCCCCGTGCTGGTCACCGATGCAATGCCGCCGGTCGGTGGAAGCCGGGCCGGTTTCGATCTCCTCGGGAAGAACGTCACCGTGCGCGATGGCCGCTGCGTCACCCGCGACGGGACGCTCGCCGGCACCGCGCTCGACATGGCGACCGCCGTGGGAAACTGCGTCCGTCTACTGGGCATGGCGCTGCCGGACGCGTTGCGATTCGCGTCAGCGCATCCAGCGGCGTTCCTCGGCCTCGATCGGACGCTCGGGCAACTCGCTCCCGGATACCGCGCCGATCTGGTGGCTTTCGATCCGGACGATATGACGGTGATTGCGACCTGGGTGGCCGGCAGCGACAGCGATTGAAGCTCGCGATCGTAAGTTCCATCGGAACTTCATCGGAACTTTCATCGGAACTTTCAAGTTCCCTCATCACATTTGTATTCGGCTGAAACATCGCGCGATCGTAATCGCGCGAATGTTTAGGTTACTGGTCCCTTTGCCGCTCACAAATGTCGCAGCCGCGCGGATTCGCGCGAGCGCAACACAGTGTCGACCCATTCCTTCGTAAACGAGCGGCGTCCGCAATCGCGGACACTTAGTCGAAAAATCAAAGCACGGGGATGTCATGCGACGATTTCTCGCCACGATGTGGAACTGCGCCGCCAGGCTGAAGCCGGGACTGCTTGCGCTTGCTCTG